>Ga0209048_10001834_pt1 | contig 21469 bp, 20 predicted proteins | sample FrelakmetCRP12CR_FD_187146 | JGI IMG/M metagenome (GOLD analysis project Ga0209048, IMG submission 187146) | Freshwater lake sediment microbial communities from the University of Notre Dame, USA, for methane emissions studies - CRP12 CR (SPAdes)... | ecosystem: Environmental > Aquatic >... | reverse complement strand
TATTCGCTCGGGGATCGAAAGCGACTTGGCATTGCCGCAGCGATGCTGAACGAGCCTGAGTTGCTTATTCTCGATGAGCCGAGCACGGGACTTGACCCGCAGGGCAGACGCGATGTAATGGCACTCATTCACGAACTCAACGTCCACGACGTTACCCTCTTTCTCGCCACACACAACGTCAGAGACATAGCCGAAATATGTGACGTGGTAGCAACAATGGAATACGGCCGCGTTGCAGCGCCCACCACGAAAAAGAGCTTTATAGAGGACGTTAGAGGAACAAGTTTACAACTCGAAGCTGACCTCGCCAACATGAACGAACGTGTCCTCCAGGCCATTAAGTCGGTGAAAGGTGTCAAATCAATTCAGTGCGAACGGCTCAAGATTAGCCTCGACTACAGACCAGGCATAAACGAGGACGTGAACTACGTGATCACGCGAGCAGGGGGCCGATTGCGCTCATTGCACGAGTCACCGTCGCTCGAAGAGGCGTACGTGCGAATGATGGGGGAAGAAAGCGTTGAGTGAGTTTTCAGAAACTACTTACGCGTTTCTGACGATCGCGCAAAAGGAATTCCAGTCCGTTATAAGAACGAAGCGCTTTCTGATCTTTGGCACTATATTCGTGCTGCTTGCACTCATCGGCGCATATTATGGGAATATCGATCTCACTCGATCAATTTCGCCAACAAGCGGGGCCCCCAACCCAACAACGCAACCGATAAACTACGTGATTAGCGTTGTTTTTTCGTATAGTCAGGTCATCTTAAGTATTCTCGCGCTTGCCTTGTCATATGACGCTCTTACGCGTGAACGGTCTGAAAGAACGCTCGTGCAGCTCCTCATGCGACCTATACGGCGTAGCACGATACTCTTCGGCAAGTTCGTTGCGTATCTTGCCGCTGCAGGCGGCTTGTTCGTTGCTACGACACTCGTTCTATGCGTTGGCCTAGCTCTCATCACACGAAAATTCCCCAGTTCGGGCGACATCGACTACCTATTCCTCTCAATGGGCGTGATGCTGCTGTATGTCATGTCTTTTATCGCAATCGGACTCCTCATCTCAAGTCTGACGCGCACGAGCCTCGACTCGTTGCTCGGCGCGGTCTTTGTTTGGATCCTGCTGTTGATCTTCACTTATGCCGGCATCGCACTCGGTTTAAACGCCATAAACTTGAGCGCTACAGCAGAGATCCCCTACACGGCGTTTCCCGGATATGCAAAAACACTGCTGTGGATCAATCCTGGCAGCCACAACGTTGCTATACAATCCCTTGCTGGTGACTTCTCAAAACTTACTTCAGGTCTGAGTTACGCAGCGAACGTTATTTTGCTTGTCGTTTCGATCGTCGTCCCACTTTTACTAGCTTATTACTTCTTTAAGCGGTCTGACGCAGTCTAAACGTCAAACCTCAAAATGCAGTTCTTTCTGTGTTATCTCATCGTACTATTCATGCCTAATTTGCGCTTTACATCAAGATCGAACATTATTTATAAGATCAATCGACAATATTGACTACACGTAAGGAAGACAAACATCACGGAGAGGTGCCAAAATTAAATGAAAAAGCAAATCGGCTTATTGGCGTTAATTGGATTACTAGTATCATTCATGGCATTTTCAGGTGTCGCATCGGCCCAGACAAGTAATGCGCAAGTCGTGTTATTCACATCGCCTATGTGCAGCGTCTGCCAAGCAGTTGAGCCTCGTGTTCAAAGCGCTGCGGCACAGTACGGCGTAACACTAATCATTTATGACGTAACCACAACAGAAGGCAGAAGCATTGCGCAAGCGAATGGCGTTTCAGGAACGCCCACAATAGTCATTTCAGGAGCTCAGCCGGCTACATTTACAGGTGACGTTTCACAACAACAGATCGCAACTGCTATAAAAGCGGCTATAGGCACGGCAACGCCGACGAAGGCGGTCGTAAAAGCAGTAGCAACGGCAACACCCGCGGCAACTGTGAAAGCTGTAGCAACGGTCAAAAAGACAACAACGGTAAAACAAGCTTTAACAACAACGACAGCGAAGGCCACTACACAGCCAGCTATTGAGGTCGTGACAGCAACTCAAACACCAGCAACCTCAACGAAAACAGTCCCAGAGTTTTCACTCCTAGGACTTGGTGCTCCGGCCTTAGCAGTAGGCGCAATATACCTGTTCTTAAGAAGACGGTAAAGAGGGTTATTCATTTAACCCACCTTTTTCTTTATAACATAAGCTTGTCTCCTGAGCGATAGCTTTGTTCTGACCCAGAACCTTTTCTAGCCTCAATTCCTCCAGTGGAAACACTGAAGCTAAAAGAGAAGCTATTTATATTGCGTTCAAGAGACTGCAAAAGGTATACCAATAGCGCCCCTACGGGGCACAGGAGGTAATATTTTGGAACCGAGGCAAAAGGTGATGGCTATCCTAATAGGGGCTGCTCTCATCACGCTATCTGTTCAGGTGGCGACAGCATCAACAGATTGTCCCACCTGTAAAGTCGTCTACTACAACGACGTTATGACGGTAAATAACGGTGCTTCCGCACCGCACGACGCAACTAATGTCGGACCGCTCTCGCTCCTCGACCCTTCAACAGCGTTTACGAGCCCGAGCCAAGTGAACATCGCAGACGCAGTAATGAAGCTGTTATAAATGTCCAAGCGGGTTGTTTCCCGCTTCCCCTTCTTTTGTCGCGAATAAGAATTGAGATGTAGCGACAAGCATAAAAACATAGCAATAGTAACTCTACCTATGCAACGCAACATCCCACTGACGGCAATCGTGTCAGTGCTTCTTATGTTTGCGATCGTACCTTCTTTTGCTTCCTCATTCAGCTCATTTAGCGGACAAAATGCTCCCGATTTTCATCTTGCAGATCTGTCAAACACCCAACATTCGCTAAGCGATTATCAAGGGACTATCGTTGTACTTGACTTTTTTAGCATTGAGTGCAGCGATTGTCAGGGTAGTGCCAAAAACGTCTTAGTACCTCTCTATAACAACTATAGTAGCAGTGATGCCAAAGTGCAATTTCTTGGCATTGAGACAACTGGCGCTTCTACAGACGCTATTAACTCCACATATATCAACTTAACAGGTATCACGTGGCCTATCTTAACCGGGGGGGACAACCTCAAAAATTCGTACAGTACGAACGGCATGCCAACCGTATACGTCATCGATCAAACAGGAAAAATCGTTGTTTCGATGACCCACCCGCTCAACGTCGAAACGCTAAAAGCTGCTATAGACAACCTTTTAAAGGCCAGTGCGAACGCAACACCTACGACAACACCAGACACCAACAGCCGCGCTACACCGAGCCTCACTAATCCGTCTGCCATTCCAACTGATACACCGTCGACATCGCCAACGCCTACACCAACTCCTTCCAAAGCCATACAGTCGAGTGACACTGCAGCTGCAAGCCCATTAGCGCCCAGCAAATCAGTAACGTCGGCATCAACGACCTCAGACACACAAGAAAATGGCTCCTCCGCAGGGCTCGAAAATTGCTCTATGCCGCTCACACAACAGGCGAGTCTTTCCACTACATCGCAGAAATGCCTTCTGTACTCGCCGTCACTGCTAACGCCAATCGTGCCCTCAACAGTGTTAGCACAAGCAACTGCTATGTCAGCAGAAGCATCTGCATTATCCCAGAATACAATACCTACAATAACCTTGCCAGCTGAAACAAACAGCACCGCAAGCTTGCCCTTGCAGTCCGTATACGAATTCTCCCTTCTTGGATTAGGAGCTCCGACGCTGCTAACAGGAGTCTTGTACCTGCTGCTAAGAAGAGTATGAAGTAGTCGTTATCTTAGTTCTGGGGCTCTTTCCCGCTGCCCACCGCTCATAGCACGATTCTTGTCGCGAAAGCTGTTAAAGTAGTGATGTTTGGCGTTATCTCAAACTGCCCCCAATCGTTTTTATAGCTCTTCGTGGAGCCGCCCCGTGATACGCTAATGCGACGAAAAGGCTTTCTTAGATCAAGTCTAATGGGGATCGATGATCAGAGTTGGTATTATCGGCGGATCTGGCTACACCGGCGGAGAATTGCTAAGATTGCTCGTTCAGCATCCAGAAGCCGACGTCACAATAGTCACTTCGCGAGCCCTCGACGGAACCAAAGTTGCTGACGTTCACCGCTATCTGAAAGGGTTTTACGACCTGCGGTTTGTAAACGCTGAAGCGAAATCGGTTGCAAAAGCGGCAGATGTTGTCTTCCTCGCCGTTCCACACGGCGCCGCTATGGGACTCGTACCTGATCTCATCGGTGAGGTCCGTATAATCGATCTCAGCGCTGATTATCGACTTGGCCAACGTTACGAGTCGGTGTACGGCCCCCATACCGATCCTAGGGACGCCGTCTATGGTCTGCCTGAGCTGCACCCTGAAGTAGCGCACGCGAACTTGTGTGCAAACCCAGGATGTTATCCCACAGGGGCCATCTTGGCGGCAGCGCCCCTGGTCAAAGCAGGATTCGCAGATCACATCGTGTTTGACTCAAAGTCCGGCATTTCAGGCGCTGGGGCTGCTCCGACAGCGACGTCACACTACCCCAACTTGGCTGAGAACGTTGTACCGTACCAACTGACGAATCACCGACATAAAGCCGAAATCGTCCAGGAGCTTGCACGACTGGGAGCCGGGACCGTGAACTTTACCCCTCACGTTATTCCGTCAATACGGGGCATTCTTACGACCGCACATATCTTCACGAACGAAGACATGGATGGTGACCAGGTTCAATCACTCTACGACAACTTTTACGCCGGCTGCCCCTTCATTCGGTTCAACGTGCCCTCACTCGGATCGGTCCGAGGCACCAACTTCTGTGACCTCTTCATTGAACGAGACGCCGCTTCGAACCGCGTCGTTGTTGTCTCTGCCATCGACAACATGGTGAAGGGCGCATCAGGCCAAGCTATTCAGAACATGAATCTTATGTTCGGCCTCGATGAAACAACGGGGCTCTGGACTCCTGCTCTATCGCTTTGAGGTAGCAATGAAAGTTATAGACGTCATGAATCCAAACGTCATTACAGTGACGCCCGACACGACAGTGCGCGAGTGTGTTAAGCTGCTACGGGAAAACAACGTAAGCGGTGTACCAGTGGTGACTGACAGTGACCTTGTCGGCATCGTAACGGAAAACGACATACTTTCCCTGCTTGAAATTCCCGAACACACCGGCTACTGGCTGCCTAGCCCGCTCGAGATCATCGAGGTTCCGGTGCGCGAAATAATTGAGCGCCTGGAACTAAGAGACTCTATGACTGAAGATGTCGGCGAGTGGAAGGTGGATCGCGTTATGACGAAGCCGGTTCACACGATCAGCGCTGACGCTGATATCGAAACTGCCACCGAGCACATGACAAGACACAAGATCAATCGACTTCCTGTCGTTGACAAGGACGGTAAATTGATCGGAATCGTCACGCGCGGCGATATAATTAGAGGGATTGCCGAGGGCAGCTAATGCACGTCGTTGAAGGAGGAATCTGCGCGGTGCGCGGGGTCAAAGCCTCCGGTATCAAGGATGGCAGAAATGGCGTCGCGCTCATCACCGGCGGCGGACAGGCGGCAGGCGTGTTTACCACCAACAAAATCACGGCAGCCCCCGTCATCGTCACGCGTGAGCACCTCAAGCAGAGTGACACAATCCTCGCAATCGTCGCAAACAGCGGAAGCGCGAACGCTTTTACCGGACAAGAAGGGTTGGATGATGCCAAAAGCGTCGCTAGATCGCTCGCGCAACGTTTGCACATTCGCGACACGCAAGTCGCCGTTGCCTCGACAGGCGTGATAGGGACTCCACTCAATAGAGATTGGATCGATTCGAGGATCGAAAACCTTCTATTAACGTTAACTGACTCAGCAGAGGGCAGTCTTGCAGCAGCTCAAGCAATAATGACGACCGATTCTGTGCCTAAGCATATTGCTGTCGAAGTCAGTGATGTTAGAATAGGCGGCATAGCAAAGGGAGCTGGAATGATCGAACCGAAGCTATGCACAATGCTTGCCTTCATTTACACGGACGCGCAGCTCAGCGCTGACGTGCTGCAAAAATGCCTCAAACAAGCCGTCGATATAAGCTTTAACATGGTCGTTGTCGACGGAGACACGAGCACGAACGACAGCGTCCTTCTCATTGCGACAGGCGAGAACCCCTTAACAATTGAAATAAACAAGTTCCAAGACGCGCTGAACTTTGTGTGTGTTGCGCTTGCAAAAATGATCGCGCGTGATGGCGAAGGCGCCTCAAAAATGATGGAAGTCACCGTTACAGGGGCACGAAATCGAGAAGATGCTGTGAAGGCGGCAAAGGCAGTCGTACGGTCACCCCTCGTAAAAACCGCGCTTTTTGGCGCTGATCCAAACTGGGGAAGGATAGTGGCCGCCGTCGGCTATTCTGAAGCGTTCGTGGACCCTTCACTTATTTCGTTGTCGCTGTCAGATGGAAAACGCTCGCCCGTCGTGTTGCTTGAAAACGGTATCATACGCGCTGCTAAGGCCGATAAATTTGAAGAAGACGTGCTTACAGCGATAATGAGGAGCGCTGAAATTTCAATCCAAATTGATTTAGGTGTCGGAGTGGCCTCAGCTACGGCTTGGGGCTGTGATCTCACGGATGACTACGTGCGCATCAACGCCCAGTATACCACGTAACGCCTACCCTTCAAGCTGCAGTTTGATCTGAAGCGCTTCACGTGCAATATCATTTTTTTGCAAAATCGTTGCCATTGCCCCGATAGATTCCATCAAACGCACAGCTTGATCAAGATAGTTGAGTACGTCTCCAGAATACGCATGAACACCAAACGCTGACATCTGTTCAACTATATCAGCGGGATCATGGCCGCTCACACGCTGCTCTATTACCCACTTCGAGAAGCTCCGCTCAGGGCATCCACAAAATGGTGAATCCTTACAATCGCAATTGACAAAGGCGATTGAAAAAGCGATGACACTGTCAAGCGCTTTCTGGTCGAGATGCGTGAGCTCATCGCCACTTGCAGAAAAGAACATCTCAAGATTTCCGCCACTAAAAACGTTAGGTGACATGTTAACGCCAAGCGCCTGCGCCATTCGCTGAACATCATTGAGGTACACTGCGGCAAAAACGTGCAGTTTAAGCACGATATCAAGCGGCGGTTGTCCTTTCTTCACGGATTCAACAATTTGAACCGCTTCATCGATGGCAAGGAAATCACCAGAAACGACATGTCCGAGCTTTGTCGCCTGACCATCATCGGAAACAAAGCCTAAACGTCTGAGCCTCTGAAGATGGACTTTAACATCATACTGGGCCAGCATCTTAACTGACTGACCAAAGGTGAGGTTTGCGAGAGTCTGTTCCGCTTGCTTGTCATCATCGTAAGCTATTTCGACGCCCTCAACAGAGCTTGAGAGCAACTTGATCGCAACTTGATCCTCTGTCTCTGGCCCCCTAAATTTCTTATCGGGTTCAGCGAGCAGCACTACCTTACCGACGTCGTGATAATTTGGCCTCCCTGCTCGACCGAGCATCTGATGGAACTCTTGCACGGTGAGCCAATTAATGCCCATCGCCAAGGATTCAAATACGACTTGCGACGCGGGAAAATCAACGCCTGCCCCGAGTGCCGCAGTAGTAACGACGACGTCTATACCGCCATTGGCAAAGTTCGTTTCGACCTTCTTTCGTTCGGCATAAGCGAGGCCCCCATGATAAGGGGCACTTTTTGCTAACAACGCTTTTGATATTCTATGACAGCGCGCCCGCGAATTAGTAAAAACGATCGACTGGCCTTTATAACCCTTGCTCGAGGTTCTTTTGATTTCATATCTGACGAGCTTGTTAATGATTGGCAGCTTCTCGTGCTCATGAACAAAAACGAGGTGACGCTCAATAGGCACCGGCCGCTCTTCGTACTCAACAAGATCCGCGCCGAGCTCATGCGCGAGCGCGTGAGGGTTGCCAACAGTTGCCGAAAGGTATATGCGTTGTGATCTTGGAGCTAGTGCCTTTAGCCGAGAAATAAGCCCGTCAAGGCGACTCCCACGTTCTTCGTCTTCCAGCATGTGCACCTCATCGACGACGATTGTCCCAATCTCGCCGAGGAGCTCAGCGTTATTCGTGCGAAGCACCTGGTCGATGCCCTCATACGTTCCCACGAGAATGTCGGCTGAATAGTCAGGCTCTGCTCGCGCCCAGTCTCGCGTCCGAATCCTGCTGCCGCCGATCCTAATGCTTACGCTTAGGCCAAGTTCGCCATAGCGCCCTTCAAACTCACTATGCTTCTGATTTGCAAGAGCGACAAGTGGCACGACGAATAAGAGCTTTCCCTTACCACTGAGCACATTGTTAACGCCTGCTAGCTCCCCAATGAGCGTTTTGCCCGTCGCTGTTGCAGAGACTACGAGCAGGTCCTTGCCCCTGAATAGCTCTCGCTCGACCGCCATTGATTGAACGGGAAGCAGCTTTGATAGACGCTGCTTAAGCAGCAGTTTCAGTCTATTATCTATATTGAGCTCATCAATTGTCACACTTTGGTAGCTCTCCGCTTGCTTTGAAAGCACGTCATATCGCGTCAAATCAGGATCGACCCCAGAATCGAGAAAACGAATCACACGGTCGAGGTCGCGTACTTTGTTAAGAAGCGCGTAGAAGTGGTTATAACGCACAAAGCCTCGAAAACTGAGCTCTCGTCGAAGTTCGGTTTGAGCGCAATCCATACAGATGCGCTCCCCTTCGTGGCGAACAAAATTGGCGTTGACTGGCTTGTATCGTCGCTTTCCGATGCAAAACCCACAGACATGTGCTCGGTCGTAGGAAATCTGGTACGCCTCGAACAGAGCGATTAGGTCCTGAAATGCCTTCTGCTCGCGTGGCGAGGAGTGGTCTCGCTCCGCTAGCGTCACGTTATGCTGCCGCAAAACCCCGACGACCTCAGCTGGCCTCTTTGGAAGCTCTTTCCCGCCCTGGATAACCATAAATCGCCTAGGCCTAGGACCCTTGGAGGTGTCACCGAGCGTCAACGTTGCGTCTAAGGCACATTGCGCGGGCTCAGCTGAAAATAGCCTAATGTTAGAGCGCTGCGCGTGGGCGATCAAATGAGGCATCTACTGGTGTCCTGTACTCAGATCGACCGATTCGTAGGAAATATCGCGGGACAGGAGTTCCGCGATTAGTGGTGGCACTGCCTCATCGATTGCGACTACGACCGTTGAGAGCCCCCGAAAAGCAGCTTCAATAACGCCTTCTGCAGCTGCGTATTGGATCAGCGGAGATATACCAACCTTTTTTACGGAGACGAGCGCTTCCAAGCCCAGAACTGCGACGGGCTTATTTGCCGCTACCTTTTTAAGCGCTTCGAGGTTCACGGCTGCTGAACCACCGCGTTGAACTCGGGGAATCACGGCGATCGTAACATGGACTCGATCCATTGGGATGATCCCGCTTAAATGCTCCACCCCTACGTCCTCCCCCTTGCGCGCATCACCTATCGTCGTCCCGCAAGCACGCGATGCCGTGCTGTTGGAATGAAACGCGTGTAGGATCCCATCGCGCATCCTTAGTCCGACTTTGGTTCCGCTGCCGACGTCTTCTTCAGCAATAGCCGTCCAAATGGTCACCTTTCCAACGATGTCCTCCGTCACATATCGTATGTAATTGTTAAGCTCGTTAGTCCATTCTATGATAAGCTCAATACCCGCCTTGGTGACTTCGTATTGTCCGCGCCTATTGAACTTCACGAAGCCGTCCGTTACAAGCTCCTTGAGATACTCAGAGACAGCTTGAGGGGACACTCCGACCCGGTCGGCAATTTCTTTTTGCCTGATTTTGGGCTGAAGCGCAGCTACTTCTACAAGCACCTGCATCTTGGTGCTCTTTCCTTTCTTCATCGGCGCAAAAAAAGATTATATCTTTGACAGCTCAAATCGATGACCCTTAACCACGAGATGTTGCGATCGCTTGGCGATACCCCTAAGGAAGGTTGGACTCTGATTCAACGTGCGCGAAAGGTTTTGCACGGAACAGTTGCCATTTTTTACCTCGCTTTCCATCGCATCTGCGACATCGCGAAGGGCCTCATCATCAGTGATCGATATCCTAATAAGATCACAGAGGTCAGCGATGGAACATTGAAAGTCGGCGCGAAGCTTCGAGTAGCAGGTGTGGTACTCTATCTGCGGATTATGCCCGGGCTCAGGCATCCGCCACTTGCTCTCGACAAGACCGGTTTTCTTAAGCATATCGAGGCTATAAAAGATATCTTCCTGGCACATCTCTTTAAGCTCATCCTCAGTTCTCCACCCATTGAGTAATGAGCTAAACACCCGCTTATGAGAGTCAGACTTAAAAACTTGCAAGAGCGGGACCAAATCAGCAGGGTCATTGACTATGCGGGTCCTGTTGTTCATGTGACTACCTCCTATTGTAGAACGCTTCTAAGGTTATTAAACCTTTTTGAACTCCGGAATAGACATTAGTTAGGAGCGCGCTTATAGAATGCAAGACAAATCACGTCAATTTGATTTCGATGAGACCACGAGCCAATAAACGCTCAAGAGCGAAAATCCGCGTAAAGGGCGTTGTGCAAGGGGTCGGCTTTCGACCTTTCGTTTACAAGCACGCCGTTGAGTTGCATCTGACTGGCTACGTCAAGAACCTCGGCGCGCACGTTGACGTCGACGTCGAGGGATCACACGCTGATATCGTTCGATTGATAGCGTTTCTCAAACAAGGTCCGCCCATATCGCGCATCGACGACGTTCATGTTGAATGGCACCGCCCGCGTGGATACACCGATTTTTCGATTGCTTCGAGCGATGAAGGTGAATTTGGCTTCACGTCACCTGATATAGCCATGTGTGACGATTGTCTCCGCGATTTGAGAGAGAGCAGCAGGTACGAAGAGTATTGGGCCACCTCTTGCGTCAACTGCGGGCCACGATTCACCGTCACTGAGCGACTCCCATACGATCGTGAGACCACCTCAATGGTTGACTTTCCAATGTGCTCTGAATGTGAACAGGAGTACTGCAACCCACAAGACCGACGGCATCACGCTCAAACCATCGCATGTGAACGCTGCGGCCCGACTCTTGCGCTGCTCGATGCGGATTTCACACGCTTGGATGAGCCAATCCGCACTGCCGGACGACTGCTACTTGCAGGCCACGTTCTTGCAGTAAAAGGGATTGGCGGATTTCATTTCGCGTGCATCTTCGATTCCGCCGTTAAACTCAAACGGCGTCTAGGGAGACTGACACAACCCTTAGCGATTATGGCGCCGAGTGAGGCGTGGGTAGAGGATAATCTTCACATGAATGAAGTGGAGCGCTTCCATCTCACGTCCATCAAACGGCCTATCATGGTGCTCGACAAACGCGATGCGAGTGCGTTCGAGGAGGTCTCCAATCTGCACAACATAGGTGTAATGCTGCCCTACAGCGGCCTACACCACCTTCTCTTTGACATAGTAGATCAACCGCTTATTATGACGAGTGCAAATACGCCGGGCGAACCGATGATTATTGCCAACGACGACGCACTTGCGAGCTTAAATCAAAAGGCAGATTTCTTCTTACTGCACGATCGGCGTATCGTCAACCGCTGTGACGACTCAGTTATGAGGGTGCTCGATCAGCCAGCGTTTATCAGGATGTCGCGCGGTTATGCCCCAACCTCTTTCTCAGTACCCGTTCAGTACGACAAGAACATCCTCGCGCTGGGGGCTGAGATGAACGCGACGGTGACGACCTATAAAGACGGACGGTGCTACGTAAGCCAACACGTGGGCAACATCAACAAGCCGAAGACCTTCGATTACCTCGAAGCCTCAGTCCACAATCTCGTCTCCATGAGCGGCGTCGACGTGAGCGTTATCGCGCATGATTATCATCCGACGTTGCGTTCAACGCGCTTAGCTGCAGAACTCGGGGACACGTATGCCGTTCAGCACCACCAAGCGCATATTGCATCGCTCTTTGGCGAAGGAGCGCCCAGAGACCTTATAGGCATCGCTATTGATGGCATCGGTTACGGGTGGGACGGCACCATCTGGGGCGGGGAGGTGTTTTCACCGGCTCTTGAACGGATTGGCAGCCTCATTCCCGTGCCAATGCCGGGCGGGGATTTAGCAACTAGGTATCCTGCGCGAATGGTCGCCGGCATTCTTCACGGCATTTTCGAAGTCCATGAGCTTACTGCGACGCTCACCTCGTTAGGTCTCAGTGAACTCGAATCGTCGATTCTTTTGGAGCAAATTGAACGGATGGTTAACGTGCCGTTGACCTCTAGCACCGGGCGAGTGCTCGATGCAGTTGCCTCAGCGTTAGGAGTATGCCAAAAAAGGACGTATGATGGAGAGCCCGCTATGACGTTGGAGGGGGTCGCACACTACGGACATCCGGACATTGCACTTCCCCTCGAAATAGCGACCTACCAACGACGACAGGTCTTGGACACGCGCCCGTTGCTTGCCGAGGTGCTCCACGCGAAAGAGGAGCGCAAAAGCGTTAAGAACATTGCCGCCTCGGCCCAAGCTACTCTTGCTCGAGGCATCGCAATGATCGCCATAGAAGCAGCAGAATCAGCGGGAATAAAGAACGTCGGATTATCGGGCGGCGTAGCTTACAATAAAGCGATCGTCAAGACCGTAGACGAGGTGTGCGATGCGCACGGCTTCGCACTCTTTACGAACACAAAAGTGCCTAGGGGAGACGGAGGAATTTCGTTCGGCCAAGCGGTGCTTACAGCTATGGTTAAAAGCGGCGACCGCAGTTTGACGCTTTAAAATACGCAATTTACTGCGAATTCACTATAACTAACGCTTTCTCGCGCGTTGCCTAGTAGGCGTCTCCAAGCGGGGCCATTAGCCTTTTTTGGTTCCTCGTTTTGCTCAGATTCCGCCAATGATGTAAGCGAGTAAAACGACGAGCATACCGTACTTAACAAGGGCTGATGCTCTTGAAGGAGCTCTCCACGACTGCGATACCCCATATAGCAGAATCGAATCAGCCACTACGATGATTACTAGGTACGCGGGGCCTAGCGTTGAAATGACGAAAGGAAGTGGACTGATAGCAACGGCAGCAAGCATAAAAAACGTCGCCACCGCGAGAGAAGGGGCGACCCCGTAACGGATGGGCAGTGTCGACGCTCCAGCTCGCTTATCTCCTGTGAGATCCTCGACGTCTTTAACTATTTCGCGCGACGTGATCGCCAACATTGCGCTCAAAAAGAGCATCCCCGGAAGAAAAACTGAAGATACCGCCGCCCCTCCGAAGAGAAAGACTGACCCTGTCAAGTATCCAACGAGCAGGTTTCCAACAAGGGCAGATCGCTTCAGCTTCCATGAATAAAGCACAAGGAGTGCAGCGTTCAACGCTGCGAGCCCAAGACATATAGGGTTTATAAACAGAGCAACTGCAACGCCGAAAAGCGTAAGCGTGATCGCGTAGAGCAGGGCGCCCCTCTGTTTGATCCGTCCGCTTGGGAGGGCGCGGCGAGGCTTATTGACCCTGTCAATCGCAACGTCAAAGTAATCGTTAATGACGTTCCCGCCTGCGGCCACTAGAAATACGGCGACAAACACTAAAACGCAAGGGCCGATGACCCCAAAAGAGAGCGTCGTTTTGCTCACTAAGATGCCGATAAGCGCGGCAGATGCTGCCATGAGGCAGTTCGCAGGTCGTATCTCAGCAACATACGTGTAGATTCGTGCTCGCATAAGCCTGGCACACCAAGTTTCCGTTCGATCTGAATATGGATTCTCACGTTCCAAGCTTAACCGGATCGATGATTCTTTTAAGAGTCGCAACCGCCGAGTATGCAGCGAGTTTGCTCGTGCGCTTGTTTTCGGTCGGGACGTTTTCAAATCGGGCGTTAAACGTTCCGAACTCCCCTTCAACCTCGACTACGTGCACGTTACGAGTGTACGTTGGATCGACCGCGATGCGAACGATCGTTTTCTCGAATCCAACTCCTGCCAAAGCAAGCGTAGCCGAGACGTTAATGTTCTGCGGAAACCCTGCAATCGCCTCGTCGGCCGTTCCTTCGAATATAAGGCCAGGGCGTGTCAAATCCACGTCATTGTTTAAAACGTAAGGCGCGGCTTCAAGGCCCTTGGAAGGCTTGGTTGTCGTGAGCGTCACCCGATTGATTTCTCCCTGAGATGCCGCAAGAAGTGCGTCAACCCCCCCAATAGCGCCTGAAGGAATGTATAAGCAGCACTTGTTTGCGCGCGCCGCTGTATATGCCCTTTGGCGAAAGTCCGCGTCAACTAGCGCACCGACACTGAGTATCATCAGATCCTTGCGCTTGGTTAACACGCTGAGCGCGATATCGCGCGCTGCCTGGACGGAAGCACATTCAACGATGAGATCGGAGCCGTCAACGACCTGTTCCAATGATACGACAGCAGTCGCGGCGGCGCTCAAATCTGCCAGATGTTGTGCACGATCAAGGTGCCTATCCATCAATAGCAGTTCAGCCTCGAAGCTGTCAGCGCTTAACGCGCGACAAATTTCGCTTCCCATGGCGCCACATCCAACGATTCCAATGATCATGTTAAAATCCTTTAAGGTAGTTAAGATAGAAAAGCGTATGGTGATCCTTTGAATTCACACGACATTGAGAGATTTTTAGCTGAGGATAAAGGATTTGGCGACATAACGACCGCCCTCCTTCCTGACATCGACGGGTCTGCCGTCATCGTTACGCACGAAGACGGAATTATAGCGGGGTTGTCAGAGGCCGAAAGCATTTTCACCTACTACAATCTTGTTACGGCGCCACTCTGCTGTGACGGAGACGCTATAAAAAAAGGAGATACGATTATGCACGTCGTAGGGCGCGTCAGGGATATCCTCGTCACTGAACGGGTTGCCTTAAACTTCCTGAGTAGTATGAGTGGGATCGCCACAGCTACGCGCCGTTGTGTGCAAGCCGCTGGCGGCGTAACGATCGCCGCGAGCCGCAAGACAACGCCAGGCTTCCGTCTTTATGAGAAAAAGGCCGTCGCGATCGGCGGAGGCGACCCGCACCGCTACACACTCTCGGAGTCTTATCTGTTTAAGGACAACCACCTGCAAGTGATCTCCATGGAAGACGCTTTGCAGAAAAAAGCGTTTTTCACAAAAAAAGTGGAGGTCGAAATCGAGTCCATCGACGAGTGCGTTAAAGCAGCACGGCTTGGAGCAGACATCATCATGCTCGACAACATGGGCGTTGATGAGATCACTGCGGCAATCAACAAACTAAAGGAGCTCGATCTACGCGATAACGTGTTGCTTGAGGCGTCTGGTGGTATCAGGCCTGAAAACGTCGAGGAGTACGCTGCTACAGGCGTTGACGTTTTATCTCTCGGTTACCTGACTCACTCGTCGCCGTGGTTAGATTTCAGCCTTGAAATGCGAGCACAGGACTAAACAAGCGAGGTCGCTATCAGACGCACCGATTCGACTAACGTTTCGACCTCTTCAGCCGTATTGTACGCTCCGAATGATGCCCGTACGGTTCCGTTGATACCGAGAGACTCCAAGGCGGGCATCGCGCAGTGGTAACCGCTTCTTGTGCAAATCGAACTGGTCTCATCGAGGATCATTGAGACGTCGTGTGGGTTCAACTGTCCAACATTGAAGGGGACTACTCCCGCGCGGTCTTTTGGCCCATAGACCGTCGTATTGTCGATTTCTGAGAGTTTTTGGGCGGTGACCCGAGCTAGATTCGCAACGTGTTTTTCGACATTCGAAACGCCAAGCGTGTTCACATATTCGACGGATCGCCCAAGGCCGATTATGCCTGGTATATTTGGGGTCCCCGCTTCGAAACGGGCAGGTGGTTCAAGCAGTTCGTATTCACAACCGCGCACCCATTCAACCGCGCCGCCGCCCAACATAGTCGGGCGCAGCCCCTCAGGATCTTGCAGGATCAAGATACCCGTCCCTTGCGGGCCAAGCAGCCCCTTGTGCCCAGGCACCGCCAGAAAGTCGCAACGTAAATCTGTCGCGGATAAACGAAGGTGGCCAGCGGACTGTGCTGCGTCTATCAACACTGGAATGCCATTTCTCTGTCCAATCTTTATGACGCGGTTTATGTCTTGTACGGAGCCAAAAACGTTCGACACGTGAGAGAGGGTGATCAGCTTAGTTCGGTCAGTAATGGCCGCGTCAATCCGAGCGGGATCGATTATGCCCTCTTGATTCGATTCAACCACATCGAGCATAACTCCGTGCGTACGGAGAGAGACCCAAGGCAGGTAGTTGGAATGGTGTTCGATCGTTGACGTAATGATGTGGTCTCCAGGCGCCCACTCTAGCCCATGCGCGACGATGTTGATGCTTTCCGTCGTATTCTTGGTAAAGATGACGTTCGGAGGTTCGCACGAAAAAAAGTTGGCAACGGTTTCGCGGCTGTTTTCGAAGTGCTCGGTTGTCTGTCGGGCAAGTCGGTGTGCGCCCCTGCCGTAATTGCCTGCGTAGGTGAAGAAGTACTCGTTTATCGCTTCGACTGCGGGCTTTGGTGTCTGGCTTGTGGCAGCGTTATCAAGGTAAATGACGCGTTCAAGAACTGGGAAATCCTTCCGTATCGCGTTAACGTCGTACATCAGGGGTACATAGCAGATGGCCTGAATAGCTTTTGCGGTAACCAAATATTGCGCGCCCTACAGTGGTAGCTCAGTGCTACCGTCCTTAGGGGTAAGCGGCAGTCTCAAGTACGGAACCCGCCACCATCATCTAATGCATAAAAATCCCGCACTCACGGTTGACGCCGTTATCGTGAAAGACGGAAAAATTGTGCTGATCAAAAGGAAGGAGGAACCGTTTCAAGGACAATACGCATTGCCAGGCGGATTTGTGGAATATGGTGAAACCGTTGAAGCGGCGCTCCGAAGGGAGGTCCTCGAAGAGACTGGACTCGTCGTCGACGTAAGCTCGCTTGTTGGTATCTACTCAGACCCACATCGCGACCCTCGGGGGCACGTTGTGACGGCAGCGTTCGCTGCCGTTATCGTCAGAGGCGAGTTAGCAGGCGGTTCCGATGCAGCGGAAGCGATATTTTGGGACACTACGAATTTGCCCCCCCTTGCGTTTGACCACGCGCAGATTATACAGGATGCGCTTCGAAGTCGCTAGCGCCCCCCTATAGCTTCCTTTATTAACGGCGCGACGCTGATGACACTCTCAGCTTTCTCTATAGTATCGGTCGCTATGATGCTATCGACTCCTGCGCTGTACAAGCGAAGCCGCGCGTTAAGTGACAGCACCGGATGGATGCATGCAACGTGTACTTGTCGCGCCCCCTGTCCTCGCAAAAGCTTAATAGCTTCTGCCATGGTGCCGCCTGTTGAAATCATATCATCAACCACGACAATGTCACGGCCGTCAACGTGCACCGTCTTAGGTTGTATCTCAACGTGCTCGGGCGTTACCCGCTTCTTTACGAGCACGTCGAATTCACAACTCATAGCCTTAGAGACGTCACTTACTAGCGCGGTTGCGCCCTCATCAGGGGCGATTAGTAGCGGCGACGTGAACTCCATACGCTCCAAGTGCTTGCCAATAAGGCCAGCTGCAGAAAGGTTCACTGGCTTTTTGCCGCTTCTGAGATGAAAATGATCGAGAGAGGCAGGATCGTGGATATTTACCACGTAAGACTCGTCAGCATCAATCGCCTGTGCAATGGCGCGGGCACTGATCGGTTCTCCGAGCTTAAATCGCTTGTCTTGCCGAGCATAGCCAAAATAAGGGATAACCACCCTCAGATAGCCGTCCGAGGCCGCATCGATGAGCTGAAGGAGGTAGATGATATCGTTATTGGTCGTGGTGCTCTGAACGATGAGCGTATCGCCGTCGAGTTCCTCTGCAATGCGCAAGTACAGTTCTCCATCCGGAAACTGCTTGAATTCAACTATCGCCAGTTCGCACCCGATCTCTCGTGCAACGCGCGAACCTAGCAATTGCGAAGCGGGACCGCCTAAGACCTTCATGTTACCTCCAGCAATGCGCGCTCGGCCCGATCATGAGCTCACTACAACGGTGTGTGCCACTCGATCTCCCAAACGTTGTTTATCCTCAGATGACCAGATAAGAACCGCCGCTAGGAGATATGGAGCAATGAAAGGGATCAAATCGATGATGCGCAGTATCGTGCGTATTGCCGCCTCCCCATAGGATATCGATGAATGATCTTCCTTTCTCACGACTTTGATCTTAACGACCATTTTGCCGACAGTTTGCCCGTTCCATCCTTCGAGCACCGTAAAATAGAGGAATGCGATAATAACGTCGATCAGCATTAGTAATCCAAAGAGCGGACTAATTGTCACTTGCGCTGTTGCCGCGTCAATAGTGATTGTTCCCGCGCCGGTGAAGCCTAGTAGCCAAAAAACAACACCGAGGATGATGACATCAACGAGTTGCGCGACAAAGCGTATCGCGACGCCTTGGTAAGGCAGTACGGCAGCAAAAGCTGTCGGTGGTTCGACTCGTAGTGAGGGATTGTACGTCGGAGGGCCTTGTTGCTGCTGCACGATCGGCGACGTTTTGCGCGTAAATGTCTCGCCACAGGCTATGCAGAACTGGGCGCCAGGGCTCGCAGGGGTTCCGCATTTCGCACATTTTACTTCGTCCACATCCACGTTTTTCAACTCGTTTGCTCTTGTTAAGCGACAGGGCCAGCATTCCTTTTAACCTTTTCTTATCATTTATCCTAAAATTGTATCTGCAGCACGCGATCCGACGCGAAGCGAATTTAACGGGACTCAATTGAAAAAAATAAGGGGGCCTTAGCCCCTATTGTGCCGGCACTACGATTGTGTGTGCAACGCGATCATGAGGCGCTGTTTCTTGTCTGAGGTCTAGATAAGTATTTGCGCCAAGCAAATATGGAATAAATACGGAATAGCGTCGATTAGCAAAAGAATCGTTCGCACGAACGCATCTCCGTGCGAGATCGGTTAGCTGTCCGCCTCCTTTACGACCCTACTCTTAACAAGGAGCATATGGACTGATTGCCCTAAAGCCCCAGAAGAAGCGGGAAGTACATCAGTTCGATCACAAAGGTTAAACCGATCGCTAGCTCCGAAGCTTGCAGCCCCGATAATAACCGCGCTAGTTGATGCATCGCGGAAAAAGCCAATACATCAAAAGGAAGCATCAGATGCTTCTGATAACCCCAAAACAATGTCATCAATGAGAAACGCCACAAAACGAATTGAGACTCCTTGACACCTCATTTCAGCACCCTAGTGTTGCATAAGTCTGAACCCGACGAACCTATTCTTCTTTGCTTCGACTGCCAAACAATCGAGACCAGAAACCAACTTTAGGTTTAGTGGGCTTCTCAACAGCCGGGCTATCGATTAGTTGTGAAGCAGCGGCTAGCGGTGCTCCGCAGCTCTCGCAATACTTAGCTTCTGGCACAGCGGGAATTCCACACTGTGCACATTTTTTTTCTTCCACGCGTTTCACCTCCTGTTTTGTTGTTAAGCCTTAAAGCGAGCATTTCTTTTAACCTTTTCTTGCGGTTGAAGCGAAACACGCTTGTTGCAAGGTGTGGGCAGAACAGGCTCTTTTGAAAAACTTCCGCTGACTCAAACAGTGTTCTACTTCGACGGTGATGAAAAAAAAAGAAGGATTGAGGGTTCAACGCCTTTAAAGGACGTAATGCTCTACTTGACTTTGAATTGAATCCCCCCAATCCTTGGTACGATCCAGTTGTAAATAAGCACTTCGACAGCAGCTCCGACGAACCCTATAATGAAACCAAAGATTGGCATTAGGATAATAATCAGAATTGCCGCGAATACTCCAGAGACTCCAGAGACACCGGGAATTGAACTGACTGAAGCGCCAACAGATAGCCCCGCAAATAGGCCATATATAAAGAATATCACTGCAGCAATCACTCCGACAACTTTAGCTGCTTGAACAACAGGAATGTTGGTTATCTCTTTGAGCTTTGTGGTGGGAACGCTTGGCTGGGTTACTTGGGCTGCCGCTGCGATCGGAGCGCCGCAGCCTTCGCAGAACTTCGCGCTGGGTGACGCGGGCGTGCCGCATTGTGCACATTTTTCTCCATTCACGTTTTTCACCTCCTTTTTAAGTGCATATTGAGCATCCTTCTTTAATCTTTGCTCGTGATTTGCCCAAAAATCGTGCCAATCGGTCTCTTTTTTAGCTAGACATGCTGACCCGCCCACTATCCTGCGAGTCACAACGCTCTATTGGGTCTCTTTTCAAATTATGTGCCAATAAGAGCGGCGTTAGCGCTTGCAACTAGAATTGACCCATAGGCCATGCTGGCGCCCAGCCTAATTAAAATATAAGGGGCTCGCACCCCGATCACGCTTTCACTACGACAGTGCTTGCAACACGATCCCCTAAACGTTGTTTCTCTTCAGAGGACCAGATAAGGATAGCGCCGAGTAAATATGGGATGATGTACGGAATCTCATCAAGAAACCGCAGAATCGTTCGGACGGCCGCTTGCGAGTAGTCGATCGGAGCGCCGTCTGCTAAACGCACGACTTTGATCTTGACCGCCATCTTGCCGACGGTCTGGCCGTAATGCCCTTCGAGCAGCGTAAAGTACAGCATAAATACCGCGAGGGAAAGGAGCCAGCCCAAAACACTGCCAAACGAAAATGTGACCGTACCGGATGCATTATTTGTTATGACGGCGAACGCGTTGAATGGAGCCGATAATATGCTCGCGATGATCGCTATGATAATGGTATCGATAAGTATCGCGACAAAGCGAATGGCGACCCCTTGGTAGGGTGTAGGTGTGTATGGCACGTAAACACGGGGAGCCTGATACCCGGGTGCGGGAGCGAACGCAGGCATGGGCTGAACTGGTTTAACAGCAAGAACCGCGCCACAACTCTCGCAATACTTGGCGCCTGGTGACGTCGTAGTGCCACAGTGTGCGCATTGATTCTCGTCCACGATTTAACCTCCTTTAGTTAAGCCATAGGGAAAACAACTTTTTAATCTTTTTCTTACCGTCCGATTGTGTCTCTTTATGTGGTTTGCGATTAAGACTGCATTTGTTCTTTCAATCGCTGTGGTTGTGTTTTTTAAGCTGAATGATACACATCGTCATTATCCATCTAATAAAAAACACGAGGACCGTTTTGCGTTAACTGGAGCGTTAGGCGCCACATTTCGCGAAAGCAGCGGTGATCTCTTGAGCCACAGGAGAGCAACCGATCACTTGCTCACCACTACGGTGTGTGCGACGCGGTCTCCAAGTCGCTGCTCCTTATCTGATGTCCAGATAAAGATCGCCCCAATTAGATAATCGAACAAGCCGTCGATGATACGAAGGACGGTACGAACCGCCGCTTCGCCGTAGTCGATCGGCTTGCCATCTGATTCTCGCACGACTTTGATATTGAGCGCCATTTTGCCAATTGTTTGTCCATAGTGCCCCTCAAGCAGCGTAAAGTAGAGAAACCAGATAGCAAGTCCTAT
>Ga0209048_10001833_pt1 | contig 21474 bp, 16 predicted proteins | sample FrelakmetCRP12CR_FD_187146 | JGI IMG/M metagenome (GOLD analysis project Ga0209048, IMG submission 187146) | Freshwater lake sediment microbial communities from the University of Notre Dame, USA, for methane emissions studies - CRP12 CR (SPAdes)... | ecosystem: Environmental > Aquatic >... | reverse complement strand
ATACTATTTATCCCACAAGCCGGTTACCGATACGCCTGCCGACCAGGTCCGGATGATGATCATCGTGGTGAGCATCTTGGGAGCGGGCGGGGTGGGAACCCTCGTCTGGTCGGGGGTGGAATTGGTGCGAGGCCTTGGCTGGGTCGCAATTAAGACCGAGCGGGCGACTGATTTGCTGGTCCTGCTCGGTACGTTCGTACTGCCGCTGTTGGGCGCCATACCGATAAAGTTAATGGGCTATACCCCCTTGGATTACACCAGCACGGGCATGCTCCGGGTGATCGGTGTGGCAGTAGTGTTGGCCGCCATCGGTATTGCCTTTGGACTTTGGTGGTTCGGGCGTAAGTGGCTGTTTCATGCCGCGTTGTTCTTCGTTCCATTCATCTTGCTCTACAGCACGTTCTTTACCAACCCAGAAGGTATCGTGGGTGGTCTGGTGGGGGAGCTAAGTTATTGGATGGAACAGCAAGGCGTGGCGCGCGGCGGTCAACCCCTATATTATTATTTGCTGGTATTGATCCCGATGTACGAGTTTCTGTCTGCCCTGGGGACGGTAACTGCAGCAGGAATAGCCACGTATGCGCGGCTTTGGCAGAGCCAGCCGGAACAGCCGTTTACCCGGCCTCAGCCCGGTAGCGAACAGCCTCCGGTACCGGTGGCAGCGCTTCTGGTCTTCTGGTCTGTGAGCAGCCTTGTAGTGTTCACCTATGCCGGGGAGAAGATGCCCTGGCTGACCATCCATATCGCCTTGCCGATGATCCTGTCTTCAGCCTGGGCCATTGGCTGGTTGGTGGAAACCGTGCCGTGGGCGAAGTTCCGATACCTTTCAGGTAGCAAGCTTGCCCCCAACAGTGTGGTTCCGGTTCCCAGTCGGGGGGGCTTCCAGAATTATTTCCGCCTCGCCATTCTAATTATTTTTGGCTTGCTGGCTGTTCAGACTGGCAGGGACGCTTTCCGATCCGCGTATATTAACTATGATTACGCCACCGAGTATCTTGTCTACGCCCATGCTGCCCCGGATCCCAAGGTGCTGTTTAGCCAAATCGAAGAATTGTCCATCCGCACCACTGGCACGACCGACATTGTGGCAGCTTACGACAATCAGGTGCGTTACCCGTACTGGTGGTACATGCGCCGATACGCCAACAAGATTGACTATGATGTGAATCCGACCCGCGACTTGCGCCGGGCGCTGGTGATTGCGGTGGGAGATGAAAACCTGACCAAGTTGACGCCCGTTGTCCGACAGGATTACACCGAATTTGCGGGCATGCGCCTGTGGTGGCCCAATATGGATTACTGGAGCCTGAAATGGGGTTCGATTGAGGCTGAGTACACCAGCGCACTCCAGAAGGAGTATGCCGGTACTGACAAAGTCGTTCCGCCAATGAGCATCCTCGGATACCTGAAATATGTCTGGCCGCATATCATGCCTTTCTTCACCGACGCACAAGTGCGGAGCGCGGTATTTCAGATCTGGTTAAACGACGACTTTACCAATTGGGGTAAGCTGAAAAACAGTACTTCATATACTCTCACTGATTGGGGCGTCGCGGCTCGAATGCATTACTACATCCGCAAGGATATTGCCGCACAGTTATGGCCTTACGGCGCCAGTGCCCAGGCGGTGGTCACTCCTGTCGACCCGTACGTGGCCATTACCAACCCGGCCTCCCCGGATCACGTGCTCGGTTCTGTTGGCAGTGGGCCGGGGCAGTTCCAGTCGCCGCGCGCCGTGGCCTTGGCTACAGATGGCAGCCTTTACGTGGTCGATTCGATGAATGACCGCATTCAGCATCTTGGTTTGGACGGACAGGTAATCCAGGTTTGGGGTACGCACGCAGATGTCTCGAAGGGCCAGGCACCTGGCGGGACATTTAATGAACCGTGGGGGATCGCGGTCGCTCCGGACGGCAGCGTGTACGTGGCCGACACTTGGAACTATCGAATCCAGAAATTTACCGCCGATGGAACGTTTGTCACCATGTGGGGCTTTTTCGGGCAGGCGTCAGATGCGCCAGAAGCCTTCTATGGTCCGCGCGGCCTTGCCGTGGACGCTCAAGGCCGCGTCTATGTGGCGGATACCGGCAATAAACGCATTGTTGTCTTTAACCCGGATGGAAAATACATTACCCAGTTTGGCGAATCGGGCATGGGCCTCGGCCAGCTGGATGAGCCAGTCGCGTTGGCTCTGGATGCTGCGGGGAACGTCTATGTAACCGATACCTGGAACCAGCGTGTTCAGGTCTTTGCCCCCGATGCCGCCGGGCTTGTCTATACCGCTATTACTGAATGGCAGGTTGATGGTTGGTACGGGCAGTCTGTTGAGAATAAACCCTTTATCGCGGTGGACACAACTGGTAACGTTTCCGTTACGGACCCGGAATTGTGCCGCGTGATCACCTTCTCACCCAGTGGACAACCAATCCGTGTGCAGGATGGCTGTTCGGCAGGTACATTGCTCCTGCCCAGCGGCATCGTCTCAGATGGCTCTGGTGGTCTGTGGGTCACGAATGCCGGGAACGGGACGCTGGTGCACTTCAAGGTAGAAAACCCATAAAGTTCACGTTTGTGTTTGTATAACGGCTTGAATCACTAAAGTGCAAAGGCACGAATTGTTTTGTGCCTTTGTGTTTTGGTGGTTATATTCTCGGTCTGATTGAGATTTTTCCTGCGAAGATTCGTTCGCCTAATTTTCCCAGTACCAATTTGACCACCCGTCCAGCTCGCCAGAATGCCACCGCAGCCATCCCATGAGCTAGCACCGCAAAGAACGGTGGAGTCTGGAACGTATAGTACGTCCAACACTGGCGCGTAGTACCCCACAACTCTAGGAAGTAACCCAATCCGGCTCCAGCCAGGAAGGTCAAAACGGCGTATCTGTGGTTGGTTGGAGTCAGCGTGAGCAGCCCAACCAATAGTAGCGCCAAAATGGTATAAGACTTTCCAAATGTTGGAGCAACGAAGTATAGCATCAACCCGCAAAAGCCAACAAAAATTGTCCAATAAAGTAATTTAAATACAAAGTCCTCAAGGTTTTTTTCTTCGGGCTCATTACTCTTTGGGAAATGGGTGGTGAACTTGGCGATTAATATACTAAATATTCTTGTAATTCGATCGATCGAAAGACTCGCGATCGGCCAGGCTGGGATGATCCACAAAGGTGGCCGTTCGGTGGTGAAATAATGCCACAGGTTGGTCTGCGTGCCCCAGGATTCGATGACCAGTCCTCCCAACATACCAACAAAAATGATCAATGCATCTCGGCCCAGGTTGGCTTGGGCGATGATGGTTAGGGTCATGAAGGAAAAAATGCCTAACAGCAGCCAGTCCATGTAAAGCCACCACGCTCCCCCCCAGTTGATATATGCCATTGCTTCCTGCGCCAGAGGCCACCAGACATAAACGATCAACCCGCAGATCAAGAAGAATCCGCCCAGTAGTACGCTGCTGGAACGCGTCCAGCCGAAGAGCGCCAGCGTGCGGTGGAAAATCGAGCGGCGTATGACTGTCTCAGCCATGGCCGCATTATACTTGACTCTCGGCCCGGATTGTTCTACACTCGGTTTCTGCCCCGTCCCGTACGAGATTTGGGATGACATGCTGAACTAGGGACCAATACGAAAGGACACAACCATGCCCACTTCCCACCTTCGCTGGGGACTGCTCAGTACCGCCCGCATCAACAAAGCCCTGCTCGTTCCGCTTCGAAACTCCAAACGGAACCTGCTATTGGCAGTTGCGAGCCGGTCACAAGAAAAGGCCAACGCATATGCCCGCGCGAACAAGGTCAAACGCGCTTACAGTTCATATGCCGACCTGTTGGCTGATCCAGAAATAGATGTTATATACAACCCGTTGCCTAACCACCTGCACACCGAATGGACGATCAAAGCCGTTCAAGCCGGTAAACACGTGCTTTGTGAAAAACCTCTTGTCTTAAGCTTGTCTGATGCCGACGCCATTTCTGCCGCTGCCGAGAAATATGGTAAAGTGGTCACCGAAGCCTTTATGTACCGCACCCATCCGCAGACGTTGAAAGCCCAGGAAATTGTCGCCAGCGGTAAATTGGGGAAAGTCAAAATGGTACGCGGTTCGTTCACGTTCGTGATGACTAATCCGGATGATTATCGCTGGAAACCGGAGATGGGAGGTGGCAGTCTGTGGGACGTGGGCTGCTATCCATTGAGCTACACCCGCTTCCTGCTTGGGGCGGAGCCATTGGAAGTATTTGGCTGGCAGGTTACCGGTCCTACTGGTGTGGACGAAGTTTTCGCAGCCCAAATGCGGTTCCCGGAGGATGTCTATGCCCAGTTCGATTGCAGTGTGAAAATTCCGTATCATGTTTTCATGGAAATTGTCGGCGACCGGGCTACATTGATTATTCCTAAACCTTTCAATCCTGGGATGAAGGAGACACTCTTTCTGACCAAAGCTGGCAAGGTCGAGACGATTTTGGTAAAGGGAATGGAACCGTACCTTGGTGAAGTGGAGGATATGGCCGATGCAATCCTGCTCGGCAAGCCGCCGCGTGTAAGTCTGGCAGACAGCCGCTTCAACACCGCCGCCATCCTGGCGCTGTTCGAGTCAGCCAGAACGGGTAAGCCAGTTCTGATTTAGATTAACCGCTAGGATGCAAAGAGCGCGAAAACTTTTATTAAGTTCATCGCGTTCTTTTTATTTTGGTTGAATTGAAATTTATCAAGTATAAACTTCTGGGTTGACGCAGTTCGGCAAGCGCTCCCCCTTTAGCCCGGCGATCAGATTCTCTGCTGCCATCCGGGACATCTTTTGCCGCGCCTGCCAACTGGCGCTGGCAATGTGTGGGACGACAATGCAGTTTTCCAGCGTGAGTAGTGGGCTGTTTGTTGGGAGGGGCTCCGGGACGGTCACATCCAGCGCGGCAGCAAAGATCTGATTTGATTTTAGCGCCTCATACAGGGCTGACTGATCCACAACTGGGCCGCGCGAGGTGTTGACCAGGATCGAGGTTGATTTCATTCTTGCAAAAGCGGATGCATTCATCAAGCCGCGTGTTTCTTCTGTCAGCGGGGTGTGCAAGCTGATGAAATCCGATTCTCGCAGCAGTGTATCAAAATCCACTTGGACAGCCTCCACGCCCGGCTCTGGTTCAGCAGGATTGGGATCTGAAAAAATGATTCGCATCCCAAACCCGCTTGCGCGGCGTGCCACAGCCCGCCCTATCCGTCCGAAGCCGACGAGTCCCAGGGTGGCACCCGCAAAGTCTGCGCCGAGCAGTGCGTCCAGACTCCAGGTTTTCCAGCCTCCAGAGCGCACCTGGCGATCACCTTCCACAACTCTCCGGGCGGCAGCCATTAGCAGTGCAAAGGTGAAGTCAGCGGTGGCATCGGTCAGAACGCTGGGTGTATTTCCCACCGGGATGCCGCGGGCGGTGGCAGCGGGCACGTCCACGTTGTCCACCCCGACGGCACAGTTGCTGATGACTTTCAGGCCCGGCCCACAGGCTTCTAAAACTTCAGCATCGATCCGATCGGTCAGAAGACACAGTAGACCATTCAGACCAGAGACACCGCGCAGAAGTTCATCACGGTTGGGCGGGAGTTCGCCGGACCAGATATTGGCGTCACAAAAATCCTGCACCAGTTTCAAACCGCTTTCCAGGATGCAACGTGTGATAAAGACTCTGGGTTTGGACATACTTTAATGCTATCATACGACCATGTTTTCTGCCGAGTCTTTCTGGACCTCCAGCCTGCGCCTCGCGCCTGAAGGAGCGCGCATCACCCGCATTCTTTCCGCCGCAATTACTGCCGTTGACCCGGGAGCGGCAGTGGGACGTTTTGTCCGGAGGGAGGGAGACCTGCTCACCATTTCAGGCCGGGCTTACGAACTTCAATTATTTCGCCGCGTTGTTCTGCTGGGGATAGGCAAAGCCTCGGTGGCCATGTCTGACGCGCTGCGCGAGATTCTCGGTGACCGTTTTTCTGGGGGGCTGGTTATCTCCAAGCGCACCATTCCCGGTTCCCGTTCTCCAACAAACGTTCTCATCGGTGGTCATCCAATTCCGAACGAGAGCAGCCTGGAGGCAGGGCAAAAAACGATTGAACTGGTCTCTTCCCTTGGTTCAGACGACCTGCTCTTCTGCCTGATTTCTGGAGGCGGTTCTTCGTTGGTGGTTGCACCTGCGGAAGGCATTTCGTTGGCCGACATCCAAATTCTCACATCCACGTTACTGGCCTGTGGAGCGCGCATAGACGAAATCAACACTCTGCGCCGTCGCCTTGACCTGGTCAAGGGTGGGGGAATTGTTAAGATGGCTAACGGTGCAACCATCATCAGTTTGATCCTATCGGACGTGGTCGGCAACCCGCTCGAAGCGATTTCATCTGGTCCGACCGCCACTGACCCGGCAACGCGCGCAGATGCTCTGTCCATCCTGGCAAAATATAAGTTGGAAGACGATATTCCAATTTCCATCCTCCGTACTCTCAAAACTTCACCCGAAACCCCCAAGCCTGGAGATCCAATTTTCGAGAAAGTTCAAAATGTCATTGTGGGGAGTAACCTGCTGGCCGCGCAAGCGGCCCTGACGCAAGCCGAAGCGGAGGGATTCCACCCATATCTCCTGCGCACCGACTTGCAAGGCGAAGCCCGCCAGGCGGCTTTTGAACTCGCCACCTGGCTGCGTCAGGCCAAGTTGACCGGTAACCCTTTTCCGGGTCCAGCCTGTATCTTGGTGGGCGGTGAGACAACGGTCACTTTGAAAGGGAACGGCATGGGCGGGCGCAATACCGAATTGGCCCTGGCGGCGGTCAGCGAGTTAGCAGATTTTCCCGGCGTGATGATGGTAACACTTGCTACCGACGGCGAGGATGGTCCCACCGAGGCAGCTGGGGCAGTTGTTACTGGTGAGACCTTCCACCGTGCCGAACGGTTGGACTTGCATCCGGGGCATTTCCTCGAGCGGAACGACTCTTACTCATTTTTCTCCGCCCTGGATGATCTGCTCAAACCGGGGTCAACTGGGACGAATGTGAACGATCTGGTGTTCCTTTTCATTTTTTAAAAACAACACAGGGGCATGCCGAAACATGCCCCTGCGGTATCATCTGACGAGGTGGAGCGATCCGTCCGTTATTTATCGTGTTTTTTGTGGCGGCGGCCTTTTAGCTCATCCCGCAAAATCAGACTGAGTATCAGGCTGACTGCAGTGGTGACAAGTGAGCCAAGGAAAGCGCTCCAGTACCAAGGAGCAGCTAATTCGAATCCAACACCGAACTGTGAGCCAACCCATCCGGTCAAAGCGAAAAGCAGGGCATTAATGACTAGGGTAAACAGGCCTAGGGACAGGATGATGAGAAGGCAGGATAGTGCCTTGAAGGGCGGACGCACGATGGCATTGACCAGGCCGAATATCAGGGCCAGCCAGATAATGTTAATCCAATTGCCTTGATAGAGAATGTATTTTGGCAAAAGGACGATGGCAATATATAACGCCACCATGTTGATTGCCAGACGTAATATGAATTTCATTTCGACCTCCTTGCGGGTAGTCCCGGTTCTCGGGCGGGGTGGTTTCTCTTATCGATTCAGATAGACTTACGGTTTTCGTCCAGCCAGGTTTCAGAATTTTTCATCCAAAGAAGCGTGCGGAGTGGATGAAATCCTGCAGCTTCAATGCACGCGTTATACTGCCCGGCAGGAAAATCCAAGCTGATCTTCTCCCGCCAGAATAACTCTTGGCGGGCATGCAACAGGAGTGCAGTCAGCATGTTCTCGTTGCCCTCCGGTGGGATGGCAACCCAAAGCTGGTTGGTACGACCTCCCATTGCCCGCCAACTTACCACAACAGACGGGAGGCCGTCAATGCGCCCAACCCAGTGACGGACTTCATTGTCGGACATAAAGCGGTACAGCGCTGGTCCAACCCCAGGGCGCAGGGAGTTCCAGGGCATGGGCTGGTACCAGGTCAGGAGTTCCGGATAAAGGCGGCGCAACCAGATTTCCTGAGCGGGCCAGTCACGGGTAGTGCGTCTTGTAACAACGATGCCGGGGCTCCTGGCGCTGGCATTCCGGCCTGGTTGGGCCTGCCATGTTGTCCGGCGGGAGAGTTCGACGAACCCTAGGGAACGGTAGAGTTTGATTGCTCCCGGGTTGTCATCGCGCACGTGCAGCCAAGTCTCGTCGGCGCGGTGCTGTTTGGCATGATGCATGGCGGCGACGGTCAGTGCGCGCCCAATGCCCCTGTTCCGGTGTTCCGGGCGGACAGCGACGTTGGCGATGAGGTAGAATTTTTTCCGGGCGTGGCGATGGGGGATTAGGCTGACGTTGCCGATTATTTCTCCGTTCTCTTCCCAAATATAGCCGGAGAGCGGCATGGAGGCTGTTTCAACGGCGCTGCCCGCCCAGCGCAGGAAGACATTATCCTGCCCAGCGCGGCGCATCTGCTGGATGTAATTGCGGCCTTCGGTGTCCATGGTATTGGCGAAACATTTCTCGATCAGGTCGGCAACACCCGGCAGGTCCCGAATAATGTTGAGCGGACGCAGTTGTGGGATTTGAGCAGTGATGGGGCCTGCGATGGCAGTCATGCAGGTATTATACAACCCCTCTCTTTTAAGGAGAGGGGTTGTATTTGAAAATTAACTATTTCCCTCCTTACTACAATCCCCATGGTGGGTTTGCATGCACTGTGCAGGTTGAAAGAATCAGAATTTAGAAATTAACAATAAATCTACTTCATGTTCGCCTCTTATATACCCATCTCATGCACAATATTATTGTGGATAAACATTTACAGTTTTGACAGGTATTAATAATGCAATGAATATGATTCAGGTGACACTCACAGACTCATATAGAATTCTTATGACCTGTAGCTAATATGTTGATTTTATTTTTGTTATAATCCTTTTATTGCACAGATTGAATATAGGGACTTGCACAAAGATGTGATCCCTAATTGCTGTAAATTCCCGTTTTTTTTATCCTCTGGTTTTCCGTATATGTATAAGCAGCAGTAAAAGGACAGAAACCTATGATGCGATTTGACCGATTTACCGAACGAGCACAGGAAGCCGCCCAACGCGCGGCCGAGATCATCCAGCGTTATGGTCACAACCAGATTGACACCGAACATATCCTGCTTGCGCTCATCGAGCAACCTGGCGGGGTGATTCCTCAGATTCTTGAAAACTTAAGTATCAATTCCCAGTCACTTACCGAACGTCTTGACCAGACTCTGCGCATGACGCCTAAAGCCAATATCTTTGGCGGAGGAGCGGGGCAGATTTTCATCACCCCGCGCGTTAAGCGTATTATTGACCTTGCAAATGAGGAAGCCAACCGCCTGAAGGACGAATACATTTCCACCGAGCATATATTCCTCGCAATCATGAGCGAACGGAACACATCTGCCGCGCGCATTCTTGAAGGGGCTGGTCTGACCCGTGATCGGGTTCTGGATGCAATTATGCAGTTGCGCGGCGGGCAGAAGGTTACTGACCCACAGGCCGAAACGCGTTACCGCACGTTGGAGAAATATTCTCGCGACCTGACCCATCTGGCGCGCGAAGGCAAGCTGGATCCGGTCATCGGACGCGATAACGAGATCATGCGTGTCATCCAGATCCTTTCCCGCCGAACCAAGAACAACCCAGTTTTGATCGGCGAGGCAGGCGTTGGGAAAACAGCCATTGTTGAAGGGTTGGCGCAGAAAATCGCAACCAACGATGTGCCCGAAATTCTATCTGGCAAGCGGGTGGTCTCGCTTGATTTGGGTGCGATGATTGCTGGTTCGCGCTTTCGGGGGGAGTTCGAGGAACGCTTGAAGTCAGCCATCGAAGAAGTCCAGCGTTCCTCCGGGGAAGTCATCCTTATGATCGACGAATTGCATACCGTGGTCGGCGCGGGGGCGGCCCAGGGAGCAATGGACGCCTCCAATATGCTCAAGCCAGCCCTGGCACGCGGCGAGTTGCAATGCATCGGTGCCACCACACTAGACGAATACCACAAATACATAGAGAAAGATGCCGCCCTCGAGCGCCGCTTCGCCCCGGTCTATGTGGAAGAGCCGAGCGTCGCTGATACCATAAAAATGCTGCACGGCTTGCGTGACCGTTACGAAGCCCATCATAAAGTCCGTTTCTCAGACGAGGCCCTGGTGGCTGCTGCGCGGCTGGCTGATCGCTATGTTACCGACCGCCATTTGCCGGATAAAGCCATTGACCTGATGGACGAGTCCGCCGCTAAATTGCGTGTGGCACTTTACTCCCTGCCGGATGATTTGAAAGCCGCCAAAACAGAAATTGACCATTTGCAGGCCGAGGAAGACGCTGCCTCCAATTCCCGCGACTACCAGCATGCCGCTGAAATTAAGGTCAACCGCTTGCGGCTGGAAGGTGAATTCAAAGAAAAACGCGACAAGTGGGAATCCGAACATCACCTCGATGAAGTGGTGGATGTGAACGACATTGCTGAAGTTGTCCACCAGTGGACTGGCATCCCGGTTAACCAGATGATGGAAACCGAGTCAGCCAAACTTCTGCAGATGGAAGAACGCCTGCACGAACGCATCATTGGGCAGGACGAAGCCATCCATGCCATTTCCGACGCCATCCGGCGCGCCCGCTCTGGTTTGAAGGACCCATCCCGGCCGATCGGCTCGTTTATCTTTATCGGTCCCTCAGGTGTAGGCAAGACTGAATTGGCGAAAGCCTTGGCTTGGTTCATGTTCGATGACGAAGAAGCCTTGGTGCGGATTGACATGTCCGAGTACCGTGAACAGCATACGGTATCCCGCTTGTTCGGTGCTCCCCCCGGATATGTCGGCTACGAGGAAGGCGGCCAGTTGACTGAGGCCGTTCGCCGCCGCCCATACCGGGTGCTGTTGTTCGATGAAATCGAGAAAGCTCACCCCGAAGTCTGGAACGCGCTTTTGCAGATCCTGGATGACGGGCGCATGACCGACGGTCAGGGCAACGTGGTTGACTTCCGTAACACTGTGCTCATCATGACCTCGAACCTTGGCACCGAGTATGTGCGCAAAGGCGGCACTTTAGGCTTCCTCCAGCCAACCATAACTGACGAAGACCGCGAGGCTCACGATAAAATTGAGAAGGCGCTCAAAGGTACCTTCCGGCCAGAGTTCCTTAACCGCGTTGACGAGATTATCATGTTTTCGCCTCTGACAGTGGAGCAGATGGAGAAGATTGTTACCCTTCAAATGAAGGAAATCCAGGATCGTCTCAGCGAGTTTGGCGTCAAAGTTGAACTGACTGCCGCGGGCCGCAAATGGCTGGCAAAAACCGGATATGACCCGGACTTTGGCGCTCGTCCATTGCGGCGCGCCCTGCAGAAATATGTCGAGAGTCCGCTTTCGATGGAATTACTGGGAGGAAAGATTCCCAGCGGGGCGTCCGTAATTGTAGACACCTGCCCTGACGATAGTGGGTTGGAGTTTAAGACGAAAGAGGGAAAGGGGAAGAAGGAAAAGGAAAAGGAGAAGGAAGAGGAAAAAAGCAAAAAGTAATGCGAAGACGTAGTTTAAGACGGCAGGTACATCCTGCCGTCCTTTTTTAATTACTTTGGGGGATATGAAAAAAACCAAAAAGCTTGACAGAACAGAACATATGCGCTATTATGGATTTAGAACAAGAGTTCTATTTTAGGAATTATGCAAGCTGCAATATTTGTTCTTTTTTATTTCCGAGAAACGAAAACTTCTATCACAGGAATTTTGAACGCCCCATAAGGAGATTTCCATGAACGTTGGAATGCTGTGGTTTGACAATGACCCCCACACTGCATTGACTGTGAAAGTCAGCCGAGCTGCTAATTATTACCAGCAGAAATATGGCCTTGTCCCAGACCTGTGCTTGGTTCACCCCTCCATGCTGGGCGAGCGCCACGACCTGGTTGAAGGGCATGCAGGAAAGGTTGCCGTCTTCCCGAACCGGGCCATCCTGCCAGGCCACTTGTGGATCGGCACCGAAGACAAAAACTAAGCCCCCATACTCTTTTAGGGGGGAATCCTGCCCAAATCAAAGAATCTCCACGCCAGGGCCGTGGAGACTTTCAGATTAATCACCGCTCGCCACTACTACCGCGATGGCGTTATCCCGGCTGTGACTCAAGCTGACCGCCCAGGTGGTCAGACCCAGGTACTTTGCCACCTGTTCCGCCCGCCCGTGCAGGACGATGAATGGTTCCCCGCTGCGCTTATGCAGCGTTTCAACATCCTGCCAACCGACCGGCCCGATGCCGGTTCCGAGGGCCTTGGAAGTTGCCTCCTTGGCCGCGAAGCGAACGGCTAGCGCATCTGCCCGTCCGCGGCACTCGTCAATCTCGGTCGAAGTGAAGATGCGTTCCAGGAAGCGGTCACCGTGACGGTCAAGCGCCGCCTGGATGCGGGGGATCTCGATGATATCAATTCCGGTTTTCAATACCATGGTTATAGTTGTGATGACTTAAATTGACACAATTCTTCTCACGATCCTGCTATCGCAATCGCCAATTTATCGGGATGAAGGTATTTACACGCGGTCGCCAGTACATCCTCTGGGGTTACAACCCGCACCAGGTCGGGGTAGCAACGGTAATAGTCCAGGCCAAGTTCATAGCGTTCGATGTTCAGCAAAGCGTTGACCACCCCGGCATTGGATTCCAGAGAAAGGGGCAGCCGTCCAACGAAATTGGATTGACAATCGGTCAGTTCCTCGGTGGTGACCCCTTTTTCGACGAAACGATCAATTTCTTTACAGATCAGATCGCGCGCTTTCTGGATGTTGCGGGGATTGACCCCCGCGCTGACATCCCACGCGCCAGGTCCGATCCCGGCGCTCAACGAGGAGGAGGCGTAATACGCCAGCCCGGATTTTTCCCGTACCACTTCGCCAATTCGCCCAGCCATGCCAAATTGACCGAGCACTGAATTTCCCAGCGAAGCAGGCATAAATTCAGGATCTTTGCGGCGTGGGCCGGAGGTCCCGATGACAAGATCGGCCTGGGATTTGCGGGGGATTTTGATCTTGCGGGTAATTGTCCTCTTAAGGGAATTGAGTTTTGGCAGGGCTGGCAGTTCCGGTTCAGATATGTTCGTCCAATCACCCAAAACCTTTTCAACCTGCTCAGCAATGGCTTTCGGCTCGATCGCACCAACGATTGCAAGTACTAAACCCTTTGGCCCGTAATGGATGTGGTGAAAATCGATCAGGTCATTGCGGGTGATGGCTTGGATAGTCTCCGGCCAGCCATCATCAGGACGGGCGTAAGGATGACCTTCGAACACGATCTGGTCAAAGGTTAGGGAGGCCATCTCAGCTGTATCCTGGGCGCGGATCGCCAGGCCGGTAAGGAATTGGGTACGCAAGCGCTCCACTTGATCACTGGGAAAGACCGGTCGGCGCAAGGCATCGGCAAAGAGGTCGAGTAGCAATGGCAGATCTTCAGACAGGCAACGACCGGTAAACCCAGCGGTATGGCCCCCGGCGCTGAAGGACAGGTTGGCGCCTACAGATTCCAAATCGTCGAAGATTTTCTGGAAGTCGCGTTTCTCGCTTCCGCGCAGCAAACCACTGGCAGTGAAGTCGGCCAGGCCTAGTTTTTCATCCGTGTCAAACAGGCTGCCGCAGGGGAGGTAGCCACCAACCACAACCGACGGACTGTTGAAATTGATGCGCACCAAAACCGTGATGCCATTCGGCAGGATAATGCGGGAAATATCTTCCGGACCGGGAAGTGAGTGCTGGTTGACTGTTTTCACATGCGCACCTCTGCGCTGGTTGGAATGTAAGTGCCCACAACCCGGTTCTGTGGACGCAGGTATTTCCGGGCAGCCATTTGCAGGTCTGCAGGGGTGACTTTTCCAAGTTTTTCCAAGTAGGTCAGGAACCAATCATAAGCAGCGAACATTTCTGAATGACCAAGCCAAAAAGCCTGATTGGTAATATTTTCTGAGCCATAGGCAAACAGAGCCCGTGCTTGTTTGATGGCGCGGGTGATATCTGCTTCTGGGATGAGCTCGTCTTGGATGCGTTTGATTTCATCATCGAAGGCGGCTAGGGCTTCCTCGGATTTGCGTTTCGGATGGACGGTGATAACAACGCTATAGAGGAATGGATCGGCTGTAGCTGCCAGCCCACCGCTAACAGACACCGCCAATTCTTTTTCTACTAAGGAGCGGTACAGCCGGGAGGTTTTATTGGAGATGCCTCCGCCGCCGAACATGTTAAGACTGCTCGGCCCGGCCAGCAGGCTGTCCAAAACTGTGACAGGGAAGAAGTCGGGATCGTTCCCTGCAGGGGCGTGATAGGAAATATCCAGGTAGGTGGTTTCCCCCGGTCCTTCTACTGTTAGCTGGTGTTCACCGCAGGCTGCAGGTTCAGGACGGGAGATGCGGGGCGGAGTGGGTCTGGAAGGTATTTGTTCGTAAAGATCACGGACATGGGCTAACATTTCACTCGTTTTTAGGTCTCCAGCTATGCTTAAAACGGCATTGTTCGGTGCGTAGAAGCTGTGATAATGGTCGTACAGGTCATCGCGGCTCATGGACTTTAAGTCTGGCAGGTCACCAATCACCTCATGATGATATGGGTGGGTACGGAAGGCCGCGTTCTGAACAGCCTCGCCGAGCAGAAAGAAGGGTTCGTTCTCACTGCCTTCCCGTTCAGAGATGATGACTGTCCGCTCGGAGGTAACTTCTTTTTCATCGAACACACTGTTGACCATTCGGTCGGCTTCGATGCGCAGTCCCAGGTCAATCTTGTCCGCGGGCATGGTCTCGAAATAAGTTGTCCAGTCTAAATAGGTGAAGGCATTCCACATGCCCCCATCCCGCGAGACAGCCCGGTCCAGTACACTGGACGGGAACTGAGGTGTACCTTTGAACTGCATATGCTCGCACCAGTGAGAGATACCGGTGTGCCCAGTGCTCTCATCCCGAGAGCCGACTCGATACCAGATCCATGAACTGATCAGGGGGGCGGTATGGATTTCTTTCAATAGAACCTTAAGACCATTTGCCAGCAGATGTTCGTTGTAGAGTTTGGTCATGGGACTCCGGGTGTCGCCGTAGGAATTTCATGATCTTCACAAATGTAAGTCCCTTGGGGATACTGGGCGTTCTTGTTAAATGTGCAGTAATATGTACGCACGGTATCCTGCAAGCTGGCGAATGACTGGTGCAGATCGGTCTGTGCCAGAGGAATATTCACCGGTAACTGCAAAGTGATTGGAATGCTAAACTGAACGGGGACTGCCATATTTAACGAAATAGGTAAACTTGTTCCAGCTGGCAACGTTATACTGGCTTGAGCATTAATGCTTAGTCCCCCCGAGTTAATAACAACATACGCATGCGGAATGGCCACACTGTGAGTTAAAACTGCGTCTGTGTCCTGCTGGATTGGCAGCATGAAATTGACCGGCACCTGTGTATCCACCGTGATGGTGGTGGTGAGGCTGGCCTTGTCCATTTCGACAGAATTAGCATAGAGACCGCTAAACAGACCGTTCACCGTCGTTTTCAAACTTTTTATTTGGGCTCCCATGCTAAGTAGCGCAACCACCAGGATAGCATTGACGATGAGGGATAACCCGGCAGCCACCCCCCAATATGCGAGGGGAATCCGTTCGAGCTTGGAGGGCAGACGGGGTTTGCTTTGAGGTTTAGGTGGTGGGGCATTTTTACCCGCAGTTACGAGCGCGCGCAAGCGCAGGCCAGGGTTAATGCGTTTATCTGAGAACTGAGGTACTGTTCGATCACCCCGAGTCGGGATACCTTCGGGTTTTGCGTTCTCTGTGGGGGTTTCGTTTTGATCAGCGGCAATGGAATCTGACGCATCTTTTGTTTCAGGGAACTTGCTGTTGCTGGAATCAGAGAGCGGTTTCGAGAGATGGATGACACGTTTCGGTTCAAACGATGACTGCTTATCCGCATCCGGTTTCGGTTCGTTTTGATCCTCTTCGGGTGGTTGGTTGACGTTTATAGATGACATGGTTTTGCTCCTCTTGAATGACTTAAATATAGCATAGAGTTGAAAAATGCGGGGAGTTGTAAATGGTTAATTTGAGGCGCGATTTTTATCCTTGCCTGCAAGTTGTCCAACAGCTATAATTCCTGAATTCTTATTAGGAGATCATGGATGGTTGATTCGAAATATATGGTGGCTGTGGTCGGAGCTGGACCCGCGGGCTTGTTTGCTGCGCGAAAGTTGGCTGAAGGAGGAGCACGGGTGGTGCTATTCAACCGCGATATCAAGCCCGGCGGCTTGGCTGAGTATGGAATTTATTGGAATAAATATAAGATGAAACAGGGTTTACGCAACCAGTTCAGGCAAATCCTTTCAATACCTCTGATTGACTATTACGGTAATGTGACTGTCTGTTGTGGCGGCAACATCGTTCTTGAGGACTTGCTCGAATCCGGTTTCCAGGCTGTGCTGGTAACCACTGGCGCACAAGGGACCAAGTGGTTGCGCATGCCGGGAGAAAACCTGCCCGGTGTTTACCATGCTAAAAATATCGTTTTTCACTATAACTTGCTACCTCCCTTTAGCGGAAAGAAATACCTGCTGGGCAGGCGTGTAGTGGTAGTTGGAGCAGGGAATGTGATGATGGATATCGCTCACTATCTTATCCGCGATTGCAAAGTGGACGAGGTGATTGCCATTGTGCGACGTGGTCCGGCAGAAGTGAAATTTACCCGCAAGGAAATGGAAAGTGTGGCTGCCAATCTGGATCTGGAAGTGCTGGATGCTGAATTTACCCGCCTCGCTCCCATCATGCTGGCTGCCGGTCAAAACCCGGTTACGGCCAAGGCTGCCTTCACCGACGCGCTGCCAAAGGCCCTCGAACCGGTTTCTAAAACGCGCTTCCGCTTCGAATTCCTGGCAACGCCCGTCCGTATTATGGGCGATTGGATGAGCGGAGTAACCGGGCTGAAAGTGGAAGATAATACTCTTGTGGCTGTGGATGGCAATATCAAGGCGCGCGGCATCGGCAGTACTCACCAGGTCGAAGCTGATACGGTTATCTTTGCCATTGGTGATACCGTTGATAAAGATTTCTGTGTGCCGATCTACAACGATGCCTATGTGACTGTTATTAAGCCGCGTTTCCCGGTGGATAATCTTTCCTATGAGGCTTTTAATCCGGATTCCAACCTGCCGATCGAGCGTGTGTTCCTTGCTGGTTGGGCAAGGCAGGCAAGTACTGGCTTGGTTGGCTACGCTCGCAGGGACGGCGAGAACGCTGCTGAAGCAGTACTGGCGTATCTCCAGACCCAATCGTCAATGCGCGACCTGGAAAATGTGGTGGAGAAATTCGAACAGCGACTGGAGGAGACTCACCAGCGTCTGGTCGACAAAACCCATCTGGCGAAGTTGGAAGAAGTAGAAAAAGCCGAAGCACAAAAGCTTGGTGTGGAAGAATTCAAATTCCCCACAAACGATGAAATGTTCACCGCCATGGGGTTTTGAGACTAAAAATTTTCCGCCTCGTTGAGTTGGAGCAAAATAAAAACGCGCTGCCGCAGGCAGTCGCGTTTATTGTATGGATTCTGTAAGCAACGATTTATAGCCTTCAGGGTTTTATCATTCAGAGAGAAGTAAGAGCGCCTTACCAAGTTACTGTTAGAGAGGTTTGAAAGAAAGGAGAATCCCATGTCCCCATTTTCGATTGTTGTCGTTTTGATCTTGACAGTGTTGTTTATCGTTTTGAGTATCATCCCTCTCCTGACCGGTCAACCAGATAAGGATTCTTCTCGCTGTTCTTCGGTAGCCAAGACAAAAACCGCCCATTAGTAAATGCTGAGTAAAAATCTAAGAAAAGACCTTTTTATTTCCGTCCTTTCTGTTTAGGAAAAGTCATTAATTTATACAAAAAATTGTAAAACCAATGATAAGAAGAGCGATCCTCAGGATCGCTCTTTGTATTTAAGGTTCGTTATTTTTATGATTGACAATTTTGTGGATGGCTTTTGCGAGCGCTCGTGCCCGTTCCGGTGCATTTCCAACATGGGGCTGGGCTGCCATTAAACGGCGGACTTCCTTCTCTGGTACAAATTCTGTTAACCCCGCATCCCGGCAGAGATCGTTTTCCAGGGGATTCTCACCGCCCTGACTGAGTGTTTCCCAAGCCTTCAATGCATGCGAGCGGATCCGTTCGTGCATTTTCTGCCGATCCGCGCCGGCCTTGACTAGTGCCATCAGCACCCTTTCGGTGGCCGCGAACGGCCCATAGATAGCCAGGTTCCGGGCGATGGTAGCCTCGTCCACGCGCAGTTTGGAGAAAATGTCGTTCGCTGTGCTGAGCAACTCATCTGCGATAAGACAGGCCTCTGGAAGCAAAATCCGCCGGTTGGCAGAATCGTCCAGTGTACGTTCGAGCAGTGAGTGCGCTGCATTATCCCAGGCGATGCGCGGCAGGGATGCCAGGGTGCGAGCCAGCGAGTTTATTTTTTCTGAGCGGATCGGATTCCGCTTGAATGGCATGGCTGACGACCCGACCTGGTTTTCTCCAAACGGCTCGGACAGTTCACCGATGGGCGGAGATTGCAGCAGGCGCAAGTCGAAGGCTAGTTTGTATAACGACGCACCCAGCCCGGCTAGAGCTGAAATCACCTCGTAATCCTGCTTGCGCGGGTACACCTGCGAAGAGATTGGAAAAAATGGCAGGTCTAGTTTTTTGGAGAGCTTCTTTTCGAAGTCATCCAGTTTGTCTATTCCCAACAATTCAGCATAAGCGGCAGAAGTGCCGACGGCACCTTTGAATCCTTTTCCTCTTATTCCGGAGGCCTGATTCCTGATCGCCAGATAATCATTTAGCAAATCCTGTCCATAGAGGGCCAGCCGGTAGCCCAGCGTGGACGGTTCAGCCGGCTGGAGGTGGGTGAATGCAATCAGGGGGGTGTCAGCCCATTTTTCTATGAGCTGGCTCAAGGTCTTTAGAAGGGACGCGAGACTTTGGAGCAGGAGTTCAAGCCCGGCTCGCAGACGTAAGACGTCAGCATTGTCCTCGATATCAGTTGAAGTTGCCCCAAGATGGATGATCCCCCCGCCAATCGGACACTGCTCAGCGAAGGTACGCACCTCGGCCATCAGGTCGTGCAGGATCTCAGCTTCGATTTCCAGGGCGCGTGGCATGTTGATGTCAGTCATGTGACGACGCAGATCAGCGGCCTGTTCTAGTTTAACTAAACCATACTCGGTCTGGACTTCTGCCAAAGCGACCCAGATTTGCCGCCAGAGCAGGCGTTTATTGGTTTCACTCCAAAGGCGGCGCATGGCTGGTGTGCCGTAGCGCCAGGTGAATGGGGAGAGGTAAGTGTCGAAATCGGGCATTCGCTATCAATCCTTATCGTAATTATCAGTTTCCACGGGTTTACGAATGACTTGAAATTGGCCTCGAGAGTCAATGGTTGCCAGGAAATCTGGATACGAGTCCCTGCGGATGTTCAGAATGTGCCGGATGACCAAGCTTCGGTTCAAGCAATTCATTTTCGCGGTTCTGATATACGTTTTCATCCCTTAAGCCGGATTGGTTACAAGGAGATTATATCCTCTTCGCCGCTGGAACATATCACTCAAATTTCCCAGTGTTTCTCTAAAACCCGGGTATCATGGTGATTCCTAAAGAGGCTTTAAATAGGGGGCATGGAAGGTATAAAAAACATGTCTTTGCAATATACCGATTGACACCACCCATTCAGGTGTTTTTCCTTGACAAATCCATCTTTCCGCGTATAATTCGTAAAATAACATCTATGAACCATCCATATGGATGGTAAGGAGAGTAAAAAAATGCCTGACACTGAAAAAATCACTATCAACATGTCTGCTGTAGATCTCGGCAAAATTGACCTGCTCGTGCAGGAAGGTCTGTACTCCAACCGGACCGACTTCATCCGCACAGCCATCCGCAACTTGCTGGATAAGCATAACCTGGAAATCCAGCAGTCAGTGACGCGCAATTCATATGTGATTGGCGCACTCATTTATGACCGTGCTGAATTGGAAAAGTACAGATCAAAGGGGAAGAAGATCAAGATGACCATAGTCGGTTTCTTGCACCTCGCCAGCGACATCTCCCCCGAGCTGGCCCGCGAGGTGATTGAATCCATTCAAGTGCGTGGCATCTTCCATGCCAGCGACGAAGTCAAAGCTGCTCTGGCCGACCGGATTAAATAATCAATATACAATCACACGCTATTGGTATTTACGTTGCATTGAAATACTTTAATGATGCAACTTGTAAAGTCTGTTTTTTAAACCACTACTAGACTGGAAACCATCATGGAAAATTCTGCTGCCGATCCGACCTCCACCTTCCCCGCCCCAGAACCCTGGGCCGCCAAATTCTTTATCATCTGGACCGGACAGTCCTTCTCGCTGATCGGTTCTGCTCTGGTACAGTTTGCCTTAGTCTGGTGGATGACCAAAACGACCGGTTCAGCCACCGTGCTGGCTACTGCTACATTGGTCGCCCTCCTACCGCAAATCCTTCTCGGTCCCTTTGTCGGCGCACTGGTCGACCGCTGGAACCGGCGACTCATCATGATCATCGCTGATACAGGAATAGCTGCCGCGACAGGTGTGCTCATTCTCCTGTTCGCAGCCGGCAATGTCCATGTCTGGCAGGTGTACGTCATCCTGCTGGTCCGTTCGCTGGGCGGAGCATTTCACGGTCCAGCCATGACGGCTTCCACCTCCCTGATGGTCCCTAAACATCATCTAGCTCGCCTGGCCGGGCTGAACCAGACTTTGCAAGGATTGCTCAGTATCTTCGCCCCACCGCTTGGCGCTTTACTCATTGGACTCCTGCCCATGCAAGGTGTATTGGCGATTGACATCGGTACGGCTGCGTTGGCAGTATTACCTCTGCTGGTTCTTTCCATCCCCAAGCCGCCGCGCCAGATGGCACAGGCCAACGGTACGGCCAAAAAGACCACCTACTGGCATGACCTGCGCGAGGGCTTTACGTACGTGGTGAAGTGGCCCGGATTACTCGGGCTGATTCTGCTGGCCATGATGCTTAATTTCCTGCTCGTCCCCAGCAGTTCGCTTACTCCCCTGGTGATTATTAAGGTATTCGGGAAAGGCGTAGCCGAACTTGGCTGGACGGAGACAGTCTTCGGCGTAGGCGTCATCGCTGGCGGACTGGCGCTGAGTGCCTGGGGCGGTTTTAAACGCAAAATTATTACTTCGCTGACGGGCATTCTGGGCATCGGCGCGGGGGTGATCCTGATTGGCGCGGCCCCGACCAACCTTTTCTTCCTTATCCTGGTGGCCAATTTCGTGATTGGCGTGACCCAGGTGTTGGCAAATGGCCCATTGACAGCGATTTTCCAAACAGCGATCGAACCGGATATGCAGGGGCGTGTCTTCTCTCTCATAAGCGCCGGGGCGACCGCCATGATGCCGCTCAGCCTGCTGGTGGCGGGTCCCATCTCCGACTGGCTGGGGGTGCGTATCTGGTATCTAATCGGCGGCGGAC
>Ga0209048_10001832_pt1 | contig 21476 bp, 22 predicted proteins | sample FrelakmetCRP12CR_FD_187146 | JGI IMG/M metagenome (GOLD analysis project Ga0209048, IMG submission 187146) | Freshwater lake sediment microbial communities from the University of Notre Dame, USA, for methane emissions studies - CRP12 CR (SPAdes)... | ecosystem: Environmental > Aquatic >... | reverse complement strand
GGACCTCGTCACGGGCCGGACCCACCAGATCCGGGTCCACCTCGCGGCCCTTGGCCATGCGGTCGCGGGCGACCACGTCTACGGCACGGGGACCTCGCGGCGCGGACCGGACGGCCTGGAGCGGCTCTTCCTGCACGCCTGGCGGATCGTCTTCGCGTCACCCGCGACGGGCGACCTCATCCGGGTCGAGGCGCCCATCCCGGAGGCCCTGGAGCCCATTCTCGGACAGCTTCGCGCGATCGCGACAGGGGCGCCCGGAACGGCCGGCCCCGACCCCGGTCACGCGCGATGAGGGAGCGCCCGCTGGGATCGGCGCCCGCAACCGACGACCCGTTGTTCGGCGCGCCGAGCGCGGGGGCACCGGGTGCGCTGCTCGTGGTCGTCTCGGGACCGTCGGGCGTCGGCAAGGACACGATCATCGATGCGCTGCGCGCGCGGCCGCGCGATCCCGACTACCACTACGTCGTGACCTGCACCACGCGGGCCCCGCGGCCGGGTGAAGAGGACGGTCGGAGCTATCACTTCCTGACCCGCGAGCGGTTCGGCGCGCTTCGCGACGCCGGGGCATTCCTCGAATGGGCCGAGGTGCACGGGAACCTGTATGCGACGCCCCGCGCCGAAGTCCGCCGTGCGCTCGCCGCCGACCACGACGTGATCCTTAAGATCGACGTGCAGGGAGCTGCCGCTGTCAAGGCCTGCGTCCCCGACGCGCTGCTCGTCTTCGTCGTCCCACCGTCACTGGAGGCGCTCTTTCGGCGCCTCCGCTCGCGTGCGACCGAGTCAGCGGGCGAGCTCGAGATCCGCCAGCGCAACGCCGCGATCGAGCTGGCCCGGCAGGGCGACTACGACGAGGTGGTCCTCAACGAGGACGGCCGGGTGGAGCGGACGGCGGAGGAGATCGACGCGATCATCCGCGCCGAACGGCTGAAGCACCCCGACCGCCGAGTCGTCGTCTAGCCCGATGGTCGACGGCCTGCGGCCTGCCGCGGCGGTGGGCCGCGACATCCCCGGACTGGTCGAGGCGCCGCACGCCGCACGCCACGTGGAGGTCGCGGTGGACGCGGCCGGCGTGGCAGGCAGCCGAACGTGGACCTACGTGGTCCCGGACTCGCTGGCCGACGTGGCCGCCGGCGAGGCCGTCCTGGTGGAATGGGGCCGCCGGCGCGCGGTGGGGATCGTCCTGGGCGACGTCCCGGTGCCGGACGGCGTCACGGCCCGGCCGCTGGGGGCTCGGGTCCGTGCTGATGGGCCGCTGCTGCCCCCGCTCGCGCTGGCGCTCGCGCGCGAGATCGCGGCGCACTACCTGGCCCCCCCGGCGCTCGCCATCCGGGCGATGCTGCCGCCCGGGCTTCTCGAGAAGCTCGAGCTGGTGGCCACGCCGCTCGACCTTCCCGCGCCGCCGCCCGCGCCTGGAGCCGGGCTGCCGCCGTCCGGCCGGGATCCCGCGGCAGCGGACGTCCTGCTCGCGCTCGTCGGAGGTCCCCGGGCCGTGCGGGACCTCGCCGCGCCGGAAGGTCGGGCAGCGCTCCTGCGGAGGTTGCGCTCGCTCGAGGAGGAAGGCAGGGTCCACCTCGAATGGACGCTCACCGCGGCCGGCGCAGGGCCGCGCCACGAGCGAATCGCCCGTCTCACTGATGCCGGACGCGAGGTCGCGGGCGGGTCGCGCGCTCCCGACGGACGCCCGCTGGGGGCTCGTCAGCGGGAGCTGCTCCGCGAGCTTGCCGAGCTGGCGCCGGATGATCCGGGCATCCCGACGCCCGGGCTCGCGGAGCGCCACGGCCAGGGGGCAGCGGCAGCGCTGTCGCGGCGGGGACTGGTGTCGCTCGCCACCCGCGAGCTGACCCGGGACCCGCTCGCCACGCGTCGACGCACGGGCCGGCGGGGCGCGCGTCCGGTTGGATCCGACCTGACGTCGAGCCAGGCGGACGCCCTTCGGATCGTCGTGGCCGCGATCGCCGCGCACGACCCGACACCGCTCCTCGTGGACGGGCCGACGGGTTCTGGCAGGACCGCGGTCTACGCGGAGGCGATCGCGACCGTGCTCGAGGCCGGTCGCCCTGCGCTGATCCTCGTGCCCGAGATCGCGCTTGCGCTCCCGCTCGTCGATCGGCTGCGCGCAGAGCTGGGGGTTGCGGTGACGATCCTCCATTCGGGCCTCGGCGAAGGCGAGCGCGCGGACGCATGGCGACGCATCCGGGCGGGCGCGGTCGAGGTGGTCGTCGGGACCCGCCTCGCAGTCCTGGCGCCGTTTCCGGACGTGGGCCTCGTGATCGTCGACGAGGAGCACGATGCCGCCTTCAAGAGCGACCGGACGCCGCGGATCCAGGCTCGCGACCTGGCCGTGACGCTCGGCCGGCTGGCCGGTGCTGCCGTGGTGCTGGGCAGCGCGACCCCGTCCGTGGAGACCTATGGACGTGCGCGCGAGGGTGTGTTCCGGCGCTGCAGCCTGGCGGAGCGGGCGGCGGGCGGGATACCGGCCGTGGAGCTGGTCGACCTCCGGGCAGAGCTCGCGGCCGGCAATCGCGGGCTGATCTCCGATCGGCTGGCATCCCTGATCGCGGCCCTGGACCCGGGAGTGGGCGACCGGGCGATCCTCGTCATCAACCGGCGCGGCGCCGCCTCGGCCGTCCTCTGTCGCGACTGTGGCCACGTCCAGGCCTGCCCGGAGTGCACCCGGCCGCTCGTCTACCACCAGGCGGGCATGACGCTGCGCTGTCACCACTGCGGGGCGGCGGCACCCATGGCGGCGCGGTGCCCGGCCTGCGGCTCGCCCCGTATCCGGTTCCTCGGCGGTGGCACGGAGCGCCTCGAGAGCGAGGTCCGGTCGCGTTTCCCCGAGCTCCGGGTGGGCCGCCTGGACCGGGACGTGGTCGAGCGCCGCGGCGCCGCGGAGCGGCTCATCGACGCGTTCACGGAGGGCCGGCTCGACGTCCTGGTCGGGACCAGCCTCGTGACGAAGGGCCTCGACATACCGGAGGTGACCCTGGTCGGAATCGTTTCCGCGGACATCGCCCTGACGTTGCCCGACGAGCGTGCGGCGGAGCGGACCTACCAGTTCCTGGTCCAGGCCATCGGGCGCGCGTGCCGGGGCGAGCGGTCGGGGCGAGCGGTGATCCAGACGTACCAGCCGGACCATCCGGCGATCCGGGCGGTCGTGGCGGGCGACACGGACGCGTTCTACCGAGTCGAGCTGGCCCTCCGCGAGCGCTTTGGCGCGCCTCCATTCGGGCACACCGTCAAGCTCACGGTGGGCGACGCGGATCCCGAGACTGCCCGCGGCGAGGCGCGTGCGATGGCCCAACGGCTGCGCGCCCGCGCTGCGGTCCTGTCGTTGGCGGTCACGATCGCTGGGCCCGCCCCGGCGTACGTCCCTCGGCGGGGTGGGCGCTGGCGCTTCCATCTCGTGCTTCGGGGTACAGATCCGGTGGCCGTGCTCGGGGGAGATCCGGGCCCCCCGTGGTCGGTTGACGTGGACCCGGAGAGCCTCCTCTGACGCCTCCCGGCGGCCGGCGGCACGAGAGTCCGGACGGCACTTGGCCACGTCCCATCCCGGGATGCAGAATGCACGCACCAGTCGCAAGGAGACCACCGATGACCGATCAGCAGCTCCCGCCCGTCGAGCCCGCAGCCGAAGAGCCGCCCGCCCACGAGGGAACGCCGCCCGAGGCGCACACGGCATCGTCGCAGGCCCGCGAGTGGCTCGCCCAGCTCCAGCAGATGATCGACCAGGTCACCGCACACGCGGGCCCAGTCGCCCGCGACGTCGCAGCCAAGGCCGCCGAGCTGGCCGCTGTGGCCGGCGACAGGGCTGGTCCACTTGCGAAGCGCGCCGCGGAGAAGACGGAGGCGGTCGGCGCACGCGTCGCGGACCGATCGCGCCGTTTCGCGGAAGGAGTCCGGAACCGCGTCGACGCCGACGAGCCGGCGCCCACGGCCGACGAGCCGGCAGCGGCCGCCGAGCCGGCAGCGGCCGCCGACGCCGCGGCCGGGCCGCCGGACGACGAGACCGCGGGCGCCTGACGCCACCTTCGAGCGGGTTGGCCGGCGCCGCGCTCGCATCGTGACCGCCGGGGCTGGCCCGATCGGCACCTCTCGTATACTCCGGGCATGAGCGTCCTCCCGATCCTCACCCTCGGCGATCCGCGGCTCCGTCTCCGCGGCCAGCCCGTGGAGAGCTTCAACAAGTTCCTGCACGGGTTGATCGACGATCTGACCGACACGATGCGCCACGCCCCCGGAGTCGGCCTCGCCGCGCCCCAGCTCGGCGAGGCGTTGAACGTCGCCGTGGTCGAGGTCGAGGATCGCCTGTTCGAGCTCGTGAACCCGCGGATCGTGCGCGCAGATGGCGAGGACCGGGACCTCGAAGGGTGCCTCTCGATCCCAGGGTACGTGGCCTACGTGACCCGGAAGGAGAAGGTCTGGGTCGTGGCCCAGAACCGCGTGGGACGGAAGTTCAAGGTTGCCGGGTCGGGCTTCCTCGGCCGCGCTTTCCAGCACGAGCTGGACCACCTGCAGGGGAAGCTCTACGTGGACTACCTCTCCTCGCCGGACGAGTTGATTCCCGTGGGCCGCGGCGGGATGGACGACGAGCAGGACCGGGCGGCGGACGCGGAGCTCGAGCGGCGCGGCATCGACCCGGAGAGAGCGAAGGCGGCCTCCCGCGGCTGAGCCCGCGCGGGCAATGTTCTTTGGGTCCGGGACGTTCGCCGTCCCGGTCCTGGAGATGCTCGTCGCCGCGTCGGAGGTGATGCTCGTCGCCGTCGTGACCGCGCCGCCGCGACCCGTCGGTCGATCGGGCAGCCTCGGCCGAACGCCGGTGGGGGAGCGGGCGGCCACACTGGGTCTTCCGGTCCTGGCCCCGGAGCGGCTGCGTGACCCCTCCGTCGTCGCGGGCCTCGCAGCCCTTCGCCCCGGGATCGGCCTCCTTGCCGACTACGGGAAGCTGGTCCCGGAGGCGATCCTGGGTGTCCCGCCGCACGGCATCCTCAACCTCCACCCGTCCCTGTTGCCGCGCCACCGCGGAGCGACGCCGATCCCGGCGGCCATCGTCGAGGGGGACCCGGAAACCGGTGTGAGCCTGTTCCGGATGGACGCCGGGATGGATACAGGCCCCATCGTGGCAATCGAGTCCGTCGCGCTCTTCGGGGACGAGGATGCGCCGGGCCTGGAGGCGCGCCTCGCGGCCGTTGCGGCAGGCCTGCTCCGGCGGTCGCTGGGGCCGTGGCTCCGCGGCGAGATCCCTGCGATCGCGCAGTCGCGGGAACGGGTGAGCATCACCCGGCTACTCCGCCGCGACGACGGACGGCTGGACCCGGCGCGACCGGCCGCTGCACTCGAGCGGCAGGTTCGGGCGTACCAACCCTGGCCGGGCGCCTTTCTGCAGGCGCCGGCCGGCCGGATCGGCGTCCTCCGGGCCGGGATTGCTCCAGGGCAGGTCGGCGACGAGCCGGGACACCTGGTCGGCGACGGCGGTCCGGGCCTTGCGCTCGTGACGGCCGACGGCCGCCTCCGATTGCTGGAGGTCCAGCCTGCCGGAGGCCGGCGCATGGATGCGGCCGCGCTCCTGCGCGGGCATCCGGGGCTCATGGGCGCCCGGGTGGGATAATCGCGCTTCGATGACCGAGCCAACCGTCGCCCTCCCCACGCGGCCCGTGCTCACGGCCCCGCGTGACCCGCGCCCCGGCGTGGCCGGCGTCGAGCCGATCGAGCTCGCGGCGCTGCTCTCCGCGATGGGGGAGCCGGCATTTCGGGCACGACAGGTCAGTGATGCGGTCTGGCGCTCGGAGGCCGCCTCGTGGGACGCGGTGACGACGCTCGGCCTGCCTCTGCGTGCAGGCCTTGCCGAACGACTCCGGTTCGACACGGTCGCCGAGACCGACCTGCGTCTCGCCGATGACGAGGCCACGGAGAAGGCGCTTCATCGGCTGCCCGACGGGCGCCTCGTGGAGAGCGTCCTCATGCACTACCCGGCGCGCGGCGAGCGACGGGAACGGAACACGCTGTGTATCAGCAGCCAGGCCGGCTGCGCCGTTGGCTGCCCGTTCTGCGCCACCGGCGAGCTGGGGTTCGAGCGCGACCTCGGCGTCGCGGAGATCGTCGACCAGGTCCGTCACGCTCGGCGCCGGTTGGTTTCACGGGGTCGGCACTTGACGAACCTCGTCTTCATGGGCATGGGCGAACCGCTCCTCAACCTCGACGCCGTGATCGGGGCGGCACGCGTCCTCACCGACGCAGACCGCTTCGGGCTGGGTGCTCGCCACCTGACCATCTCGACGTCGGGGGTTGTGCCGGGAATCGAGCGCCTGACCGCGCTCAGCCCGCAGTGGACGCTTGCGGTGAGCCTCCACGCGGCGCGCGATGCGCTCCGGGACCTCCTCGTCCCACTCAATCGACGCTGGCCCGTCCGCGCGGTCGTGGCGGCCGCGGCCGGCTACGCAGCGGCAACCGGGCGCCGGGTGAGCTACGAGTACGTGATGATCGACGGCCTCAACGACACGCCCGCCGACGCCGACGCCCTGGCGCGGCTGCTCGTGGGGACCGGCAGCCACGTCAACTGCATCCCCATGAATCCGGTCGCCCACACGCCGTGGGTGGCGAGCAGGCCCGAGCGAATCGAGGCGTTCGCGGGCCGCCTGCGGACGTCCGGAATCGGCGTCACGATCCGTCGGAACCGCGGCCAGGAGGTTGGGGCGGCCTGCGGCCAGCTGGCGGCGGAGAAGTCGGCGGAACCTGCGGCCGCTGCCGTGGCGCGGCGTCGCGAGCGGCTGGTGACTGCCTCCGCGGCTGCGCTCGCCGGGGAGCGGAGCCTGGAGCCGGCCCCGCCCGGACTGCCCGGGGTGTTCCCGCGACCGGTGATCACACGGACCGCTCCCCGCGCCGCGGCCCGCCCGGCCACGCGTCCCATCGCGCACCCGGACCGCCGCCCCGTTGCCCGGCGGCTCCCGCCCAGGCCGCCCCGGCGAGCGAGCCACTGATGGGCGAGGGGCGCGCGCGCATCGCCGCGAGCATCCTCAACGCGAACCTCGCGAATCTCGCCTACGAGGTTCGGCGCGTCATCCGGGCGGGTGCGGACCGGATCCATCTCGACGTGATGGACGCCCATTTCGTCCCGAACCTCACCTTCGGCGCCGGCACTGTCCGGGCGCTCCGGCCGGCCACGAAAGCGCCGTTCGACGCGCACTTGATGATCGCCGAGCCGGGTCGCTGGCTCGACGCGTTTCTCGAGGCCGGCTGCGATTCAATCACGATCCATGTCGAGATCGCGGAGCCGATCGAGCCGGTCCTGCGCCGGATCCGGGCGGCGGGCAGGGCGGCGGGCCTGGCACTTCGCCCGGGGACGCCCCTCGTCGCCCTCGAGCCGTACCGCGAGCTCCTCGACATCGTGATGGTGATGACCGTGGAGCCCGGCTTCGGCGGCCAGGCGTTCATGCGCGATGTCGCGGAGGCGAAGATCCTCCCGGCCCGCGACCTCCTCTCCCACAAGCCCTGGGGCGGCGAGGTCCACGTGGACGGCGGCGTGAACCGCGAGACGGCAGAGCTGGTCGGCGGCCTCGGGGCGGACGTGCTCGTGGTGGGGACGGCGCTCTTCGCCAGGGGTCGCGACCAGGCTCGCGAGATCCGGCTCGTTCGGACGCTCGCCGACGAGGGGTTCGCGAACGAGCGCAACGATGGCCTGCCGCCTCGTCCGCGCGACGAGATGGTCCGCTTCGCGCAGCTCCCGCGCCACCTCGCAGGCCCCCTTCGGGACGCGATCGAACGAGGCGACGTGCCCGTCGTGATGCTCCGCGGGGAAGGCCAGGTGAACCCGGACGGTGTCCGCGACTACGACCTGCTGATCCCGCGGAGCGCCGAGGGTTGGGCGCGCGACCATTTCTCGGAAGCGCGCGAGGCCGCCGTGGCGGAGGCGGACGCGTGGCGTGCGCGCCTCGGGGCCGCGGCCGGCCCGGCATCGTCCGGCGCCGGGACCTGAGGCCCGTGCGGGCGCTTCTCCAGCGCGTGAGCCGCGCCGAGGTCCGGGTGGCCGACGAGCGCGTGGGTGCGATCGGTCGCGGCCTGCTGGTCCTGCTCGGGGTCGCGCCCGAGGATGACGAGGCGACCGCGGATGCGCTCGCTCACCGGATCGTGGGGCTCCGGATCCACGAGGATGCCGAAGGCCGAACGAATCTCGCCCTGGGCGACGTGGGCGGCGCCGTGCTGGCGGTCAGCCAGTTCACGCTCTACGCGGACCTCAGGCGCGGACGCCGGCCGGGCTTCACGGGGGCCGCTTCGCCGGCCCACGCGGAAGCGCTCTACCGACGCTTCTGTTGGACGCTGGAGTCGACCGGCACGCAGGTGGAGCGCGGGCGATTCGGCGCGTCCATGGCGGTCGAGCTCGTCAATGACGGGCCGTTCACGATCTGGCTGGACAGCACGGATCGCTGAGCGGGGCCCCAGACGTGAAACGACCCGGCGCACGGTCGGGTCGGTCGGGTGGCGGATCGGGGCGACGACGCCCCGGCCGCGGGTCAGCGGCTCTTCTTGGTCTGCGTCCGTCGGCAGCGGGTGCAGACGAGCTTGCGCGTCACGATTCCGCCTTCGACGACCGCGAGCGGCTGCAGGTTCGGCTGGTAGCGGCGGTGGGCACGCACGCGGTTCATCCCGCTCGACTGCGGGTTGAAGCCGCCCATCGAGACCTTGCCGCAGATCGCGCAACTCCGGGCCATCGGGTTCCTCACGTGCGGGGTGTCCGGTCGGCGGGCAGCCCGCCGGTCCCGTTCGCCCCTCTCGGCACGCTAAAGCGCCGCCCGGAAGGGGCCCGGGGAGGCTGTATGCTAGCACATCGTCCGCGTCCAGCCGTCCAACCCGCGAGGTGATCTCCCGATGCCCGAGGAGCCGACGCGCGCCGTGCCGGGTCGGGCTGTCGTGGCCCGCCGGGCGCTGAACGAGATCGTTCGTGACGCTGCGCTGGGCAGCTACGGCGTCACGGGTCTTGCCGAGCCCACGCTGCTGGCGCGCGTGCGTGCCCGGGTGGGCCTGGGCAGTCGCGCGATCCGCGTGACGCTCCACCCGACGGTCGCGACGGAGGTCTGGCTCACGGTCGCGTATGGGGTCCCGGTCGCGGAGGTCGCGCGACAGGTCGACTCCGCGGTGCGCTACGGACTGGAGCGAGCGCTGGAACGAGAGATCGGCCCGGTCGCGATCCACGTGCAGGGCATGGGCGGCCGGCCCTACTCGCCCGGCTCGCCTGCCGTGGTGCCGCCCTCCGCCGCCGCCTCGCTCCGCGTCCAGCCGCAGCCGGTCCCGACGTCGCCGCCCGGCGACGCTGCGCCGACCGTGGAGGTTGCCCGGTCCGGCTCAACGGCCGGGGCAGCCTAGCGTGGTTCGACTCGCCTGCGACGGCGCCGGGCTGCTGGAGGCCGTCCGGGCAGCGGCCGCGAACCTCGAGGGCCACGTCGACGAGATCAACGCCCTCAATGTCTTCCCCGTCCCGGATGGCGACACCGGCTCGAACATGCTTGCCACGTGCAGGGAGATGCTCCGCTACGTCCGGGACGATTCCAGCGTGGAGGGGGTCGTCGACCGACTCCGGGAGGGCGCGCTCTTCGGGGCCCGGGGCAACTCCGGCGTGATCCTGAGCCAGATCGTGCGCGGACTTGCCGAGGGCTTCGCCGGCAGGCGCCGATTCAACGGGCTGGATCTTGCCCATGCGCTTGCGTCGGCGAGCACGGCCGCCTATGGCGCCGTGCCCCGTCCGGTGGAGGGCACGATGCTGACCGTGATCCGGGAGGCCGCCGCGGCGGCTGTCGCCGCGGCCGAGCGCGAGAACGACATCGGCGTGGTCCTCGGCGCAGCCACAGACGCCGCGGAGAAGGCGCTCGCCAGGACGCCGAGCTTGCTGCCCGTGCTTCGGGACGCGGGCGTGGTGGACGCCGGCGGGGCCGGCCTCCTGCGGCTCTTCGAAGGGGCGCTCCGCTTCCTCCGCGGCGAGGCGTCCCCGCCCGCCACGCGCCTCCCGGCCTTTCCGAGCCCGATCCCCGCCGGGACCGCCCATCGCGAGACCGGCCACGGATACGAGACGGTCTACCTGATCCGGCCATTCTCCGGGCAGCTCCTGGACCTCGACCGGATCGCGACATACCTGGTGCGCACCGGTGAGTCCGTCAACGTGGCCGGCGATGCGAAGGCGGCCAAGATCCACGTCCACAGCGGGCGCCCCGACCTGGTCATGCGCCACGCGCTCCGGCTGGGCCGGATCGTGAGCGCCACGGTCCTCGATCTTGACCACCAGGTGGAGGAGCTCCGCGAGGCGCGAGTCGCACGTGTCGACGGGAGCATCGCCCCGGACCCGGCCGGAGATCGCGTGGCCCCGGGAGCCGACACCTCGCGCGTGCCGCTCGGGATCATCGCGGTGGTGCCGGGCGACGGGTTCACGCCCTATTTCGAGGAGGTGGCGCTCACCGGCGAGGTTGCCGTGGCAATCGTCCGTGGCGGCCAGGCAGAGAACCCGAGCGCCGGCGAGATCCTCGAGGCAATCCGCCGCTCTCCCGCCGAGGAGCTCCTGATCCTGCCGAACAACCCGAACGTGAAGCTGGCCGCGGGGCAGGCGGCCGAGATGTCCGACCGCCCCACCCGGGTCGTGCCGACCCGGAACGCAGCGGAGGGCCTCGCCGCGTTGCTCGCGCTGCAGGTCGCCGACGGGGCGAGCGGCAACGCGGAGCGGATGCTCCGCGCCAGCCGCGAGGTCCAGACGATGCTCGTCACGGCAGCGGTGCGCGACGCCAGGGTTGGAGACCGGCACGTGCGCGAGGGGCAGACCATGGCGCTCGACCCCGACGACGGCCTGTTGGCCGTCGGCGACGACCGCGACACGGCAATCCTGGACGGGATGGGCTCGTTCGCGCCCGGGTTCGGCCTGGTGACGCTCTGGTACGGGCACGACGCCAGTCTCGCCGAGGCGGAGGGACTCGCACGCCGGATACGCGTCCGGTGGCCCGCGCTCGACGACGTTGAGGTCCGGGCCGGCCTGCAGCCCCATTACCGCTACCTGATCAGCGCGGAGTAGGGGAGGCATGGGGACCGCCCGGCCGCCAGCTCCGACCCCCCCGCCGGCCGACCCGTTCGGCGTTCCCCTGCCGGCGAGCGGGTTGCCGGGTGCCTCGGTGCTCAGGCGGGTGGGGCCACGGATCGGCCTGCGCACCGTCCGCGATCTCCTCCTGTGGCTGCCGCGTCGATACGACGATCTGCGGGTCCTCCACGACCTGCACGCGCTCCGTTTCGTGGCGCCGGAGACTGTCGTGAGCGCCCGCGCCAGCGTCCTCAGGGTCCGCGCCGGCCGCACGGCCCGGCGTGGCATCCGCGTCGTCACCGCGGACCTCGCCGACGAGACCGGCACGGCGGAGGCCCAGTGGTACGGCCGGCAGTACGTGGAGCGACGCCTCCACGAGGGCGACGAGATGCTCTTCTCCGGCAAGCTCAAGAAGCGCGGCGCGAGCGTGCTCCTGGACAATCCTGCCTTCCAGCCGCCCGACGGCGACCTTCTCCACGTTGGCCGCATCGTGCCGGTCTACCGATTGACGGCCGGGTTGCCCATCCGGACGCTGCGCGCCGCGATCCGCGCGGCCCTCGATCGCCCGCCGGCGTACCCGGAGTACCTGCCCGCCTCGATCCGCCGCGGCCTGGGACTGGTCGGGATCGAGGACGCGCTCGCCCAGGCCCACTTCCCCGACGACTTCGAGCGGCGTGATGCCGCCCTTCGGCGGCTCGCTTTCGACGAGTTGCTGGCACTCCAGGTGGGGATGGTCGGGCGGCGTCGGGAACGGGCCGTGGCGGCCTCGGTCTCGATCGCGACCGCGCCGGCGCGCGACGCCGAGATCCGCGCTGCGCTCGCGGCCGCGCTGGGGGTTCGGCTGGGCCGCGCGGTTCACCTCACGGGCGACCAGGAGCGCGCGATGGACGCGGTCCGCGACGACGTCCAGGGCCCGCATCCCATGCTCCGCCTGCTCCAGGGCGACGTCGGATCGGGCAAGACGGCGGTCGCGGCCTATGCCCTCGCCCTTGCGGCAGGGGTCGGCGTCCAGGGCGCCATGCTGGCCCCTACCGATCTCCTGGCCCGCCAGCATGCGGCCACGCTCGATGACCTGCTCCGGCCGCTCGGGATCGCGGTCGAGCTCCTCACCGGCTCGCTCGCCGGCCCGGAGGCACGCCGCGTCCTGAAAGCGCTGGCCGATGGGCGTGCCAACGTGGTCGTGGGGACGCATGCTCTCTTCTCCGACCGCGTCAGGTACGCCCGTCTCGGCCTCGTGGTGGTGGACGAGCAGCACCGCTTCGGCGTGGAGCAGCGCGGCGCGCTCGAGGCAAAGACGCGGAGCGGGGCCGCGCACGTCCTCCTGATGACCGCGACGCCGATCCCTCGAACGATCGGGCAGGTGCTCTACGCCGATCTGGACGTCACCGACCTGCGCACGGCTCCGACCGGGCGCGTGCCGATCCGGACCGGACTCCGCCACCCGGACCACCTCGACCGACTGTGGACCTTCGTGGCCCGCGAGGCTGCGGCCGGCAGGCAGACGTTCGTCGTCGTTCCCCACATCGATGAGGCCGACCACGCGTCGGACGACGCGCCCGACGATGTTGCCGGGGCCGAGGCAGAACTGATCCGCCTGCGGGTGCTCCTCAACGAGCCGGACCGGCTCGCGGCGGCCGGCCTCGAGCGCGCGCTCGAGGTGGAGCTGGTACACGGCCGCCTCCGGCCCGCCGATCGGGATGCGGCAATGACGCGCTTCCGGGACGGCGCCGCGGACGTGCTGGTCGGGACGACGGTCGTGGAGGTCGGCGTGGATGTCCCGGCCGCCAGCGTCATGGTGATCGAGGGCGCGGACCGTTTTGGCCTGGCCCAGCTTCACCAGCTTCGCGGCAGGGTGGGGCGCGCAAACGACCAGGGGTGGTGTGTCCTGGTCAGCGACCGGCTGCCGGCCGACGAGCGTCGAGCCACCGCGCTGGAACGCGGCGAGATCGAGCCGGTTGGGCCGGAGCAGCTGCGACTGTCCGCGGTCGCGCGGCTCAACGATGGTTTCGCGCTTGCGGAGGTTGACTTCGAGCAGCGTCGCGAGGGCGACGTCCTCGGGTACGCGCAGCACGGGCTGCCGCGCCTTCGGGTTGCGACCCTTGCCCGGGCCGACCACCGGGAGCTGGCCGTGGCCGCTCGGCGCCACGCGGAGTCGCTCGTGCTCGCCGGCGGCGGCGTGGCCCGGATGGGGGCCGCGTTCGCGGCCGAGCTGGACCACGGCTGGCTCCGCGACGTGGCCGCCGGCGAACCGGCGACGGGAGCATAGGTGGTGGCCGACGCTGGCCGCGTCGTCGCCGGATCGGCGCGGGGCATCCGCCTGGCCGCCCCTGGCGCCGGGACGCGACCGCTGGCCGACCGGGTGAAGCAGGCGGTGTTCGGGTCGCTGGATCCGGCGCTGCCGGAGGCGACCGTCCTTGATCTCTGTGCCGGGAGCGGCGGCGCCGCCATCGAGGCGCTCTCGCGGGGGGCCGCGCGCGCGATCCTCGTGGAACGTGACGTCGGGACCTGCCGCGTGATCGCCGAGAATCTCCGCCGGGCAGGTGTCGCGGACCGGGCCCGGGTCGTTCGCGCGGACGCACTCGCCTATCTGCGCGGTCTCGCTACCGCCGACGGCCCCTTCGACGTCGTCATCCTGGACCCGCCCTATGCGGAGGTCGAGCTCCGCGACGCGTGTCTGCGACAGCTCGGGACGCCCGACGGGCCGCTCGGCCACGACGGCCTGGTGGTCGCGACCGGCTTCGCGAAGGTGCCGCCGCCAATGACCGCGGGGCTGCTACGATCGACCCGGGAACGCCGGTTCGGCGAAACCCTGGTCGTCTTCTACCGGCGCGCCGCCCCTGAGGACGTGCCACCGCCGTCCGGCGCCTGAGGCGGAGCCTGCGATGCGCGTCGCGATCTACCCTGGCTCGTTCGACCCGATCACGCTCGGCCACGTGGACGTACTCCGACGTTCCCTGGGCGTCTTCGAGCGCGTCGTGGTCGCCGTCCTCGTCAACACGAAGAAGGTCCCCATGCTCCACGTCGACGCGCGGGTCGACGCGATCGTCGTCGGGGTGGGGGAGGCGCTCCCGGATCTTGCCGACCGCGTGGACGTCCGCCCGTTTGCCGGCCTGACCGTGGACGCCTGCCGGGAGCTGGGCGCGCGGTACATCGTTCGCGGGCTGCGAGCTGTGAGCGACTTCGAGGCGGAGCTCCAGATGGCCCACATGAACTACCGGTTGGCTCCCGAGATCGACACCGTCTTCTTCATGACGGCGCTCGAATACGGCTATCTCTCGTCCAGCCTGGTCAGGGAGATCGTCCGTTCTGGCGGCGACCCGGCCGGAATGGTGCCGCCGTCGGTCGCGGCCCGCCTGGCGGCCGCAGCAGTTGCCGAGGAGGCAGCCGTCCGCGTGCGATAATCCAGCCCAGACCGGGCGATCACGACGCCCGCGCGCGGAGGGCGACCCCATCGACATCATGTTCTTCGTCGAGCGCCTGGAGGCGTTGATCGCCAATGGCAGGAAGCTCCCCCTGACGTCAAACGTCGTGGTGGACCAGGCCGCGGCCCTCGACCTTGTCGATGAGCTGCGCCATGCCGTACCGGAGGAGGTCCAGTCCGCCCGGCGCATCAATGCCGAGGGTGAGCGGATTCTGGAGCGGGCGCAGCAGGAGTCCGAGCGGATCGTCGCCAAGGCGCAGGAGCAGGCGGCGTTCCTCATCGACGACCGGGGCCTGACCGAGGCTGCGGAGGCGGAGGGCCGCCGGATCGTCCAGGACGCGCTGACGGAGTCAGCCGACGTCCGGCGCGGCTCGGACGAGTATGCCGCGGACGTCCTCGTCCACCTGGAAGGCGAGGTCGTGAAGGCACTCCAGAGCATCCGCCGCGGGATCGAGCTGCTCGACGAGCGGCGCGCCCCGGTGGAGGACGCGGCCGACGGTCAGCCCTACGACGAAGACCCGGACGTCGTGGCGACTGCCCGCGGTCCGGTGCGGTGACGGTCGGACCTGACGACCGGCCGCTCCTCTTCAATGTCGCGGGACTCCTCGGCGAGGCGCCGGGCGCGTTCCGTGACCTCGCGTTCGAAGGCGTCACGCTCGACCTCGGGGAGGACCTCGTGCTGGCCGAGCCGGTGGCGGGCAGCGCTCACGTGGCCCGGACGAATCGTGGCCTCGTCGTGGCAGGCCACGTTGGGACCGCGCTCGCGGATTCCTGCGGGCGCTGCCTGGTGCCCGTGCGCGTGCCGCTCGAGCTGGACCTCGACGAGGAGTTCCTGCCCAGCCTCGACATCGGGACCGGCCAGGCGCTTGACCGGTCCCTGGAGCCCGACGTCCCGCGCCTCTCCGATCATCACGAGATGGACCTTGAGACGCTCGTGCGCGAGGCGATCCAGCTGGCCGCGCCGATCGTCCCGCTGTGTCGGCCGGATTGCCAGGGTCTCTGCCCGCTCTGCGGCGTCGATCGAAACCTGGGCCCCCACGCGCACCCCGACGGGTCGATCGATCCTCGCCTCGAGGCGCTTCGCGATTTCAACGCGGACGCGGAGGCCTGAAACCGGCTACACTCCGTCATCGGCCCGTCACGCGGCTCGCGACGACGCGCCCTGAACCCGACGACCCCGGCGGTTCCCCGCGCCCGCGCGCCGCCCGACACCAGAGGAGCGACCACCCCGATGGGTCTCCCGAAGCGCAAGGTCTCGCACGCCCGGCAGGGCGATCGCCGCGCGCACCTCGCGCTCACCGCGCCCAGCCTCGTCGAGTGCTCGCACTGCCACCAGATGCGGCGCTCCCACCACGCCTGTCCGAACTGCGGCTACTACCGCGGTCGTGTTGTCGTGGAGCTCAAGAAGAAGGGCGGCGAGGCCGCCTCCTGACGGCCGGGCCGGCGTCGCGTTCTCGACGCCCCACCACGGAGCGCGCCGATGGATCTCTCGACCGTCCGCGGCGTTGAGCACACCCGGAAGGTTCGCCTCGCGATCGATGCGATGGGAGGCGACCACGCGCCGGACGAGGTCGTCGCGGGAGCCCTGCTGTACGCGGCCGAGTGCCCGGACGACGACCTGATCCTCGTCGGTGACACGGACCGCGTTCGGGTGCTGGCCGGCGCGTCGCTGCCGGCCAACGTTGCGTTGGAGCCGGCGAGCCAGGTCATCGAGATGCACGAGCACCCGGCCCTCGCGGTCCGCGAGAAGCGCGACGCGTCGATCCTCGTCGCGTGCGACCTCGTGAAGCGCGGTCGGGCGGACGCGGTGATCACGGCCGGACACACCGGCGCCGCGATGGCCGCCGCGATCCTGCGGCTGGGCCGGGTGTCGGGCGTGGACCGGCCGGCGCTGGCGGTCCAGCTCATCACCGATTCCGGTCCGTTCGTCCTGCTCGACATCGGCGCGAACCCGGATTCGACCGCCGAGAACCTCCTCCAGTACGCGCACATGGGATCGCTCTTCGCCGAACGGGCCCTCGGGGTGGCGCGCCCGCGCGTGGCGCTGCTCTCCATCGGCGAGGAGAAGGGGAAAGGTGACGCCCGGATCCAGGGCGCGACCGGGCTTCTCGACCGGTCCGGCCTCAACTTCACCGGAAACGTGGAGGGCAAGGACCTCGTCCATCACCCTGCAGATGTGGTCGTCTGTGACGCGGTCCTTGGCAACGTGACGATCAAGTTCTTCGAGGGCCTCTCGGGCTTCATCTTCGACCTGTGGCGGAAGGAGTTCTCAGCCGGCCTGCGTGGCAGGCTGGCCTACATCCTGATGCGGCCGGGGATCGAACGGATCCGGGCCACGTTTGACTATGAAGTGCTTGGGGGCTCGCCGCTGCTGGGCGTGCGCGGCACGGTGATCATCACCCACGGGCGCGCGAAGCGACGAATGGTGAAGCACGCGATCGCGGTGGGTGCGGCCGCTGCCCGGGCGCGCCTGCCGGAGCTGATCGGCCAGGCGTTTCGGCCGCCGGTGGCGGCCGTGGTCACGCCGGACCCGGCCGTGACGGCGCAACCCGGCGGTTCGTCGGCGATGCCACCGGCGGCCGGGGCACAGGCATGACCGCGCCCGGCCTCGCGGTCAGCCACCCGGTCATCCGCGACGTGGTCCGGCGGGCGGCGCTCGAAGTGCCCGGCGTCCTTCGGGTGGGGCGGGGCGGCCCGGCCTGGCGACGCGCCCTCTCCGGGCGAGCGGTCGTGATCCGACTGCGGGATGGAGCGGTGGAGGCGCGCGTCGTGGTGGTCGCGCGTGCCGCGCAGCCGTTGCCGCGCCTCGCCGCCGAAGTGCGGATCGCGGTCGCAACGGCGATCGAGCGCCTGCTCGGCCTCGAGCTGGGCGCCGTCAGCGTGATCGTTGATGGCGTCGGTGCCTGAGCCGCGGGCAGGTCGCGCAGCGGGTCGCGCGCTGCGAACCGGAGGCCGAGGCGACCTGCCCCGCGCCCGGCATGCGGCCCGCCGCCTGGCGCTCGCGTCGCTGTTCGAGGCCGAGTTCGGCCAGCGGACCGCGACGGTCGTGCTGGAACGCCATCTCGCCGAGACCGAGGGCGACCCGGAGACGGTCGTCTATGCCCGTCACCTGGTGGGTGCCGTCGCAGCGAACTGCGACCAGATCGACGCGCGAATCGAAGCCTCGGCGCCGCAGTACCCGGTCGTCACGCTGGCGCGGATGGACCGCGTCCTGCTCCGTGTCGGCATTGGCGAGGTGCTACACTCGCCCGCAACGCCGGCCCGCGTGGCGATCGCCGAATGGGTCGAGCTGGCAAGGGTCTACGGAGGGGACCCGGCCCGACGCCTGGTGAACGGTGTCCTCGGACGCATCGCCAGGGAGACCGCGGCCGGTGGCCCCAACGGGCCCGTCCGGAACCCAGACCCCGACGAACCCGCAGGACTCCAGGAGGGAGCAGGCAAGTGGCGACCACGTACGAGCGGCTGAAGAAGATCGTCGTCGAGCAGCTCGGCGTCGACGAGACGGAGGTCATGCCCGAGGCCTCGTTCGTCGACGATCTGAACGCAGACTCGCTCGATCTCGTCGAGCTCATCATGAGCCTCGAGGAGGAGTTCGGGATCGAGATCTCGGACGAGGAAGCCGAGAAGATCCGGACCGTGCAGGACGCCTCCGACTACATCGACGAGCACGCCAGCTGACCGCCCCCGGCCCTTGCCGGGAGACGGTCCGCCCGCGCCGCGCCTGGCCGCGGCGTTCGCTGCGCGCCTCGGGATTGCCTTCGACGACCCGGGCCTGCTCGAGCGCGCCCTGGTCCACGGAAGCTGGTTCCACGAGCACCCCGATGACGCGCCGGGGCATAACGAACGCCTGGAGTTTCTCGGCGATTCGGTGATCAGCCTCGTGGTCTCGGAGGCCCTCCACGCACGCCATCCGGCGGACGACGAAGGCGGCCTTTCGGCCCGTCGCGCCTCGATCGTGAACGCGAAGGGACTGGCCCGGCTGGCCCGCCGCATCGACCTCGGCGACGCGATCCTGCTGGGCGAGGGCGAGGCCCGGCGGGGAGGGCGAGCGCGGGAGACCCTGCTGGCCTCCTCGTTCGAGGCGCTGGTCGGCGCCGTCTTCCTTGATCGCGGTTGGGACGGGGTCCGCGACTGGCTCCTCCACCTCGCGGCGCCGGAGCTCGAAGCCAATGCGCCCGCGGGGACCCTCAAGAGCCCGAAGAGCCGTCTCCAGGAGTTGACCCAGCGGACGGGCGAGCGGCCGGAGTACCGCGTGGTCCAGTCGTCGGGGCCGGCCCACGCGATGGAATTCGTGGTGGAGGTCGTCGTGGCCGGGGAGGTGGTTGGGACCGGGAGCGGGAGCTCGCTCCGGATCGCGGAGACCGCTGCGGCGGACGCGGGCTTCGACCTGCTGGGGCGCCGCGCCACGCACCGCCCGGTCGATCGCGGAGGCGGGCCGGGGCCCGACGCATCGTGAGCGGGAGGGCCCGCCTTGTCGCGCTCCGGTTGCAGGGGTTCAAGTCATTCGCCGAGCGAACGGTCGTCGAGTTCGCGCCCGGCATCAATGCCGTCGTTGGCCCGAATGGCTCGGGCAAGAGCAACCTCGCCGATGCGTTGCGCTGGGCGCTCGGCGAGCAGGGCCGCGCCATTCGCTCGCGCAAGTCAGAGGACGTCGTGTTCGCGGGTTCGGAGCGCCGCTCTGCACTCGGGATGGCGGACGTCGCGCTCGTGCTGGACAACGCCGACGGGCTGGTGCCGGTGGACTTCGCCCAGCTTGAGCTTGGACGGCGCCTGTATCGCTCGGGCGAGAATGACTACTTCGTGAATCGCCAGCGCGTGCGGCTGCGCGACCTGGTTGACCTGCTGGATGCCGCGCGCCTTGCCGAGAACGCCTTCTTGTTCATCGGCCAGGGCATGGTCGACCAGGCGCTCGCGCTGCGGCCGGAGGAGCGGCGGCCGCTCTTCGAGGAGGTTGCCGGCGTGCGGCGCCATGAGCGACGACGCCGCAAGGCCGAGGAGCAGCTCGCGGAGGCGTCCGCGAACCTCGCCCGCGTGGAGGACGTCGCTGCCGAGTTGCGCCCGCAGGCGCGCCGCCTGGCCGCCCAGGCAGAGCAGCAGGCGACGCGGGCCCGCGCCGGGGAGGAGCTGGCGGCGGCGCTTGTCGCCCGTCTTGGGCCGCGCTGGCACACGGTTGCGTCCGCGCATCGCCACGCGGAGCGGGACCTTGAGGACGCCCGGCGGGCGGCGGCCGTCGCGCTTGACGCCTTGCAGGTCGCCGAGAATGACACCGCCGGCGCGGCGCGGGATCTTGCCGCGCGGGGTGACGCCGAGCGGGCTGCTCGCGCCCAGCACGAGGCGGCCCGGGCGGGGCTCGCGGTCCTCCAGCTCGACGCGGCCCGGGCCTCGGCGGAGGCTGCCGGGATCGCCCGGGACCGCGACCGGCTTGCCGCGGAGCGGGCGGCGGCGGAGGCAGACCTGACCGCCCGGCGTCGCGAGCTCTCGCTGCCGATGCCGGAACCCGAGCCGATGCTCGACGAAGAGCTGGCGGATGTCGACCGCTCGCTCGCCGAGGCGCGCGGCGAGGCCCAGGCGCTGCGGGCCGCGACTACGGCACGTTCGCAGGCCGATTCGGCCCTGCGACGCGCGAGGGCCATTCGTGTCGCCGAGCTGGCCGGGATTCAACGTCGCCTGGCCGACATCGATCGACGCCTGGTCGACGAACGCGGCGCGGCCGAGACAGCCGGGGCCCGAGCGGCAGGGCTCCAGGCGGAGGCCGAGGCGCTCCGGAAGGTGGCTGGCGCTGCCCGTGCGGCCGAGACGGCCGCGGCCGCGGCGCGCGACGCCGCACGCCAGGGCGCCGTGACCGAGGAGGCCGCACGCCTGGCCGCCGCCGATGCCGCGGCCGCCGCGGGTTCCCGGGCAGCCACGCTGCGCGGCCGGCTGGAGGCGCTCCAGGCCCGGCTCGCGGAGGACGAGATCAGGGGCATCGGTCGTGCGGCACGGCGAGCGGGCGGCCGTGCCCTGGCCGCCGGCCTCGATGTGGACCCGGCCCTCCGCCTTGCGGTCTCGGCGGCCCTTGGTGAGCTGGCGCGCTCCTTCATCGTCCGACGCGACCAGCTGGCCGGGCTGACCGGGGAACAGGGCCTCCTGGTGCTCGGGGACGCCGCGGGTCCCGGCGCGGTGCAGCCGGTGGCAGCGGAGACGGCCGCAGTTCGCGCCGGAGTAGCCAGGCTCGGCGGAGGCCTGCTCGCCGACGCCGTGCGGGCGGACACAGCCGGTACGGCGTCGCGGATTCTCGCCCGTTGCGCGTGGGTGCCGACCCTGTCGGACGCACTCGAGATCGCCGCAACGCTGCCATCGGGCTGGCGCGTGGCGGCCCGGACGGGCGCCGTCGTGACGGCGGCCGGGACCGTCAGTCTCGGGATCGCCGACGCGCTGCTCGAGCGCCGCGCCGAGTCCGAGGCCGTGGGTCGCGACCTCGCCGCAGCGGAAGCGGAGCGCGCCACCGCGGCAGCGCGGCTCGAACTGACCGAGACGGCCTCCGCTGCGGCCAGGCTGGGCCACGCCGATGCGCATCGCGCCGAGGCGGACGCAGCCGCCCGGCGCCGGGCCGCCGAGGATGCGGAGCGACGAGGCTCGCGCGACGTGGAGCAGACGACCCGCGAGGCGGGTTGGCACGCGTCGCGGGTCGCCACGCTTGTCACCGAGCGCGCCGGGCTGGCGGAGCGGCTCGCGACGCTCGGCGGCGAGGATCCCGGCGCGGGATCTGCCCAGCACGGCGACGGCTCGCCGGCGACGGACGTCGGCCCGGCCCCGCCCGACGTCGGCGTCGCGGTGGCCGCCTGGGAGGCGCGGGCGGCCGATTTGGGCATCCGGCGCGAACGGCTTGCCGTGGCTCGAGCCGCTCGGGAGATCCAGCGCCGCGGTGCGGAGGATCGACGTGCCCGGGCCGACGCGGCGGCCACCCTGGCCGAGGAGCGGCTCTCCCGCGCGGATTCTGAGGCGTCTGGGCTGGCGATCCGCGAGGAGGCG
>Ga0209048_10001831_pt1 | contig 21481 bp, 22 predicted proteins | sample FrelakmetCRP12CR_FD_187146 | JGI IMG/M metagenome (GOLD analysis project Ga0209048, IMG submission 187146) | Freshwater lake sediment microbial communities from the University of Notre Dame, USA, for methane emissions studies - CRP12 CR (SPAdes)... | ecosystem: Environmental > Aquatic >... | reverse complement strand
GTCCCACCTCTCCCAACAGCTCGGAGTCCTGCGCCGTGCCGGCCTCGTGACCACGCGCAAGGAGGGCTCGACCGTCTTCTACGCGCTGCGCGATCCGGTCATGGTCGAGTTGTTGTCGGTGGCCAAGCGACTGCTGATCAACCTCCTGGCCGAGTCGACCGAGCTGCTCGCCGACCTGCGGGTGGCGGCGGGAGGTTCGTGAGGGTGCCTCGGTCGGCATCGGATGCGTTGGGCCGCCTGCTGCCCCGCCGCAGCGACTACGCGGGCCTCGGGCGGTCGTGGCGTCGCGACGTCGTCGCCGGCGCCACCGTCGGCGTGGTGGCCCTGCCTCTGGCCCTCGCCTTCGGGATCACGACCGGGCTGGGGGCGACGGCCGGCGTCGTGACGGCGATCGTCGCCGGGCTGGTCGCCGGGATCTTCGGCGGGTCGAACGTCCAGGTGTCGGGCCCGACCGGCGCGATGACCGTGGTCCTCGTCCCCATCGTGAGCCGCTACGGCGCCGCGGCCGTGCCCGTCGTCGGGCTCATGGCCGGCGTGTTGATCCTCGTCGCCGCGTTCGCCCGCCTCGGTCGCTACCTCGCCTACGTGCCGTGGCCGGTGATCGAGGGCTTCACGGTGGGGATCGCCGTGACCATCTTCCTCCAGCAGGTCCCGGCCGGGCTCGGTGTCCCGAAGCCCAAGGGCGACAACACCGCACTCGTGGCGCTGCGGGCGGTGGGCGACGCGTTCCGCGACGGCCGGCTCGCTGCCCTCTTCGTCGTGGCCCTCGTGGCCGTCGTCATGGTCGTGACCCCACGGATCCACCGCTCGCTGCCGGCGTCGCTGCTGGCCGTCGTCGTGGCGACCGTCGTCGCGCAGGTCGCCGATCTCCACATCGGACGCATCGGGTCCCTGCCCCGTTCGCTGCCGTTGCCGTCCTGGCCGGCGGTGTCGCTCGACCGCGTCTCGCAGCTCTCGTCGGCCGCGTTCGCAGTCGCGCTGCTCGCCGCGCTGGAGAGCCTCATGTCGGCCAAGGTCGCCGACGGCCTGGCCGACACCGGGCGACACGACCCGGACCGTGAGCTGTTCGGCCAGGGCCTCGCCAACGTGGTGTCCCCGTTGTTCGGTGGCATGCCCGCGACCGGGGCGATCGCCCGCACCGCGGTGAACGTCCGCTCCGGTGCTCGGACCCGCGTGTCCGCGGTCGTGCACTCGGTCGTGCTCGTCGGCGTCGTCTACCTCGGTGGGAGCCTGGTCGCCAAGATCCCGCTCGCCGCGCTCGCTGGCGTGCTGATGGTCACGGCCGTGCGGATGGTGGAGGTCCGCAATGTGAGAGCCGTGGCCCGCTCCACCCGCTCCGACGCGCTCGTGCTCGGGCTCACCGCCGCCGCCACGGTCGTGTTCGATCTGATCCTCGCGGTCGAGATCGGCGTGGCCGTTGCCGCCTTCCTCACCTTGCGACACGTGGCCCGCACGTCGGCCGCGGTGGCCGAGACGGTCGGGCGACCCGCCGACGAGCCTCCCGAGCTGACCGGGGACGACGAGCAGGCGCTGCTGTCGGAGCACATCATCACCTACCGGCTCGACGGGGCCTTGTTCTTCGGCGCCGCACAGCGCTTCCTCACCGAGCTCGCCGGTGTCGCCGACGTCCGGGTCGTCATCCTGCGGCTCCCGCAGCTGCAGGTGCTCGACGCGACCGGGGCCCAGGCGATCGGCCAGATCGTCACCGAGCTCGAACGCCGTGGCATCACGGTGCTGTTGAAGGGCCCCCGGCCCGAACATCGCAAGGTGCTCGAGGCGGTCGGCGCCCTCGACCGCCTCGCCCACGAGCGCCATCTCTTCGACGACCTCGATGCAGCCATCACCCACGCTGAGCAGCACGTGGCGCGCCACGAGCGACGCCGCCGGGTCGCGACGGCCGACGGCGCCGACGCTGACGACGCCGACACGCCGAAGCACTCACCGATCGGGTGAACCGGTCGCCCCGGGGCCGGCGGGGCTACCCGCCCCAGATCTCGCCGGCTGCTTCGACGACCAGGGACAGCTTGGCCCACTGGTCCTCGTGGGTGATCCGGTTGCCGTGGACCGTGCTGGAGAAGCCGCACTGCGGGCTCAGGCAGAGCCGATCGAGGGGCACGTGGCGCGAGGCCTCCTCGATCCGTCCGGCCAGCTGGTGGCGCGCCTCGAGCTCGGGCCGCTTCGTCGAGACCAGACCGAGCACGACGACCTTGCCCTCGGGCACGAAGCGCAGCGGGGCGAAGTCACCGGATCGCTCGTCGTCGTACTCGAGGAAGTAGGCGTCGACGTGCAGCTCGTTGAACAGCACCTCGGCCACCGGTTCGTACCCGCCCTCGGCGAACCACGTGCTGCGGTAGTTCCCGCGGCACAGGTGGACCGCCACGGTGAGATCGCCAGGACGTCCGTCGATGGCGGCGTTGATGAGCGCGGCGTAGGTGCGGGGAAGCTCGTCGGGGTCGTCGCCCCGGGCCCGTGCTCCCTCGCGCATCGTCTGGTCGCAGAGGTAGGCGAGGTTGGTGTCGTCGAGCTGGAGGTAGCGGCAACCGGCGGCGTACAGGGCGGCGATCTCGTCGCGGTAGCACTGGGCCAGATCGGCGAAGAACACCTCGAGGTCCGGGTAGGACTCGATGTCGATGGCCCGGCGCCCGCCTCGGAAGTGGACCATCGTCGGGGACGGGATCGAGACCTTCGGGGTGACGTGGACCAGGGAGGCCAGGAACCGGTAGTCGTCGACCTGGATGGGGCGGGCGTGGCGGAGGGGGCCGGTCACCGCGAGCGTCGGTGGCGTGAAGCCGTCGTCGTCGGCCCGGACCCCGGCGCCGGCGGCGATCCGGCCCGACACGGTGACGCCGTCGAGCCTCTCGAGGAAGTCCAGGTGGAAGTACTCCCGCCGGAACTCCCCGTCGGTCACCGCCTGCAGACCGATCGACTCGACCTTGCGGACCGCCTCGGCGATGGCATCGTCCTCGACCGATCGCAGGTCCTGGGCCGACAGCTCACCGGCCCGGTGCCGGCGCCGGGCCTCGAGCAGCCGTGGCGGGCGCAGGAGGCTGCCGACCTGGTCGGCCCGGAACGGGGGGTTGGTCAGCGTCCTGGCCTCCATCGGTTCAGCGGTCGAAGGCCTCGTCGGTGACGGACCCGTCGACGATCGTTGGCGGGTAGACGACCTCGAACGTCGCCAGCATGTCGGCGAGGGGGAGGTCGGTGTGCCAGCCGCGGTCGTGCACGTACTCCATGTGCCGCTCGCCGCGCTCGTCGTAGGGGTGCATCAGCGCGTCACCCGTGCCGTCCCAGGCCAGCACCTTCGTGCCGAACCGCTCGCACAGCTCCCGGTTGAACGCCGAGGAGACCTTCTGCCAGCCGCCGTCGATCCACACCACGCTGTAGCCGTGGTAGACGAACAGGTCGGTGCCCATCCGTTCGCGGAGCCGCTCGCTCTGGAGGTGGTTGCGCACGTCGGCGAACCCCAGCGCCGCCGGGATGGCGAGGCTGCGGCACGCCGCGCTCATGAGGACGGCCTTCGGCACGCACCAGTTGCGTTCGCTCCCGGCGATCGTGCTGGCCAGGAAGTCGTGGGGCTCCCGGGAGATCCCGTAGGGGTCGTAGCGGATGCCGTCGCGCACGGCCAGGAACACCGCGACCGCCCGCTCGCGCTCGGTCGCCCGCAGGCCCAGTCCGGCCGCGGCGAGGGCCTTCGCCGCGTAGGCACCCACCGCCGGGTGGTCGCTGTCCACGAAGCGACCCGGTGCGAGGCAGGCCCGGGGGTCGAGCACCGGCGGTGAGGCCTCCACGGCCGCCGCGCTAACGGGGCACCCCGGTCGGCGCCGCGCCGAGCCCGGCCGCCTCCTCGTAGGCCCGATCGATCCGTTCGAAGCGGTGCCGGACGAAGGGCCGGCTCTCCTCGTGGGGCACGATGTAGAGCCGGTTGTGCCTGATGGCGTCGACGACCTGCGCGGCCACGACCTCCACGGGCAGGACCCGCCCGGCCAGGTCGGGGTTGTCGTCACCCTGGTCGGGCACGCGTGGCGACGCCTCGGCCCCGCCGAGCCCGGCCGGCCGGTTGCGTTCGGAGGAACCGATGTTGGTGGCCACCCGCATCGGGCACAGCACCGAGACGCCGATGGAGTGGGCCCGCAGCTCCCGTTGGAGCACCTCGGCCAGGGCCACGACCCCGTACTTGGCCACGCAGTAGGGCCCGAGCCCGACGTTGGGCACGAGGCCGGCGAACGAGGCGGTGAACAGCACGTGACCCCCCGTGCCCTGCGCCACCATGCGGGGGACGAAGGCCTCCACCCCGTGGATCGGGCCCCACAGGTCGACCCGCACGATCCACTCCCAGTCGGCGTGGGTCATGTCCACGATCGGACCGCCGATGGCCACGCCGGCGTTGTTGAAGACCACCTCGACCGTGCCGAACCGGTCGAAGACCTCGTCGGCGAGCGCCGTGACGGCGTCGTGGTCGCCGACGTCGCAGACCATCGCCGTGGCGTCCAGCTCCCGGGCCGCCGCCTCGAGGGCCCCCCGCTCCACGTCGACCAGCACGAGCTCCATGCCCTCGGCCCGCAGGAGCCTGGCCGTGGCCAGCCCGATCCCCGACGCACCGCCCGTGATGACCGCTGTCCCCCCGGCGAGGTGATCCACCGTGTTCCCCCTCTCGACGCCCGAACCGTACCGTGCCACCGCCCGGACGGGCGGCGCCGGGGCGACGCGTCCTCAGCCCTCGAGGCCGCGCACGAGAAGGCCGAGGGCGGCGGCGGCGAACGCCCACATGTTCGCCTCCCGGTCGGGCGAGCCGGTGGCGACGCGGGTGGCGTCGAGGGCGGCGCCGGGACCGCTGACCGCCACCCAGGCATGGCCGGCCGGGTCGCCGTAGCGGTTGGCGTCCGGCCCGGTGGCGCCGGTCTCGGCGACCCCCCAGCTCGAGCCGAGCTTGGCGGCGACGGCGCCGGCCAGGTAGCGGGCGAACGGATCCGACGCACCCCGAACGCCGTCGGGCACGGGGGCCGCGTCACCGAGGAGCCGGCGCGCCGCCACGACGGTGTAGATCACCGTCCCGCCGAGGTAGTAGGCGGACGCGCCGGGGACCGACAACAGGGCGGCCGAGATCAGCCCACCGGCCGAGGACTCGGCGACGGCGACGGTCTCACCCCGGGCAGCCAGCAGCCGGGCGGCGGCCCGAGCGGGCCCGGTCACCTCGGTCGGCATCGCCATCACGGGCACCGTACCCCGGCCGGGAGCCGCCCCCTGCGGGGGCTGGCCCCGACCTCCTGGGAGCCGGCCCACCAGCGTCGACGGCCCGCTAGGGGGGTGGCCCCCGGCTCCCCGCCCGGAGGCCCGAACGACCTGTTGACGCCGGGCGGGAAGTCCGCCACCCTGGCGAACCAGGGCGACGGAGGGATGGGGCAGAGATGGGTGCGCCAGCACGCTTGACTCCTACAGAGTCGAACCGGTTCCACGGCTACCGCCACGTGGCCGCAGTGTCGATCGCGGTGGGTCACGCGGTGACCTGGTTCTCGCTGCAGCACACCGCCGTCGGGCGCTGGGTGCCCCGCTTCGTCACGTGGATCTCCCCGCTCACGGTCCTGTTCGTCCTCAGCGGCTACCTGCTGACGATGTCGCTCGACCGCGACGCCCGCCCGTTCTCGTTCCTCTGGCGGCGCGTGCTGCGCATCTACCCGGCGCTCTGGGTGTGCTTCGGGTTCCTGCTCTCGGTCCTGCTCGTGGCCGGGTACCTGACCAAGTCGTTCGTCCTGTCGCCGGCGTTCCCGGCCTTCGTCGTGGGCCAGCTGACCGTCGGCCAGGCCTACACGCCCAACGCCCTGCGCGCGTTCGGCACCGGCTCGGCCAACGGCCCGCTCTGGTCGATCAGCGCGCAGATGGGCTTCTACCTCATCCTGCCCTTCCTGCTCGCCTGGCTGGCGCCGAGGGCCCGGCGGGTCCAGCGGGCGGTCCTGATCAGCCTCACGCTGGCGTCCTACGTCTTGTACTACGCCATCGTCGACGGCGCGGCCACCGAGATCACCCAGGGCGGGACGTTGCGTCGCCTCCTCTACATCACGGTGCTGCCGCACCTGCACCTGTTCCTGCTGGGCGTGCTGATCTACAAGGAGTTCGACGTGATGCGCCGGTGGGTGCTCGGACGACCCCTGCTCTGGGCCGGCCTGTGGGTCGCCGCCAGCGTCGGTGACCTCGTCACCAACGGCGCCCTGATGAAGAGCTTCTTCTTCATCCCGGTGCAGCGACTGATCGTGGTGTTCGCCGCCTTCTCGTTCACCTTCGCGCCGACGAAGCGCCCGGCCACGCAGGCCCGCAGGCTCGACGTCTCCTACGGCATCTACCTGTACCACTACATCATCATCAACATCCTGGTCGAGGCCGGCGTCGGCCAGCACTGGTGGCCGGTGGCCGTCGTGGTGGGCTCGGCAGCGACGCTGGCCTACCTCTCCTACCGGTTCGTCGAGCAGCCGGCCCACGAGTGGGGCAAGACCTCCCCGATCGAGAAGCTGATCGTGCGGGTCGACGCCTGGCGGGCCCGGCGCCTGTCAGGCTCGAGCGTTCCCGGCTGACGGCGCGGCCCCGCGGCGGCGACCTAGGCGCCGCCCAGGCGGCGCAGGGCGACCGCGCTGTACAGCGCCATGCCGGCGGTCATCGCCTTCTCGTCGAACACCACGCGGTTCGAGTGGTTGCTCGGCGCCTTGGCGGGATCGAGACCCGGCGGGCAGGCCCCGAGGAAGGCCATCGCCCCGGGCACCCGCTGCAGCACGTAGCTCCAGTCCTCGGCCCCCATCGCCGGCGCAGGCATGGAGAACACGTGGTCGGGTCCGAGCAGCTCCGTCGCCACAGCGGTCACGAAGCGGGCCGCGTCGACGTCGTTCACGGTGACCGGGTAGCCCGTCTCCACCTCGACCGTCGCCTCGGCCCCGTGCGCCGCGGCGATGTTCTCGGCCAGCCGCCGGAGGTTGGCGTGCACCTCGGCGCGCGTGCGCTCCGACACCGCGCGGATCGTGCCCACGATCTCGGCCGTCTCGGGGATCACGTTGCTGGTCGTCCCGGCGCTGATCTTGGCCACGGTGACCACCGCCGGGTCGAACGGGTCGACCCGGCGCGTGACCATGGTCTGGATGGCCTGCACGATCTCGCAGGCGACCGGGATCGGATCGAGGGCCCGATGCGGCGTGGAGGCGTGCCCGCCCCGCCCGGTGACCGTGATGAGCAGGACGTCGGCCGAGGCCATCGTCGGTCCGGGCCGCAACGCGATCGTGCCCGTCGGGCTCCAGGTCGTGACGTGCAGGGCGAAGGCGGCGTCCACGGCCGAGCCGTCGACGGGGTCGAGGAGGCCCTCGTCGAGCATGACACGGGCCCCGTGATGGCCCTCCTCGCCGGGCTGGAACATGAAAAGGACGTCGCCGCTCAGCTCCTGACGGCGGTCGCTGAGCATCCGGGCCGCGCCGACGAGCATCGCGGTGTGGAGGTCGTGCCCGCAGGCGTGCATCGTCCCCTCCACCCCGGAGGCGAACTCGACGCCGCTGTCCTCGGGCATGGGCAGGGCGTCCATGTCCCCCCGCAGCAAGATCGTGGGCCCGGGCCGGGCGCCTCGCAGCCGGGCCGTCACCGAGGTCGTCGAGTGGCCGGTGGCCACGGCGAGGGGGAGGTCCTCGATCGCTTCGATGACCCGCTCCTGGGTGAAGGGGAGCTCCAGGCCGATCTCGGGGTGGCGGTGGAGCGTCCGGCGCAGCGAGACGGCTCCGTCGAGGCGGTCCCGGGCGTCGTCGAGCAGCGAGTCGAGCGTCATCGCCTCATGGTAGAGGTCCGGTCAGGGAGCCTCAGCCGGGGTGCCACAGCTCCAGGGGGGTCCGGTCCCGGGCGCCGGTGAACGGCATCGCCACCGGAGCTCCGAAGAGGGCCGCCGAGGCGTAGGCGGCGCACACGACCTCGAGGAGCAACCGGCCGTCGCCCACGCCGGGCACCGGCGCCGTGGCGGACGCGAAGGCGTGGAGGAAGGCCGACAGCTGGCCGGTGTAGCCGAGTTGATCGAGCACGGCGATCGGCGCCGTGGCCCGGGGAAGGGCGACCGCGGCGCCGTTGTGCTCGAGCGAGGGGTCCGGCAGGAGCTCGGCCCGCAGGACGCCGGTCGCGCTGGCCGCCTGCACGCTCCAGGCGGGGGTCGGCCCCGACCGCCAGCTCGCCGTGACGCCGGCTCGCAGCCCCGAGTCGAACTCGACGGTCACGTCGGCGTGCTCGTCGACGGGATGGCTGCCGGCTCCTTCGAGTCGGGCCTCGACGGCCACGACACGAGCCGGCGCGGCGAGCCAGAGCACCAGGGCGAGGGCGTGGATGCCGAGGTCGAACAGCACGCCGCCTCCCCAGCCGGGGGTCGTGAACTCGCCCCAGCTCGGCAGGGGGGACAGCGTCCGCGCCGACAGGTGGTGGACGGGACCGAGGTCGCCCATGCGGTCGAGCATCAGCCGCACGGCCGGGGCGTAGAGGAGGTTCTCGGCGTAGGCGATCCGACCGCCCGGATCGGCGGCGACCATGGCGTCAGCGTCGCGCAAGGTCGCGCACAAGGGCTTCTCCACGATCACCGAGGCCCCCGACGCCAGGGCCGACACGGTGTCCCCGCGGTGGCGTGGCGGAGGGGTGGCCACGACCACCGTCGAAGCGCCGAGCGGAAGCTCCTCGTACCGGCAGGCGAGGGCTCCGTAGCGACCGGCGAGGGCGGTGGCCCGCTCCGGTCGACGCGACGCCACCGCGGTGAGCGGCACCCCGAGCGCCGCCGCAGCGAGCGCGTGCACGTTGGCCGCCCAGCCGGCCCCGGCGAGGGCGAGCGAACCGGACGGGGGCGCCATGGGCCGAGAGATCAGATCCCGACCAGCGCCTCGACGACGGGGGCGAAGGCGGTGACGTCGTCGGCGCCGACGATCACGTACGAGAAGCCCCAGCGCTCGCGCCGCTCCAGCAGGTCGTCGACGATCTGGGTCGGGGTGCCGATCAGCGCGAACGGCGTCGCCAGCACCTGCTCGCGCCGGAAGCCGAGCATCGTCGCGATCTCGTCGGCCACGGCGTTGCGCTCGTCGGTCACCTTCACGAAGAACGAGCGGACGTTCATCTCGATGTCTCGGCCGGCGCCGGCCTGACGCACGACGGCCACCTTCTCGTCGACGGCGTCGGCGGTCATCGAGGCGAGGGCGTCGGGTCCGACGAACCCGGCGTGCAGCGTCCCGTTGACCCCGACGATGTCGGCTTCACGCGCTGCGATGGACAGCACCCGCTTCCCGCCGCCGCCGATCAGGAACGGGGGAAACTTCTGCAGGGGCTTCGGGTGACCCTCGTAGTCGGTGATCGTGTAGTGGGCGCCGGAGAACGTCACCGGGCCGTCGGCGAAGAGGCCCCTGATGATGCGCAGCCCCTCGACGAAGCGGTCGATGCGGACGCCGGGCGGGTCGTAGGCGATGCCGGTGCGGTCGTAGTCGGTCCGCTCCCACCCGGCTCCGATCCCCACCTCGAGGCGCCCGTCGGAGAGCAGGTCCATCGTGGCCAGCTCCTTGGCCAGCATCGCGGGGTGGCGGTAGTCGTTGTCCCACACCAGCGCCCCGATCCGCAGGGTCTCGGTCGCCTCGGCCGCGCTCATGAGGGCCGGGACGGGCGCCAACTGGTCCGAGAAGTGGTCCGGCATGGTGAGCGTGCTGTACCCGAGAGCCTCCACCCGGCGAGCCAGGTTCACCCAGGCAGCCCGGCTCTCGACGCGCGACACCTGCACCCCGAAGCGGAACGAGCGAACGGCCATGACGGCACCCTATCCGTGGCGCCCGGTCGCCCGGTCGCCCTGCCGCCCGTCGAGCCGGGCCCGCAACTACCCTCGACCCATTCGAGCCCGTGCCCTCTTTCGCCTGGTCGTCGTGGTCGTCGTGGCCGGTGTCGGGACCGCCGCGGTGACCCTCGGGGTCGTGCCCCGCCTCGCGGAGATCGCCACCGCGCACAGCTCGACGTCGTCGTTGCCCGCGCTCGACGCCCTCGCCCAGCGCTCGGTGATGTACGACCGCAACGGGACCGTCATCGCGGTGTTCAAGGCCGAGGAGAACCGCAAGCCGATCAGCATCGACGACATGTCCCAGGACGCGATCGGTGCGGTGCTGGCCGTCGAGGACTCGAGCTTCTACAAGCACCTCGGAGTGAACGGGCGTTCCCTGCTGCGGGCGACGCTGGCCAACGTGGCCGCCGGAGGCGTCGTGCAGGGCGGCTCCACGATCACCCAGCAGCTCGTGAAGCTGGCGCTCGTGGGCTCCAAGCGCGACGCGAACCGCAAGATCCGCGAGGCCATGTACGCGCTGCGGCTCGAGAAGCAGTACTCGAAGAGCCAGATCCTGGAGCGGTACCTGAACACGGTGTACTTCGGCAACGGCGCCTACGGGATCGAGGCGGCGGCCGAGACCTACTTCGGAAAGCAGGCCAAGGATCTCACGATCGGCGACGGCGCCTTCCTCGCCGGTCTGATCCGCAACCCCGAGGGCTACGACCCGTTCCGCTACCCGGACCGTTCGGTGGCCCGGCGGCGCCAGGCGCTCGACCGGCTCGTGTCGGTGGGGCGGATCACCAAGAACGAGGCCGACCTCCTGAACGCCTCCCCGATCCCGGACCGGCCGCTGTCCACCACCCAGACGCCTCAGCCGGGTACCTACTTCGTCGAGGAGGCCAAGCAGGCCCTGCTCAACAGCGGCACGCTCGGTGGTTCGGCCCAGGAGCGCTCCAACGCCCTGTTCAAGGGCGGGCTGCAGATCTTCACGACGTTCGATCCGGCCATGCAGACCGCGGCGGAGCAGGCCCGTGACCGCCAGCTGAAAGGGGTCGACCCGAAGTTCACCGCCGCGGCAGCGGTGGTCGAGCCCAAGACGGGAGCCGTTCGGGCCCTCGTCGGCGGGCCGGGTTTCGCGCGCTACAACTTCGACCTGGCCACCCAGGGACTGCGCCAGCCCGGCTCGACGTTCAAGGCGTTCGTCCTGACCGCCGCCCTCGAGGCCGGCGTCCGGCCCGACGACCAGATCGACGGAACCGCGCCGTGCACGTTCCCGGTGAAGGGGCAAAAGCCCTACACCGTCGGTGGCGAGAGCGGAGGCGTGGCGCCGATCACCACCCAGCTCGACCTGTCGATCAACTGCGCGTTCGTGCGCCTCGGGCTGATCGTGGGCGTCGGCCACGTCCTCGACGTCGCCCACCGGCTCGGGGTGGACACCTCGGCGATGCTCCCGGTGCCCTCGGCCAGCATCGGCACCTTCGAGGTGTCGCCGCTGCAGATGGCCTCGGCCTACGGCGTCTTCGCGGCCGGCGGCGTCCGCCACGCGCCGTACTACATCGAGCGGATCGTCGACCGCGACGGCAACGAGCTCTACCGCCGACCGCCCGATCCCGGCCAGCAGGTCATCAGCCCGGCCGTGGCGGCCAACGTCGTGAACCTCCTGCGAGGGGTCGTCACGGCCGGGACGGGGACCCGGGCCGCGCTGGCCGACCGTCCGGTGGCCGGCAAGACCGGAACGACCGAGGACAACGCCGATGCCTGGTTCGTCGGTTTCACCCCCGACCTCGTGGCCGGCGTCTGGATGGGCGCCCCGACCGGGCGCGTCCCCATGGTCAACGTCGGTCCGTTCGCCACCGTGACGGGGGGCTCGTTCCCGGCGTTGATCTGGCACGACTTCATGTCGACGGTCCTGACCGGCACGCCCGCGCAGGACTTCGGACCGGTACCGGCTCTGCCCACGACGCGTGGACCGACGCTGCTCGGGCTGCCCGGGGTCGACTGCGCCGCCGCGTCACCGGTCACGACCCGCGCCGGAAGCCCGAGCACAGGGCTGAGCGCGTGTCTGGCGGCCGTTCCGACGACGACCACGACGGCGCCGTCGACTACGATCCCCGCCACCACGGCCCCGGTGACCACGGCCCCGGCCCCGGCGCCGACGGCTCCGGCGACGACCCCCACGACGGTGACACCGACGACGGAGACGACCGTGGCGACGACCGCCGGGGCGACGAGCACCACGGCCCCCACGACGACGGGACCGACCCCGACGAAGAAATGAACGACCTCGAGCAGCTCTTCGAACTCCAGCGGGTCGACACGGCCGCCGACCAGGCGCGCCACCGGAGGGCGCACCTGCCGGCGCGGGCGCGCCTGGCCGAGGTGGCGGCGCGGCTGGCGGAGCTGCGCGCCGCGGCGAGCCGCGGCTCGGCTCGGCTCGAGCAGCTCGCGAGCGAGGGGCAGGCGCGAGAGGCCGAGCTGAGCGGCATCAGGGCTCGCCGGCGTGAGCTCGAGCGCCGCCTCGCCTCGAGCAGCGTCCCCCGGGAGGTGCAGGGCTTCACCGACGAGCTGTCCGTGCTCACCGAGCGCCAGCGCGGCATCGAGGACCTCGAGCTCGAGGCGATGGAAGAAGGTGAGGGTCTCGAGACGGCCGCCGCTTCTCGCGACGGCGAGCTCGCCACGCTGGAGGCCGAGGCCGGTGAGCTCGCCGACGAGCTCACCGTCGCCGAGACCGAGATCGATGCCGAGCTGGACACCCTGGTCGCGGCCCGCCCGGCGATCGCCGCGTCGATCCCCGAGCCTCTCCTGGCCCGTTACGGGCAGATGCGCGCCCGTCTGGGTGGGGTCGCCGTCGCCCGTCTGGAGAAGAACCACTGCACGGGGTGTCACCTCGCGCTGTCGGCGAGCGAGGTCGACCGCCTTCGCCTCGAGCCGCCCGACGCCCTGGTGCAGTGCGAGCAGTGCGGTCGCCTGCTCGTGCGTTGAGCCGGACCGGGTGACCGATGGTCCTGTGGTTCCTCGGCACCTCGGTGACCGCGGTCTGGTTCGTGTTCCATGACGCGGGCTTCGACTACCGCCTCGTCATGATCGGGTCGTTGCTCCCCGACGCCGTCGACGTGTGGTTCGGGGGGGCGCGGGCGTTCCACTCGGTGACGGTGGCGGTGGTGCTCCTCGTCGCCGTGATGGCCGTGACCGTGGGCCGCCGGCCGCTGCGCCGGCGACTCCTCGCGCTGGCGATCGGGGTGTTCCTGCACCTGGTCTTCGACGGGGCCTGGAGCGACACGACGACGTTCTGGTGGCCGTTCACCGGTGGTTTCGGTGATCGTCGGCTGCCGAGCCTCGAGCGCGGACCGCTCAGCCTCGGGCTCGAGGTCGCCGGTGCCCTGCTGCTCTTCTGGTGGTGGCGGCGGTTCGGCCTCGCCGACCGCGGGCGACGCTCGGTCTTCCTGCGCAGCGGGCACCTCGACGGGACCCTCCTCTGATGCTCGTGCTGGTCCGTCACGGTCGAACCGAGCTGAACGCCACGGGCCGCCTGCAGGGACGCTTCGACGCGCCCCTCGACGGGGTGGGCGAGGCCCAGGCCGCGGCCGTGGCTGATCGGCTCGGCCGCTCCCCGGCGCAGGTGGTGGCGAGCCCGCTCCTTCGTGCCGGCCAGACCGCGGCCGCCATCGCCGCGGCGTCGGGGGCGCCCACGCGTCGCGACGGGCGCTGGATCGAGCTCGACTACGGCGAGCTCGAGGGGCTGGCCGTGGCCGACATCCCCGCCTCCACCTGGGCCCGGTGGCGCAGCGACCCCGACTTCACCCCGCCCGGTGGCGAGTCGATGGCGACGGTGTGGGCCCGCGTCGTGGAGGCGTGCGAGGCGCTGCGCGGGGCGGCGGCCGAGGGCGACGTCGTCGTCGTCAGCCACGTGACCCCGATCAAGATGGCGGTCGGGTGGGCCCTCGGTGGCGATGTCACCACCAGCATCGGCTGGCGGACGCGGGTGGACCCCGCCTCGATCACCCGCATCGCGGTCGGCGCGGCGGGCCCGGTCCTCGTCACGTTCAACGAGACGGCCCACCTCGCCCGTTGAGCGCGGCGTTCAGGTGCCGCGGCCGTCCACCGCGTCGCTCGGCACGGGTCCGGGCAGGTGCTTCGTCTTCGGGCAGGCCACCTTCATGTGGAGGTCGCAGTGCGAGCAGGTCCACTCGTCGCCGACCGAGCGCCACAGGGTCGTGCCGCAGCCCGGGCAGCGCTCCTGCCAGATGGCGCACTCCACGTCGGCGAGGCGCCGGGACGTGAGCGGGCAGCCCCGGCCGTGGCAGACCGGCCAGGCCGGATCGGCGACGATGGCGAGCACCGGGCACTTGTCGACGCAGATGGCGCAGTCGTCGCACGTGTAGGGGTCGATCGTGAACAGCCCCAGGAACGTGTCGGTCTTCGTGAGGGCGCCGGTCGGGCAGGAGAAGTCACAGGCGCCGCACCCGATGCAGACGTCTTCGAGGACCTGGTAGGCCATGGTGATCGCTCAGCGCGTGGCGGGGACGCCGAAGTCCTGCGGGTGGAACGGGCGCAGCTCGCCCATGCAGTCGGCGTGGACCCACGGAGCCACGTCGACCCGCGACGATGCGGTGCACAGGACGTAGGCGTCCTCGCGCCACTCCCACCACCCGTAGGGGAGATCCAGGACACGGGTGACGGCCTTGCCGCAGTGCGGACACATCGGTGCTTGCATCGGGGCTCCTCTCGCCGTCACCCGACGGTCACCGGCCCGCGGAGGCGGGACGCGCCGTCGAGGAACTCCTGCAGGGTCTGGTTGAAGCGGCTGAACTTGTCCAGCCCCATGGGGTCGTCGCCGGCCACCACGATGCGCTCGCCGAGAAGGGCGAGGCTGTTGATGGTCAGGCGTCCCGTGGCCGCGCCGTTGGCGACGATGTCGTCGAACATCTCGTCCCAGGCGTCGAGATCGCCGACGAGCTGGTAGTCGGCGTGGCCGAGCTCCTCGCTCGACACCTCGCCGACCTCCACGCAGCTCAGGCCCTCGAACCGCAGCCCGACCCGCAGGTCACCGCCGGCTCGACGCATCACGATGGCCGCCGACATGTCGGCGTCACCGAGGATCGTGAAGCGCTCGGGGTGGGCGTTCATCTCGCTCGCCAGGGCGGAGAAGAAGGCAACCGAGTCGAAGCGCTCGCTCATGCCACGGCTCCCTTGATGGTGCTCACGTCGATGCCGAGCAGGTCGAGGGGGATCTTGGTCCGCTCGAGCCGGCTCACCCCGGCCCGCTCGCAGCGGGCCAGGTAGGAGGTCATCTGGCGCTTCGTGAGCTCGAACTGGAGCGGGAAGCCCTTCGTCTCCACGTCGTCGGTCCCGCCGGCGAGCAGCACCGCGAGGGCGCTGCCGAAGTCGGCGTTCGTGCCGAAGTCGGTCAGGACGACCTCGCCGTGGTCGAGGGCCTCGTGGATCTCCTCGGCCACGTCCGGATCGTGCTCGATCGCGTAGCGCAGGTGCATCGTGCCGTAGGCGACGTGGCGGGCCTCGTCCTGCATGGCCATGCGGAACATCTTCTTCTCCACCGGCGAGGGCGAGATGAGCTCGCCCATGCGGAAGATGTCGAGGATGAAGCCTTCGCCGAGCAGGTGGAGCAGGGCGGTGGCCTGGGTGTAGGTCCGCGCCTCCAAGATGGTGCGCAGCAGGCTCTCCTGCCCGGCTCGGGACTTGAGCAGGCCGCCACCGTTGGCCAGGGCCCGCTTGCGGAAGACCTCGGCGTGGCGGGCCTCGTCCATGATCTGGGTGCAGAGGAACATCTTGGCCTCGAGGAAGTCGTGGTTCATCCGCCACATCCACTTGGCCGGCAGGTCGGAGGCGATCATCTCGATCTCGGTGAGGGTCGTGCACACCTGGCACATCGCGTGCTCGAGATCCGAGGGGAGCTCGGGCAGCTCGGTCCAGGGGATGTCACGGGTCGCCGACCACTGGCGGGCGACGGCCTCCTCGTACAGCTCGCGGACGTTGTCGGCCCAGACATCGGACTTGCGGTTCAAGATGTAGCCCATGTCCGGCGTGTCGCCGTCGATGTCGGCCCCCCGGGGAGCCATCGAGCGGTAGCGCGGTCGGTCGGGCACCTCCCCGTAGCTGCCCACGGCGATGTCGAGCATGGTCAGACCACGGGGGCTGGGCTTGGGCTGGATGCCCCACTCGCTCTCGACGCCCTGCAGCCAGGCCCAGTCGAGGGGTTGGCCGAGCAGCGAGTGCGTGGGAAGGCCTTCGATGCCAACGTCGGTCATGGCGTCTCCGATCCGAGAACGAACCCCTGCGGGGGATCGTCGGAGATGTGACCGGCCGGTCAACAGGGCCGAAGGTCCCGACTTCGCGACGCGGTGACCGCCCCGGCCTGGTGGCGCCCGGCGCGCTCAGACGTAGTACTCGGCCAGGGGAGCGAACCCGTTGAACCCCACCGAGGAGTAGGTCGTGGTGTAGGCGCCGGTGGACAAGATGTCGACCATGTCGCCCTCGGTCAGGGCGAGGGGCAGTTCGTAGCCGGACTTGTCGTAGAGGACGTCGGCGGAGTCGCACGTCGGGCCGGCGATGGCCACGGGGCCGGCGGCGCCACCGTCGTGGGGCGTGCGGAGCCGGTAGCGGATGGCCTCCTCCATCGTCTCGGCCAGGCCGTGGAACCTCCCGCAGTCCAGGTAGACCCAGCGCTGGTCGTCGTCGGGCGAGCGGCGCGACACGAGCACGACCTCGCTGCGCAGGACGCCGGCGTCGGCGACGAGGTAGCGACCCGGCTCGACCATGACGTCGATGTCGCCGAAGTGCTGCCGGAGCGCTGCGCCGATGGCCGCGCCGTAGGCCGAGATCGGCGCGACGTGCTCGAGGTACTGGCCGGGGAACCCCCCGCCCAGGTTGACGAAGGACGGCCGCGCTCCGAGCCGCTTGGCCAAGGCGAACACTCGGGCCGCACGGGCCAGCGCCTCGTCCCAGGCGTCGACGTCGCGCTGCTGGGAGCCGACGTGGAACGACACCCCGCAGGTCATGCCGGCCTTCGTGGCCGCGACGAGGAGGCGGGCGGCGTCCATGCCCTCGCAACCGAACTTCCGGCTGAGGGGCCAGTCCGAGCCGCCGCAGTCGTGCAGGAGCCGCACGCAGATCGAGGCCCCGGGAGCCTCGACGGCGATCTTGTCGAGCTCCTCCATGGCGTCGACGGTGAAGCGGGTCACGCCACACGAGGCGGCGTAGGCGATGTCGCGGCGCTTCTTCACGGTGTTGCCGTAGGAGATGTCCGACACCGGCGCGCCGACGGCGAGGCACCGGTCGATCTCGGCCGGGCTGGCCACGTCGAAGGCCGACCCGAGGCTCCGGAGGCGCTCGAGGACGGGTCGAGCCGGGTTGGCCTTCACCGCGTAGTAGATGCGGGCTGCAGGGATCGCGGAGGTCAGTGCCGCGTATCGGTCGGCCACGACGTCGGTGTCGACGACGACGAACGGTGTCGCCGGCGAGCTCGTCCGCAGGAAGTTCTCGATCTTCGTGGTCGGCACGCAGGGGGCGTCGACGGTCACTGGCACTCCTCGGAGCAGGCCCGCTCGCGCGGGGTTGGTACCACCTCCCGGTCATCAGCCGGTCGTTGGGGGATCAGGGACGGCGCAAGATAACGACAACGGAGGCGCTCGTCTACTGTTCGACGAGTCAGTCAGAAAACCGGACCCTGGTGCGACGGCAGCGAACGCCCGAGTCCTCTCGTCGGACGTCGGTCCGGGGAGTCAAGCGTTTGCGGATCTTGCGGTGCGTCGAGGCTCGTCGAGCCGTCACGGCGAGCCCGTACGCTGGCCACAGGAGGTGTCCCGTGTCCCGTGCGAACGTGTGCCGCTGATGCGTGCCGTCGTGTGCCGCGCCTTCGGCCCCGTCGAGGACCTCGAGGTCGAGGATCGGCCTTCGCCGCCGTGCGGTCCCGGGTCGGTGAGGGTGGCGGTGCGGGCCGCCGGCGTGAACTTCGTCGACGGGCTCTTCGTCGAAGGTCGCTACCAGATCCGCCCCGAGCTGCCCTTCGTGCCCGGCAGTGAGGTGGCCGGCACGGTCGCGGAGCTCGGTGCCGGCGTGGAGGGCCTCGAGCTCGGTCAGCGGGTGCTGGCCGGCGTGTGGCTCGGAGGCTACGCCGAGGAGGTCGTGGTTCCCGCGTCCGTCGTGACGGGTGTGCCGGCGGCGCTCGACGACGGGCAGGCCGCGACGTTCGCCCAGAGCTACCTGACCGGCTGGTTCGCCCTGCGCGAGCGGGCCCGGGCCCGTGCAGGCCAGACCCTGCTCGTGCTCGGCGCCGGGGGAGGGGTCGGCCTGGCCGCGGTCGACACCGGGCACGATCTCGGTCTGCGGGTCCTGGCCGTCGCGTCCTCGCCGGCCAAGCGGGAAGCCGCGTTGGCCGCGGGAGCCGAGGCCGCGCTCGACCCGGCCGCCGAGGACGTGAAGGAGCGGGCCCGGGAGTTCGGCGGCGGCGGTGTCGACCTGGTGTTCGATCCGGTCGGCGGCGAGCTGGCCGAGCGGGGCCTGCGTTCGCTGGCCGAGGACGGCCAGCTGCTCGTGGTCGGGTTCGCCTCGGGGATCATCCCACGGCTGCCGGCCAACCAGGTCCTGCTGCGCAACCGGCGGGTGACCGGGGTCGACTGGGGGGCCTGGGCGGCGCGGAACCCGGTTGACAACCGCCGCCTGCTCGCCGAGGCCCTCGCCGCCGTCGCCGCGGGGCGGCTGCACCCCGTCGTCCCGCGCACCTACCCGCTCGAGCAGGCCGCCGCCGCCTTGGCCGATCTCGCGGCGCGTCGGATCGTCGGGAAGGTAGCGCTCGTACCCTGAGCCGTCCCGGGCTCCCCCGGAGCCGCCCCGGGCTCCGGCCCGGTAGCGTCAGGACCCGATCGTCGCACCGGGGGGAGCCATGGCCGTCGAGACACTGGCATGGGGCTACGGGTTGGTCGAGGGGCCCAGGGCGGCTCCCGACGGGGCGCTGTACTTCAGCGACGTGCGCGACGGCGGGGTGCGGCGGCTGTCCCCGGACGGCACGATCGAGGTCGTGGTGGCGAAGCGCCGCGGCGTGGGCGGCATCGCCCTGCACGCCGACGGCGGCCTCGTCATCTCGGGCCGCAACGTGTGCCACGTCCGGGAGGCCACGACCACGGTGCTGCTCGAGATCGACGGCGTCGGAGGGTTCAACGACCTGTTCACCGATGCCGCCGGGCGCGTGTACGTGGGATCGATGCGCGACGACCCGTTCCGCGTCGGTGGCGAGCGCGTCGCCGGTGAGGCGTACCGCATCGACGGTGCGGGCGACGCGGTGCGGCTCTACGACGGCGTCGGGTTGTCGAACGGCATCGGCTTCTCACCCGACGGGCGCCGCCTCTACCACGTCGACAGCGCAGCGCAGTCGGTGCTCGTGCACCCGGTGGCCGACGACGGCGAGGTGCTGGGTGACGACGGCTCGGTGTTCGCTCGCCTCGACCGGGGCACGCCCGACGGCCTCGCCGTCGACGCCGCCGGCGGCGTCTGGGTCGCGGTGTACGGCGGCAGCTGCGTCCAGCGCTTCGCTCCGGACGGTTCGCCGGACCGGCGCATCGAGGTCCCCGCGGTGGCCGTCACCAGCTTGTGCTTCGCAGGCTCCGGTCTCGACGAGCTGATCGTGGTGACCGCCGACAACACCGACGATCCCACCCGTGGCGGCACGATCTTCAGGGTGCCGGCGGCCGAGGTCGGCGCGGTCGGGCTACCCGCGCCGCTGGCTCGGGTCTGAACCCCTCGATGGCGCGGGTTGCGGCGCTGCCCGAGGTGGAGTTCCTCGAGCTCGGGCTCGAGGGCGCGCCGATCGGGGCGCGGCCCGGTCCGCACCCCCCCGGGGCCCGATTGTCGGTGGTGGGTCTCGACGTCGCCTACGGCGGTCACCGGGTCGTGACCGACGTGCACCTGCAGGTCCACCCGGGCGAGGTCGTGGCCCTGGTCGGCCACAACGGCAGCGGGAAGTCCTCGACGCTGCGGGCGGTGTTCGGCCTCGTGCCCCGCGGCCGGGGCGAGGTCGCCCTCGATGGCGTCCCGGTCGCGCCCGGGAGAGCGAACCCGGCGATGCTCGGCTTCGTCCCCGACCGCCGACCGGTCTTCGAGGATCTGAGCGTGGCCGAGAACCTCCGCCTCGGCGGCGGCGACGGCGAGGCGGAGGCGGTGGCCGAGCGCGCCGGCCGGGTGCTCGCCCTGTTCCCCGAGCTCGGGCGGCGTCTGCGGGTCCCGGCCGGCCGGTTGAGCGGCGGTGAGCAGCGCATGGTGGGGCTCGGGATCGCGCTGATGCGCTCCCCGAGGGCCCTCCTGCTCGACGAGCCCACCAAGGCGCTGAGCCCGGCCGTCGCCGCCCGGGTGCTCGCCGCCCTGCGGTCACTGGCCGTCCGCAACGCCACGGCCGTGCTGCTCGCCGAGGTCAACCTGGCCGCCGCCCTCGGTGTCGCCGACCGCGTCTACGTGATGCGATCCGGGCGCGTCGAGAGCGAGCACGTCGCCTCGGACCTGGTGGCGGCCGGCCCGCTGTCGTGGTGGCGGCTGATGTGACCCGTCGAGCGTCACCGCCGGTACTGTCCCGGTCGTGACCGAGGTGTTCGAGACCCTGCGGGTGTCGGGGGAGGGGCCGGTGGGCAGCCTCGTGCTGCACCGGCCCGAGCGTCTGAACGCCATGAGCCGGGTGCTGCTGGCCGAGCTGGTCGAGGCCGCGCACTGGTTCGATCAGCGGCCCGACACCAAGGTCGTGGTGGTGCGGGGCGAGGGGCGGGCCTTCTGCGCCGGTTTCGACCTCGAGGACTTCGCCAACCCCGACCCGTCGTGGAGCCTGCGCGAAGGCGCCGATCTCGGGCGCCGCATGGCCGAGGCCGTGACCGGCATGCGGGCCCTGACCATCGCCGCCGTCCACGGTCGTTGCGTGGGGGGCGGGCTGGTGCTGGTCGCCGCCTGCGACCTGCGCCTCGCCGCGACCGACACCGTGTTCTCGATCCCGGAGGTGGACCTCGGGATCCCGCTGGCCTGGGGGGGGATCCCGAGGCTGGTGCGCGAGATCGGCCCGGCCTTCACGAAGGAGCTGGTCCTCACCTGCCGCGAGTTCGGGGCCCCCGAGGCCCACCGGCTCCGGTTCGTGAACCGCGTCTGTGCCCCCGACGACCTGCTCGGCGAGGCCGTCGCGCTGGCCGACGACCTCGCGGCGAAGTCGTCGCTGACGCTCGTCGCGACGAAGCGGCACGTCAACGCCGTCGCCGAGGAGCTCGGTTCCACCGCCCACGCCGGCTCCGACGCCGACGTGCTGGTCTCGGCGTTGCACGACCCCGAGAGCCGCGCCGCCGGTCGGGCCTACCTGGCCCGTCGGGCGGCGCGCCGGCGCGCCTGATCCCGCGCTCAATTGCCCGGGCCGAGAGGCCGATGGTTCCCTGCGAACCACGTCACGGCGCGCCACCCGGCCGCGCCCGGGGGAGGACCCATCCCATGAAGGCTCTTCGCGCCACCGCGCTCGCCTCGGCCGCCACGCTGGCGGGGTGGGCCGTCGGGGTCGGTGCCGCCGCCCAGGCGCAGGATCGACAGGTCGCGACGGTGGCAACGGTCAGAAGTGCCGCCGTCACGTCGTCGGCCGGCGCCGTCGCCATCGCCTCGACCGCCGACGGCAAGGGAGCCTGGGTCGCCTACGCCGACGGTCGGGTGGAGGCCATCGGCTCC
>Ga0209048_10001829_pt1 | contig 21505 bp, 18 predicted proteins | sample FrelakmetCRP12CR_FD_187146 | JGI IMG/M metagenome (GOLD analysis project Ga0209048, IMG submission 187146) | Freshwater lake sediment microbial communities from the University of Notre Dame, USA, for methane emissions studies - CRP12 CR (SPAdes)... | ecosystem: Environmental > Aquatic >... | reverse complement strand
CTGCGTTCGCTGCCCCCATGGGGGAGCAATTCGCACCTTGGGACGGCCCTGCGGCGCTCATACGACCCCCGCGCCCACCGAGTTCGCTTCAGCGCTCATGGCGTGAAACTCCACCGCTGCCAGTCCGAGGCAAGCGTCCACTCGCGGGAGGCCAGCGCATTGACCTGGAACGGCTTCGGCAGCTGGTTGACGTCCAGGCGCAGCCGCACGGCGGCATCGTATTTTGCGCCCTTGGTCAGCGCGTCGGCGGACGCCACCCGCCGCGACGTGATGCGCCCGATGTAGCGCTCCACCTCCTCCAGTGTATTGAAGGTCTGCGTGAGCAGGCCGCTCGCGACACGGTATTGGCGGGTCAGCGCGTTGTAGCTGACGCGGTAGACAAGCGCGGTCTGCGCGACCTTTTCGTCCAGCCAGTACCACCGTCCCCGCGTAAGCTCGAAGTCGAGGGCGAAATAGAGCGGGATGCCCTTTTCGAGTGCGTCCTCCAGCGTCGGATTGAGCGAAAACTCGAATTCCGCGTTGAGCAGGACTTCGCCCTCCTCGACCCGCAGTTCCGCCGCCTTGACGGGGATGGTGTCGGCGCGGGCCGGAACCGGCGCGGCCAGCCAGGACCCGGCCACCACCGACGCCGCGATGAGCGCGAGCAGCGCCCGCCGGCGTTGCGGTCGCGGCGAGCGGGTCAGGACAAGGATGGGGAGGCGCAACGGCATGCCGGAGGCAATCGCGGTTCGGTTCCGGCGGCGCGGCTAAAGGGACCGCCACGAATGCGACACCGGGCGGTGGTGGCTCGAAACAGCCAGACTAGCCCCCGTCAGGCCTTGCGGAGTAACGCGTAGTAGAAGCCGTCCTGATTGTGGCGCGTGCCCTTCCCGGAAGGCAAGAGTTGGCCCCCTTCGTGCGGGATCTCGGGGTCGAATCTGATGGTTTCACGCAACGCTCCCGGTGTCTCGGCCATGAATTCGAGCACGCGCTGCTCGTTTTCGCCGGCAAACACGGAACAGGTCGCGTAGAGGAGCAGGCCCTCCGGCGCGAGGAGCGGCCATAGCGCCCGCAGAATGCGCCGCTGTTCGCCGGCCAGATCGGCCAGGTCGGATTTGCGGCGCAACCACTTGGCGTCGGGATGCCGGCGCACGATGCCGGAAGCCGTGCAGGGCACGTCCGCCAGGACCCGGTCGTACGGGCGACCGTCCCACCATGCGGACGGCTTTCCGGCATCCCCGACCAGCACCCGGACTTTGCGCTGATCGGCCCCTAACCGCGCCAGATTTTCGCGGACGCGCTTCAATCGCACCTCGTCGCGATCGAGCGCCGTGAGCTCGACCTCGGCCAGTTCGAGGACGTGCGACGTCTTTCCGCCGGGCGCGGCGCAGGCATCGAGCACGCGCAGGCCGTCGCGCAGGGCCAGCAATGGCGCGGCCAATTGCGCGCCGAGGTCCTGCACCGCGAACTCGCCTTGCGCAAATCCGGGCAGCGCGGTGACCGGTCGCGGCGGGTCGACGATGATGCCTTCGGCCCCCGCGGCACAGGCGTCGAGTTCCAGGGCGGCGAACTTCGCGAGCAGCGCTTCCCGCGTACCCGCCCGGCGATTGACGCGCAGCGTGAGCGGCGGGCGCTCGTTGCCCACCGCGAGTATCTGCTGCCAATGCCGAGGATGGTCGGCCTCGACGCGGCCGATCCACCAGCGCGGATAGGACCAGCACGCGACCGGGCTCGCTGCCGCGACCTGCGCATTCAGCGCCTCGCGTTCCCGCAGGTAACGGCGCAGCATGGCGTTGACCAGCGCCTTGGCCTGCGGACGCGCAATCGCGCCCGCGGCATCGACGGCGCGGTCGACGACGGCAAAAGGCGGTGCGTCGGTGTGATCGAGTTGATACAGCGCGACGGCGATCAGCGCGGCAAGCGGTGCATCGGCGACGGGCTTCGTGGCCAACGCCCGCGTCAGGGCTTCGTAACGGCCCCAATGCCGCAGCGTCCCGTAGGCCAGTTCCTGCACGAGCGTCCGACCGCGCCGACCTTCGCCGTCGTCGACCGCCGCGAGTGCCGCGGGGAGCGCCATGCCCGTGAGCACATGGCGGACGGCAAGCGCCGCCTGCTGTTGTTCTATCTGCACGCCTGCATTGCCGGTCAGGCCGGCAGGGGCGCGCCAAAGCACGTTCCCGGCACGACGCCGTGTCCCGCGGCAAATGCCGCCGCCGACATGCGCTTGCCGCTGGCAGGCTGCAATTCGTGGAGCCGCAACACGCCCTGACCGCAGGCGACGTCGATGCCGTCCTTGTCCACCGCAAGTACGGTGCCCGCAGGGCCTTGCTGCGCTCGTGCCACAGGACAGGCGTCCCATACCTTGACGGCCAGGCCGCCGTAGGAGGTGGCCGCGCCGGGCACGGGGTCGAATGCGCGAATCTGGCGGTCGATGGCCTCCGCGCCGTTGGTCCAGTCGATGACCGCATCGCCGCGGTCGACTTTGCGGGCGTAGGTCGCGCCCGTCGCCGGTTGCGGCGTCCCTTCCAGTGCGCCGTTTCGCGCGAGACGCGCGAGGACGGCGATGACCGCCCGGGCGCCGGCGGCCGCCAGTTTGTCGTGCAATGTGCCCGCGGTTTCGCGCGGCGCAATCGCCACCCCGACGACCTTGATCATGGCCCCGGTATCGAGTCCGGCGTCCATCTGCATGATCGTCACTCCCGTGGCCGTGTCGCCCGCCTGGAGCGCACGCTGGATCGGTGCGGCGCCGCGCCAGCGAGGAAGCCTGGACGCATGAATATTGATGCAGCCATGACTGGGCCAGGAAAGGACGGCGGGCGGCAGGATCAACCCGTAGGCCGCCACCACCAGGACGTCGAGCGGGAAGGCGAGCAGCGGTGCCTGCGCCTCGGCGGTCCTGAGCGTAGCCGGCTGCAGGACCGGCAGGCCACGTTCCTCGGCCAGGTGCCTTACCGGAGAGGGTTCGGCGCGCAGGCCGCGCCCCTTCGGCCGGTCGGGTTGGGTCAGCACCAGGGGGACCTCGAAGCCGGCCGCGATGATGGCTTCGAGCGCCAAGGCTGCGAACCGGGGCGTGCCGGCAAAGCCGACCCTCATCGGGAGAAACGGAGCTTGGTCAACCGACGAGCCGCTGTTTCTTGCGCTGCTTGGCTCTGAGTCGGGCGCGCTTCAGCGGCGACAGGTAGTCGACGAACATCGTGCCCACGAGGTGGTCCATTTCGTGCTGCACGCATACGGCGAGCATGTCCTCGGCGGTGCGTTCGAACGGTTCCCCGCGCGCGTTCCGGGCGCGTACCGTCACCCGCGCTGCGCGGACGACCTTGTCGTAATAGCCGGGGACCGAAAGGCAGCCTTCCTCACACAGGACTTCGCCCGAGGCAGCGATGATTTCCGGATTGACCAGCACCACCAGATCGTCCCGGGCATCGGAGACATCGATGACGATGACGCGCTTGTGCACGTCGACCTGCGTTGCCGCCAGTCCCACTCCGGGGGCGGCGTACATGGTCTCCGCCATGTCCTGGACCAGCCGGGCGAGGTCCGGCGTGAAGGCGGAAACCGACGCCGCGACTTTTTTGAGACGGGGGTCGGGGTATTCCAGTATGGGAAGTCGCGCCATAGCTTGCCAAATGCAGGTGCCGGATGCAGAATCCGTGTTAAGTCCTTATTTTGCGGCGGTTTAGGACGTTGGTTTAAGACTTCGTCATAATCCGACGTCAGGTAACTTAAGGAAACTTGAGGTAACTTAAGGAAGAGCCGTTATGGTTCAACAGTTTACCACAGCGAAACACCTGCTTGCGGCCGTTGCCGCGGCGGGTTTGCTCGCGCTGAGCGCCGCTACCGGCGCACAGAATCCACAGAACCTCCAGGTCGCGGACAAGGCCCCGTCGAGCTATACGGTGCAAAAAGGCGACACGCTCTGGGGAATCTCCGGCAAGTTCCTCAAGGACCCCTGGCGCTGGCCCGATATCTGGCGGCTGAACCGCGACCAGATCAGGAACCCGCATTTGATCTACCCGGGCGACATCGTCCGTCTGGACTACGTCGACGGCCAGCCGCAGCTGTCGCTCACGCGCAATGGCGTGCGCGTCTCGCCATCGACGCGCGCCTCGGCACTCGACGTCGACGTCATCCCTTCCATCCCGCCGGGCGACCTCGAGCCGTACCTGTCGAAGACGCTGGTGACCGGACCGAACGGGCTGGCGGACGCAGCCGAGATCCTTTCCGGACGCAACGCTGCGCGCCTGGTCCGTGGCCGCGGCGACGTCATCTACGTGGCGGGGCTGGATCCGAAGGGCGGCGATTACTGGTACATCTACCGTCCAGGCCCCCCGGTCACCACATTCGACGGCAATGACGTGCTGGGCTATGAAAGCAAGTTCATCGGCACCGCCCGCGTCGAGAAGTTCGGCGAGCTCGCCACGGTCCGCATCGAATCCGCGGACCTGGAAGTCCTCCTCGGGGACCGGCTGCTGCCCGCGCCGCGCGAAACGGTCGCGAATTACGTCCCGCGCGCCCCGGACACCGCCATCAATGCCCGCATTCTCTCGGTCCCTTACTCCAACACCGAGACCGGTCGCGGCTATATCGTCACGCTGGACAAGGGCACCGCGGACGGACTGCAGCCCGGCAACGTCCTGGCGGTCTATCGCAGCGTCGAACCGGTCGTCGATCCGCGTCCTTCGAAGCAGCAGTCGGCCCTGCTTCGCTTCCTCGAACAGACCAAGGTCTTCACTCCGGCGGTGCTGGTCTCGCCGGCCGATGAGCGCACGGGACTCATGTTCGTATTCCGAACCTTTGACAACGTGAGTTACGCGGTCCTGCTCAACACCACCGATCCCGTCCGCCCCGGCGATTTTGCGCGCACACCCTAGGCGCGCGGTCGGCCGTTAGTTCAATACCGGTGCGGCGCGGCCGCCGGTCATCCTCTCCCCATGTCCGTCGCCGCCTCGACCCCGGAGGCCTGGGCGACGCTGTCGCTCAAGGCCCTGCCGCACCAAGCGCTGGTTGCGCTGCTGCGCGCGTTCGGCAATCCCTCTGCCATCCTGTCCGCCACCCGGGCGCAGCTTGCGGCGGTCGTCCCGGACGTCGTCGCCACGCGCGTACAGCAGCCGGTGGCGCCCGAAGCCCTGGCGGCGACACGCGCGTGGCTTGCGGATCCCGCCCACGAAATCATTGCCTGGGACGATCCCGATTATCCGCAAGCACTGCTGGACCTGGGATACGCGCCGCCGGCGCTGTTCTATGTCGGTCGCCGCACATTGCTCAATCGTCCTGCGCTGGCCATCGTCGGCAGCCGCAACGCCACGGCGCAGGGCCTGGCCAATGCGCGCGCGTTTGCGCAGTCGCTGGCGCATGCCGGCCTGACGATCGTGTCCGGACTCGCGGTCGGCGTCGACGCCGCCGCGCACGAAGGCGCATTGGAGGGCGTGGGCTCGACGCTGGCCGTCGTCGGCACCGGCCTCGATCGCGTCTATCCGGCGCGGCATCGCGACCTCGCGCACAGGATTGCCGGTCATGGGGGCCTGCTCTCCGAGTTTCCGCCCGGCACGCCGCCCAGGGAAATGAACTTTCCTCGCCGCAACCGGCTGATCAGCGGGCTCGCGCGCGGCGTGCTGATCGTGGAGGCCGCGTTGTCCTCGGGATCGCTCATCACCGCGCGTTATGCCGGTGAGCAGGGCCGGGAGGTCTTTGCGATTCCCGGATCGATACATTCCCCTTTGTCCAAAGGCTGCCACAAGCTGATTCGCGAGGGCGCCAAGCTGGTCGAAACGGCACAGGACATCCTCGAGGAACTCGGCATGGGCGGCAACGCTGAACGCAGCGCGACGCGCACCGCATGTCCTGTTACCGACAGCGAAGGCAAAGTGCTCGCTGCGTTAGGCGGCGATGCCGCCGATGTCGACACGCTGGTCGCCCGCACATCGATGGCACCCGACGTCGTCGTCGCCGCGCTCACCGGGCTCGAACTGGCGGGGCAGGTCGCGGCACTTCCGGGAGGGCTGTGGCAACCGCTGTACGGCGCTTGACGAGCAGCGGCCCTCGCGGGCGCGCGCGGGCGCGCCGCGCACGTGCGCGCGTTGGGACGCCTCAAATATTCCTTTCCTTGCCGCCGTCGTCCCGCCCCGGTTAGTATCGGTTCCCTTTGCCGCGACCAAGCCCCTTGTCCAAGACCCTCATCATCGCCGAAAAGCCCTCCGTCGCCGCCGACATCGCGCGCGCGCTGGGCGGACTCACGCGCCACGACGACTACTTCGAGAGCGACCGGCACGTCATCTCCTCCGCGGTTGGGCACCTGCTCGAGATCGGCATGCCCGAGGAGGAGGAGGTCAAGCGCGGCAAGTGGACGTTTGCGCACCTGCCCGCGCTGCCGTCGAAGTTCGCGCTGAAGCCCATCGAGAAGAACGAAGGGCGATTGAAGACGCTGCTCAAGCTGATCAAGCGCAAGGACGTCACGGCGCTCATCAACGCGTGCGACGCCGGGCGCGAGGGCGAGCTGATCTTTCGCTACATCGTTCAGTTCGCCCGTTCCGGCAAGCCCATCAAGCGACTCTGGCTGCAGTCGATGACGCCGGCGGCGATCCGCGACGGATTCGCGCAGTTGCGCAGCGACGAAACGATGCTGCCGCTGGCGGACGCCGCGGTCTGCCGTTCCGAATCCGACTGGCTGGTCGGCATCAACGGCACGCGGGCGATGACCGCGTTCAATTCCAAGTCCGGCGGCTTCCAATTGACCACGGTCGGTCGGGTGCAGACTCCCACGCTGGCCATCCTGGTCGAGCGGGAAGAGAAGATCCGCGCGTTCCGGCCGCGCAATTACTGGGAGTTGGTCGGGACGTTCCGGGCGGCGAGCGGCGAATACACGGGCCGCTGGTTCGATGAAAAGTTCCGGAAGAGCGACGACGATCCCGACGTCCGCGCCGAGCGGTTGTGGGCCGAGGCACCCGCCCGCGCCATCGCGGAACTCACTGCGGGCAAGCCAGGGGTGGTCAGCGAAGAGTCGAAGCCGTCGACGCAAGGCGCGCCGCTGCTCTACGATCTCACCAGCCTGCAGCGCGAAGCCAACGGCCGCTTCGGCTTTTCGGCGCGCACGACGCTGTCGCTCGCCCAGGCGCTGTACGAGAAGCACAAGGTGCTGACCTATCCGCGCACCGACGCGCGCGCACTGCCGGAGGACTACATAGGCACCGTCAAGGCCACGCTGGAAGAGCTGGCCGGGACCAACGCCTTCGGCGGCTTCGCGCGGGAAATCCTGAAGCAGAAATGGGTACGGCCCAACAAGCGCATCTTCGACAACTCGAAGATCTCCGACCACTTCGCGATCATTCCCACGCTTGCGCGGCCGAAGAGCCTGAACGAAATCGAGGGGAAACTCTACGATCTCGTCGTGCGCCGCTTCCTCGCCGTGTTCTATCCGCCGGCGGAATTCACGCTGACCACGCGGATCACGCGCGTGGAGAAGGAGCCGTTCAAGACCGAGGGCAAGGTGCTGGTGTCGCCGGGCTGGCTCGCCGTCTATGGCAAGGAAGCGCAGGGTGACGAAGCCACGCTCGCGCAGGTCAAGCCCGGTGAAGTCGTCGCGACGGAAAAGGTCGACGTCGTCGCGCTCGTTACGCGTCCGCCGCCGCGGCTGAACGAGGCGACACTGCTCTCCGCGATGGAAGGCGCAGGCAAGCTGATCGAGGACGACGAACTGCGCGAGGCAATGCGCGAAAAGGGTCTGGGCACGCCCGCTACGCGTGCGTCGATCATCGAGGGCCTGATCGCCGAGCGCTACATCTATCGCGAAGGCAAGGAACTGGTGCCGACGGCGAAGGCGTTCTCGCTGATGACGCTGCTACACGGCCTGGGAATTCCGGAACTGTTCTCGCCCGAGCTCACGGCCGAATGGGAATTCAAGCTGGCGCAGATGGAGCACGGCAAGCTTCCCCGGGACGAGTTCATGCGCGAGATCGTCGCGATGACCGAACGCATCGTCGGTCAGGCCAAGGGCTACGAGAGCGACACGATCCCGGGCGATTTCGCGACGCTCGCCAACCCGTGCCCGAAGTGCGGCATTGGCGAGATGCACGAGAAGTACAAGAAGTTCCAGTGCGTGAACCCCGCGTGCGACTTCGCTTTCTGGAAGATCCTCGGTGGACGCCAGCTCGAGCCGCACGAAGCCGACGCGCTGATCAAGGACCGCGAGATCGGCCCGCTCGAGGGATTCCGCAGCAAGATGGGCCGGCCGTTTTCGGCCAAGCTCAAGCTGACGGACGCCAACGAAGTCACGTTCGACTTCGGCAACGACCTCGGTACCGAGGACGGCGAGGTGCCCGACTTCTCGGCGCAGGCCCCACTGGGCGCCTGTCCGAAGTGCGCATCGCGCGTGTACGAACTGCCCAATGCCTACGTGTGCGAAAAGGCCGTCGGTCCGGAGAAGACCTGCGACTTCCGTTCCGGCCGGATGATCCTGCAACGTCCCATCGAGCGCGCGCAGATGGAGAAGCTGCTCGCGACAAAGAAAACCGACCTGCTGCAGTTCGTGTCCGCGCGCACCAGAAGGCCGTTCCAGGCATTCCTGGTGGTGCAAAAGGATGGCAAGGTCGGCTTTGAATTCGAGGCCAAGGACCCGAACAAGGCGCGCGCGCGGGGCGGACGCCCATCCATGGCACTCAAGGTCCTGGGCGCGCATCCCAAGACCGGTGCGCCCGTCGAATTGCACAGCGGAAAGTACGGTCCGTACGTCAAGCATGGCGCCGTCAACGCGACGCTGCCTGACAGTGACAAAGCCGAGACGCTGACACTCGCGGAGGCGCTCGACATTCTGGCGGCAAAGGCCGGGAAGTCGAGCGGGGGTGGCAAGACCGGAGGTGCGAAGACCGCGGGCGGAAAAACCACGCGTGGCGGCGCCAGGAAGCCGGTGAAGAAGGCGGCCAAGACAGCGGCGGCGACTCCGGCAGCGAAACCCGCCGCAAAGCGTCCCGCGACGACCGCGGCGGCAACCAAGCCCGCCGCCAGGAAGCCTGCAGCGAAGAAACCGGCGGCAAAGAAGCCCGCGGCGAAAAAAACTAGCCGAACTTGATTCCTTGCGCGAGCGGCAGCTCGCGGCTCCAGTTGATCGTGTTGGTCTGCCTGCGCATGTACGTCTGCCACGCGTCGGAGCCCGATTCGCGTCCGCCGCCGGTTTCCTTCTCGCCGCCAAACGCGCCGCCGATTTCCGCGCCCGATGTGCCGATGTTGATGTTGGCTATGCCGCAATCGCTGCCGCCCGCAGCCAGAAACGCCTCGGCGGTGCGCATGCTGAGCGTGAACATGGCGCTCGACAAGCCCTGCGGCACGCCATTGTTGAGCGCGACCGCCTCGGCCACCGCGGTGAAGCTCATCACGTAGAGAATGGGTGCGAAGGTCTCGCGCTGGACGCACGGCCATTCGTTGCGCGCCTCGCCGATGATCGCCGGTTCGACCCAGTATCCCGGACCCGGCAGCACGCGGCCGCCACAAACAAGTGTGCCACCGGATTTCGTGGCCTCGGCAATGGCTGCCACGTAATTGGCGACCGCCGCGGCATCGATGAGCGGGCCCATCAACGTGGCCGACTCCAGCGGATCGCCGATGCGCACCTGCGCATAAGCCGCCTTCAACCTGGCCAGCAGTTGCCCCATGCGCGACTCGTGCACAATGAGCCGGCGTGTCGTCGTGCAGCGCTGCCCCGCCGTTCCCACCGCCCCGAATACGACTGCCGGGATGACCAGGTCGAGGTCGGCATCTTCCGCGACGATGAGCGCATTGTTGCCGGCACATTCCAGCAGCGACTTGCCGAAGCGCGCGGCGACCGTGGTCGCAATGTCGCGACCCACGACCGACGATCCGGTAAAGGAAACCAGCGCGATGCGCGGATCGGCGACGAGCGAGCGGGTTATGGCATTGTCGGCGATCGCCAGCGTGAATATCGGCGGCAGCGACAGCTCCGACATGACGCGATTGGCGAGCGCCTGTACCGCCAGCGCCGTGAGCGGCGTCTTCGGCGACGGCTTCCACACCGTGGCATTGCCGCAGATCGCGGCGAGCATGGCGTTCCACGCCCAGACCGCCACCGGGAAGTTGAAGGCCGAGATCACGCCGACCACGCCGAGCGGATGCCACTGCTCGTACATCCGGTGCGCCGCGCGCTCCGAGTGCATGGTCTTGCCGTAGAGCATCCGCGATTGGCCGACGGCAAAATCGGCGATGTCGATCATCTCCTGCACTTCGCCATCGCCTTCCGCCTTGATCTTGCCGTTCTCGAGCGAGACGAGCGTGCCCAGCGCATCCTTGTGTCCGCGCAACAGGTTGCCAAAGCGGCGCACCGCTTCGCCGCGCCGGGGCGCCGGCACGTCGCGCCACGCGTGCGCTGCGGATGCGGCGATTGCAATCACCGCTTCCAGGTCGTCCGCACTGGCCGTGGCCACGCGTGCCAATGCGCGCTCGTTGGCCGGATTCGTCGAGACGACTGCCGCACCGGCGCCGCGCCACTGGCCGGGTCCCAGGCAGACACCGGGATTGTCTGCAGTGATGCCGAAGCCTTCCAACAACGCGTCAATTTTCGTTTGATCCATATCGTCTTTCCGTTTCCGGCGCCCGCGTGGAAACCGGGCGCCATTATGCGCTCCCGGCTATCCATATCCCGTGGCGCGCAATTCGAGCAGGTCCGCATGAGGGCCGCGCCGCTCCGGTAATTCGCCGTGTTTTCCCACAGTCTCGACCGCGCCTTCCACGACACTTCAGCGCGAGCGCATTGCTTCGATGATGCCGAACGTCGGCCCGGCGGGTCTTACCGAAACGACCTGGAATTCCGTCGCGTCCAGAAGCGCCCGATATTCGGTCTCGGTTCGCTCCATGCTGCCCAGCCCCACCAGCATGTTGAGGTCGCTGCGGGCGATGGCGCGGTGGGCGGCGGATGCTTCAAGCCGCATCGGCACAATCCGCTCGATCAACAGCAGCCTGGCCCGTTCATGCATCGCGCGATGGCAATTGCGGAGGATCGTCCTGCTGTGCTCGTCGTTCCAGTCGTGGATGACACTCTTCATTACGTAGGCGTCCGCGCCGCCTGGAATCGAAGCGAAGAAGTCGCCCTCGACAAAGTCGCAGCGATGCGCCAGCAGGGTCGCCTCCATCTTCCGCCTGCCGTTCGCCATGGCGTGCGGACGATCGAACACCGCACCGCGCAGCGCGGGGTTGGCCTCGAGTATCGCCGCGAGCAGTTCGCCATAGCCGCCGCCGACATCCATCACCGTCGTCATTCCCGAAAAATCGCAGGCGCCGACGATGTTGGCCGAATCAAGCCGCGTCAATTCGACCATGGCCCGGTTGAAATTCGCCGCCGACTCCGGATCAGCCTCGAGCAGGTCGAAGCCTTCACTTCCCGTCGCCAGCTTTCTGGCGCTCTCGCCCGTGTTCACGCTGTGCAGCAGATTGCCCCAGACCGGCCACATGGTTCCGCCCCAATGCAGCGTCCAGGAACGCAGTGAGTCAGCGACATCTGCACGCAGCAACGAGCCCAACGCCGTGAGTTCGTAACAGTCATCCCCGTGCTCGCAGCAGATCCCGATCGTCACGAGCGAGCGCATCAGGCGGCGCAGCGCGGGAGCGTGGGCACCCGTTGCGCGCGCGAGTTCGGGGGTCGAGCGCGCGTTGCCGGCCACGAGGTCAGGAATCCGCAGATACGCGGCGACATAGATCGCCTGCGTCGTCCAGCTGCTGTTGACCATTTCCAGCAACTGCCGCGCATTTGCGGTCGGCTCCTTGCTCTCCACGGCATCGTGCTGCGCCATTGTCGTCGCGCCTTAGCTTGCTACGGGTGGGCAATCCCTCCTTTCAACGTGGACAACCGGAGGAAGCTCGCTCTCGCCATTCGTCAGGCCGACAGTATGTATTCGTTCGAGGGAATTGCAATGGCCGGGCCCGGGCGCCGGCATTCACTCGATCAGGAACATCGGATCGCGTCGTTACCTGAGATAATCGGTCCATTTACGACGCCCTGTACAAATGGGTCCGACAATACTGCTTCTGGCTACGGCGACCAAATGGCTCGGCACGGCCCGCATGCCTCGCGAACTCGCCATGGCCGGATGGAGCGTGTGGTTGCTGACGCCGAAGAATTCGCTGGCGGAACGCAGTGGCTTTGTCGAGAAGATAGGCCACCTCCCGGACAATGCAACACCGCGCCAATGGCTGCATGCCTTTGCAGCCATGGTCAAGGCCGGCGCACCGCGCCTGGTCGTGCCCTGCGACGACACCTCGTTTCGCCTGCTGCAGCAATTGGCCATCGCGCCACCGGGCAACATGCAGCCTTTGCTGCAACTGCAATTGAACGCTCTGATCAAGGACTCTCTGGGCGATCCCGCGCATTACGAATCCAGCGTCGACAAGACGCTGCTGTGCGCGGCTGCGGAAGGACTGGGCGTTCGCGTTCCGCCCTATGCCGTCGTCACCGACGTCGCCGCGGCAGAGTCGTTCGGCGTCAGGCACGGGTGGCCCATCGTGATCAAGCGCAGATACTCGAGCGCCGGGGACGGCGTGGCGATCTGCGCCGATCAAGAGGAGTTGGCCCGGGAGTTCGCCCGGCTGGCGAATGGCATGCCGTCGGACCGGCCGCATACGGATGAAAAGCGCCTGCTCGTGCAGGCTTACGTACCGGGTGGCACGTATTACTATGCCGCGACGACATGGCGCGGTTCGGTGTTGTGCGGATACGCGGTGGAAAAGTTGGAAGGGCATCCGCGCGGGGCGGCGAGCGTCGTCCGCTATTTTCATTCCGCGGAACTCGCGGAGTTCGCCGCAAGGCTCGCCGCCGGATTCGGCGCAACCGGTATATTCGGACCGGAGTTCATTATTCACGAACGCACCGGCCAAGCCTATCTGTTGGAAATCAACCGGCGCATCACCCCAGGCACACATCGCGGCGCCCTGGTCGGCATTGGCAGCGGAGCCGCGCTGTTGTCCGCGGTGGAAGGGACACCTTCGCCCGCCCGCAATCGGCTCGATGACGGCGAAGAACGCGTTTTCGTGAGCTTTCCTCACGAATGGCTGCGCGATCCGACGAGCGATTACCTGCGGCGCCTTCCCGTCGACGTGCCCTGGGATGAACCCGAACTGTTCGAGGCGATGCTGGCAATGAGGCACGAGCAATGACGCGCGCAGGTGCCCGGGATCGCGGAGGGTGGCGCAACGGCGCCAACACGCTTGCCGGCGCGTGGCTGGCGCTTGTCCTGGGTGTCGCCCCGGTGGCGGGCCACGCCGCGGCCCCTGAGCCCTTTCCCAATCGGCCGATCCATCTGATCGTTCCGTTCGCTGCAGGCAATCAGCTTGACGTCTTTGCGCGCCTCATCGGGGCCCGATTGGCGGAAGCGATGGGCCAGCCGGTTATTGTGGAAAACCGGACGGGTGTTTCGGGCAACACGGCCAGCGAAGCCGTCGCCAAGGCTGCGCCCGATGGATACACATTGCTCGTGTCGGGCGTACTCATCACGTTGCTGCCGCTCACCTACGGATCGCGCGCCGTCGATCCGGTCGCCGCTTTCGCACCGGTGACGAGGCTCGCGCAGCAGCCCATCGTGATTGCGGTCAATGCTTCGCTGGGCGCGAATACACTCCCGGACCTCATCGCACTCGCTCGCCAGCAACCCGGCAAGCTCGCCTACGCGACGTCAGGTATCGGCACGGCCCAGCATATCGCGATGACGATGCTTTCGCAGCGTGCCGGCATCGACGTCCTGCACGTTCCCTACGCCAACTCCGGTCAGCTGATCGGGGACCTACTCGCGGGCCACGTTCCCATCGCGATGTCCTTCCCCGGAACCGTCGAGCCGCACCTCAGGAGCGGGAAGCTCAAGGCGCTCGCGGTCACCAGCGCGCACCGTACCGAGGCATGGCCCGGCATACCGACTGTCGCCGAATCCGGTTTCCCGGGTTTTGAAGTTCTGTCGTGGGCGGGCGTGCTCGCACCTGCGGGAACGCCGCCCGAAATCATTGAGCGACTGCATCGCGAGATTGTGCGCGTCCTCAACATTCCGGATGTCCGCGACGTATTCCTGGCCCAGGGTGCGGAGACTGTGGGCAACACGCCCGAGCAGTTTGCGGCCGAAATCAAGGCGTCGGTCGCGCGCTGGGCGCCCATCGTCACCGGCGCGAAAATCCATGTCGACTGAACCCGGAGTGCGTACTCCTCGCGCATCGGCCATCGGTTGACCTGCCCGGCGAGACCCTCGATGCTCCGCGACCCGTGAACCGACAGCCGACCGTGGCCGCGCGAACGGATACGCGTGCGGTTCGGGATTCGTAGCTGCGAGGCAACTGTGACGCGGCCGGGTCATATCGCAAGCGCTTAGTGGCGCGACCAAAACCCGACAGGCCCAACTGCGCGTGACCTCGTTTCCGCGGCAGCAGCCCGCGGACTACGTCGTCGCCTTGGCCTTTCGACCGGGTGCCAGTGGCGGGACATAGCCTGACACGCGGCACTGCCAGGCTTCAATCCGGTTGCCGTTTTCGAAGCGGGTCAAACTGCACATGATGACCGCCCCGGTCGCGGCGAGTCCGGAAAGTCGCTGGCGCACCAACGCAAGCGGCAGGCCCATCTCCTTGGCAATTTCGACGTCGAGACGTTGGCCGTGTTTCTTCAGGCATTGCAGGATTTCAACCACTGTTCATGTCCTCGGAAAGGCTGGAAATACACTGCGCATACGCCTGCCGGTTGCTCGTTCGCACCGGAACGGGAATGGCGCGGTGTCCGGAAAGATCTTGCTGACGATCCTCAAACCTTGGGCGGTCCGGCACAGGACGCATCCGCCCAATCAAACGTCCAGATTGCGCACGCCCAACGCATTGGATTCGATGAACGCACGCCGCGGTTCGACCTGTTCGCCCATCAGCGTGGAGAAAATTTCCTCGGACGTGATGGCGTCCTCGATCTGCACACGCAGAAGCCTGCGCACCTTCGGGTCCATCGTCGTTTCCCACAACTGCGCCGGGTTCATTTCGCCCAGGCCCTTGTAGCGCTGGATGCCGGTGCTGTTGCGCGCCTCGGCCAGCAGCCAGTCGAGTGCTTCCTTGAACGAACGAATGGTCAACTGCTTTTCGCCGCGCCGGATGACCGCGCCCGGGTGCACGAGCCCCTGCAGCACGTCGGCCGCGGCGCGAATCTGCGCCGCATCGCCGCTGGCCAGGAAGTCCCCGTCGATGGCGGTGACGTGCGGCGTACCGTGGTGCATGCGGATAATCACCAGCCTGCGCGTTTCGGTCGTGGCATCGTAACGGGCTTCGACGGTGACGTCCTCGTCGCCGATCGCCTGTTGCATCGCCTGCGCGCTCGCCCGCGCGGCGGCTTCCGACGTCAGGTCCACGCGCACGCCGTTCAGCATCGCGTGCAGCCCCTGCGGATCGGTCAGCCGCGCGACGCGCTCGATGACCGCCTCCGCCAGCAGGAACTCGCGCGCGACGTTCGCGAACGTGTCCGCGGCGAGCGGCGGCCGGCCGACCCCTGGCGTCAATTCGGCCCCTTTCAGTGCGAACTTGAGCAAGTGCTGCTTGAGTTCGTGGTCGTCCTTGAGGTAGACCTCGTCCTTGCCCTGCTTGGCCTTGTACAGCGGCGGCTGCGCGATGTAGATGTGGCCGCGCTCGACCAGCTCGGGCATCTGTCGGTAGAAGAACGTGAGCAGCAGCGTGCGGATGTGCGAGCCGTCGACGTCCGCGTCGGTCATGATGATGATGCGGTGATAGCGCAGCTTGTCGGCGTTGAAGGCGTCCTTGTCCTCCTTGTCCCCCGTCGGCTTGCCGAAACCCGTGCCGAGCGCGGTGATCAGCGTGACGATCTCCTGCGACGAGACGAGCTTCTCGAATCGGGCGCGTTCGACGTTCAGGATCTTGCCACGCAGCGGAAGGATTGCCTGGAACTTGCGGTCGCGGCCTTGTTTGGCGGAGCCGCCGGCGGAATCGCCCTCGACCAGGTACAGCTCGCACAACGCCGGGTCGCGCTCCTGGCAGTCGGCGAGCTTGCCCGGCAGACCCATGCCGTCGAGCACGCCCTTGCGGCGCGTCAGGTCGCGGGCCTTGCGCGCGGCCTCGCGCGCGCGCGCCGCGTCGACGATCTTCCCGCAGATGATCTTGGCATCCGCCGGCTGCTCCAGAAGAAATTCGGACAGCTTGGCCGACACCACTTCCTGCACGATCGGCTGCACTTCGGACGACACGAGCTTGTCCTTGGTCTGCGAACTGAACTTGGGCTCCGGCACCTTGACCGACAGCACGCAGGTCAGGCCTTCGCGCATGTCGTCGCCGGTGGTTTCCACCTTGGCCTTCTTCGCGACTTCTTCCTTTTCGATGTAGCTGTTGAGCGTGCGCGTCATCGCCTGGCGCAGGCCGGTCAAGTGCGTGCCGCCGTCGCGCTGCGGAATGTTGTTGGTGAAGCACTGCACGCTCTCGGCGTAGGAGTCGTTCCACTGCATCGCGACCTCGACGATTACGCCGTCCTTTTCGCCGACAGCATGAAAGATCTTCGGGTGCAGCTTCTCCTTCGCACGATTCATGTACTCGACGAATCCCTTCACGCCGCCCGAGTACGCGAAGTTCTCGCTCTTGCCGTCGCGCTGGTCGATCAGCTCGATCTTGGTGCCGTTGTTGAGGAACGAGAGTTCGCGGATGCGCTTGGCGAGAATCTCGAAGTGATATTCGATGTTGTTGAAGGTTTCGGCGGAGGCCATGAAATGAACTTCGGTGCCACGGCGGTCGCTGGGACCCATCACCGCGAGCGGCGCTACAGCGACCCCGTGGCGGAATTCCATCTGGTGGAACTTGCCGTCGCGCCAGATCTTGAGCTTCAGCCAGGTCGACAAGGCGTTGACGACGGACACGCCGACGCCGTGCAGCCCGCCGGAAACCTTGTAGCTCTTGTTGTCGAACTTGCCGCCGGCGTGCAGTTCGGTCATCACGATCTCGGCCGCAGAGCGCTTTTCCTCGTCGCCTTCCTTGATGTCCGTCGGTATGCCACGGCCGTTGTCGGTGACGCTGACCGAATTGTCGGCGTGGATGGTGACCTTGATGTCGTCGCACCAGCCCTGCAACGCTTCATCGATGGCGTTATCCAGGACTTCGAAGACCATGTGGTGCAGGCCGGTGCCATCGGACGTGTCGCCGATGTACATGCCGGGGCGCTTGCGCACCGCGTCCAGGCCCTTGAGGATCTGGATGCTGGATGAATCGTAGTCGCCGCCGTTGGGCTGGCCATTGGGCTGCGGCTGCGGTTGCGGCTGGGATTGCGGCAAGGGTTGCGCTGGTGTCATTCGGTCTTTCTTTCGTTGCTGGGGAGCATCCTTCGTCCGCGTCAAAACAACTGCGCCGACGGGGCGTCGGCGCGCGTTGCATCTTCAATGCGCCGGCGCCCGGGCCATCATATGCGCATGGGCATCACGACGTACTTGTAGTCGTCGCGACCTGGCATGGTCACCAGCGCGCTGGAGTTCGCGTCACCGAAGGCAAAGCGCACCTTGTCGACGCTGACGTTCTGCAGCGCGTCGAGCAGATAGGTGATGTTGAAGCCAATGTCCAGCGGATCGCCCTTGTAGTCGATCTCGAGCTCTTCCTCGGCTTCTTCCTGTTCGCTGTTGGTGCAGATGATCTTCATCTGGTCCGTGGCCAGCACGACGCGCACGCCGCGGAACTTCTCATTCGAAAGTATCGCGGCGCGCTGCAATGCCGCCAGCGCCACCACGCGGTCGAGTTCCACCATCTTGGTGTGCCCGACCGGAATGACGCGGTTGAAATCCGGGAACTTGCCGTCGACGACCTTGGACACCAGCTCGATGTTGGCGAAACGAAAGCGCACCTGGTTGGCCAGGATGTCCAGGGTGACGGGGTCCTCGCTGTCGGCAAGCAGCTTGCCCAGCTCGAGTACCGTCTTGCGCGGCAGGATCACCTCCTGGCGCTGAAGCTGACTCACCCCGTCGCCGGTCACCGCCAGGCTGGCCCAGGACAGGCGATGCCCGTCCGTGGCCACCGCCTGCAGCGTCCCCTTGTCGGCGACGAGCAGCATGCCGTTCAGGTAATACCGGATGTCCTGCTGCGCCATGGCGAATTCGGCGAGCTTGAACAGCTTGCGCAGGTCGCGCTGAGGCAGCGACAGCGTCTGCAGCTGGTCCGTGCCAAGGCTGATTCGCGGGTAATCCGCAGCAGGCAGCGTTTGCAGGTTGAACCGCGAACGTCCAGCGCGCACCGTCATCTTGCTGCTCGTCACGTCGATGTTGAGCATGGCATCGTCCGGCAGCGCCCGGAGCAGGTCCTGCAGCTTGCGCGCGCCCACGGTCGTGGCCTGGCCGTCCTTGCCCTCCAGCGTGCTGTGCGCGGTGATCTGCATCTCGAGATCGGTGGCCGTCACGTAGAGGCGGCCTTCGCGCTGCTCGATGAGCACATTGGCAAGGATCGGCAGCGTATGCCTGCGTTCCACGATGCCGGAAACGGCCTGCAGCGGTTTCAGGAGCGCGTCGCGGGCGATCTGCTTTAGTTGCATTGTTTAACAGTAAGAATAGTTAACAGGAGGCAGGGTGAATTCGGTATGGACGAGGAAAACGCTGGTGGTTCATGGAGTTTCCGTGGCGTAAACCGGCGGGATAACTTCTGTCCTCGCGGTGGATCGATTGGGGATGAAAACGCACCTCGTCCAAACGGCGCCCTCAGTTCACACTTCGTTCACACTCAGTTCACACGCCGTTCAGAATTGACCCACAGGCTGATCACCGCAAACCTTGTCGATTATACGCGCCAAACCCGGTTTTTCATAGGGAAAACGACGCCCGGACCGGCGGCATCCCGACGTAACCCAGGACGCAGCTCAGCTGCGCAGCACCTGCAGCAGAAAGTTCACGTCGTGATTCATGTCGGGCAGCGATTCGCGCAGCTTGGCTACCTGCCGGCAGGCATGCAGAACGGTGGTGTGGTCGCGTCCGCCGAAGTTGCTCCCGATCTCGGGCAGGGACATCTGCGTGAGTTCCTTGGCCAGCGCCATGGCGACCTGCCGCGGCCGAGCCACGGCGCGCGAGCGCTTCTTGGAATGCATGTCGGAAATGCGGATCTTGTAGTAATCGGCCACCGTCTTCTGGATGTTGTCGATCGAGATCTGCCGGTTCTGCACGGCGAGCAGGTCGCGCAGCGCCTCCTTGGCCAAGGCGAGGGAGATTTCCTGGCCATGGAAGTTGGAGTAGGCCAGAACGCGTTTCAGCGCGCCTTCCAACTCGCGCACGTTGGAGCGGATGTGCTTGGCGATGAAGAACGCCACCTGCTCGTCCATCCGCATGCCCGTCGACTGCGCCTTGGCAAGCAGGATGGCGACGCGCATTTCGAGTTCCGGTGGTTCCAGCGCGACGGTCAAGCCCCAGCCGAAACGGGAAATGAGCCGCTCCTCGATGCCTGCGATCTCCTTGGGATAGGTGTCGCAGGTGATGACGACCTGCTTGTGGGCCTCAATCAGCGTATTGAATAGGTAGAAGAACTCCTCCTGCGTACGGCTCTTGCCGCCGAAGAACTGGATGTCGTCGATGAGCAGGAGGTCAAGGGACCGGTAATGCCGCTTGAATTCGTCGAAGGACTTGTGCTGGTAGGCGCGCACGACGTCGGAAACATACGTCTCGGCGTGGATGTAGCGGATCCGGGCCGCGGGGTTCTGCGCCAGGATGTGGTTGCCGATCGCCTGGACCAGGTGGGTCTTGCCCAGACCCACGCCGCCGTAGACGAAGAGCGGGTTGTAGGATGTGGGGTGGTCGGCGACCTGCAGTCCGGCAGCCCGCGCCAGCTGGTTGGCCTTGCCGGCGACGAAGGAAGCGAAATTGAACCCCGGGTTGAGGCTGGTGGCATCGGGCTTCCGGGGCCCGGCCAGTGCCTGCGGGGCCGTCCTGCCGGGCGCGGGGAAGGCAACCCGCACCGAGCTATCCACAGGGGCTGGCGGTGGGGCGGTTGATGGTGCATCCGGGCCGTCGGCGGTTGCTTCCTTACGCATCAAGGGGGCGGCCGAGGTGTCCGCGACGGCGAATTCGATGGTCACCGGCGCGCCGGTCGCCTCGCGTGCGAGCGCCTCGATCCGGTTGCTGAAACGGTCGCGAACCCATTGCAGCACAAAGCGATTGGGTGCGAGCAGTTTCAGCGTGCCGCCCTCGTCCGCGCAGGAGAGTGGGCGAATCCAGGTCGCGAATTGCTGTGGCGTCAGTTCGCGCTCGAAGGCGGAAAGACATAGGGCCCAGGCGGGCGGTAGCAGGTCGGCGTGCATGCGGCGAACGGGTCCTTGGGGACTCTTGGTGTGGGTGAATGCGGCCCGGCTGACGGCAAGAGCGGGGTTCGCGTTTTCGGCGCATGGAGCGCTTTCGGGTTGTGGATTGTATGCCTCGACGTTCCAGTTATCCACAGGAATTCGCAGGGCGAATCAAGTCCCGCGTGGGGCAGTTGTCCAGGCGCGCCCTCCACCGATAGTAATTGCTCGCACCCACACCGTGCGGGGGCGATCTGCCCCGGCGGGGATTGACAACGAGTGGCATAACGCGCTCTAATGTAAGGCTTTTCCGACGCATTTTCGCAACGTACTTCCAGCCAAGGCAGAAGATGAAACGCACCTATCAGCCCTCCAAGATCCGCCGCGCGCGAAAGCATGGCTTCCGCGCGCGCATGGCGTCGGTCGGCGGCCGCAAAGTGCTCTCGGCGCGTCGCGCCAAGGGCCGCAAGAACCTCACCGCCGTCTGACGATCGCTCCGCCGAACCCGACCGCAGTGCCCGACGCCCGGCTTCATGGCCGGGCGTTTCGTCTCACCGGCCCAGGCGCATTCGAGGCCGTGTTTCGCGAGGGGCGTCGCAGCGAAGGCCGCCATGTGCAACTCGTCGCCGCTGCCGCAGCCCGGATCCCCGGTCGCATAGGCTATGTCATCGGACGCAAGACCCTGCCCCGTGCCGTCGATCGCAATCGACTGCGCCGCCGCCTGCGCGAAACCGTTCGCGCGATGCGTCCCGCGCTTGCGCCCTACGACGTGATCCTGCGTGTGAAACGAATCGCCAATCGCATGGAGTTGGACGCCGCGGTCAGTGAAGCGGCGGGTCTCCTGGCAGCACTGGTGGCGCGCCCATGAAAGCGGTCCTGCTGACCGGCATCCGCGGATACCAGTACCTGCTTCGCCCCCTGCTGGGTTCGAATTGCCGGTTCGCGCCGAGCTGCTCCGATTACGCGCGCGAAGCGCTCGAAAAGCATGGTGCGCTGATGGGCTCCTGGCTCGCTGTCAAACGCATTGCGCGCTGCCACCCGTATCATCGCGGTGGCTACGATCCCGTGCCCTGACGGGCCCTTTCACGAACGGCCGCACCCGCATTCGCCAGAGTTCCCATGGATACCCAGCGCATCATCCTGTTCATCGTCTTCTCGTTCTCGTCGTTTCTGCTGTGGGGGGAATGGCAAAAGGCGCACGCGCCGCTCACGCCCCCGACGCAGCAGGCTGCACCCGGCGCCAATCAGAATGCAGCACCGGCGAAGGACCTGCCGAGATCGGAA
>Ga0209048_10001828_pt1 | contig 21505 bp, 23 predicted proteins | sample FrelakmetCRP12CR_FD_187146 | JGI IMG/M metagenome (GOLD analysis project Ga0209048, IMG submission 187146) | Freshwater lake sediment microbial communities from the University of Notre Dame, USA, for methane emissions studies - CRP12 CR (SPAdes)... | ecosystem: Environmental > Aquatic >... | reverse complement strand
CGTGTTCAGCACGGCGGCTCACTCCGTGAAGGGACGGGATCCCCGGCGCGACGCTCACGGCACGATCGCCCTCGACGACCAGAGCCCGCCGTACTCCTCCTCGGTGGTCGAGGGAGGCGCGCGGTGGCGCACCGATCCCGACGAGCTGCTCCGGTGGGCGCCGAAGATCGGTGCGCGCTCCATGGGTGACCACCGTTCGACCGAGTACGGGCGCCGCAACGGCGTCGAAGGCGAGCTGCTCGTTCGAGTCAGCCCGGTGAAGCTGGTGGCCCCGGACCGTGTCGGCGAGTGACGTGGAGCAGTCTCAGCTCGAGCTCCTGATGGGCATCGCACTCGACGAAGCGCTCGCTGCGTCACAGCACGATGACGTCCCGATCGGCGCAGCGGTCGTGCGGATCGATACCGGCGAGGTGCTCGCGCGCCGTCACAACGAACGCGAGCGCCGCCATGATCCGACCGCACATGCGGAGGTGCTCGCCCTGCGTGATGCCGCGGCGGCGATCGGGACTTGGCGCCTCGACGGGTGTGCGCTCGTCGTCACGGTCGAGCCGTGTCCGATGTGTGCCGGCGCAGCCGTCGCGGGGCGAGTGGGTCTCGTCGCGTTCGGTGCTGCCGACCCGAAGGCCGGCGCGCTCGGCAGCCTCTACCACCTCGGCGCCGACCCCCGGCTCAACCACGAGCTGCGGGTTGTCGACGGCGTCCGCGCGACCGAGTGCCGCGCGCTGCTCACCGACTTCTTCGGCGAACGACGCGCTCCTCGACCGCCAGGCTGACTCTCAGGACGAGTGAGGCTCAGGACCAGAAGTCGTCGAACGCTGCGAGGTCATCTGCGGTGTCGGCGAGGTCGGCGAACTTCCCGTCCTTGATCGTGAACGCGAGCTTGTGGCCCTTGTCGTACCGCTTGCCCTTGCGCTCACCGGTGGCCGTGTACGTGGCGATCACTCGATCCGCCCCGTCGGCACTGGCATCGGTGAGGTTGGCCCGGAACGTCCCGGCGGTCTCCTCCCCGATCTGGCCGTACATCCCGAGGATCGCGTCACGACCATTGTGGTCGCCCGCGAGCAGTGCTGCGCCCGGCATGTGCTGCACGGCGTCGTCGGCGAACATCCCCGAGAGGGTTGTTGCGTCGGCTTGGTTGAACGCTTCGAAGCCCCGCCGAACGAGGTCGACGTTGTCCTGCTCACTCATGGTGGTACCTCCTGATCGATGGACGGTACCCAGAGTTCGCACGAGCGCCGTGTGCGGATCACGTCCTCGGTCCCGACCGGCGCGCTCGCGACGGGAGAGCCGGTGGGACCGAACCTCTAGAATCGTCCTCGGAGGGATGCGAGAGCGGCCGAATCGGATGGTCTCGAAAACCATTGTGGCGCAAGTCACCGTGGGTTCAAATCCCACTCCCTCCGCCATCGAGCACGCGGCGGTCCCCCGGTGTCCGTGGGACGCACGGGGGCCGTGCGCGTGCACGTCGACGCGGCGCGCGGCAGTAGGGTCGCCGTCGATGGGTCGCTTCTCTCATGTGTTGGCGGCCGGAGTGGTCGTGCTCGGTGTGTTCGCCGCCGCAGTGCCGGCAGGGGCCGACCGCGCCAACGATCAAGGGATCGCTGACGGCGCAGTGCTCACCTCCAACGACGTCCCGGGCTTCGAGCCACACACCAGCGCGGACGCACCGCTTCCGAAGGTCCCGCAATGCCGGGGACTCGAGCGTGCCCGCAAGCAGCTCAGAGCCGCGCCGAACAAGGAAGTCGAGTTCCGACCCGCTTCCGAGCAGCAGGTCGTCGACAACAAGGTGGGTGTGCTGTCGTCGACGATGCGTGCGAAGCAAGTCCTGCGGGCCTACCGAAGTCCGACGGCCAAGGGCTGCCTCGTCACGACATTCAGCGATGGCATCACACGCCAGAGCACAGGGGTCGACGTCAAGGTCGACGTCACCCCAACCACTCTGCAATCCGGGAGCGACACGGTCGCGTACGATCTGGTCGTGACCGCGACCGCGAGCGGCAAGACACAGCAGATCTTCACCACCGTCGCTGTGGTCCGTGTCGGACGCGCGATCGCCGCATTCGGATTCGGCGACGAGCGCAGTATCGTTCCCGCTGACGTCTCCACCGGACTCATGAAACTCGTGACCAAACGCCTGCAGGAGGCACTGTGAACAGCACCCGTCGCGCAGCTGCGATCGTCGCCGTCAGTGCGATCGCCCTCGTCGGAGCGATCGCCGCACCCGCGTTCGCGGCATCGAACCAGCAGATCGCCAAGGCCTCGACACTGAAGCTCGCAGATCTCGGCGGGACCGGCTGGACATCAAAGCCCCACAAGAAGCAGCCGGACCCCAAGGTCCCCGCGTGCGCGCCGACCACGAAGGCCAGCAACGCAGCCGAGAAGTACGGCGCACACTCGCCCGACTTCGCGACCAGCGCCGGTGTCGAGATCACGAACACCGTCTTCGTCTTCCCGACGGTGAAGCAGGCGAAGGCCTACCTCGCCGCGTACAAGCTTCCGACGGCGCAGGAGTGCCTCCAGCAGGGGCTCAACCAGAGTCTCAAGGGTTCCGGTGCGACGGCGACCGTCTCCAGTCTCTCGGTGGGCGGCGCGCCCAAGGGCACCTTCGACGATGGTGTCGGGTTCCAGGCCGTGATCACCGGGGTTCCCGCCGATCAGAACGGCGGCGCCGACCTCCACCTCCAGGCAGTTGCCTTCCGCACGGGTCGCGCGGTCACCGGCGTCACTGCGACGAACCCGGGAGCCGCCTACCCCGACACGGCGAAGCTCGTGCTCGCCGACATCGCTCGCCTGAAGAAGAACCTGAAGTAGCGCTTCACGCGGCGTCGAACCGAGGCGGCGGGCCCCGACCCCTACCCCAAGCCCAGGCTCTCGTAGATCTCGCGGGTGGCGGTCGAACGGTTCAGGGTGAAGAAGTGGAGCCCGGGGGCTCCACCTTCGAGGAGCTCACGGCACAGCCGGGAGCTCTCTTCGATGCCGACGCGGCGGACCGCGGCGGGGTCGTCCTCGACCCGTCGCAGCTTGGCCATGAACCACTCCGGGAACTCCGAGCCCTGGAGCTCGGTCATGCGCTTGGTCCCGGCGATGCTCAGCACCGGCATGATGCCCGGGATCACGGGCTTGTCGACACCATGCGCCTGCAAGGACTCCACCAGCTCGAAGTAGTGGCGGGCATCGAAGAAGAACTGCGTGATGCCGAAGTCGGCCTCGGCCATCTTCTCGGCACTGTGGCGGCGGTCCTCCTCGAGCGACGGTGACCGTGGGTGAGGCTCGGGATGCACCGCCACCCCCACCGCGAAGTCGCCGACCTCACGAACGAGACGGACAAGGTCGAGCGCATGCTCGAGCTCGCCGGGCGCCAGCTCGAGCTCGGCCGGGGGATCGCCGCCGAGGGCAAGGATGTTCTCGACGCCGGCATCACGGTAGCGACCGACGATCTCTTCGAGCTCGGCCCGGGTGTGTCCTGCGCACGTGAGGTGCGCCATCGCCGTCATCGACGTGTCACGGTTGATCCCCACGACAAGGTCGTGGGTCCGCTCGCGCGTCGTGCCGCCGGCGCCGTAGGTGACCGAGACGAACGAGGGGTGCAACGGCGCGAGCTCCTCCAACGTGCGCTCGAGGGTCACCTCGGCCTCGTCGGAGCGCGGTGGGAAGAACTCGAACGACACGGCGCGGCCGTCCCGGAGGATGTCGCTGATCTTGGCCACGCCTTCACCTCGCAGGAGTCCCGCCGGATCATCGAGCGTACGCGAGACTCGCCGCGCGCGACCGTTCGCAGACAGTCCCTGCGTCACCACACCCCACGACGCCACCGGATCATCGGCCACGGCTACTTCAGCCGCCTCGGACCGGGGATCGTCACGGGCGCGGCCGACGACGACCCGTCCGGGATCGGCACCTACTCCCAGGTCGGTGCCGCGTTCGGGTTCGGGCTGCTGTGGTCGACGTTCCTCGTTGCCCCGATGGCGGCCGCGGTGCAGGAGAACGCGGCCCGCCTGGGCCTGGCCACCGGCAAGGGCCTCGCGACCCTGATCCGCGAACGGTTCCCCCGGCCCGTCCTCTACGTCGCGCTGGCCCTCACGATCGCGGCGAACACCTTCCAACATCGCCGCCGACGTCGGCTCGATGGCGGCATCCACCGGCCTCGTCCTCGGACTCCCGGATGCCCGTCCTCGTGGTCGTGTTCACGGTCGGGATGGTGGTGCTCGCGGTCTTCCTCCCCTACCACCGCTACGCGCGGGTCCTGCGCTGGCTCGCGCTCTCCCTGCTCGCCTACCCGCTCGTGCTGCTCACGATCGACGTCGACTGGGACGCGGTGCTCGAGCACCTGCTCCACCCGCGGCTCGTCGGCGGTGCCGAGGGTCTCGCCGCGCTCATCGCGGTGTTCGGCACCACGGTGTCCCCCTACCTCTTCTTCTGGCAGGCGAGCGAAGAGGTCGAGGAGGAGATCGAGCGCCACGAGGTGGGGCACCGGCTCACCCGAGATCACGTGCGGGCCATGCGCGTCGACGTCATCGGAGAGATGACCTCGGCGGTCGCAATCGCGTTCGTCATCATCGTCGTCGCGGCATCGACGCTGAACCCAGCCGGGATCACGACCGTCGCGACCGCCGAACAGGCGGCCGAGGCGCTGCGTCCCCTCGCCGGCGATCTCTCCGGGTTCATCTTCGCAGTCGGCATCGTTGGCCTCGGCCTCCTCGCGGTGCCGGTGCTCGCGGGTTCGACCGCGTACGCGTTCTCCGAGGCGTTCGGCTGGCACGAGGGCTTGTCGAAGACGTTCCGCCAAGCGCGCGGGTTCTACGGCGTGCTCGCAAGCTCGATGCTCGCCGGCCTGCTGATCGACGTCTTCGCCATCGACTCGATCCGCGCGCTCTACTACTCGGCGATCCTCAACGGGCTCGTCGCCCCGCCGTTGATCGTGCTGATGCTGATCCTCGGGCGAGACGCTCGCCTCGTCGGTGAGCATCGCAGCGGCCGACTGTCACTCGCGATCGTCGGCTTCACCATCGTCGCGAGCATCGCGACACCGATCGCGTACCTCGTGACCGCGTAGTCGCGCTCACTGGGCCGAGGGCTCTAGCCTCGCGAACGTGGACTTCAGCATCGAACAGCGGCTCGCGGGGACACCTACGACCGTGCAGGAGCTGCTCCTCGACCCGGAGTTCATCGCAGCACGTTCCCAGCTCCCCAAGCTCGGGGACGCCAAGCTGCTCGAGTGCACGCGCAACGACGCCACCGCGCATCTGCGTGTGCGTCTCCGCTTCACGGCCGAGCTCTCTGCCGCGGTCACGAGGGTCGTCGATCCGAAGAAGCTCACATGGGTCGATGACGCGAGGTTCGATCTCGCAGCGTTGTGCGCCGAGCACACCATCGAACCCGACAACTACGCCGACCGACTGGCGTCGACCTACCGGTCGGTCCTCGAGCGGGACGGCACGGGGACGCGCCGCGTCCTCACGGGCACCGTGAAGGTGAGGATGATGCTCGTCGGTGGCACGGTCGAGGGAGCGATCGCCTCGGGGCTCCGGGAGTACGCCGTGCCGGAGGCGGAGCTCCTCAACGCCTGGCTCACGCGCTGAGCAACTGCGTGCGCCGGATCGAGGGCCAGGTCCGGGGCCTCGAACGGATCATCGACGGCGAGTACCGCGCCGACGGGCTCACGCAGATCACGGCGGCGCCCACGGCGCCTCAGGCGTGGGCTTCGGTCTCCTCGACGAGCACCTCCGCCAGCGCGCTCGGGATGGGGCCTCGGTGATCGCAGAGGCCGGCGACGAGAAGGCCAACGAAGCCGTGCGCGCCGTTCGAACGCCTCCTGCGGGCCTCAAGAAGGTCAGCCCCCGTCGAGCTCACCGAACACGGCGCGGCACTCCTCTTGGCGCAAACCGAGCCGGCGGACGACGAGCGACCCGAGCACCGTCGACGCGAACAGCAGAACCATCGCGATCAGCGCGAGGAAGTTGGCACCGCGCGCCTCGGAGAGGTCTTGGTGCACGTTCGTGGCGTCGGTGCCCGACGCCACGAACAGGGGCACGAGGAAGAGGCCCCACCACCACCCGACCAGCCAAGATCGCTCCGCGATACGCCAGCGCGGATCTCCGGCCACGATCGCCACATCGGATCCGCGCCACAGGTCCTGCACGACGAGAACCGGAATCACGAAGTTCGCGAGCGGGATGAACCAGCCGCCGATGGCCCATCCGGAACCGAGGCGTTCGGGCTCCCGTCGGAGTGCCTGCTGATTCTTCGCGGCACGCCAGAGCCACGCGATGAACCATGGCGCGAGCACCAACACGGAAACGCCGAGCACGATTTCGGTCGCGTCGACGAACGCGTCTGCATCCATGGCCCGCGCCGCGAAGCCTGACGCGCGCGGGTCATCGAGGACGAGCAGCCGGTTGCCGAGCGCGAAGGCGCGCAGCAGAGCCGCGACGCCGGCGATCCCGAACAGCACGACAACCACCCGGGCGAACACCCGCTGATCGCGCCAACGACGCGGCGGTGCCACGACCGGCGCCCACGGTGAGCTTGGCGTCACAGAGCCGGTCCCCGGTGGCGACGTCACCCCCGGAGCCTACGAGCAGGCCGGCAACGGGGAATCGTGCCAGAATCCGCGCATGGCACCCGAGAAGCTCCAGTGGAAGCACCTCTACGACGAGGTGGTCACCACGGGTCTGTGCACGGGCTGCGCGGGCTGCGTGATCGTCTGCCCGCACGACGTCCTCGGCTACCGCGACGACGAAGGGATCTACAAGCCGTTTCAGACCGAAGAGGGCTTCAGCCCCGGAGACTGCTCGCACGGCCAGAAGGGCTGCACCACCTGCACCCGCGCCTGCCCCCGATTCCGCACCTGGGAGACCGAGGCCGACGAGTTCTTGTTCGGGCGGATCCGCGAGGCTGACGAGGTCTCGGGGATCTCCAAGGACATCGTGCTCGCCCGCGCGACCGATCCGGTGCTGCACGAGGTCGGCCAGGACGGTGGCCTCGTCTCGGCCCTGCTGCTGTATGCCCTGGAGCACGACGTCATCGACGCCGCGCTCGTCTCGTATCTCGAGGGTGACGGTTCCACGTGGAAGGCGGTTCCCGGCGTCGCCCGCACCAAGGACGACCTCGTCGCGTCAGCGGGCAGCCGGTACACCTACTCCGCCAACCCACTCGCCTACTCCGAGGCCATCGAGGGCGGAGCCGAGCGCATCGCGCTCGTCGGCATGAGCTGCCAGTCGTCGTCGCCGGCGATCATGAAGCAGCGCAAGGTCGGCAAGGTCGCTCGGCGCATCAGCCTGAACATCGGCCTGCTGTGCTCGAAGACCTTCGACGACGCGATCTTCGACGAGCTGCTCGACGCGAAATATGGCCTCAAGCGCGCCGACATCAAGAAGATGAACATCAAGGGCAAGCTCCAGGTGTGGATGCACGACGGCGCCTACCACGAGGTACCGCTCAAGGAGTGTCACGCCTGGACTCGTGAGGGCTGCAAGATGTGCCCCGACTTCGCCGCCGAGCACGCCGACATCTCCACCGGTGGCATCGGTGCGTTCAACGACTGGACGCTGACGATCGTGCGCACCGAGATCGGTCGGGAACTGATGGCCGACATGCAACGCGACGGCTGGATCGAGGTGCGCCCCGGTGACGACGACCCCGGAGCGATCGAGCTGTTGCACAAGCTCTCGGCGAAGAGTCGCAAGCGGTGGCCCGAGTTCGCGGTCGCTGCCCCTCGCATGATCGGAACCTAGATCCACATTCCGGTGGCGCTCGCTGCGCTACCCGGCGCGCGCGCCTTCGGCGGCTCGACATCCCGGTCGCGTTCGGTGCGCACCGGGATACGCCGGGCGCGATGCTCGGCTGCTCGACATCCCGATCACGTCGTCGATGTCGTGGTGGGGGTCGACGCGAGATCGGAATCGATGTTGGAGTCGTCCGCGAGCGTGAAGATCGTGAGCGGGTCGATCGTCTTGAACTTGATGGCGTCGAGGGTGGCGCGCTCGTAGACGAGCCGGATCACCCTGACGGGGTCGCCGGTGTCCGGGTCGGGAAGCGTCGCCCGCAGCACGACCGGGCCGTCACCCGGGGGCTTGACCGCCTGGATCGTCTTCAACAGTGTGAACGCGTCGAGGCGCGCCTGCACGCGCTGCTCTTTGGTCGTGAGCTTCTTGTCGAGCTTCCAGGTGACCCGCACGCGCTCGCCACCGTCGGCGGGTATGAACCGCACGCTCACGCGCGCCGGTGTGCCCGGAGCCGGAGCAGTCCCGTCCTGGAGCGCGAGCTCGAGTGCGTCGTTGAGCGCCTGCTCACCGGCCGGGCGCGTGGTCGTCGTCGTGGTGCTGGACGTCGAGGTCGAGCTGGCGGTCGCCGGCGCGGCAGTCGGCGCGGCGGTCGGCGGCGTGGTGGGTGGGCTCGTCGGCGGGATGACGACGACGGTGGGCGGGGTCGTCGGCGGAGCTGTCGGGGGAGCCGTGGGGGGAGCCGTCACCGGCGCCAGCGTCGTGCTCGTGGTGGTGGAGCTGGAGCTCGTCGTGGAGGAGCTGCTCGTCGACGTGCGGTCGGGCACCTGGACGCCGGTGGTCGTGTCGCCATGGTCGCCGCTCGAGACAGCAAACGCGATCCCCACGAGCACCAGCACCCCGGCAACCGCCGCACCACCGATGGTGAGGGCACGCTTGAGCTCGGGATCCATCGGTTGGGCCACGACCATGACGGTACCGATCCGACGACCGAAGCGGGTGTCACCTCCCCGAAGAGCCCGAGAAGGCAGGCTGAGGGTCATGCCCCGGCGCCATTTCCGCTCCCGCCGCGTCGGCCGCTACCTGCCCCCACTCGGCAACGAGTTCGTGTCGGTCGAGGCGCTCTCGGGCATCGTCCTCCTCGGAGCGGCAGTGGTCGCGCTGGTGTGGGCGAACGTCGACGCGAGCTCGTACACCGAAGTGTGGGGCTACGAGCTCGCGATCGGTATCGGCGATGCCTCGATCTCGCTCTCGGTCTCGCACTGGATCAGTGACGCGCTCATGACGTTGTTCTTCTTCGTCGTGGGGCTCGAGATCAAGCGCGAGCTCGTCGAGGGCGAGCTGCGCGACCGCCGGAACGCAGTGCTTCCTGTCCTCGCCGCGCTCGGTGGGATGGTGCTGCCGGCGCTTCTCTTCCTGGCGCTCAACGCAGGCGGAGCGGGCGTCGACGGTTGGGGCATCCCGATGGCGACCGACATCGCCTTCTCGCTCGCGGTCCTCGCGCTGCTCGGCGCCTCGGTCTCGTCCGGCGTCAAGCTCTTCCTGCTCACGCTCGCGATCGTCGACGACATCGGAGCGATCCTGGTGATCGCGGTCTTCTACACGTCGGACCTCCGACCGGAGTGGCTCCTCGGAGCGATCGGAGCGATCGTCGCCGTGGTGCTCATGCGCCGGGTCGGGATGCAGCACCCGGCGCTGTACCTGATCCCGGGCTTCGTGCTGTGGCTCTGCACGTTCGAGTCCGGTGTCCACGCGACCATCGCCGGCGTCGTGCTGGGTCTGCTCACACCAGTGATCCCCGGTCCCAAGGCCGGGCCGGCCGAGCAACTCGAGCACCGTCTCCACCCGTGGTCAAGCTTCGTCGTCGTGCCACTCTTCGCGCTCGCCAACGTGGGCGTCGTATTCGGAGCCGGTGCCATCGAACGCGCGGGCTCCAGCTCGGTCACGTGGGGCATCGCCGTCGGGCTCGTCGTCGGCAAGACGCTCGGGATCACGGCCCTCACGCTGCTCGCCCTCCGCCTCGGCCTCGGCCGACTCCCGACCGGCATGCGGATGCGTCAGGTCGCCGGCGTCGCCGGCGTCGCCGGCATCGGCTTCACGGTCTCGCTCTTCGTCGCCGACCTGGCCTTCACGGGCGCGTTGCTCGACGACGCGAAGATCGCCATCCTCGGTGCGTCGATCGTCGCAGCCGCCCTGGGTGCGATCGTGCTGCGGGTCGCGACGGATCCGTCCAAGAACCCTACGATGACCCCCGGGGGCGAGGGGAGCTGATGCACGTCGTCGCGCTCGTGAGCGATCTCATGGATCGCAGCCGCATCAGCGCGGCGGTGCCCGGCACGACCTTCGTCGCCGACGTCGACACGGGCGCGCGCGCCATCACCGCAGCGGCGATCGTCGTGATCGACCTGGCCCGTCACGGCGACGCGCTCGCAGCCGTGCGCATGGGTTCGCCTGACGCCTTCATCGTGGCATTCGGGCCCCACGTCGACGACGAGGAGCTCCTCGCAGCCCGGGCTGCCGGAGCCGACCGAGTACTGCCCCGGTCCCGGTTCTTTCGGGATCCGGCTGCTGCGGTGGCGCTCGAGGACGAGCCGTGACAGCCTGATCGACCCCATGGTCCGGCGAGCAGTAACCCCGACGACAAACGTGAGGTCCAACCTCCCATGAGCTCGGTTCTCACGCGTGTCGAGCGCGCCGCAGCCGGCCCGGGCGCCATCACGTTCCTCGGCTCGGCCGGGGCGCAAGGGCGCGAGCGCGTCCCCTGGGCGCAGCTCCACGAGGACGCGCAGGGCGTCGCCGCGGCCCTGCAGGCTCGGGGCGTCGGGCCGGGCGTGCACGTCGCACTCCTGGGACCGACCAGCCGCGCGCTCGTCACGGCGATCCAGGCGACCTGGCTCGCCGGCGGGACGCTCGTGTGCCTTCCGCTTCCGATGCGACTCGGCTCCATCGAGGAGTTCGTACAGCAGACCCGCCGCCGCATCGTCAACGCCGGAGCTGCTCTGGTGGTCGTCGACCCCCAGCTCGAACCGTTCCTCGCGGTCGAGGCAGGCGACCCTCCGGTGGTACGACTCGACGAACTCCGCGGTGACGCCAGCGCGTGGGAGCGCCCGGCCGACGATGCCGAACGTCTGGCGATCATCCAGTTCACCAGCGGGTCGACGGCCGACCCCAAGGGCGTGATGCTCCCGCACCGCTGCGTCGTCGACAACATCGACGCCATCGTCGAAGGTGCTGGGCTCTCGGGCGACGACGTCGGCGTCTCGTGGTTGCCGCTCTACCACGACATGGGCCTCATCGGTCTGCTGCTGACGCCGATGCTCACCGGCTTCGATCTCGGATTGGCGCCACCCCAGGACTTCCTGTCGTCTCCGGGCGACTGGATGCGATGGGTCGCCGAGCAGCACGCGACGATCACCGGCGGCCCCAACTTCTCCTACGCCCTCGCGGCGCGTGCGTTGCGCCGCCTCGACGGACTCGACCTCTCTGCGTGGCGACTCGCGCTCAACGGAGCGGAGCCCATCGATCCCGTCTCGGTCGAGTCCTTCGTCGCGGCGGGTGCGATCCACGGTCTCGCCGAACACGCACCGTTCTGCGTCTACGGCATGGCCGAAGCCACCCTCGCGATCTCCTTCCCCGAGCCCGGTACCGGCATGACGGTCGACGCGGTCGACCGGCCGACGCTCGAGCACGAGCGATACGCCGCGTCGGCGTCTCCCACCGCCGACACTCGCCGTCTTCCCTTCCTCGGGCGAACGCTGCGCGGGCTGGAGTTGCGAGTGTGCGATCCAGACACCGGCGCGCGGCTCGCGGATCGCGAGGTCGGTGAGCTGGAGCTGCGCGGGACCTCCGTCACGCCCGGGTACTTTCGGCGCGAGGACGTCACGGCGGCGATGCTCCGCGACGGCTGGCTCCGCACCGGGGACCTCGGCTACCTCGTCGACGGCCAGGTGGTCGTGTGTGGCCGAATCAAGGACGTGATCATCATCGGGGGGCGCAACGTCTACCCCGAGGAGGTCGAGCGCGCCGCGGCGAACGTCAACGGTGTCCGGCCCGGGAACGTCATCGCCTTCGGCACCGAGGGGCGCCGAGGCAAGGAAGGAATCGTCGTCGTCGCAGAGACCCGCGGCGCGGCCAGCGGCGAGGTTCACGACGACGTCATCGACCGGGTCTGCGATGCGGTCGGCATCCCGCCGCTCGAGGTCGTGCTGGTGGAGGCCGGGAGCCTTCCCAAGACTTCGTCGGGCAAGCTCCAGCGCTCGATCTGCAAGGCTCAGTATCGGGAAGACGAGCTGAGCCGGGCCTGAGCCCACCCCACCTCGTTGCTCCTGGGGCCCCGCGCCGGACGTCCGGGTCGCCCGAAGGGCACAATGGAGTCCCGCCGCCCGCTCGCGAGGCCAAGGTCCCGTCATCACTTCCGCTGTCACGACCCCGGACACAGGGGCCACCACACTCGAAGCGGCGTCGCGCCGTCGTCGCGACCTGGCGCGCCTCGCCCTGGTCCTGCTCGTACTCGCCGGCGCGCTGCGCCTCCCGGCGTTCTTCGTCGACGTCTTCAACTCCGACGAGACGTTCCTCGCCACCCAGGCCCAGGTGATCCGCCAGGGAGGGAACCTCTACGAAGAGGCCGCTGACCGCAAGCCGCCGCTGGTGCCGTACGTCTACGCGGGCACCTTCGAGCTCCTCGGCACCACCGCCCTCTGGTCGGTACGGGTGCTCGCGATGCTCGCGGCGGCCCTCACGGCCTGGCTCGTCGCGCTCGAGGCGCGCCGGCGCTACGGACGTCGCGCCGCATGGGCAGCCGGCTTGCTGTGCATGTTCGCGCTCGTGGCGTTCGCGCCCCAGGACGGTCAAGCGGCGAACTTCGAGATCTTCATGCTTCCGGCGATGACCGCGGCGGTACTGCTCGCGCGACGCGGACGCGCGGTGTCTGCGGGCGCGGCTGTTGCCGTCGCGACCCTCGCGAAGCAGACCGGTGCGGCCACACTCCTGCCCGTCCTCTACCTTGTGTGGCGCGCGCGCGGGCGCCGTGGGATCACCGACGCGCTCGGCGGTTTCGGTGTACCGGTCGCGCTCGTCGCACTCGCACTCGGACCAGGCCAGCTCCTGTATTGGACGGTGCTCGGCAACGGCTCCTATGTGAACGTGGAGACGGCGTCCGCGTTCGTCCTGTCGACGTTCGTGCTGATGTCGCTGGGCTGGGTGGCGTGCAACCTGCCGATCGTGTGGCGTCTGCCCGTCGCGTGGCGGGCCCGGCGCGAACGCGTCCGCGACGGGTTGACCGACTACGACCTCTGGCTCTGGCTGTTCTCGGCGGCGATCTCGGTGATGATCGGGCTGCGGTTCTTCGGGCATTACTACCTCCAGCTCGTCCCACCACTCGTGCTGTTGACCGCAGGGGCCCTGTCGCGCGGGTCGAGACGGGTCGCCATCGCCACCGTCGTGTTCGCCGCAATCGCCGCCGTCGGATTCTCCGTGGCCGGCTACTTCATGCGCCCGTTCGACCGGGAGCCCGACTACCAGTCGGTGAGCAGCTACCTGGCATCCCACGTGCACCAGGACGACCGCGTCCTGGTCTGGGGCAGCGTCCCGGAGATCTACTGGGCCTCGGGGACGCGTCCCGCGACGCGCTTCGTCACGACCAACGGCTTCCTCGGCGGGAGCAACCCCGGGCGCCCAGCCGAGGACGCCACACCCGAGGAGACCAGCCCGGTGGTGTGGGACTGGTTCTTCCAGGACCTCGCGGCACATCCGCCCCGGTACATCCTCGACACCGCGCCGGCACAGATCCGCGGATCGCAATGGACGCCGATCAACCGCTTCCCCCGACTCGAGTCCGTCGTGCAGGCCCACTACTCCTTCGTGACCTCCATCGACGGCATCGCGGTGTACCAACGAAACCTGGACTGACACTCCTTGCTCCCCGGATCACTTCCGGCGCGCTCCCTCGGTCCGGCGCCCTCAGATCAGGGGCCATGGAACCGCGTGATACCCCGGTTCAGGCTCCGGGAACCGGCCGTCCCGCAACAGCTCCGCGGCCCGCAGACCGATCGCTGCGAGCTCCTCGGGCGCGAGCAGCGCGGAGAGCTTGCGCCCGAGGGGGCCGTCGTCGAACTCCGCGACCGCGCGACAGAGGTCGTCGACCATCTCGGGCGGTACGGGTTCGCCCGCGAAGTCCCAGATCACCGTACGCAGCTTCCAGTGCGGGTGGAAGGTCAAGCCGTGGTCGATCCCGACAACCCGATCGTCCGCTCGATCACGCAGGCAATGACCGCCCTTTCGGTCGGTGTTGTTCGCCAGGATGTCGAAGCCTGCGAACCGACGGAAGCAGTCCTCGCGACCTTCGAGGAGCGTGAAGTAGTGCTCTTCGGGGTCGTGGTCGACGAATCGTTGGATCGCCCCGGCGTCCAGGGGACCGTCGGGTCGTAGGACCGTCACGGGCACGATCCCCCACCCGAGGGTCATCGAGAGCTCGTACGCAGCGACCTCGCGGTTGCACAACGTGCCGTCGGGAAAGTCCCAGAGCGGACGCTCACCGCGTCGCGGCTTGTACACCGCGGGGATCGTCGAGCCGTCGAGGCTCGCTTCCACGAGGAACGTCGCGTTCGACGAGTACCGCATGCGGCCCACGACCTCGAGGTCGCCCCGGGTGAGGACCTCCGCGATCTGCTCGGGCGTCAGTTCCAGCGTGGGCACCGGTGTCCGGCAGGATCCATCGGCATCGCGCAGAGCGGGCAGGGTGGTCTCCCCGCGCCGACGACGGTCGAACCCCGCGCTGCCATCGCCCGCACCTGCGGACGCGTCGCGTAGACGCGTGCGACGTACCCCTCTTCCTGGTCGGCGGCGTCATCGTCGACGTCGGCCTCGTCGTCGTCGGACACCGGGTGCTCCCGCAGCTCGATCAGCACCAGTTCGCGCTCGGGATCGAACCCCAGACCGATGAGACGAGCCCGGAACAACGGCACCGTCGGCTCCTGGAGCTCGGCGACCGCCTCGGGGAGGCTTACCACCGCCTCCGGATACTCGTCAGCGAGGCGATCGAGGAAGGCGACCGCCTCGGTGGCGAGCAGCGCGATCTGCTCCTTCTCGACGAGCACGGTGAGCTGAGCCGTCGAACTGCGCGCCTGGAGGTAGAACGCGCGAGCTCCCGGCTCCCCGACCGCGCCCGCGCTGAGGCCCTCGACGTCCTCGAGCTCGATCTCAGCACCCATCACCCGGTCTCGACTTCCGCTCGCTTCGCTCGCTCCCCGCCCCGATCGCTGCGCATCATCACCCTGACTTCACCTTCGTCTTCTCGTTCTTCTTCGCCGGGTCGGGCGGGGGCGCCTCCAGCTCGTCGAGGGCCCCGGTGTCGTTGCACTTCACCATGGCCACGCCGTGAGCGCTGAACTCGAAAGCCGTGACCGACGCGGGCGACACGACGATCCGCTGGAACAGGTCCAGGTGCACTCCGGTGTACTGGGCGATCGCCGCCTTGATCGGGTCGGCGTGCGACACGACGACGACGAGCTCACCCGGGTGGGCCGCGACGACGCCATCGAGCGCCACGATCATCCGGGTCTGCATCGCCGCGAGTGCCTCCCCGCCGGGGAACGAGGCGCGCGACGGCGTGCGCTGGACCACCTTCCACAGGTCGGTCTTGGCCAGGTCGACGATCTTCTGCCCGGTCCACTCGCCGTAATCGGCCTCGAGCACTCCCTCGAGGGGGCGGACCTCGAGGCCGTGCAGTACCGCGACGGCCTGCGCGGTCTGGGTGGTGCGCTCGATCGGGCTCGCGTAGACCGCCGCCACCGGGAGCTTGGCGAGTCGTGCGCCCAGGGCCTCGGCTTGCCCGCGGCCGGTCTCACTCAGATCGATCCCCGGAGTGCGACCCGACAGCAACGGACCGGTCTGCGCGGTGACCGCGTGGCGCGCGAGCACGAGGCGCGTGGTCGGGGTCGGGGTCGGGGTCGGACTGGTCGCCGTCATGCGATCGATCGTACCGGCGACGCCGGCGCCTACGATCAGCGGCCCGTGGACGATTCCCCCGTCACCCTCACCGCGCACGGTCCGCCGGAGACCGTCCTCGACGCCGAGCCGGCCGAGTCTCTCGACGCGCTCACCGCGGCGTTGGCGAGCCCGCCGGCGCAGCGTCGCGACGCCGTCACCGACGTCGTCGCCCGCTGGCCACGCTTCCTCGACGGTTGGGCGCGGTTGGGGTTGCTCGCGCGCGACGACGTCGAGGCCTACGCCGCGTTCCGAGTCGGCTATCACCGCGGGCTCGACCGACTCCGTCAGAACGGCTGGCGGGGGTCGGGGTACGTGCGCTGGGAGCATCCCGAGAACCGTGGGTTCCTTCGGGCACTCGGCGGTCTCCGACGGAGCGCGGCGGCGATCGGTGAAGCCGACGAGGAACGGCGTTGCGCCGACTTCCTTCGCCAGCTCGATCCGAGCTGGGACCGCGTCGAGGCCGTTGCGATGGCCTCCGACGACGCACCGTAGGATCGGCGCCATGAAACGAGCACTGGTCACCGGCATCACCGGCCAGGACGGTCGGCACATGTCGGAGTTCCTGACCGGGAAGGGCTATCAGGTCTTCGGCCTCGTCCGAGGCCAGAACAACCCCAAGGCAAAGCTCGTGCTCGACGAGAACCCCGCCCTGGAGGTCGTCGACGGCGATCTGCGTGACCTGTCGTCCCTCATCGCCGCGGTGGAGCAGGTCCAGCCCGACGAGGTCTACAACCTCGGGGCGATGAGCTTCGTGGCCCTCTCGTTCCGCCAGCCTGAACTCACGGCCGACATCACCGGCCTCGGCGTCCTGCGGATGCTCGAGGCGATCCGGATCGTCGGTGGCGCGGAGCGCAACCCGATTCGCTTCTACCAGGCGTCGTCGTCGGAGATGTTCGGCCAGGTCCGCGAGACCCCTCAGACCGAGAGCACGCCGTTCCATCCGCGCTCTCCCTACGGCGTGGCGAAGGTGTTCGGTCACGACATGACCGTGAACTACCGGGAGTCCTACGGCCTGCACGCGTCGTCGGGCATCTGCTTCAACCACGAGGGACCGCGTCGAGGTCTCGAGTTCGTGACCCGAAAGATCACCAACGGGATCGCCCGTATCAAGCTCGGCCTCCAGGAATCGATCACGCTCGGGAACCTCGACGCCGCCCGCGACTGGGGATACGCCGGGGACTTCGTCGAGGCGATGTACCTGATGCTCCAGCAGGACGAGCCCGACGACTACGTGATCGCGACCGGCGAAACCCACACCGTCCGCGAGTTCCTCGAGGTCGCCTTCAGGTGCGCCGAGATCGACGACTGGGAGCGCTACGTCAACCGTGACCCGCGCTTCGAACGTCCGGCCGAGGTCGACCTGCTCATGGGTGACGCGAGCAAGGCCAATGCACGGCTGGGCTGGCAGCGCCGCGTCTCCTTCGAGGACCTCGTGCACATCATGTACGAGAACGACCTCGCCGAAGAGGCCGCCCGGGCCTAGCCCGGGGCTCGCGCACGCGACGCCCAGCCGGGTCGATCGCCACGACCTCGTGTCGGATACGGACATCGATGCCGTGCACACGGTGCTCCTCGGGGCTGCGGGCGACGAGATCGTCGGCGTTCGGAACCAGACCGGCGACGTAGCAGCGGATCGGGCGTCTCGAGCACGTCTGTCGGCGGCGCGCCAGCGCGGCGGCCGACATGCCTCCGACATCACCTCCGATCCCGAGCAGGCGCTCGGGCACGTCAGGTACGAGCGTGCGAGAGGGCCGCCTCTGCCTCGTCGACGAAGCGGTGTACGAGGTCGCCAGCGGGAACGAGCTCGTCGATGGCGCCCACACCTTGGCCCGCGGGATAGCACTCGCGTGCAGGGTCGACGCCCTCGGCTTCGTCGCCCTCGGGCAAGTGCAAGAACCCACCAGTAATCGCGACGCCGAGCTGCTCCGGGAACGGCCGGAGCTCCTCGGGGTGCTCGTCGTAGCGCCGCGTGGTCTCGTTGCGGACCACCCGCATCGGCTTGCCGCTGAACGCCCGGCTGACGACGGTTCCGTCCTCACCGGTGCTGAGCAACGCGTCCTTGTAACCCGGTGCGGAACGCGCCTCGGGTGTGGCGATGAAGCGCGTCCCGATCCATACGCCGTCGGCGCCAAGCATCAACGCCGCGGCAAGACCGCGACCGTCGAAGATTCCGCCGGCGGCGATGACCGGCACGCGGGTGCCCACCGCATCGACGATCTGGGGGACGAGGGGCATCGTCGCCACCATCCCCGTATGGCCCCCGGCTTCCGTGCCTTGCGCGACGACCAGATCGCAGCCCGCCTCGACGGCCGCGATTGCGTGGCGCACCTTCCCGCACATGTTCACGACGAGCACGTTGTTCCGGTGGCAGAGATCGATGACCTCGCGGGGAACGCCGAGCGCGGCCACGAACACCGGCACGCGCTCCTGGATCATGAGCTCGACGTTGTGCAACATCTGGTCGGGCAGCGCGGTGAGCAGGTCGACCCCGAACGGCTTGTCGGTCAGCGCCTGTGTCGCGCGGATCTCGGCGACCATCTGCTCGCTCGACATCGTGCCCGCGCCGAGACAACCGAAGCCACCGGCTTCGGACACTGCGGCAACGAGACGGTGGTACGACACACCGCCCATGCCGGCCAGCATCACGGGATGCTCGATCTGGAGGATCTCGGTAAGTCGAGTCTGCATGGGCGCAGGCTACGCCGCGGGCGCGAAGGTCACGACTAGCGTGCCGTTCGTGGCTGATTCAGCGATGGGAGCCGCCCCGCTCGTGGGTGTGATCATGGGGAGTGACTCGGACCTGCAGGTGATGCAGGATGCCGTCGACGTGCTCACAGAGTTCCGGGTTCCCCATGAACTGCGCATCGTCTCGGCCCATCGAACGCCAGACGTCATGGTCGAGTACGCCCGCACGGCAGTCGATCGGGGTTTGCGAGTGATCATCGCCGGGGCCGGCGGTGCGGCGCACCTGCCCGGGATGACCGCGTCGATGACCTCTCTTCCCGTGATCGGAGTGCCCGTCCCACTCGCGCAGCTCGACGGACTCGATTCGCTCCTCTCGATCGTGCAGATGCCGGCCGGCGTCCCCGTCGCCACCGTCGCCGTCGGCAACGCCCGCAACGCCGCGCTGCTCGCAGTGCGAATCCTCGCGATCACCGATCCCGAGTTGCGCGCCGAGCTCAACCGCTTCGCCGACACGCTTGGCGACACGGTGCGCGAGAAGGACGCCCAGGTCCGCGCGAAGGTCCACCCCAACGACGCGGGCTGACCGGGGCGGGCTGACCCGGCGGGCTGACCGGGAGCGCGAGCGGTCGATAGGGTGCGCGCCATGTGGCCCGCACGGCATGCTCAGGAGCACCCCGACAGACCCGCGTACCTCATGGCGTCGACGGGGCAGGTGATCACCTACGGGGAGCTCGACCGCCGCTCGAACCAGTTCGCCCGACTCCTCTACGACCGAGGCCTACGGTTCGGTGACCACCTCGCCATCTTCATGGAGAACAACGATCGCTACCTCGAGGTGGTCTGGGCCGCACAGCGCTCAGGTCTCTACTTCACGCCCATCAACTTCCACTTCAACGGCCACGAGGTCGCGTACATCGTCGAGAACTGCGACGCGACGGCATTCGTCACGTCCATCGGAGTGGCCGAGACCGCATGCTCGGTCGCCTCGCTGCTCCCCACGCAGGTCGAGACCCGGCTCGTCGTCGGCGGGGTGCTCGACGGGTACGAGCCCTACGACGCCGCGATCAGCGCGTACCCGGCCCAACCACTCGAGGAGGAGCTCGAAGGCCACGCGATGATGTACTCGTCCGGCACGACGGGACGGCCCAAGGGCATCAAGTACCGCCTCGAACCGAAGCCGGTCGGCAACCCGACCGCGGCCCTCGCCGGGTTCCAGGCGACGTATGGCATCGACGAGAACACCGTGTATCTGTCCCCGGCGCCGCTCTACCACGCGGCGCCGTTGCAGTTCTGCATCGGTGTCACCCGCTTCGGCGGGACCGACGTGATCCTCGAGCACTTCGATCCCGAAGCCTGTCTCGCAGCGATCGAGAAGTACCGGGTCACGCACGCGCAGTTCGTGCCGACGATGTTCGTACGCATGCTGAAGCTTCCCGAGCATGTGCGCACGAGATACGACATGTCGTCGCTGCAGACGGTCATCCACGCCGCAGCCCCGTGTCCCATCGAGATCAAGCGCCGGATGATCGAGTGGTGGGGACCGATCATCTCGGAGTACTACGCGTCGACCGAGGGCATGGGATCCACCCAGATCACGAGTGAGGAGTGGCTGGCGCATCCCGGATCGGTCGGGCGGCCCTTCTTCACCACGATCCACATCGTCGCCGAGGACGGAACTGAGGTTGGGACCGGTGAGCCCGGGGTGGTCTGGTTCGAACCGGGAGAGCGTGCGATGGACTTCGAGTACCACAAAGACCCGACGAAGACCGCGAGCACGCGCGACGAGCACGGGTGGTCGTCGGTCGGCGACATCGGGTACCTCGACGAGGACGGCTACCTGTACCTCACCGACCGGCGCGACTTCATGATCGTGTCGGGTGGCGTGAACATCTACCCGCAGGAGGCCGAGAACCTGCTGATCACCCATCCCAAGGTGATGGACGCGGCCGTGTTCGGGATTCCGGACGCCGAGATGGGTGAGCGCGTCCACGCGGTCGTGCAGCCGATCGACATGGTCGATGCCGGGCCCGACCTCGAGCGCGAGCTGCTCGGGTTCTGTCGTGAGCACCTCGCGCACTACAAGTGCCCGAAGGCCGTCGACTTCGACCCCGAGCTTCCCCGTCAGCCGACCGGGAAGCTCTACAAGCGGCTCCTGCGAGACCGCTATTGGGGCGACCAGCAGAGTCGGATCGTCTGAGGACGCATGGATGCCTACCGCGCGCTGCTCGACGACCTCGTCGCAGAGGAACAGGATCTCGACGCCCTGGTGGGGAGCCTGGATGACCGCGGCTGGTCCAGCCCCACGCCGGCCGAGGGCTGGACCGTGCGCGACCAGATCGCGCATCTCGCCGCGACCGAGGAGTGGGCTGCGCTCGCACTCACCGACCCGGTCGCGTTCGGGGCCGAGCTCGAGCAGTTGAACGACGATCCGGACGCGCGTGCCGAGGAGATGCGCTGCGGGCTGCTCGCCCGCCGACCGCCACCGGACACCGACGCGCTGGCGTGGTGGCACGAGGGTCGCTCCACGATGGTTGCGCACCTACGAGCGCACGGACCCAAGGACCGGCTGCCATGGTTCGGGCCCGACATGTCCGCCATGTCGTTCGCGACGGCGCGCCTGATGGAGACGTGGGCCCATGGCGTGGACATCGCCGACGCGCTCGGCGTCGCGCCCGGCGCCACCGCACGCCTGCGTCATGTCGCCGATCTGGGTGTTCGCACCCGCGGCTTCGCGTACGTGTCGCGCGCCATGGACCTCCCCGTCGCGCCGATCCGGGTCGATCTCGCGGCGCCTGACGAGGACGACCTGTGGTCGTGGGGCCCCGCGGAGGCTCCTGACTCGGTGCTCGGTCCCGCGCTCGACTTCTGCCTCGTGGTGACCCAACGACGCCACCCTTCCGACACCGAGCTGAGCGTCACCGGCGCGGCCGCGACGGAATGGATCGGGATCGCACAGGCCTTCGCCGGTGCCCCGACCCGTCAACGCCCACCGAGCGAGGGTCGAGCGCCGGGCGCCTAGAGCGTGAACGTGGGCGGGCGCTTCTCGACGAATGCCGCGACACCCTCGCGGCCGTCTGCGGAGTCGCCGGCGAGTGCCATGCGCGTCGCCTCGT
>Ga0209048_10001827_pt1 | contig 21507 bp, 19 predicted proteins | sample FrelakmetCRP12CR_FD_187146 | JGI IMG/M metagenome (GOLD analysis project Ga0209048, IMG submission 187146) | Freshwater lake sediment microbial communities from the University of Notre Dame, USA, for methane emissions studies - CRP12 CR (SPAdes)... | ecosystem: Environmental > Aquatic >... | reverse complement strand
GACCTTCACGGTCCACTTCGGCTCGAAGGAGCTCTGCGGCGACGTCCCGAACCGACTCGACGTCACGCCCGGCTGGAACTTCGTCATGCGGATCTACCGCCCCGGGAAGAGCGTCCTCGACGGGAGCTACGTGCTGCCGGCTGCACGGCCCGTCAAATAGAAGGCGGTAGATGTCGCGCCGGCCACCCTCGGGCCGGGCGGTCCCTATCGCGTTTCCAGGCCCCGGCCGTATACAGGGCTGGATGCCCCGCCCCCATTCGCGACGCCGGTGTGCCCCACGCAAGGGTCCGACCGCACGCCTGCAGTTCGGTTCCCACCACGAGACGTGGTCGCGCGTCGGGGCTCTTAAGCAGCCGCCGGTCATGACGGGCCGCAGACGGCGGGATGCTGGCCAACGTTCGCCATCCGGGTCCGGGGCCGGGCTCCGCGACACCCCCAAGAATCCTCGTGCCCGGGGCTAGCCAGTATTCTCCTTGGAGGCGGCGTCGACCTCCTCGGGTAGAATGAGCGGCGTCAACTTGAGATTCACTGCACCCGTTGTGGGTTGATGGTGAGCGACAGGGCAACGGCGCTTGCCACGTCCGGCATGTCGATGACGCCGAGCACGTCGGTGTCGCCGAACGCATAGAAGTAAGGACTCGAGCGTGCCGCCCGCGCCGGCGATGGTCGTTGCGACCGTTTCGCGCCATGCACTCCCCCCTTCCTTGAGGAGCCCTTCGACGCCCTTCTTCAACGTAGCTGGCAGTGAAAAGATTCTTGGCCATGTCGAGCCTCTTTCTGTCCAGCGGATAGGTTCGTGGAGGTCCTTGAATGACCTGCAAACCGGCCAGTACTCTGCGGCCAGGCGGGGCGTGGTCCGGTTCCCAAAGGGGCGTGGCCCCCGCTACATTCCTGACGGTCTGAACGCCCTGGGTCTCCAATGCGTTGCGAGTCGGGAGTAGCCGCACCGAGAGCGCGGTTAGGTTGGTCGCCGTGAAGAGCTCCGCGGTGTGGGCGTCGAGGTTGGCCGCGCGCGGGGTCGGCCGCCGCGCCGGTCAGCCACGCTCCAGGTGTTGAGTGATGGCGGCGCGACAGGCCTCGCGGTTGGCGGGGGTCACGAACATCGGCTCGCTGTGGCTCACAGTGATGGTCGACCCAGGCAGCGGCAGGAGCTTCCGGTCCCAAGTGGGCAGGCGCACCGCATGCCTGCATCCAATGTGCAGCGCCACGACGGGCGCCCCGGTGCTCTCGGAAAGGAGCAGGATGCCGTCCTTCACTTGTCTCGACGGGCCGTGCGGTCCGTCTGGATTCAAGAAGGTGGGCATGCCTCGCTGTACCTCTGGGGTGAGAGCCGCGAGCGCAGCCCTTCCTCCGTGGCCCGAAGAGCCGAGCACGAGCTTGCGCACGCCCATCCAACCGAGGAACACGTGAATCCCTCGCATGTACCAGAGTGGATGGTTCATCCAAACGTACGGGCGCGGGTACGGCATGGCGGCGACGAAGTAGGGAACAAGCGCCTCGTGCCAGGCACAAGCGATATGTGGGCCGGTTCCGAAGCTCGATGACCGGCCCACGTGCTCGACTCGCACGGTGAGCTTGAGCACGCCCCAGAGCAGGGCGATCAACGCGGCGGTGAGCCACCCGTATAGGCGCACCAGACCTGCATATGGCCAAGGGACTGTGTCGACGCGCCACACGCTTGTTCGCATGTTATGACACGAGCCACAGTCGTTGAACCCAGTCATTGCGGGTCGCGCCAATTCCGGATTCCGCCCGCGCGGGCCTCGCTGGATGCGGGCGCTCATGGATTTCCTGGCGGCCCCTGAACTCACAGGGTCTCCACTGGGCCTGGGAGTGGCCCGCTCCGAGAGGGTGTTCGGGTCCCACGCCGTGAAGAGTTCCGGTGTGAGCGATGAACCGGGCACGTTCCTGCTCGGCCAGCCACCCAGAGATGGCGACGAGAGGCGGCGGACGAGACCCTCTTCAGCAACTCGCCGATGCGAGCCGGGTTGCGTCGGTAACGAGCGCGACATCAGACTCAGAAGAGGTCGCGGCAGTAGGCGCGTGCGTCATGTTCCCCGGCGCGTACCGGCCTGTCGCCGGAGACGGCCGGCGGGGGGCAGACTGCTGCTGCCGGAAGGGCGAGCGACGAAGGGCATGTCGGCGCCGAACGTACTGGTGAAGTTCGCAGACAGGCATCATGGAAAGGTGGCGGCGAAGCTCCAGGAGCGAGCGGACCTGAATGGGTGAGGGGCGTCCCCTTTCGCCACGAAGTGGCACGGTTGTGTTTGCGGAACACCAACCGAAAGAGGACGCCCATGGAACGTTACATTGGTCTGGACGTGCATGCCGAGAGCTACACCCTTGTGGTGGTGAGCGGGACGGGGAAGCACGTGAGGCACGAGGTCGTGGAGACCAACGGGGCCGCGTTGAAGCAGGCCCTGCGGGCGATTCCTGGTCCGAAGCGAGTCTGCCTGGAGGAGGGCACGCAGAGCGCCTGGCTGTACGAGCTCTTGCGGTGCGGAGGTGGGCTGGCACACGCACCCAAGACCAGCTCACTCGGCGATGGGCTCGGGGAGGTTCGTCCTCGAGGTCCAAGGGAGCTCGAACGAGCTGACTCCGCGCATGGGCGTCGACGAGGCCGCAGACCCGAAGCACAACGGAGAGTGCAAGGAAAGCGGCGACTGGCTCACTGGCGAGAAGAAATGCGAGGCCAAACCTGCGAATCCACCGGTGAGCGCGCCGGCGTACAACTGACGCGCCGCCCGAGCGAGATCCTCGTCTCAGGGTCCGAAGAATTGATAGGTCGCTGAATACCGCATCCGGGCCGCTTCTCCGAGGTGGCCGGCATCGCAACCGCCGGTGGGCGCAACGCCTCCGCGGGTGTCCGAGCGGCGGACCCACGAGACGGCGTCCAGCTTGCCCTTGCCTTCGTGGGATTTGACCTTCAACAGGAGCCATGGAATCGCGTCGGCCTTCGGCGAGGGGCTCTGCGCCACCTTCTCGCCGATCGCGTAGGAGCCATCCGCGAGCTTCCAACTCGGGCCGGCGCCGTGCTCTCCGACCTGACGGCCCTGCGCATCGAAGAGTGCGGCTTCTGGTCCACGAAACGACCAGGAGTACGTCTGTTCCTTGCCTTCGCAGACGTATATCTGCACGCCGTCTGCCGCGACCTCTAGCACCTTCCGCGCGCTCGTCGGAGGCATCACGGGTTCTTCGGGCGCGGCCGGCATCGCCAAGCAGGGCAGAGCCGCGACGAGGATGGAGATAGCGAGGCTGAACCTTCTCATGGCGTTCTCCCGCGGCAGCGCTTCGGGGCCGGTCTCTTCGCGCCGTATAGTCCCCGGATTGGCGAAGGGCAACGCGGAGCTCCGGAGGAGGGTCGTCTTCGGCCGACCGGCTCCACAGGCCCGGGAAGGTAGGTCGACCACCCCGACGCGCCGAGCGCGGAAGCCGGGTGGAACGCGCAGCATCCGGCGAGGCGTTCGCAAGAGGCGGGCGTTCGACTTCCCGGCTCCCCAACGCCTTCTTGCGAGCCGGCGCCAGAGCCAAGACGAGAGGCCCGGTCTTTCGGCTCGCGCGAAGGTCGTCCGACCAGTTGTTGACCGGCGTCTGGTCGTCTAGTCTTGCGGACGAGGCACAAGCGGCCGCAGCAATGGTCCGGCTCTGGCGACCCAGCGGGGTCCGAACGCGCCCGCAGAAGCCATGACATTCGACTCGCCCTGGGACCGCCCGCTGCGCATTTCGACCTGGCTCGTCGGCCTCGTTGCGGGCTGCGCGTTCGCGTTCGTCCTCTGGAGGGTCCTGCCACTCCTCGAGGGGGCCCATGGTACGGCCTGGCCGGCGCTCCTGCCGCCGGTCGCCATCGTCGTCGTCTTGGGCCTTGCCTGGGCACTGGCTCCACGCCGGTTCACGCTCCGCGGCGGCCAACTGGTGGTGGAGCGGCCCCTGCTGCCCGTGGAGATCAATCTCAGCGACGTCCGCTCGGCGGCGGTGCTCCCGGAGGGAACGCTCCGCCGGTGCGTCCGGGTGGCTGGGACGAGCGGCTTCTGCGGGTACTACGGACGCTTCTGGGGCCGCTCGCTCGGCTCCTTCCGGCTCTACGCCACCCGGACGCGATCTCTCGTTCTCCTCGACACCTCCAGGGGGCGCTTCGTCCTCTCTCCGGAGCCGGCAGAGAAGTTCGTCGAGGCGGTCCTGGCGCGCGCTCCGCGGGCGACCTGCGCGGCGCTCGGCGAGGAGATGCGTCCGGCGCCGGCGAGGCCCCTGGCGCTCGTCGCAGCGCTCGTCGCGGCGGCCGCCGTCGTCGTGGCGGGCGGGATCCTGTTCGCCGTCTTCGGGCGTGCGCCGCGTTCGGTACGCGTCGACGGCGACGCAGTCCGGATCGAGCGGCGCTGGGCCAGCCCCGTGGAGATCCCGTTCGGTTCGATCCGGGGCGTGACGTCGCTCACGCCGGAGCAGAGGCGCGGATGGGTCCGAACCGCCGGCACCGCGACGGGCTCGTTTGCCTACGGTCGGTTCTACGGGCCGGGGCTCGGATCGTTTCAGCTCTACGCCTGGCGTCGCGGTGGCGAGGTCCTCCTGGAAACTGACAACGGAAAGGTGGTCGTGACGGCGGACGACCCTCAGACCTTCGCGTACGAGGTTCGCTCGCGCCTGTACCGATAGAGAGGACGTAGAGCACCGGAGAAGCCGAGGCGGCGGGCTGCACGCTGCCGCATCAGCCTTCGGGTCGCCGGAAGGTGGCGCGTTGCCGGAATGGGGGAACGCCCGCGGGCGATCCGCTGGCTCAAGGTTAGCAGTCGAACTTGAAGCCTGTGCCGGCGCCTCCTCCTACTTCGCGCTGCCGGCCGGAACGACGTCCCACTTCCCCCGCGCGTCGATGAAGAGGACGCAGTCGGCTCCGGTCTCGCAGCGCGTGGTGTGCTTCTTCTTTCCGAGGAACGAGAAGTAGGACCCTGCTGGGAGCGAGATTTCCTTGCCATCCATGCCGAGGACAACCGTCCCGGAGACGACGAAGACGTAGTGGTCCGCGTTGTGAAAATGCAGCGGCACCGCCAAGCCACCCGCGAGCTTGGTGAGGAAGCGACTTGGTCCCTTGTCCGGCGTTCCATCCAGCACTGCCATCTTCACGCCGTCCATCCTCGCGACGTCGGCCCATTTCACATCTCCGGCGGGCACGACGGTGACACTGGCCGTTGCTCTCTTGCCGGACGCTCCTGCCAGTCCTGGAAGGAGCAGGACTCCGGCGACGATCACGAGCGCGGTCTTCGACATGTCTATCTCCCTGTTTGGTCGAGGGTGGCGACTCCGGTCCGCTCGTCGCGCCCCCCCGACGTGAGACAGTTCTCTTCGCAGGGGCGAGGGCCGATGCAGATGCAAGAGGGGGCGTAAACGAATGTTCCCCATGGGTGAAACCGGCACCCTGCCGGTCGCCGGGGCCTTCCGGCGGCAGCGAGGCGGGCCTTTCCCCTGGGGACCGGCGGTACCGCGGCGACGCTCACGAAGGTGAAATCCGCTGGCCGCTGCAGCACTGCCGGTCCGTGTTCGAGCGAGGCCGCGCCGGTGGAGGAGCGGCCGTCTCCGGCGTGGTCGGCAGGGGCCTACGCCAGCAGCGCCTCGACCCGAGCCTTGAGCGCGGTTCGCTGGATGTCCTCGCCGCTCAGGCGCTCGCCGAGCTCCTTGCCATTCTTGAAGAAGACGAGCGTCGGATCCCCGGTCACACCAAGCTTCTCTGCGAGGCCCGGGTTGCGCTTCCGCATGATCTTCAGGAAGCGGACCTTGCCGGCGAACTTCTGTGCGACGGCCGCGTACCTCGGGGCAAGCGCATCGCAGGGCTTGGATTCGGTGGCATAGAAGTCGAGCACGACCGGCAGGCTCGCGCCGACCACCTCCGTCTCGTAGTCCTTCTCGCCGAGCTCCTTCACGTGAATCTCTGCGCCCTCGGTCTCGCTCGGATTCGCGGTCGGGGGAAGCTTGATGTTGAATCGGTTCGCCATGGGTCGGCCTCTCGGCGCAGACGGGTCCAGCCGGGCGCGAAGGCGCCCACGCTCGCCGCGCGTGGTGCATTGTTTCTGGAAGGGGGGCGTCTGCCTCCCCGCAGTGGGTATAGCGCGTCCGGCTCGAAGCCACACGCTCATCGCCGGACTCGCGGACGGGCACCTCCTTGCCGCCAGTGCCCCGCTCGCCGTGGTCCCGGCGGATCCGCGCTAGAATGCACCTCGATGGGACAAAGCCTCGCATGCTCGGCGCTCCTGGCCGCTGCTCTCACGTTGGCCTGCGCGCCGGGCGGAACCGGGCCGTTCGCGCCGCAGGGCGCCGAGCCGACGCACGCCCTTCACACGCTGCCAGAATGGGCCCCGATGGGAGGCATCACCCTGGGGCACCAGGTGTTCCTCAAGAGCTCGCAGCAGAACGCGATGGGCATCGGCCACGAGCTCGTGCACGTCCGGCAGCAGGCGGAGCGGCCACTCTGGTTCTGGGTGAGCTACCTCGCGTCGTCGCGCTGGCGCCTGCGTTGGGAAGCGGAAGCCTACGCCGTGCAGGCGCGGGCCGGATGCCCCATCGAAGGCGAGCACGGCCTCGCGGCCTACCTGTCTGGCAGCGCCTATCTGTGGCCGGCGACACAGGCCGATGCCGGGCGAGCGATCCGCAAGTACCGCTAGACGCCGCCCGAGCAGCCGGGCGAACCCGAGATCGCGAGCGCTCACCTGAGAGGGCCCGAATCCGGATACCATCCGGCTGTCCAACGCGCCGGAGACAGTTCACGAGCACAAAGGGGCAGCCCATGCGACGCATCGCGATTCTCGGCACGCTGGTCATCTCTGCCTGCTCGAACCCGGCCACTCCCGCGGGCTACGTCGGATACGTGACGCGGGGGGCGGTCGTCGGGAGGGCGTCCTACGTGGGGCTCCAAACCGGCCCGACCAGCTACGGCCTGGGTTGGATGTTGAGCGTCTTCAACGTCTCGGTGACGCCGTTCAGCTACAGCGAGGACTTCACCGGCGACAACGCGGTTCTCGCCCACGACAAGCTCCTGGTGGGCTTCCGCGCGCACACCGTCTTCCGCGTACGGGCCGATCGGGTGAAGGAGTTCGTCGAGCAGTACACCACGCTGAACGAGGGGAAGGATCAGGTGCAGGTCGCATTCGGGAACTTCCTCAAGGAGCCCCTGCGAACGGAGATCCGCGTGGCGGTGGCGCGGTACGACGCGTTCACGCTCAACGACAGCATCGCGAAGATCAACCAGGAGGTGACTGCCTGGGCTCAGGCGAAGACGAGCGACACGCCGTTCCAGGTGCTGAACGTGGTGGTGGGGAACATCCAGTTCCCCGCCGTGGTCTCGCAGGCGGTCGTGACCAAGCTCGCCGCCGAGCAGGAGCTGGAGACGCGGTCCACGCAGGTCGCGATTGCGCGCAAGGACGCGGAGAAGCGAATCGTCGAGGCGGAGGGCATCGCGCGGGCGACGCAGATCATCCAGCAGCGACTGACGCCGCTCTACATCCAGCACGAGGCCATCGAGGCCCAGAAGGCGATGGTGAACAGCCCGAACCACACCACCATCTACATCCCGGTGGGCCCGATGGGGGTGCCGCTCGTCGGCACGCTGAAGCAGGGCGAGCCGAGCGCGAAGCCCTGAAGGGCTCCGGACGCTAGCTCCCGCTCTTGGGGACGCAAGGTGATCGCGGACGTTCGCAAGAAGTTCTTCGCCGAGGTGGGGACGCTCGGCCTCCCCCGTGGCCCGGGCTCGCAGGCGCCGGTCTCGGACGCGGACCTCGAGGCCCTTCCGGAGCCCGCGCAGAGGTACTTCCGCTACCGAGGTGAGCTGGGTCGACCGCGGATCTGGTCCTTCCGAGCCCGCTGGACTGGCCGCTTTCTCCTCGGGAAAGGAGGGCGGTGGTGCGACTGCGAGGCCTGGCAGTACAACACCTGCCTCGACCTGGCCCGGATATTCTACATGCGCCTCAAGGTGGGTCCGGTCCCCATGCTGGGGCGCGACACCTATCTGCGCGGGCAGGGGCGGATGATCGGCAAGGCCCTGGACCTCTTCAAGGTCGTCGACGCCTCCGGGAGGGAGTTCGACATCGGGGAGCTCGTCACGTACCTCAACGACGCCGTCCTGATCGCTCCCTCGATGCTCCTGCGGCCTGAGGCGCGTTTCTCCCCGGTCGACGCTGGGTCCTTCGACGTCTCGCTTACCGACCGCACGACGACCGTCGGGGCGCGCGTCTTCGTCGACGCCGCCGGGGCGGTCCGGGACTTCAGCACCACGGACCGCTTCTACTACCGGGCGAAGGAGCGAGACACCGTCCGAGCTCGCTGGACGACACCGGTCTCCGAGTGGCGGGAGTGCGACGGCAGAAGGGTGCCGAGTCGCGGCCAGGCCATCTGGCAGTTCGCCGAGGGGCCCCTCCCGTACGCCGACTTCCGCCTCGACCAAGAGGCAGTCGCGTTCAACGTCCCGCCGGGCGGCTGAGGGCCGGATGCCTGGGCCCGACTGCTCCTGCCCCCTGCCCTTTCGACGCAGGGTGGGCGGTGGCGACCTGCGCTGAAGCGGCTCGACTTCGCTTCGGGTGCGAGGTCATCTCGCGAACAGCGTGGCGCTGGACATCGAGTTGGGCATCTGCTCCTCTGTGGGCCGCTTGAGGCCGCGACTCGCCCTGGCTCTGGGAGCCCTTCTTCTGTTCGGCATCCAGGCCTGGCAGAGCGCCGGGTACTACCAGCCGGACGAGTACTTCCAGACGGTCGAGTTCGCGAGCTACAAGCTCGGGGTCACGCCGGCGAGCGAGCTTCCATGGGAGTTCGCGGCGCACATGCGCCCCTTCCTTCAGCCGGCGCTGTACTTTGGCGTCGCCCGCGGACTCACGAGGCTCGGGCTGCCGGGGCCGGACGTGAGCCTGCTCGCGTTCCGCCTGGCCGGCGCGTTGCTCGCATGGGCCGCGCTGTGCCTGCTCGCACGGGCCCTCGCCGAGCGCCTCCCGGACGAGCGGAGCAAGACCCTCCTCCTGGCCGGGTGCCTCCTCACCTGGTTCGTCCCGTTCCTCAGCGTCCGGACGTCGTCCGAGAACCTCGCCGGCTCGCTCCTCGCCCTCGGCTTCGCGTCCTTCTTCCTGCTGGAGAAGCGACCGGTGCTCGCCGCGCTCACCTCGGGCGCCGCCATGGGGCTGTCCTTCGACGTTCGCTACCAGGTCGCCTTCGCCGTCCTCGGATTCCTGGCGTGGCTCGCCCTGATGCGGCGCGCGCCGCGAGCGATTGCGGTGTTCGCGGCCGGGTTCGCGCTGGCCGTGGCCCTCGGCCTGGTCGTCGACAGCTGGGGGTACGGCGAGTGGACGGCGACCCCATGGAACTACCTGCGAGCGAACCTGATCGAGGGACGCGCATCCCAGTTCGGGCGTTCCCCGGTGATCTTCTACGTCACGAGCCTCATGGCGGTCCACACTCCCCTGTCCGCGCTGCTGCTCGCCGCGGTTGTCCTCTTCTGGATCAAGGCGCCGCGGGACCCCGTCACCTGGATGACCCTTCCGTTCGCTTTGGGGCACAACCTCCTCGCCCACAAGGAGCTGAGGTTCCTCTTCCCGCTCGGGCCGCTCGCGGCGGCGATGCCGGCCCTCCTGCTCCTCGACCCGGCCATCAACCTCGCGGGGCTCCGGGCCTTCCTCGCCCGCCGAAAGGGCGTCCTGGCCGGCGTGGTCGCCCTCGACCTGGCGTTCGTGGCCGCGCTCCTCGTGGTCCCCATTCGGCACGACCTCTCCGTGCAGACCGCCTTGCGCAGGATGCTCGACCGTGCCCCCGATGCCCAGGTCGTGCTCGTCGGGACCGAGCCGTTCGTGGACAGCAACGTTCCCCTGAGCTACCTGAGGCCGACCGGCTTCAGCCCGGCCCGCGTCGCTTCGTGGCAGGCCGTCGAGCCCTACGTCGAGGCGGCGGGCGGGCCCGTGGCCGTCGTGGCGCGGCTCGCGGAGCTGCCTCCGAGCGAGCTCCGGGATCGGTACGCGGTTCGGATGGTCGTGGCTCCCCTTCCCGAGTGGGTTGCTCGGCCCCTCGCGCGCCCCCTGGGGCGGACCGAGATGCGGGCGCTCTGGACCGTCGCGCGGCGCCCGCCGGCCAAGCAGGCCCCCCGCTAGGCCGGGCGCTTCCTCCGCCTTTTTCGCGCGCCGGCGCCCCGGCGAAGGCGCCCGCTGCCGCCCCCCGGCGCTGGATTCACGGGACGGCCAAGTCGAGCCGGTCGGCTCCGAGGAAGCCCTTGGAGGCGACCTCGCCTTCTCGCCAGACGGCGAAGCTCGGCAGGCCTCGCGTGTAGGCCCGGACCATCCGCCACAGCTGGACCTTCGAGTTGGCGAGGAACAGGTAGGCGGCGCGGGATCCATTCCACGGGTTCGGTAGCGCGACGGACAGCCCGTCGTCCGGCCGGGCATACGTCTGGCCTGCCCAGCGAAAGAACCCCTTGCCAGCCTGGAGGGGCAGCCTTCCGGCCGCGACCAGGCGCGCGGCAACGGCGTTGTCCGCAGGTCCGCCGACGACCACCAGGTCGTGCCCGGCGAGGTCCGCGTCCGACATCTCGGTATCGGGGATGGCCGGGGGCAGCACCTCGATGAAGGCGTCTGCCACGATGTCGCGCCAGAGGAGCGCGAGGGTCCGGTTGGCCTCGACCTGACGGGACGTCCCCCAGACCCAGGCGAGCCTGTCGAACTCGTCGAGCATGCTCGAGAGGGTGTAGACGTCGTCGCGAACCACCGGGACGTCGTCCAGGGCGTTGAAGACGACGCGGGCGGGTTTCTCCTTCCCGCGGAAGGTGAAGACCTCTTCCGGCTTGGAAATCCTCACCCGTTCGTAGCGGGGGCCCTTCGCTCCCCGAAGCGCGACGGTGGCGGCGTATTGCCATGGTGCGCCGGTGTGGGTCACCCTGAGGGTGACCGTCCAGTCCCCGCCCGTCTCGACGGCGCCCACGTCCACCTTCGGTTCCGGGACGTCCATCCGCTCGAGCCAGGGGAGGAGGACGGGCCGCACGTCGCGGCCGGAGACCTCCGTTGCCAGGGCCAGGAACTGGTCGGTGGAGACGGGGCTCGCTCCGAACCGCTCCTGCACGGCGCGCATGACCTTGGAGAAGGCAGCGTTCCCGATCTCCAGCCGGAGCTGGTGGAGCGCGAACGTGCCCCGGACTCTCGGAATCGCGTAGGGGCCGTACCGGTCGTAGGCGGACCTGGTGGTGAGGGGCGTCTGCAGGGGCTCGCGGGTGGCGAGCCACGCGTGCCGTAGGTCGAGGTCGGAAAGGCCATCCCGGAGCGCCTCGAGTGCCTTTGCGGGGTCTTCCGGAAGCTTCCTCAGCAGGAGGTGGTAGGCGGCCGACCCGCTCGAGAGCCAGTTGTCGGCGTCCGATGCCGGAACGATGCTGCCCTTCCAGAGCAGCTTCTGATCGAACTTGAGCTCGGACTCGATGGAGGCGACGTCGAGCTTCGGGTCGGAAGGCGGGGGCGGCTTCCCTGCCTTCGGGCGCACGGCCTTCAGGCCCTCGACGAGGGCGAGCGGGCTGAAGGTGGTGTAGCCGAGCGTCAGGTGGGGCACGGCGTTCGGCAGGTCCGCGATCCACCGACCGCCGGGCCACTTCTCGCGCAGCGTGGTCTTCCCGTAGTGGGCGAGGAACACCATCCTGTCGGCCATCTCTCCGGTGGTGAGCTTGCCGTCGCAGGCGTGCGGGCGGTTCACGGGAGAGGACGCGAGGAGCCGGATGCTCCTCTCCAGGTCGATCTGGCCCTTGCCGCTCTTCTCGTAGAACTTCCAGAACGCGATGTCCCGGTTCCAGGCGTTGAACGCAAGGTCGACCGGCGCGTCGTCGGCAGTCACCCCGTATTCGCGCCGGACGGCCGGATCCCGTGTGTTGTTGTTCGCCCAGACGAAGTCCGGGAGGCGGCCCGGCGTGTCTGCCGGGTGGCCCTTCGACCCGGTTCGCCACAGGCGGCAGGCATTCGTGCCGAGCAGGAGATCGGCTCCTTCGTCGGTCTTGGCGTCGGCGATGGTCCAGTCGTTGGTGTAGAGGCCGTTGTTCCGCTCGCGCAGGATTCGCGCGACGTCGTCGATCGACCGTCCGTACTGGGCAGCCCTGCGGGCCCTGTTCGACTGCGGAGTGCCGTCGGGCTGGAAGGGCGTCTGCCCGACCGTGGTCTCGCCGATGACGATGCCTGCCTCGTTCATGTACCAGTCCGTCCCGGAGTGGATGCCGCCCGGGAAGGTCTGGAACACGAGCCGCTGGCCCCTCGCCGGAGCGATGTCGAGCATCACGTCCCAGTGGACCCCGGTGTAGCCGTTCCACATGAACACCTGCCCCATCACGAAGCGCCCGTCGCGGGTGGCGCTCCGGGTCGCCACGAACGAGGAGCAGTGGTCCTTCGCGGCCGCGGCCGGGTCGGCCTCGTCTTCCGCGCGCAGGAAGCTCTTGCCGCTCAAAGGCGTCGGGGTGACGCGGATGGCGTCGTCGAGCTGCCCCAGGTCGACGGCGCTGTTCATGGTCACGACGTCGAGCAGGTCGATATCCCGGCCCTTGAACCGCGCGCCGCCCTTCGTCGCCCCATCGGCGATCCCCTTCATCTCCTCGAGCAGCTCGACGTCGAACTTGCGGAGCATGAGCGCGTCGGCGAGGCGGCGGAGCCCGTTCCAGCCCTTTTCCGGATCCGCCTTGTCCTGAAGCACGGCGAGCTTCTCGAGGAAGCGGGCGAGCTCCGGCGCCACGAGCTCGCCGTAGTCGCGGCCCCTGGCGTATGGCGCGCCCTCCACGTGCACGAAGATCCACCCGCCGTCGTCGAAGCGGAACCCGTTGCCGACCCATCGAACCTGCTCGGGCGGCGCGTAGGCGGAGACGTCGTCGACCTGCTCGAGGCGAACGTCGTCGAACAACGCGCTGCCGGCGGCGGGGCCGTTGCGCCCGAAGTGGAGCGCGACGCGGTCCTTGGCGGCGATGGCGAAGAAGAGGGTCTCGAGGCGGGCCTCGTGGTTGCCCGCGAGCGAAGGGGAGCAGTTGGTGAAGGGGAAGCTTGCCATGGCGATACAGGTGCCGAGCGCGGACGGGTAGCGCGCCGTCGGATCGGCATGCACGCCCTTCGTCCTCACCGCAGCCGAGAGCCGATAGAGCTTGCCCACCTCGAGCCGGACCGGCGCGGAGAGGATCGTCTCCTCTGCACCGCCCGGCGGCGCCTCCACGAGGAGCGCGCGCAGGCCCTCGGGGGCGGCCGCGTCGACGACCGAGACGCGCGCGGTTCCGGAGGCGGTCCAGTCCGCGGGCACCCCCGCGGTCGCTTCCTCGAACCCCGGGTTCTTCACGGCGACGGCCGTCGGCGCAGGGGAAGCCTCGCCGGCGGGAGGGAGGGCGAGCGAGAGGGCGAGGGCCAGGTCGAGAGCGTGCATGGCGGGAGCGAGAGAACCACGAAAGGAGGGTCGGCGGCCACGGGGTGCGGACGCCCCCGTGACGCGGGGTGGCCGGGGGCGTTACCATCGGAGCGTGCGGGGTTTCGAGCTCGTGGCCGCGGGTGGGTTCCCCCGGGGCCTTGCGGCCGTGGCGGCGCTCGCGGCCGCGGCACTCCTCGTGCTTCTCCAGGAGGTGGGCCACCGTCTCCGACGCGAAGAGCACCGCGCCTGGTGGGCGAGCAACGGACGCGACGTCCTCAACGCGGCCGGCTTCGCGGCGATCGCCCTTTCGCTGCGGCTCTACGGGTTTCCCGGCCCGGCGGCCCTGCTGTCCGGCGGGACCTTCACGGTGCTCATCTACGGCTCCTACGTGCTCGCCGCGGACGTGGCGCGTGCGCGCCACCCCAAGGCGCTCGCGGTGACGGCGAGCTGGGCGCTCGTGGGGCTGCTCCTGTTCTTTCGCCAGCCGGTGCTGTCGTTCCTGGGCGGGCTGGCGGGCGCGCTCTTCCCGGGCGTGGTCCCCTGGCCCCACGTCAGCGCATCGTGACGTTCAGCTCCAGGCGCGCCGAGCCGCGGGTCACCTTGAGCTGGAGCAGCTGGTCCTTCGACAGGTTCAGGGCTCGCTGCAGCACGTGGGGGCCCGGGGTGACCTCCCCGTTCACGGACGTGATCACGTCCCCCTTCTGCAGGAACCGCTGCAGGTCCCCCTTCACGTCGCCGACGTAGAGCCCGCCGGGCAAGCGCAGCTCCTCGTGCAGGAGCCGCGGCTCGGCGGTGGGGTCGAAGTACTGGTAGACCGACATTCGTTCCATGCTCGCCTGCACCGGGTCCATGGCGAGCATGCGCTCGCGCGTGCTCGGTCGCCCGCGCGGGCCGTAGTCGAGCGCGGCTGCCGGGAGCCATCGCACCTCGAGGGGGGCCGCCTTGAGCGGCGGGGCCGTGAGGCGTGGCTCGATCTCCTCCCAGGCCGCCTCCACGAGCCTGCGGTTCAGCGCGGTCAGCTCCGGCATGGGGTCGTACTCCGGGCGCTCCTCGGTCGGGAGCGCCGGGGCTTCCGCCGAAAGGTCGAGGATCGTCTCCCCCGTGCCTCCGTCGACGACCAGCAGGTGGGCCACGTAGGTCACCTCCTCGGACGAGGCGGCCTTGGGTCTCCCCTTGCCTTCGACGACGGAGACCCCCTGCGCGACCCGCCGCTCGGCCCACCCGCAGAAGACGAGGAAGCGGCGCGTGTCCAGGCCTCTCACGGCGAGGACCCGCGCGATGTCGGTTGCGACCCTGGGGTCCGGGTCGCCGGGGCGAAGGACCTCGAACTCGTCCGGGCCGAAGAGCAGGAGCCGCCCCTTGGAGGCGAGGAGCAGCACTGCGTCCATCGACTTCTCGTAGCTGCGAATCGGCGGCTCGTCCCAGCGGAAGGCGTACGGGTAGACCACGGCGACCCGGGCCGTGATCGGCTGCTCGGTCCGCTGTTCCACGCGAACCTTCGGGCCCGGGGCGCAGGAGAGGGCACCGGTGGCGAGGATGAGGCCCAGGCGTTTCACAGTGGGCCATCATATGACGGCGCGGGGGTGCGGGAGTGGCCGGGCCCGACCGTCCCCGAAGAAGGAGAGGGCCGCCGGCGCCTTGCCGACGGCCCTCTTAGTGCCTCTCGAGTCGATGGGCCGGGGAGCTACATCCCCATCCCGCCCATTCCGCCCATTCCGCCGGGCATCCCGCCGCCGCCGCCCTCGTCCTTGTCCTTGGGCTTGTCGGCGATGAGCGCCATGGTGGTGAGCATGAGCGAGGCCACCGACGCCGCGTTCTGCAGCGCGGTCCGGGAGACCTTGGTCGGGTCGATGACGCCGGCCTTCACGAGGTCCTCGTACTCCCCGGTGGCCGCGTTGAAGCCGAAGTTGGTCTCCTTCGACTCCCTCACGCGGTTGACCACGATCGATCCTTCCAGGCCGCCGTTCTCGGCGATCTGGCGGAGCGGCTCCTCGAGCGCCCGCCGGACGAGCTGGACGCCGAACTTCTCGCCCTCGTCGACCGGGAGCTTCTCCAGGGACTTCATGCTGCGCAGGTAGGCCACGCCACCGCCGGGGACGATGCCCTCCTCGACGGCGGCGCGGGTGGCGTGGAGTGCGTCCTCCACCCGGGCCTTCTTCTCCTTCATCTCCGTCTCGGTGGCAGCGCCGACGTTGATGACAGCCACGCCACCGACCAGCTTGGCGAGCCGCTCCTGGAGCTTCTCGCGGTCGTAGTCGCTCGTGGTCTCCTCGATCTGGGCGCGGATGGTCTTCACCCTTGCGGCGATGTCGTCCTTCTTGCCGGACCCGTCGACGATGGTGGTGTTGTCCTTGTCGACCACGATGCGCTTGGCGCGCCCGAGGTCCTTCAAGGTCACCTGCTCGAGCTTCAGGCCGAGCTCCTCGGCGATCATCTTGCCGCCGGTGAGGATGGCGATGTCCTCGAGCATGGCCTTGCGGCGGTCGCCAAAGCCCGGGGCCTTGACGGCGCAGCCGTGGAGGGTGCCGCGAAGCTTGTTCACGACCAGGGTCGCGAGCGCCTCGCCCTCGACGTCCTCGGCGATGATGAGCAGCGGCTTGCCGCCGCGGGCCACCTGCTCGAGAAGCGGCAGGAGGTCCTTCATGTTGGAGATCTTCTTCTCGTGGATGAGGACGTAGACGTCCTCGAGCTCGGCCTCCATCGCCTCTGCATCGGTGACGAAGTAGGGCGACAGGTAGCCGCGGTCGAACTGCATGCCCTCGACCACTTCGAGAGTCGTCTCGAGCCCCTTGGCCTCCTCGACGGTGATGACGCCTTCCTTGCCGACCTTCTCCATCGCCTCGGCGATGATCGTGCCGATGGTCTCGTCGCCGTTCGCGGAGATGATGCCGACCTGGGCGATCTCCTTCTGGCTGGCGGTGGACTTGGAGAGCTTCTTCAGCTCGGCGACGACGGCCTCGACGGCCTTGTCGATGCCGCGCTTGATCTCCATGGGATTGTGGCCGGCCGCGACGAGCTTGGAGCCCTCGCGGTAGATCGCCTGTGCGAGCACCGTGGCGGTGGTGGTGCCGTCGCCGGCCACGTCGGAGGTCTTGGAGGCGACCTCCTTCACCATCTGGGCCCCCATGTTCTCGAAGCGGTTCTCGAGCTCGATCTCCTTGGCGACGGTGACGCCGTCCTTGGTGATCGTGGGAGAGCCGAAGCTCTTCTCGATGACGACGTTGCGCCCCTTGGGGCCGAGCGTCACCTTGACGGCGTCGGCCAGGACGTTGACGCCGCGCAGGATGGAATCGCGCGCAGCCTGGTCAAACAAGATCTGCTTAGCAGCCATGTCTTTAGCTCCGATCGGGAAAGGGGATTACTTCTCGATGACGCCGAGGATGTCGTCCTCGCGAAGGATGAGGTGTTCCTCGCCGTCGATCTTCACCTCGGTCCCCGCGTACTTGGAGAAGAGGATCCGGTCGCCTGCCTTCACGTCGAGCGGATGGACCTTGCCGTCGTCGCCGAGCTTGCCGTTGCCAGCGGCGATCACCTTGCCCTCGATCGGCTTCTCCTTCGCCGAGTCCGGGATGATGATGCCGCCCTTGGTCTTCTCCTCTTCCTCGACGCGCTTCACGATGACGCGGTCCTGAAGGGGACGGATCTTCATATGTGTACCTCCTTAGGGTCACTGCACGGGGCGCGCCCCGAACGGGCGCGCGGATTGAGGTGCTGTTGGAGCAGTTAGCAGTCGCCGTTTCAGACTGCCAAGTGCGAACAGAGTTTAATCAGCCGCCGCAGAGTGTCAAGCGGGCGGGACAAGAAGTTAATAGCTGGCAATTACTTATATTTTACGCAAATGCTGGCACTCGACCCAATTGAGTGCTCACGCCGTGCGAGCGCCACGCGCCGTTGGCTGACAACTCAATGATTTCACGACTTTGAATCTCGACCTAGCCAGCGTTACCCTTGTGGGTAGGCGTGCTGAAGCGCCTGCGACGACAGAAGAAAAAGGTATCGGGGCTCGCGAAGGTTCGGGCCCAGGAGGGACGCAAAGTGGATACGAGCGAGCGGAATGCCAAGACTCTTGTCCTCGATCAAACTCCGCAAGAGTTCTTTCGGGAGCTCGTCGCCGGCGCTCTCACGCACCGCCGGCTGAAGGTGCAGGCGCTCACCGAGTTCTACCTCGTCAGCCTCCTCGCCAGGTTCCTCGCGAGCGGCGAGCTCTTCCCGGAGCGGGAGGACGGCTCCGCGGAGAGCGAGCCTCTCGCCCTGCTCCTGCTCCGGGCGCTCTCCGAGAGCCGGCAGCGGCGCTACGAGGGGCTCCGCCGCCTCGGGGACACGTCGCTCTTCGTCTCGGGCTTCTTCGGGGACTCGCTCGCCCGTTCCTCGGTGGACGTGGACTACTACATCGCCATGGGAGGACGGGCCTACGACGCGCTCGCGAGCTCCCGCGGCCCGGCCGGCGCACCGGAGACCTTCGGCGAGCTCGCGCAGCGCTTCGAGGATTTCGTCGACCTGTTCGCCGAGATCGCCGAGATGCAGGATCTTCGGTCGAACCGCGGCCTGGTGAAGCTCTACGAGCGATTCCTCCACACCGGCTCGGAGCGGGTGGCGAAGCAGCTCCGGGCGCGGGGCGTGGCCCTGTTCGCGGGGCCGGGATCGCGCGTGGTGAAGCACTAGCCGCACCGGTCGCGATCCTTGGCCCGCCTGCATCCATCCGACGACGCGACCCTCGCCTACCTGCAGGACGAGATCGAATCCATCTACGGGGTGCGCGCCCCGAGGGTGAGGGGTTTCATCGTGAACCGGGAGGAGGCTCGCGCCGCCGGCGCCGAGCCCAGGGCCCCCGAGGAGCTGCTCGTGAAGGGGGAGAGGGACGGCGTCGACGTCGGGCTCTTCCTCGACGAGGGGGTGGTCCTGGCGGCGACCTCCGCCTCCCTTCACCGCCGACGGGCGCGCCTCTTCTCGCGCCGCCGGCTCGACGGCGTCGCCTGCGTCGCGGAAGGGGTTTCGCACTTCGTGTACCTGGCCACGAGGGCAGAGGCGGACCGGCCGGTGTCGCTGCTCGAGCTCGAGGTCCAGGCGGAGGTGGACAAGTTCGCCCTCCTCGTCCTGCACCTGTGGCGCCGCGGGCTGCGTCGGCTCTCCGCGGCCCTGCGCCACCGCCTCTTCGAGCGGGTGCGCTACCACGCTCACCTCGGGCAGGACGAGCTGCAGCGCTACCGCACCGCCAACGGCCTCGCGGCAGGCTATGCGCGCTGGCTGGAGGGCCGCTTCGTGTTCCGCAACGACGCGGACGGGCTCTTCCGGGAGCTGCGCGCGACATACCGGCGCGGCGCGGGCGAGAAGATGGGGTACCTCGGCTCCCGCGCCTAGGAGGGCGCGGCCCGCTCGTCGAGGGAAGCCGGCGCCCGAAGACGGAAAGAGCGCCCCGGGGGCGCTCTCCAAGGATGGCTCGGGAGCCCGGAGCTACTTCAGGGTGCGCGTCTGCCCGGCGCCGACCGACGGCTTCTCGCGATCGAACCTGCCCGCCAGAGCCTCCCGTACGGAGCGGTCGAAGCGGACCTTGCCGGTCGCGATCTCTCGGAGCGACTGGACGGTGGGCTTGTTCTTCGTCGTCTGCAGGAGCGGGCGGGCACCGGCCATGAGCTGGCGCGTGCGCTTCGTCGCGAGGAGCACGAGGGCGAAGCGGTTCTCGACCATGGGGAGGCAGTCTTCCACTGTGACGCGTGCCATCGATTGAGGACCTTCCTGAAGAAGAGCGCTGCGGTTCGCGGCCGCAAGCGAAAGAGTGAGCGGGAGAGCTGGACAATAAGGCCCCTCGCCCCGGAGATCAACCCCGATTCCCCCCATCCGGGGCGGAGTCCGAACGAAGAGCGGCCGGATCCAGGGACAGGGCCGCCCGCGCGCTCACCGGCAGGACGACCACCTCGCCGCCCGTGCGCGCGAAGAGCGTGTGGTCGAAGGGGTTGGCGGAGCCGATCTCCAACGAGAGCGTGCGGCCGCCCGAGAGCCCGATCGAGAGGCGTGCGAGCGGCGGGTCGAGTCCGAAAGCGGCGAGCCCGCCGTCCGGTGGCGCGACCGCTGCCTTGCGACGGATGGAGGCGAGCCTCTCCAGGAAGTCGTTCACGGCGGACGGGTCCGCCGGGAGCGCGTCGGGCGCTGCGATGGTCCAGCCCCCTTCAGAGCGGACGAGCCGCGCATCGGCGCCGCCGGTCAGGCGGATCTCGACGACCTCGGATGGGGTGAAGGGCAGGACCCGCTCCCTGAGTTCCTTCTCGCTTCGCTCCTCCCGGGATGGACGCTCGACCCCCAGGAAGGCCCAGGCCACGATCCCGGCGAACAGGAGGAAGAGGATGCCCGCCAGCCGCGCGGCCCGGCCGCGCGCCGTCAACGCGACCTCCGGGCGAGCCACACGGCCAGGCCGATGACGAGCAGCGTCACCGGGATCGCGTCGATCGCGACAAACTTCAGGACCGAGACCTGGCCCTCGGTGAGGGACAGCCGGGACGCTTCCCGGGAGCGCGGCCGGATCACGAACCGGTCGTCGCGCTCCGCGAGCCAGTTCGCGGCGGAGAGGAAGAAGTCGAGGTTGCCGAGCATCTGCTGGTAGCCGTTCGTGAAGAAGTCGGAGTCTCCGGCGACGATGGCGCGCGCCTCGCGGCGCGGCGGCCCCTCGACCGGCCACTGCACCGCCATCGCCATGGGAAGGGGCCCCACCTTCTCCCCCTCGTCCTGCTTGGCCCCGGTGGTGAAGAGCCCCTTGATGTCCGTCTCCCCCCAGGCGGTCTGCGCGGTGAGCGCGAGCGGGACCGCCCGTGCCCGCGATCCGTTGAGCGCCACGAGAGAGCGGGCGGTCGGGAAGACCACGCCGACCTCGCCCAGGGCGGCGCTCACCGGATGGGCGGCCGAGGGACGCAGGATGGGCGTGACCGGCGTGCCGCCCACCAGGCGCGAGAGCGGGTTCGGGTCCACCACCATGTCGTCGTCGGCCTCGATCCCCATGTCCTTCAGCAGGGGATCGAGCCCTGCGTCCACCTCCGGCTCGAGGAACACGCCCACGTGGCCGCCGCCGTCCAGGTACCGGCGCAGCGCGCTCACCTCCGGATCCAGGAAGGCCTTCCTGGCGCCCGCGACGACGACCGCAGCCGCGTCCACGGGGACCTCGCCCGTTCGGGCGAGCGAGACCCTGGCCACCTCCAGGTTCTCGGCCTCCATCGCCCTGACGGCGATGGAGTATCCCTGCCGCGAAGAGTCGTCGAGAGCGGGCTCTCCGTGCCCCTCGGTGAAGTAGACGCGGCGCTTGCCGGGGTGGGTGAGCCGCACCAGCCCGTTCGTGAGCGATTCCTCGTCGACGCCCTTCAGGCGCGCTTCGTCGCTGCCGAGCGTCACCACCACCCGGGTGCCGGAGTCGGAAACGCCGTAGCGCTTCACCAGCTCCGGGTTGCGGTACGGGTCGACCATCTGGAAGGTGAAGCGAGGGGAGAGCGCGGCATACTGGCGCAGCAGGGCCTCGGTCGGCGCATAGCCCGCCTCGTCCTGCCGGTAGAAGGCGAGAGCGCGCGCGTCGGAGGCCAGGCCGGAAACGGTCCGGGTGGTGTCCTCCGCGAGGGTGTGGATGCGATTGCGGGTGAGGTCCCAGCTGACGGGCCGGCGGTGGGCCATCCAGTTCGCCGCCGCGAGCGCAGCGCCGAGGGACAGGGCGGAGACGAGCGTGAAGACCCCGAAGTGAGCGGCGCGCCCGGTGAAGAACCGCTTCACTCCCCTGCTCTCGGAGAGCGCCAGCCCGACGAGGCCTCCCGCCGCCGTCAGCAGGAGCGTCTCGAGGAGGAACTGCCCCAGGATCCAGGACGGGCGCGCGCCGAGCGCGAGCTTGATGCCGATCTCGCGGGTCCTCTCCTCGACGACGACGTTCATGATGTTGGAGACGCCGATCCCTCCCACGACGAGGGTCAGCGATCCGACGATCCCGAGGAAGAGCCGGAAGGCGAGCATGAACGTGTCGAGGAACTGGAACATCTCGGTGGTGTCCCAGACCATCAGCGCTTCCTTGTCCTCGGGGTCGAACCGGTGCTTCGCCGCGAGGATCGCTAAGACGTCCTTCTTGAGCGCCTCGGTGCCGCCGCTCGACACGGGCTTGAAGATGAAGTTGTTGAGATACCGCTCTCC
>Ga0209048_10001826_pt1 | contig 21518 bp, 20 predicted proteins | sample FrelakmetCRP12CR_FD_187146 | JGI IMG/M metagenome (GOLD analysis project Ga0209048, IMG submission 187146) | Freshwater lake sediment microbial communities from the University of Notre Dame, USA, for methane emissions studies - CRP12 CR (SPAdes)... | ecosystem: Environmental > Aquatic >... | reverse complement strand
GGCCGCCGGCCCGATCGCGATCTGGGCCGAGCCGGCCGTCCTCCTCGACCGCCGGGGACCGACCCTCGAGGTCACCCTCAACCGGCCCCATGTCCGCAACGCCTACAACACCGCCATGCGCGACGGGCTGGTCGCCGCCTTCGCGCTGGCGCGCGCCGACGACGCCATCCGTCACGTCGACGTGCGCGGGGCCGGTCCGTCGTTCTGCAGCGGCGGCGACCTCGACGAGTTCGGCACCGCGCCCGACCCGGCGACGGCTCACCTCATCCGCACCACCCGCAGCGCCGCCGCGTCGATGCACGCGTCCCGCGAGCAGGTCACGGCCCACCTCCACGGGGCGTGCATCGGGGCGGGCGTCGAGCTCCCGGCCTTCGCCCACCGGGTGACGGCTCGTCCGGACGCCTGGTTCGGACTGCCCGAGGTGTCCATGGGCCTGGTCCCGGGCGCCGGCGGCACGGCCGGCATCCCGAGGCGCATCGGGCGGCAGCGGACCGCCTGGCTGGCGATCACCGGCGCCCGCCTCGATGCAATCCCGGCACTGGCGTGGGGCCTGATCGACGAGGTGGACGGCGGCGGGTGACCAGCGGCCCCGCCGGTCAATGGCGCGAGGGCGCGCCGGACCGCGAGGATGGACGGCCACCGTCCATCGCAGGAGGATACGCCATGCCCGAGGCCGTCATCGTGTCGACCGCCCGCACACCCATCGGCCGGGCCAACAAGGGTTCCCTGGTCGACTGCCGGCCCGACGACCTTGCCGCGCTCGTCGTCACGGCCGCGCTCGACAAGGTCCCCGAGCTCGACCCCGCATCGGTGGAGGACCTGATCCTGGGCTGCGCCCAGCCGGCCGGGGAGTCCGGGTTCAATCTCGCTCGGGTGACGGCCCTCCTGGCCGGCATGCCCGAGGTGCCCGGCGTGACCGTCAACCGCTACTGCTCCTCGTCGCTGCAGGCCATCCGGATGGCGGCCCACGCCATCCGCGCGGGCGAGGGTGACGCGTTCGTCTGCGCCGGCGTGGAGACCGTGAGCCGCTTCCAGTTCGGCGCCTCCGACCGCGGCCCGCACAACCCCCTGTTCGCAGCCGCCGAGGAGCGGTCCAAGGCCCGGGAGGGCGGCGCGTCCTCGTGGGAGGAGCCCGCCGGGCTGCCGGACATCTACATCGCCATGGGACAGACGGCCGAGAACGTCCGCCTGCTCGAGAAGGTCAGCCGACGGGAGATGGACGAGTTCGCCGCGCGCTCCCAGCAGCGGGCCGTGCGCTCGCAGCAGAACGGGTTCTTCGAGCGGGAGATCACGCCGGTGACAACCCCCTCCGGCACGGTCGTGACGAAGGACGACGGCCCGCGGGACGGCACGACGGTCGAGAAGCTCGCCGAGCTGAAGCCGGTGTTCCGGCCCGACGGCGAGGTCACCGCCGGCAACGCCTGCCCTCTCAACGACGGCGCCGCCGCCGTCGTCGTGATGAGCGACTCCCGCGCCCGCGAGCTCGGGATCACGCCCCTCGCCCGGGTCGTGGCGAGCGGCGTGTCGGGCCTGAACCCGGAGATCATGGGACTCGGGCCCGTCGAGGCGTGCCGCCGGGCGATGGCACGCGCCGGCATGGCGATCGACGACATCGACCTGGTCGAGATCAACGAGGCGTTCGCCGCCCAGGTGATCCCGTCGGCCAAGCAGCTGGGCATCCCGTGGGAGAAGCTCAACGTCAACGGCGGGGCGATCGCCCTCGGTCATCCGTTCGGCATGACCGGCGCCCGGATCATGACCACCCTCCTCAACGGCCTCGAGGACGCCGACACGTCGATCGGCATGGAGTCGATGTGCGTCGGCGGCGGCCAGGGGATGGCGATGATCGTCGAGCGGCTGTCCTGACCCGCCGTCGGGCGGCGGCCCTCAGGGAACCAGCACCACCTTGCCGGTGACCCGCCGGTGGATGAGCGCATCCATGACCTCGGCCGCATCCCCGAGCGGCCGCTCGGCAGGGGTGGTCGGGTGCAGCCGGCCGTCGGCGACCATGGCCAGCACGTCGCCGATCATCGCCGAGTTGCCTTCGGGGTTCCGGAACGTCCACGCGCCCCAGTCGACTCCGATCACGGTCCGGTTGTTGAGGAGCACCTGGTTGAGCGGCACCGACGGGATGGGGCCGCCAGCGAAGCCGACCACACAGAAGCGGCCCATCCACCTCATCGCCCGCAGGGCCGCCTCGCTGTGACGACCGCCGACCGGGTCGACGACCACGTCGACGCCCCCGTCGGAGAGTGCTCTCGCCCTCGCCTTCAGATCCTCCACCTCGTAGGCGATCGTCGCCTCTGCGCCCATGGCGGAGGCGGCAGCCCGCTTCTCCGCACTCGACGCCGCCGCGATCACCCGTGCCCCCAGCGCGACGGCGACGTCGATCATGGCCAGCCCCACGCCCCCGCCGCCGCCGAGCACGAGCACCCACTCCCCCGGGTCGAGCGTCGTGCGCCGGGTCAAGGTGAACATGGCTGTGCCGTAGCTCTGGATGAGCGCGGCAGCCGGGCCGAGGCCGAGGCGGGCCGGGACACGGAGAACGGAACCCGCCGGGACGGCGACCTGCTCGGCGAAGCCGCCGAAGCCGGTCAGCGCGATCACCCGGTCCCCCACCGCGACGCCCTCGACCCCCTCCCCCACGGCGGTCACCTCGCCGGCGACCTCGCCGCCGGGCACGAACGGGGTTGGCGGCTTCATCTGGTACCGGCCCTCGCACATCAGCCCGTCGACGTAGTTGACGCCGGCGGCCCGGACGTCGACGACCACGCGACCGGGACCTGGGGTGAGGGGCTCGCGGTCCTCGAGGACCAGTCCACCGAGGGGGCCGAGTTGTTGGCAGACGACGGCACGCACCGCGGTGACTGTAGGGGCCGACGGCGCCGACCGGGCTCGTCGGGCATCATCTGGACATGCCGGAGACCCTCGACCTGACCGCGATCCGCCGACGAATCGACGAGGTCGACGACCGGCTCGTCGCCCTCCTCGCCGACCGCGCCCGGCTCGTCGACGAGGTGGTGCGCTACAAGCGGGCACACCACCTCGGGGTCATCGATCGCCGTCGGGAGGACGAGATGCTCGACCGCGTCACCCGGGTGGCCGGGGCCCACGGCCTCGATCCCCGTGTCGCCCGACAGGTCCTGCGCACGATCATCGACGGATTCACCCTTCTCGAGGCCGAGGAGCTCGCACCCGAGCGCTAGCCGCGCCTCAGGAGGCGCCGCCCCCGCCGCCCGCGCCGCCCCCGCCGCCCGCTCCGCCCTCGCCGCCCCCTCCCACCGGCTCGACGCCGTCGCCACCCGTGCTCCTGCCGAACCCCGACACGAGCGCCGCGACGATCGTCACGAGGAAGAGCTGGCCCAGGATGGCCTCCGACGGGACGACGATCCGGCCCAGGCTGGTGGCCGGCGTCAGGTCGCCGAACCCCAGCGTCGTGATCACGACGAAGCTGAAGTACAGCCAGTCGACCGGGTCGTGAACGCCACCCTGGGCGAAGAAGTGGTGGGTTCCGACGATCTCGAGGAACTCGTACAGCACGGCGTAGAACATCGCGATGAGCAGATAGGCGCAGATCGCCCCGAGGATCGTCTCCACGTTGACGACCGGGTGCCGCAGGATCCGGTTGAGCACCACGACCGGGGAGGCGCCGAGGAGGACCACGACCAGGAAGAGCGCGCTGTGCCACAGCTCCCGGCCGGCGATCGCCTGGACCAGCGTGCCCAGCACGACGGCTCCGACTGCGGCGCCGACGACGCGCATGGCCGGACCGCGGACGTGGGAGGTGTGGGCCGCCAGCAGGAGCATGAGGCCGATGCAGACCGCCTCGACGACGGCGGCCCAGAGGCTCCGGCGGACCAGGCCGATCAGGACGTCGTTGGCGATGATGGCGAGGAGCAGCAGCCCGTAGCTGTCACCCGCCGCCAGACGCTCCGTCAGGGTCCGTCCCCGTCGGAAGGGTCGTCGCACCGACCCATTCAACCGTGTCCCGACCCCCGCCGCGCCCGACCGCTCGGCCTAGCCGGGCGGCGGCCCGACGTCGGGTCCCCCCTCACCCGCAGGCTCACCCGTCGCCACCCCGCCGGCCCAGTGCGCCCGCAGGTCCTCCAGCCAGTCGGGAAGGTCGATCGGCGGGTCGGGCAGGGGCTCCACGCCGTGCTCGGCGACCAGATCGGTGAACGCCTGGGGGTCGTCACCCCAGGACCGCGGATCCCCGATCATCACCTCGAACATGGTGGCACCCCGGGCCCCGGCCCGGAACGGCCCGAAGGCGGCGCCGACGGGCAGCTCGATGTGCGTCCCGACCGGGCAGAGCCGGTCGCCGCACCAGATCTCCCCCTCGAGGACGAACACCACGTGCGGGCCGAAGTGGCCGTGGCGCCGGACGATCATGCCGGGGTCGTAGTGGGCGTAGACCGTCAGGTACGGGGGCTCGGGGGAGAAGGCCAGCCACTTCTCCCACACCGACGAGGTCGTCCCGTCGGGGTTGCGCTGGGTCTTCACCTGCTGCCAGCGGGCGTCGGGGTCGTCGAGGTGGCGGAACACCGGCTCCGGACCCCGCACCGGGCTCGCATCGGTCACGCCCGCCATGATGTCGCCCCGGGGACCTCCGGGCGAGACGGAGGCCCGACCGGGCGTGGAGGCCGCACGGGAGCCCGGACCGGGGGACCCCGCCGTTCGGACCCTCGGTAGGCTCCGGGCGATCGGACGATCGGAGGACCGACGTGGACATCTCCTGCGGGCTGCCCGGCGGGCCGGGAGCGCTCGAGCTGGCTCGGCGGGCCGAGGAGCTCGGGTACGAGCGGGTGTGGCTCTACGACTCGCCGGCCCTCTACCAGGACGTCTGGGTGTGGCTGGGGCTGATCGCCACGGGCACGGACCGGATCAAGCTCGGAACGGCCGTACTGGTGCCGCACCTTCGCCACGTCATGGCGACGGCGTCGGCCATCGCGACCATCGAGTCACTGGCCCCGGGCCGGCTGGCCTGCGGCTTCGGGACGGGGGCGACCGCCCGCTGGACGCTGGGGCAGCCCGCCCTCCCGCTGGCCGAGGTCGCCCGGTATCTGCGGGAGCTGCGGGCCCTGCTCCGGGGCGAGGTCGTCGAGGTCGACGGCCGGTTGGTGCAGATGATCCACCAGCCCCGGTTCCTGCCGGCGGTCCCGATCGGCGTGCCGCTGCTGCTCAGCGCCCTCGGCCCGAGAGGTCAGGTCGTCGCCCGCGACGTCGCCGACGGCATCATGACCACGGGGTTCGCGCTCCCCGGGTGGGACTGGAGCGCCCAGCTCGTCTACGGCACCGTGCTCGACCGGGGGGAGGGACTCACCGCCGGGCGCGTCAAGGAGGCAGTGGGACCGTGGTACACGACGCTCATGTACCACGGCACCTGGCAGTTCGCCCCGGAGGCCCTCGACGGGTTGCCCGACGGCGCGTCCTGGCGGGCGGGGATCGAGGCCGAGCGGCCCGACGGTCAGCGCCACCTTGCCGTGCACCGGGGGCACGCGACCGATGTGGTCGACCACGACCGCGCCGTGGTGGACGCCGCCGGCGAGCTCCTCGGGACGATCGGGTGGGTCGCCGACCGGGATGGGATCGCCGGACGTCTGCGGACCGCCGAGGCGGACGGCAGCACCGAGGTCATCTACGCACCCGCGGGGCCCGACCCGCTCCGCGAGTTGCAGGCCTTCGCCGAGGCGGCATCGGCCCACATGACCCGCTGAGCCGTCCCGGGGCGTGCCGTTCCCGCCGGGCGGGCCGCAGCCCGGCGCTAGCGTGACGGCGCTGGAGCACCTGCGCGCGAAGGGGAGACCGTGATGGTGGACCGTGGCTTCATCGACCAGCTCGCCGACGTCTGGGCGTCAACGGCCGACCTCTGCCGGGACCTCACCGACGAGCAGTGGGCCACGTCCACGGACTGCCCGGGATGGACGGTGAAGGACCAGCTCTCCCACCTGGCGGGCACCGAGTCGATGCTCCTGGGGCGGACGTCGCCGCCAGCCGCCCCGGCGCGCCCGTACGTCCTCAACCCGATCGGCGAGCTCAACGAGGCATGGGTCGAGGAGCGTCGGGCCCGCCCCGGCCGGGAGGTGCTGGCCGAGTTCGAGGATGTCACGGGCCGGCGGCTGCTCGCGTTGCGGGCCATGACCGACGAGCAGCTCGAGGCCGAGAGCCCCAGCCCGATCGGCACCGTCCCCTACGCCACCTTCATGGACGTCCGGATCATGGACTGCTGGGTCCACGAGCAGGACATCCGCCGGGCCCTCAGGAGGCCGGGGCATCTCGACGGCCCAGCCGCGGAGACGGCGCTGCGCCGGTTCGCGTCGTCGTTCGGCTACGTCGTGGGCAAGCGGGTGGCCCCCCCGGACGGAACCACGGTCGTCCTGGAGGTCAGCGGGGCCGCCGGGCTGGCGCTCGCCGTCGAGATGGTGGGCGGTCGGGCAGCATCCGTGCAACCGCCGGCGGATCCCTCCGTGCGGATCATGACCGACGCCGAGACCTTCGCCTGCCTCTCGAGCGGGCGATGGGCGCCCGAGCGGGCCCTCGCCAGCGGGCGCGTGGCCTTCGCCGGTGCCGAAGACCTCGGCCGGCGGGTCGTGGGGAGCCTCGCGACCATTCCCTGACCCGCGAAGTCCCTGACCACGCCACCGGGAGACGCCGGCCGTTCGGGGACCGGCCCGATCGCGCGAGGCTGGGCACCTCCTGCATGTGGAGGTCGACCGATGGACGTGAAGGGCTCGCACACCTACGCCGCGCCGATCGAGGCGGTGCTCGCCATGTTGGGCGACCGCGACGCGACCGTTGCCAAGTACGAGGGGATGGGTCACCGCGACGTCGAGATCCTCGAATGCGGCGAGGACGGCGGGCTGCTGCGCATCCGGTCGTCGCGCGTCGTCGACGTCGACCTGCCGGGCTTCGCCAAGAAGTTCCTCAAGCCGACCAACACCATGCTCCAGTCCGACGAGTGGCGCCAGGGCGCCGACGGGGCGTGGGACGGCACCTTCGACGTGGACGTCAAGGGTGCGCCGATCCACCTCTCGGGCACCATGCACCTCACACCGGGGTCCGGGACGTGCACCCACGACGTGACCATCTCCGTGGTGGTGAACGTGCCGCTCGTGGGCGGTCGCATCGCCGACTGGGCCGCGAAGAACGACGTGCGACGCACCCTCGACGCCGAGTTCGCCTTCGGCGACGGGTGGCTTCCCGAGCACCCCGCCTGACCTGCGCCCGAGGCCGGGCGTCCCTACGATGGCATCGACCCCTCACGGCGACCGTACGAGACGGCGACCAGACGGCCGGCGAGGGGCTCGCCCGACCGCACCGTGTGCTCTCGTCCCTCGCCGTCGACCTCCGCGCTGCCCCTGGCCGTGGCACTGCTCCTCGCGGCGTGCGCCGGCTCCGGCATGCCTACCCCGCCCAAGGTCCCTTCCCCGACCGCGGCCAGGCCCGCCGACCCGGCCGGGACGGCCGCGACCCGACCGAGGGCCGCTGCCGGCGCGCGCACGACGCCCGGCGCCGTGCCGGTGCACCCGTCGGCGGCCTGTGCCACGTCGTCCCACGTGGCGGTCGGCGAGCAGGTGGTCGACGTCACCTCGGGCGGGGTGAAGGGCACCTACATCCGCCACGTGCCGCCGGGCTACGACGGCCGCAACCCGTTGCCCGTCGTGTTCGACCTGCACGGCTACGACGAGCCCGCCGCCATCGAGCTGCGGATGTCGGAGCTGGCCGCCTACGGCGACACCCACGGCTTCCTCACCGTCCTCCCCGAGACGGTGGCCAAGGTCCCGTTGTGGAACGTGACCCTCGGCTCCGGGGACTTGGCCTTCCTGGGGGGCGTCCTCGACGAGGTCGAGCGGACCCTGTGCGTCGACACCAGCCGGGTGTTCGCCGCCGGCCTCTCCAACGGCGCCTTCATGGCCTCGGCCGTCGCGTGCCAGTACGGCGACCGGATCGCGGCCGTGGCCGCGGTGGCCGGGATCCAGGACATCCAGGGCTGCGCGCCGTCCCGGCCCGTCCCGGTCGTCGCCTTCCACGGGACGGCGGACCCGTTCGTGGCCTTCGACGGTGGCTTCGGGCCCGCCGTGGCGAGCCTGCCGACCCCCGACGGAACGAGCTCGCTGGGCGCCTCCGGGGCCCTCCCGAAGGCGGTCGGCCCGTCCATCACCGGGCAGGCAGCGGCCTGGGCCCGACGCAACGGCTGCGGGTCGACGCCCGGGGAGGAGGCCGTTGCCGGGGACGTGACCGTGCTCCGCTTCCCCTGCCCGGCCGGCGCCGAGGTCGAGCTCTACCGGATCACGGGTGGGGGTCACGCGTGGCCCGGGAGCGCGCTCTCCCGGTCGATCGCGGCCATCACGGGCCCGACCACCTTCTCGATCTCGGCCGACCGGATCGTCTGGGACTTCTTCAGCGCGCATCCGCTGCCGGCGCGGGCGTGACGGACGGCCGGCGCGGGGCCGGCGCTGGACAGGGCCGGGCCGGGGCCGTCAGTCCCCCGCGCCGGCCGGCTGGCCGAGTGCGCGCCGCAGCGCGCCGACCTGCTCGGCTGCGGCTGCCCGGGAGACGGCCGCGGGGAAGGCGTCGAAGCCGTGGAACGTGCCCCCGACGTTGTGGAGCTCGACCGGGACACCGGCCTGCAGGAGCCGGAGGGCGTAGCCGATGCCCTCGTCCCGGAGCGGGTCGAGCTCGCAGGTCAACACGTAGGCAGGCGGCAGACCCGTGAGATCCGACGCGCGCGCCGGCGCCGCGTAGACCGGAGCCTCGCCCCGGTCGGCACCGAGGTACAGCTCCCACATGAGCCTCGTGTTGCGGCTGTCCCACAGGGGCGTGTCGACGAACGCCCGGACCGAGGGCGTCTCCATCCGGTCGTCGAGCACCGGGTAGTTGAGGAGCTGGAAGGCGACGTGTGGTCCGGACCGGTCCCGGGCCATCAACGCCGTGGCGGCGGCGAGGCCGCCGCCGGCGCTGGCCCCGCCGACGGCGATCCGCGAGGAGTCGATGCCGAGCTCGGCCGCGTTGGCCGCGGTCCAGACCAGGGCCGCGTAGCAGTCCTCGGCGCCGGCCGGGAACGGGTGCTCGGGTGCGAGGCGGTAGCCGACGCTGACCACGACGAGGTCGCCGCTCGCGGCGTACCCGCCGCACGTGTTGTCGAACAGCTCGATCTCGCCGAGCACGAAGGCGCCGCCGTGGAAGTAGACCAGCCCGGCGCGGGGCCGGGGCCCGGCCGGGTCGTAGATCCGCACGGCCACGTCGGGCGCTCCTTGGGGTCCTGGGACCAGGCGGTCGGACACCGTCACCGTCTGCTCCCACGACCGGTCGCCGAGCTCCCCCATCGCCGACGCACCGTCGGTCAGCAGGGCGCGGGACGCTGCCACGTCGGCGAGGTCCAGCCTCGGCAGCAGTGGCACCATCGCCGCCAGCTCGGGATCCATCGCCCGCACACTAGGCGCCGTGCACGGCCGACCGCGAACGCGATCGTGGTGCTGGTCGTCCGGCACCCGGCGTGACCCCGACCAGCCTATGGACGCCGGGGTGGCACGCTCAGTCGCTGGAAGAACGCGACATCGCTCTCGTCCGGGGGGTGCCCGACCCGCGTCACCGTATCGACGTCGGTGGCCTCGGCGCGCAGCGCGGCGACCGTGCACCGCTCCCGGGGGCGGGTCCGGTGCGGGTCGAACTGGAAGTGGCGCATGGCGTTCTCGTGGGTGATCTTGTCGACCCGACCGTCGTCCAGCGGGGCGAGCAGGGACTCGAGGACCTCGGGCGCCTCGGGCCACGTGCTGTCGGAGTGCGGGTAGTCCGACTCCCAGCAGACGTTGTCGATGTTGAACTCGTCCATCAGCGCGACGCCGATCCGGTCGTTGATGAAGCAGCACAGGATCCGCTGGCGGAACACCTCCGCCGGACCCCACCCCTCCGGGAACCGGTGGCGCGTCCACCCCGAGTGGCGGGCCTGGACGTGCTCGGCACGTTGGAGGAAGTAGGGGATCCACCCGATGTCGCCCTCGGTCAGCGAGAACCGGAGATCCGGGAAGCGCCACCAGAAGTCGGCCCACATCAGGTCGCCGAGCGAGGAGATCGACATCGACGACGACAGGCTCATGGCGACGCTGGCCGGCGCGTCGGGTGTCGTCGTCGAGCTCCGGGAGGATGAGCCGACATGCAGGCACAGCACCGTCCCAACGTCGACGCAGGCGGCGAAGAGCGGGTCCCAGTAGCCGGTGTGGATCGACGGCAGCTTCAGCGCCGCCGGGTTCTCCGAGTAGGTGACCGCGTGGCATCCTTTGCCGGCGAGCCGGCGGACCTCGAGGGCCGCCCGCTCCACGTCGAAGAGCGGGAGGATCCCGCACGGGATGAAGCGGTCCGGGTACGCCGCGCACCACTCGTCGACGTGCCAGTCGTTGTAGGCCCTGATCATCACCTCGTTGACGTCGGGGTCGGGGCCCTCGTTGAGGACCTGCCCCGAGAACCCGGTCCAGTTGGGGAAGTTGAGGCCGGCCAGCTGCCCCCCGGCGGACATGTCGCGCACCCGCTCGTTGACGTCGTAGCACCCGGGGCGCATCTCGTCGTAGCGCTGCGGGTTGACGTTGTACATCTCGGGGGGCTTGCCGGCCACGGCGTTGAGCCCGAGGTTGCGTCCTCTCCGGTCGCCGTACCACCACTGCTGGAAGCCGCGTTCGTCAGTGACGACCCGAGGGGCCCGCTCGCGGTACCTCTCGGGCACGTGGCCGTCGAACATGTCTGCCGGCTCGGCGATGTGGTCATCGACGCTGACCAGGATCATGTCGTCGGCGCGCACGGTGTCCTCCCCTCGCAAGGGTCACAGGCGGATGGGTACGTCCTTGTAGCCCCGCACCGTGCTGGTGTGAAGCCGCACCGCCCGGGCGTGGTCGACCTCCCACCCGGGGAACCGGCGCAGCGTCTCCTCAAGGGCGACCCGGCCCTCGAGTCGAGCCAGCGCCGCGCCCAGGCAGAAGTGGACGCCGTACCCGAAGGACAGGTGCTGGTCGAAGCGCCGGTGGATGTCGAACCGGTCGGCCTCGGGGTACACCCGCTCGTCGCGCCCGGCCGAGCCGGTGAGGAGAAGGACCTTGGAGTCGGCGGGGATCGTCCGACCGTGCAGATCGACGTCGCGGGTCGTCCACCGCCCCTGGACGGGTGACGGCGCCTCGTAGCGAAGGAGCTCCTCGACCGCCCCCGGGACGAGGCGTGGGTCGGCCACCAGCTCCGCCCGCTGGCCGGGGTGGTCGGCCAGCACGACGGCCGCCCAGCCGAGAAGGCGGGCCACCGTCTCGGTGCCGGCGCTCACCAGGAGGTTGGCGAAGTCCGCCGCCTCGTTGTCGGCCAGGGTCCGGGTGACGCCCTCGTCGTCCACGATCCGGGCGTGGACCAGCCCCGTGAGCATGTCGTCGCGGGGCGACCGGCGGCGTTCGGCGAGCTGGTCGAGGAGATAGGCGTGCAGCTCGATCTGGGCGCCGAGCGAGATGTCGTTGACCATGCCCACGCCGGGCTCGATATGGAACACCGTGTCGATGAGACGTCGGACGGCTTCGCGGTCGGCGCCCGGCACGCCCAGGAGATCGGAGATGACGATCGACGGCAGCCGGGCCCCGAAATCCTGCACGAAGTCGAACGCGGCTGCGCCGACCCAGGGCTCGAGGAGCTCGGCGCACACCTCCCGGATCCGGCCCTCGAGCCCGGTGACCCTCCGCTGGGTGAACGCCCGCGAGACCAGCAGGCGCAGCCGGTCGTGTTCGGGAGGGTCGAGGAAGATCATCTGACCGGTCCGGCTGAGGTCGCCGCCCATCAGCTCGAGCACCGTCCCCCGGCCCGAGATGAAGGTGCGTGGATCACGATGGGCGCTCTGCACGTCCTCGAACCGGCTGAGTGCCCAGAAGTCGTAGCGGTCGTTCTTGTACGTGGGCGCCTCGTCGCGGAGGCGCTTCCAGGCCGGGTGGGGATCCGTGTCGATCTCGAGGTCGAAGGGGTCCCAGTAGGGGGTCGCTCCGGTGGTCACGGCCGGCACCCCCCTGTCCCCGACGCACCCTGCTGCCGAACGGCCGCCACCGCGTCTAGATCTATCAGATGCGGTGACGCCGGGACCCGGGACCGCGCGCCGCGCCGGCGGCGGCCCAGCTCCCGCGGCGGCCAGCACGTCCGGGGCGGTCGGCGCCTTCTGGCGATCACAAGCCGGCGAGCTACGATTCGACCGCGCGCAGCGGGTCCGGCACGCCCTGAGCCGAGCTACCGGGCCATGTCCGGGCCGCGGCGACCGGGAGGGCCCATGACGATCGACTTCACGACCTTCGACGCCGACAACCACTACTACGAGGCGACCGACGCCTTCACCCGCCACATCAGCCCCGAGATGGCCAAGCGGGCGATCCAGTGGGCCGAGGTCGACGGCAAGCGGCGCCTGCTGGTCGGCGGACGGGTCAACCGGTTCATCCCCAACCCGACCTTCGACCCCGTGGCCAGGCCGGGGAGCCTGGATCAGTACTTCCGGGGCCGGAACCCCGAGGCCAAGGACATCCGCTCCCTCTTCGGCTCCCTGGAGCCCATCCGGCCCGAGTACCGCGACCGGGACGCCCGACTCCGGGTCATGGACGCGCAGGGCATCGACGGCTGCTTCCTCTTCCCGACGCTCGCCGTCGGGATGGAGGAGTCCCTGGCCCACGACCCGCCGGCGCTCGTGGCGGCGTTCCGTGCCTTCAACCTCTGGCTCGAGGAGGACTGGGGGTACAACTACCGGGACCGCATCTTCGCCGCCCCGCTGATCACGCTGATCGACGTCGACGCCGCCACCGGCGAGCTCGACCGCGTCCTGGCCCTCGACGCCCGGATCGTGTGCATCAAGGGCGGGCCCGCCCACACACCGACGGGGCTGACCTCCCCCGGCGACCGCCGGTTCGACCCCTTCTGGGCGCGGGTCGACGAGGCGGGGGTGACGGTGGGGATCCACTCGGGCGATGCGGGCTACGGCCGATACATCAACGATTGGGAGCCCTTCGGAGAGTTCGAGGCCTTCCGGCACTCGGCGTTCCGCTCGGTGCTCACCTCGGAGCGTCCCCCGTTCGAGACCATGGCCGCGCTCGTGTGCCACGGCGTCTTCGACCGCTTCCCGAACGTCCGCGTCGCCAGCATCGAAGCCGGGGCCGAGTGGGTGCCCGGCCTGGCGCGGAAGCTGAAGAAGGCCTACGGACAGAACCCGGCCGAGTTCGCCACCGATCCCGTGGATGCCCTCCGCTCCCACGTCTGGGTCGCACCGTTCTACGAGGACGACCTCGCCGCGGTGAAGGAGGAGATCGGTGTCGACCACCTGCTCTTCGGGTCGGACTGGCCGCACGCCGAGGGCCTGGCCGAGCCCCGGACCTTCGCCGACGAACTGCGCCGCAACGGGTTCACCGATGAGGAGCTCCGCACGGTCATGCGCGACGCCGGCTGGCGGCTGGCCCGCCGCCGCCAGCTCGTCGCCGGCTGAGCCGGACCCGCGCCCGACGCCCCCCACACCTCCTCCGGGCCCGACACGTGCGGGGCCGGGAGCCGGGAGCGGCGGACGCGGTGGCGTCACCTCGCCAGGCGCGCTACGGGGCGGCCAGCTCCACCGACCGGCGCACGAAACCGGCGAACCCCTCCGGGTGGGTCGCGTGGGCCATGTGCCCCGCGCCGGCGATCACGAAGCTCGGGCAGTCCAGGAGCGCGGCCACGCGCCTCGCGGCCTCCGACGTGTAGGCCCAGGTGGACCCCCCGTAGCCGATGACGCACGGCACGCCGAGGTCCTCCCACTCGTACGGCGCCTCGAGCTCGGAGGCGATGTCCGCGCGGAACGCGACGCCCTCCGCCCGTCGGCGGCGGCGCGTCGATTCGGAGAGCCGCTCCCACGCCCCCCGCCCCACCATCGTCTTGTAGGCGAGCTCGCCCACGTCGCCGGGATCGGGCGCGCCTGCGATGGCGGCGACCGTGGCACGAGCCTGGGCGGGCCAGAACTCCATCCACGGGACCGGCGGCTCCCACAGGCCGACGCTGGCGACGTGCCGCGGCCCGGCGATCGCGGCGAGCACCGCGACATGGCTGCCGAAGCTGTGGGCCACGACCGTCGCCCGCCGGTCCCCGATCAGCGCCAGGAGGTCGGCGGCGTGATCGGCGAGCGAGTCGGCCGGCGGCGTCGCGTGGAGCGACCCCTCGTACCCGCGACGGTCGTAGAGGATCAGGTTCAGCTCGGTGAGGTGGTCGGCCACCCGGCCGAAGCTGGCACCCCGGTCGAGGGCGCCGTGGACGAGGACGACCAGCGGGGCACGAGGGTCGCCCGCGGCCCGCACGGTGACGGCGATCCCGGCCGCCGGCGCCGACCCCGTGCCGCCGCCCGGCGCGACCGGCGGCACGGCCTCGCTCCTCACCGCGGTCAGCCCCGCACCGGCACGTCGTCCAGTCGGGCCGCGAGCGCGTGATGTCGGCTGGTCACACATCCGAGCCTATGGCTGGTCCCGCTCCTGGGTCGGCACCCGTCGCTGGCCGAGCACTGCGACCGTCTCGAGGTGGTCGGCGCCGGGCCGTATCCTTGGTGCACACCGTCGGCTGCCGCGCCCGGCACGCCCACGTGGGGCCGCGCCGGGCGGACCCCCCACCGGGTGACGATCGCCCGGGACGTACCTCCGGAGGGTGGGGTCGTGAACGACAAGGTGTACATCCACGAGTTCATCGACATCCTCGGTCACAACCGGGCCCGCTACATGCATCACATGACGGCGAACTGGAGCCCGACCGCCCGGGAGGAGCGCCACCAGCTGTGCTACGGCGTCTGGGGTGTCGTGGGCACGACCCGGGGCTGGCCGGCGGTCGTCAACATCTGGGAGGAGGACGGCTTCGACGGACTGGCATCCTCCTTCCGGCACGAGTTCGACCACCCGACCCTGCAGGATCCGAAGCTGGCCAGATGGTGGGCGGAGGCGGCCGCCTACCGCCGCGGCGGCGTCGACCGGGTCCTCGTGCCCGCTCCCTGGACGCGGACCGTCGAGCAGCTCTGCGCCGACGGCGTCGGCGGCGAGGTCTTCGCCCACGAGCAGGTGGAGGTCCCCCAGGGCACATCGGGCGAGTTCCTCGAGCGTGTCGCCCAGGCGGCCGTTCCGCTGTACTCGGAGCTCGGATGGGAGCTCGCGGGGGCGTGGGAGACGGCCATGCGCAACGAGTCCGAGTGCTTCCTGCTCTGGGCGATCCCGACCTGGGAGCGGTGGGCTGCGCTCGAGCAGGCGGAACGGGCCGACACCCCGCTGAGACGGTGGCGGCGCGACAGCTACGAGTGGGTGACGGCCGCCAGCCGCTTCCTCCTGGTTGACGCGCCGCTGTGCCCCTTCCGCACCGGTCGCCAGCCGATGATGTCAGACCGGGTCGACGACTGGCTGGAGCGCTGAGACGACGTATCGAAGGGCCCCGCGACCGGACCAGCGGTCGGTCGACCCGGAGCCCTCCGGCCGACCCATTCCTATACTTCATACCCATGGAGTCGTTGCGGGGGCTGGGCCTGTGGGCCCTGCTCGAGGCCCGGGCGGCCGCCACCCCATCGGCCGAGGCGCTGGTTGACCGGTCGGGCCGCCGCGTCACGTTCGCCGAGCTGCGAGAGGAGGCCGAGACCGTCGCCGCCGGGCTCACGGCGCTCGGCGTGTCCGCCGGCGACGTCGTGGCCTGGGAGCTCCCCACGTGGATCGAGACCGTCGAGCTGGCCGCCGCCCTGCACCGACTCGGCACCGTCCAGGTTCCCATCATCGCCGTCTACCGGGACCGGGAGGTCACCCACTGCTGCCGGCAGACCGGGGCGAGATGGCTGCTCACCCCCGGCGAGTTCCGGTCGTTCGACTTCGCCGCCATGGGCCGACGGGTCGCGGCGGCGACCGGCGCCCGACACGTGGTCGTCGGGCCCGGACGGTTCCCCGCCGCCGAACGGGCCCGGCTCCCTCCTCCGGTCACGCCTCCGGACGCATCGTGGGTCTTCTACACCTCCGGGACCACGTCGGTCCCGAAGGGCGCCCGGCACACCGATCATGCGCTCGCCGGCGTGGCGGCCGGCATGGTCGGGCGCATGCGCCTCGGCCCCGGTGACCGCTACGCGCTGGTGTTCCCGTTCCCCCACGTGGGCGGCATCGTCCTGCTCTACACGTCGCTGCTCGCCGGGTGCACCCACCTCCTCGACGAGGCGTTCGACCCGTTGGCGACGCCGGCCTTCCTGGCGCGGGAAGGCGTGACCCATGCCGGGACCGGGACCCCCTTCCACCTGGCCTACCTCACCGCCCAACGGTCGCGGCCCGACCAGCGCCTGTTCCCCGCCCTTCGCTGCTGTCCCGGGGGCGCCGCGCCCAAGCCGGCAACGCTCCACGGCCAGATCAAGACGGAGCTGGGTGGCGTCGGCATCGTGTCGTCCTGGGGGCTGACCGAGGCCCCGATCCTGACCTTCAGCGCGTTCGACGACCCCGACGACAAGCTGGCGTCGACCGAGGGCCGTCCACTGCCGGGCGTCGAGCTGCGGGCGGTCCGGTCCGACGCGGCGGTGGCCGGCCCCGGGGAGGAGGGGGAGCTCCAGGTCCGGGCGCCCCAGGTCACCGCCGGGTACGTCGACCCCTCGCTCGACGAGGACGCGTTCGCCGACGGCTGGTTCCGTACCGGTGACCTCGGGGTGATCGACGCCGACGGCTACGTGTCGATCACCGGCCGGCTGAAGGACGTGATCATCCGCAACGGCGAGAACATCTCGGCCAGGGAGGTCGAGGACCTGCTGTTCCCCCACCCCAAGGTCGGCGACGTGGCCGTGATCGGGCTCCCGGACGAGCGCACCGGCGAGCGGGTGTGCGCGGTCGTCAGCACCGCTGACCACGAGGAGCCCCTCAGCTTCCCGGAGATGGTGACGTGGCTGCAGGAGCAGGGGCTGCGCCCGCAGGCCGTCCCCGAGCGACTCGAGGTGGTCGACACCCTCCCCCGCAACCCCGCCGGCAAGGTCACCCGCGACGTCCTCCGCGAGCGCCTGGCCGGGCAACGAGCGGGCTGACGGGCTCAAGGACGTGGCCCATCCGTTCCGCGGCGTCGCCATCGTCGGGGTCCACAACACGACCCAGGCCCGCCAGCTGCCGGGCCACGATTCCGAGTCGATCGCCCTCGAGGGGCTGCTCGGCGCGCTCGCCGACGCCGGGCTCGCGCCGCACGAGGTCGACGCCGTGGTGGGGCAGTTCGCCCAGGAGGACGTCCTCGCCCTCGGCCTCGGGCCGTGCACCCGGCGCCCCCATTCGCTCGGCATCCCCGCCGTCCTCGACGCCGCCGCCCTCATCGCCACCGACCAGGCGGACGTGGCCGTCATCGGCGCCGGCGGCGCCGGCCTCTACACCGAGCGCTCGGCGACCGCGCCCTGGACCCGGCCGGCCAACGAGTTCGTGGTCGGGTACGGGCTGTTCACCGCCGCCGAGTTCGCGCTCATGGCCCGGCGCCACATGGCGGTCTACGGCACGACGCCGGAGCAGCTCGCGACAGCGGCCGCCATCATCCGCAACAACGGCCATGCCAATCCCGAGGCGGTGTACCACGCCCGCGGTCCGTTCACCGCCGCCGACGTCCTGGCCTCGCGCATGGTCGCCGACCCGTTCCACCTGCTCGACTGCTCGACGACGTCGGAGGGCGGGTGCGGCCTCGTGCTGGCCCGCGCCGACCGGGTGAGCGGCCTTCGGGTCCCGCCGGTGTGGATCCTCGGGGGCGCGAGCGACAGCTTCGGCCCCGCCTATCAGATCGCCCCCGCCTGGGACCTCGAGGGCAGCTCGCGGTCCGGGCCCCCTGCCGGCTACGTGGGCCGACGGGCCGCCGCCCGGTCCCTGGCCACCGCCGGCCTCACGCCCACCGACGTCGACGTGGCCGAGCTGTACGACCCGTTCTCCTTCGAGATCATCCGCCAGCTGGAGGCCTTCGGGTTCTGCCCCGACGGCGAGGGCGGGCCGTTCGTCGAGGACGGCCATATCGGGCCCGGCGCCACGATCCCGGTCACGACCGACGGGGGCACGATGTCGTTCAGCCACGCCGGGATCGCCGCGCAGCAGCTGCAGCGGGTGATCCGCGGCGTCCAGCAGCTCCGCGGTTCCTGCGCGAGCGCCCAGGTCGCCGGGGCCGAGGTGGCGCTGTGCTCCAACGGCGGCTCGGGTGCCCTGTTCACCGACGTCCTGGTCCTCGGCACGGAGCGCCCGTGAGCAGGCCCGACCGGCGCGGGCCGCCGCGGGGGAACCGGCCGTGAGCAGGCTCCGGCCTCAGCCGATCGGGATCCCCGCGCCGAGCCCCAGTGCCCGGTCGACGCCCTACTGGGAGGGGTGCCGGCGCGGGGAGCTGCGCCACCAGCGCTGCCCGGCCTGCGACGCGATCCCGGCGAAGGCGACGTCGCTGTGCCCGCGCTGCCAGCACCGTGAGCTGACCTGGGAGCGCAGCTCCGGCCAGGGGTCCCTCTACAGCTGGACGGTCGTGTGGCGGCCGCAGCACCCGTCGTTCGAGGTGCCCTACGCCCCGGCCATCATCGAGCTGGACGAGGGGTTCCACCTGCTCAGCGCCATGGTCGGCTGCGACTCCGGGGACCTGCGAGTCGGCCTGCGGGTCGAGGTCGAGTTCCACCCGATCAGCGACGTCATCACGCTGCCCTACTTCCGCCCGTCGTCGACCTGACCGGTTCGTCCGGCCGGGAGCTGCTCGACGAGCTCGGCGCGGCGCACCTTGCCGGCCTCGTTGCGCGGGAGCTCGGCGACCAGATGGAAGGCGACCGGGACCTTGTAGGGGGCGAGGTGCTCGCGGCACAGCGCATCGAGCGCGGCCCGGTCGGGCACCCCGCCCGTGACGAAGGCGACCGGGACCGCGCCCAGGCGGTCGTCAGGGACGCCGACCACGGCGGCGTCGGCGACGTCCGGTGAGAGGCGCAGCACCTCCTCCACCTCGCCGGGGAACACCTTGTTGCCGCCACGGTTGATGACGTCGCCCACCCGGCCGTCGATCCACACGAAGCCCTCCGCGTCGACCCTTGCGACGTCGCCCGTGTCGACGAACCCCTCGTCGTCCACCCGGTCGCCCAGATCGCCGCCTCCGGCGTAGCCGACGGCCCGGCTCGGGGGCCGCACGTGGAGCACCCCGGACCCGCCGGGCCCCGTCGCGGCACCGTCCGGCCCCACGACCTTGATCGCCACCCCCGGGTGGGGCCTGCCCGCGGCGCCGATCTTCTCCGGGAAGGCCTTGGCGTCGGCCGCCGTCCAGCCGATCACCTCACCGATCTCAGCCTGGCCGTAGCCGTTGAGCACGAACACGTGGAACCGCTCCGTGAACCGCCTGGCCTGCAGCGCCGAGAGCGGGGCGCTGATGCTCCGGACATAGGCGAGCGGTGCGAGGTCGCCGATGCCGGGGTCGTCGTTGAGCATCGTCAGGGCGGCCGGAGGGAGGACCGTCGAGCGGATGGCGAACCGCCGCACCAGCTCGGCGAAGGCCCGGGTCTCGAACCGCTCCATGACGACGATCGCCGCTCCCGCCCGGAGCCCGAAGAGCGTGTTGTAGATGCCGGCGTTGTGGGCGAGGGGCACGGGGATGAGGTTCGGCGCCGGCGGCCGTGCGCCCGGCGCCCGGCCGCCGCGGAGGGGCCCGAGCACCCGATCGAGGATCTCCAGGTAGCCGGCGTGGGTGTGCAGGATCGGCTTCGGCGCGCCGGTCGTCCCGGACGTCCACAGGACGAACGCGGTGTCCGGGTCGTACACGCGGCCGCCGCCGCGCGCGCGAAGGCCGCCCCCGTCGAGTGTCGCCGCGGGTCCGGTCAGGTCCAGGACCCGCTCCACCTCGCGGGCGGGGGACCTGGGGTTCATCGGGACGAAGACGCAACCGGCGAGCCAGATGCCGGCCATGGCCGTGATCACGTCGGGGCCGTTCGGGAGCTGCACGGTGACGGCCTGGCCAGGGCCCACCCCGGCGGCGTGGAGCCGGGAGGCCAGGTCCCGGGCCGCCCGGCGGGCCTCCGCCGCGGTGACCGTCCGGTCGATGGTGTGCAGGAGGCGCTCATCGTCCCCGAAGGGGTGCTCGATCAAGAGCGAGGCCAGGTTGGTCACGGAGGATCCTCCCTCAGCTCGGGGCGACCTGTCGTCCCGGCCACGCCACGACGGGACCGGCGACGGCGATCATGCGCCCGAGCTGGCCCGCGTCGGTCGCCACCGCGACCGGCGCCGGATGGTCGGCCAGGGCGAGCCGGCGGAGGCGGTCCACGTGGTCCTCCGGCCCCAGACGGGGGCCGGAGGGGTCCCAGCACTCGAGGGGCACGCCGACGCCCAGGGAGGCAGCCGCGTCCAGCACGGCCCCCGTCGCGCCGCTGATGGGCCCGTCCACGACGGCGAGCACCGCCCGGCTCGGTCGGCGCAGCCGCGCCACCAGCGCGCAGGCGGCGGCGAAGCCGTCGGCGTCCGACTCCGCCGGTACGACCACGCTGCCCGGCTCGGTGGTCCCGAACGTCCGCGCCACCCAGTACCCCGCCGTCCCCGGATCGGCGGCGACCAGCCCGCCGGCACCGAAGCACCTGCTGTACCCCAACGTCACCCGGGAGGGGGCCATCGGCGCCCCCGCCGATGCCCACCCCTCCTGGGTCACCCGGGACAGCCCGGCGCGCAGGGGCGGGACCTCGAGCTCGACCCGCGGGCGCGACCAGCGCTCGGCGAGGGGCGAGAGCTGGCCGGGGGCCACGTCGAGCACCGGCGCGAGGACCCACCGCTCGGGGGGCGCCTCTGCCGGATCGATCCCGGTGGCCACGATGAGGTCGGCGCCGGCCAGCCCACCCAGCTCGAAGTCGCGGGCCTGCAATCCGACGGTCGCGAAGTGGTGGCGGCTCCGCCAGTCGAACACCCCCTTGGCCCCCCAGGTGTTCAGCACCCCGAGGCTGCCCGAGGCGGCCAGGGCGTTGAGCCCCGGGACCGCCCGGTCGCGTACGACGCCGGGGCCCGCGAGGACCACCGGGTTGCGCGCGGCGCCGAGTCGGTGCGCCTGGTCCGGGTCGGGCTCGAGCCACCGATCTTCGGGGCCCGGCCCGGCGGGGACGTCGTCCGGGGCCGGGGCCCCGAGGTCCACGTCCAGCCGGATCACCATCGCCGCGCCGGGCGACACGGCCACCCCCACGAGATCCTCGGGCTCTCGGACCCGCACCTGGCGGCAGGCCGGGACGTCGACCCCGCCCAGGTGCAGGCGCCCGTCGCGGTCGAGCACCGCCGCCGCCAGCCCGTGGACGCGCTCGTGCGCACCGGCCAGCGCAGCCGCCACCCGGCGGTCGCCGACCGGCACCGACCCCAGGCCGGCCGCGGGCGCGCCGTAGACGGCGTCGATCCCGGCGGCCCGCAGCAGCCGGGCGAGCAGCCCGCCGGCGGTGATCACGGCGGGGCGCTCACGGACGCGCCGGCGGCTGCCAGACCGGCTCCCGCTTCTCGGCGAACGCCCGCGGGCCCTCCTCCTGGTCGGGGTGGCCCCACATCGACACCAGCTCGGCTGCCCCGGCCCGGCAC
>Ga0209048_10001825_pt1 | contig 21524 bp, 22 predicted proteins | sample FrelakmetCRP12CR_FD_187146 | JGI IMG/M metagenome (GOLD analysis project Ga0209048, IMG submission 187146) | Freshwater lake sediment microbial communities from the University of Notre Dame, USA, for methane emissions studies - CRP12 CR (SPAdes)... | ecosystem: Environmental > Aquatic >... | reverse complement strand
CAGGAGCTTGACGCGCCCGCTCCAGGAAGCTGGTCGAGGAGCTACGCCGCCCGGGTCGCCCTACTTGTGGAACGACACCAGGTGGGCGAACTCCTTGGGGCCCTTGGTCACGTCTTCGCTCACCGTACCCACGCCGGCCACGAAGCACTTGCGCTCGCGGATCGTGGGCTCGAGCGGGGTCCAGTTGGTGGTCGTGACGCACTTGGTGAAGTGACCGTAGGGGACTGTCGCGGAGCCCTTGAGGCTGACGACGCGGTAGCGGTCCTGGGCGACGTTCTTGTAGTGCTCCTGATAGTAGAGCTGGCCGACCTTGGGCTGGCCCGGCATCCAGACGCCGGCCGTGGCGCCGTCGACGCCGGCCTCCCACGAGCCGACCGTGTCGATCAGATTGCCCTTGGCGTCATAGGTCGCCGTCGCCTCGCCGAAGTACCAGACATTGCCCTGCTTGTCCTGCGCAAACCAGTCCTTCGTGCGCTCTGTGACCTTGCGGTGGACCATGGTGAGGTCGCGCACGACGGTGCACGTGACGCCGAGGATGGTCTTGGTCTCCGTAGTGACCCACGTCCGCTCGGTGGTCGCCTTGCCGTCGCGGAAGCCGACGTAGTTCCAGACTGACCCCACGTGGAGGGGCAGCCAGCGATTCGTGATGTGCGGGACGAAGTTGGTGGGGTCGAACGGGATGCCGGCGGTCGCGGTGGGCGCCGGCATCGGGGCCGCGGCAAGGGCTGGCGAGAGCGCTCTTGCCGCGGCTGGCCGTGCCACCGCGACGCCGAGCATCACGGCGGACGTAGCGCAGACGAGTACGATTAGTGTGCGTGTTCTGGGCATGGACACTCCTTGTAGTGTGGCGCGGTACTGCGGCAGTGGAATGGCGCCGCAGGGCGTGGCCGCAGGCTATCGAGCAGGCTTCTTCGTTGCATGAAAGAGACCTGAACGCGCAGGGGGACAATGCGAGCGCAACGCCGAGCGGACTTCTGCTCAAGGCTCGCGCAGAAGCGATGCGGGCGCGATACGGGCGACGGTACGAAGCGCCCAGCCCAGCGCGATCCCAGAGGCGACGACCAGCAGGACCACGAACAGCGCGAGTCTGGTCACGGGAATCGTGAGCAGCGGGGGCGGCAGCCTGAAGAACAGCACGAGCACGCGCACCGCCAGGGCGCTTAGGCCCAGTCCCAGAGGAATGCCCACGACGATGCTGCCGGTCACGATGACGAGTCCCTCCAGAGCGGGGCCCGCGACGACCTGGAAGCCGTCGGCTCCAAGGGCGCGCAGGAGAGCAAACTCGCGGCGTCGCTCGATCACGAGGTAGGCGCCGAGCGCGGCGACGCCGACGGCGGCGATCAGCGCCGCGGCGAGCGCTTCGATGGCGCTGAGCGGCCCGAGATTGAGAGCCGTGATGTCCGGCGGCCGGAACCGGGCGGGGTCAGTGATTTTCGTGACCTTGAACGCGCGCTCGAGACCCCGGTTCCTCAGGTCCGTCTCGACGGCAGTCGCCGGGCGCCCGGGGAGAACCCGTGCGAGGAAGAAGTCCGGCTGCCCGTAGAGGAACGCGGGCAGAGCGTCCTTCGCGATCACCAGCTCAGAAGGCGGGTAGTCGGGCGGAAACGACGCGAAGATCCCGGCGACGTGGAGGTCGATCTTCCGGCTCTTCTCGGAGTCGTCGGGGAACACGGTCACGGGGATCGTGTCTCCGATGCGCAGCGCGAGCGTCGTGGCAAGGTCGCGATCGACAAGCACGGCGTGGGGGTCACGGGCGAGGGCGTCGACGCCCCGGCCGGACTGGATGAGTGGCGAGGACGTGGTCGCGGGCCGGTAGGAGGACGGGTCGATCGCCAGGGCCGTCTTGCGGTCGCTGCCCACGCGGACGGGCACGAAGTGGATGGGGGTCGTGGCCGCGACGCCGGGCAGTCGCGTGGGCAGAACATACGGTTGCTCCGTCGTCGGACGCAGCCGAAGGTCCGAGCCGAAGGCGGCGTGAACGTCGGCACGCTTCGCCGCCTGGTCGGTGGCCACGAACGTCACGACCTCCGTGCCGAAGGAGACCGCAAGGATTCCGAGCGTGAGGATGACTGCCATGCGGGCCGGCCGTCGGCCGAGCCAGCGGGTCAGGGCGCCTCGCCATGTGGAGAGAGGACGGGCGCGCTCGGGGCGCGTGCGGCGCGTCAGAAGCCCGAGCGCCAGCCTCACGACCAGCAACGTGAGCCCGATCCAGATGGCGATCGGGGCGAGCAGCACGTAGAACGACAGGGCGACGGACTCACCGGGCGTGAGTGACGCGTGAAGTCCGCCGCTGAGTCTGTTGATCACAAGGATCGCCGCGCCCGCCACGAGCGCCGCGACATCGAGGTAGGCGCGCTTCCAGAGCGGTTCCCAGCCTCTACGTAAGCGCTGTCTAATGCCCCCGAACTCCAGGCGCCGACCGGCACGGCGCAGGCCCACCAGCCGAACGATGGTGACCACGGCGCCGACAAGCAGGGCGAGCGCCGCCGAAAGCGCCAGGCTGGCGGTGGACGTGCCCTGCCAGACGGCGTGACCGGTGACTGCGGACACGACCACGGCGGCCACGGCGAGACCCAGGACCGATCCTGTGACGCCGGCGATGATCGAGCTGACTGCCGCGAGGTGGATCAGCTGCGTCTCGGTCGCGCCGCGCAGGCGCAACAGCCCTTCCTCCTCTTGCTGCGACTCCGCCAGCGCGGACTGCGTCGCCAGCCCGAGAGCGGCCGCGGCGAGCACTCCCGGCAAGCCTAGAAGGAGGAAGAGTATCTTCGCGTTCGTGGCGTCGCCCGCCGCCTCGGTCAGCGCCTCGAAAGCGTCGTCGGCCACGACGATGGAGCCGTTGCCGCGACGCTCGAGCACTCGGCGCAGCGTCTCCGAGAAGGCGGCGGCTCGCGTGGGGTCGTTTGGGTACGCCGCGTGGCCTACGGCGATGTGCGCTTCGAGCGCCACCGGCGGGAGGTCGGTGAGGCCGGGGTTGAGCACCGCGGTGGTGGGCCCCAGCGAACGGCGTAGGGCGGGCAGCACCGCGCGCTCGAAGGTCGCATAGTCGATGACGATCGCCCGCGGCACGAACGCGATGTCGCCCTGCACGTCCCCGATCGGGATCTGGAACCAGGTGAACGCATCGCGCAAGTCGACGCTTCCCCGCACGGGAAGAGAGACCAGCGGCCGACCTGTCCCGGGGAGCTCGATCGACACCGCTCGAGCCGAGGCGATCCCAGAAGTGGTCGCCAGGCGAGAGTTCAGCAAGGCACCGCCGGCGAGTGCGCCGCGGTGCGTGATCCAGGGGTGATGATCCAGGTACGCCGGATCGACGGCGAACAAACGTGCCGTCGCCCGGCCGCGCGGCGTGGCGACGACGACGTCGGCGGCGGCAAAGCGCTCCACGCGCAGCACTCCGGGGACTGCCGACAGCGTGCTCGCCACCTTCGACATGTCGGTGTTGAGGGTGGTCGCCAGCCCGCGCATCTCGACCTGCACCGGTTGCAAGGCGACGTTCGTCATGGACCGCACCGAGACATCGACGAAGAAGAGCGTCGCCGCCAGCACCGCTACGGGAAAGGCGATGCCGATCGCGGCGAGCATGAGGCGGCGAGGAGCGTGACGCATGCTGCGCGCTAGAAGCCAGAAGGTCATGCCGACTCACCTTCGGCAGGTCCGTCCTCCGCCACGCGGCCAGACTCGAGTCGGATGATGCGCGCCGCGACGCTGGCCACGAGCGGGTCGTGAGTCACAAGGACGACCGCCGCTCCGTGCTCGTGGGCGGCCTCGACAAGGAGCCGGGTGACGGCTTCGCTGTTCGCCGAGTCGAGACTGCCTGTGGGTTCGTCGGCGAGCACTACGGCCGGTCTCATGACGAGCGCTCGCGCGATGGCGACTCTCTGCTGCTCGCCGCCCGAGAGCTGATCGGGCAGCTGGGCCGCTTGAGCGGCGAGGCCCACGCGCTCGAGCTCCTGGGCCACGAGGCCGCGTCGCTCGTCGGGTCTCATGCCGGCGAGCAGCGGCGGCACCTCGACGTTCTCGGCCGCGGTCGCCTGGGGTAGCAGCGCCTGGCCCTGAAAGACGTAGCCGCAGGCGCGGCGGCGAAAGCGAGCCCGCTCGTTGCCGGAAAGGGTCGCCCAATCGACTCCGGCCAGCCAAACGGCGCCCTCGTCTGGGCGGTCGAGGCCGCCGAGCAGGTGCAGGAGGGTCGTCTTGCCGGACCCACTCGGCCCCATCACGCCGACGATCTCACCGCGCCTCACAGTCATCGAGACGCGGTCGAGGCTGCGGACCACGATACCGTCGGACTCGTGGCTGCGCGTCAGGCCCACGGCCTCGATGACGATGCTGTCAGCTTGCATCGGTGACGAGACCGTCGCGCATCACCAGGCGGTGGTCGGCACGCTCCGCCACCCGCCGATTGTGAGTCACGGTGAGAAGGGCGGCTCCAGAGGCGCGGGCCGCGTCCAGCAGATCGAGGACGGCCACGGACGTCTTCTCGTCGAGCTCCCCCGTGGGCTCGTCGGCGAGCAAGACCTGGGGACGGACCGCGAGCGCTACGGCGAGCGCGATTCGCTGCGCCTCGCCGCCCGAGAGCCGCGCCGCGTTGGTGCCAAGGTGGTCGACGAGACCAACGCTCTCCAGAAGCTCGGCGACTCTGGCGTCGATCTCACGGCGCGGCCTGCCGTCGATGCGCAGAGGCAAAGCGACGTTGTCGCCGACGTCGAGCAGAGCATGGAGATTGTCGCGCTGCAGCACGATGCCGATCCTCCTGCGGCGCCAGCGGGCCCGCTCCTGAGGCGGCATGCGCGTGATGTCCTTGCCGTCGATCACCACAGCGCCGCCGCTCGGCTCCAGCAGCCCGCCCATGATCTGCAGCAGCGTGCTCTTGCCGCTGCCCGACGGCCCCATCACGCTGGTCCACTCGCCCGCACAGAGCGTCACACCGGTACCGCGCAGGGCGACCGTCTCGGCCTCCGTCTCGCGGTAGATGTGGTAGAGGCCCGTCGCTTCGATGACCGGCTGTGGCTCGTCCGTCATTGGGTCAGTGGACCGAGTACTTGACCAGCCTGATCACTTCGCTGTGGGCGCTGCCCACCCGCTTCACAAACACCGGGCCGACGCCGGGAGCGAAGTACTTGTGCTCGACCTTGGCCGGGTTGAGCGGGTCGGTGTCGAGCAACGCGAGCACGTTGTGGAACTTGCCCGCAGGCACGGTCTGTGTCGCGTTGATGCTGATGACCCGGGCCATGTCCTCGGCGACTCCCGGACGGTACTCCTGGCGATAGGTCGGGGTGCCGGTCTGCGGGTTGCTCTGTGCGATGATTCCCGGGAGGGCGCCGTCGACGCCGGTCTCCCAGGTGCCCGCGGTGCTGATCACGACACCGTTCTTGTAGTCCTTCGAGTCCTCGCCGAAGTACCAGACGTTGCCCTGCTTGTCCTGCGCGTACCAGTCGATGGTCTTCTCTTCGAGGCTGGAGTTGAGTGTCACCGTGTCGGTGACGACGACGCAGCGCACGCCGGCGATGGTCCGCGTGGTGTTCTGGACCTGCACGACAACGTGCTGCGGCACTCCGTCCTTCGTGCCGTCATAGACCCAGCTGTTGCCGGGCTTGAGCGGCCAGTACTTGTTGGTGATCTGGTCGGTGAAGTTCGACGGGACGATGGACGGATTGTAGGAAGCCCCACTCACCGGTGACGCCGAGAGCTGGATCTGCGGGGTGGGCGATGTGCTCGTTTGAGACGAGGTCGCGCTCGACCCGCAGGCGGCGGCGGCCAGCACCGCGACCAGCGATCCGATGATGACGAGAATCCGCAACATGTGTCACCTTTCTGTGAGGCTTTGGGGCACCGGCCCAAGGGGGTCGATGTCGTCTTCACGACTGTGACGGCCGGGGCCGATGGCAGTCGCGTTCTGTTCGCCTCAGCCTAGACTCACGGTCGTCGACGGAAATGAAAACGCCCTGAACACTTCGCCGCTCTCCGTGATGTCGTCGGTCCAAGATCGATCTGCGCTGTTGAGGGAATTCGCCGGTGACTCTGCTCCTAGCGGCACCGCTTGAGGATGACCTGGACGCTGTTGGCCGCCCGACCGCGAGACCCAGGATTCGCAGAAAGGGACCTGCCGGCTTGGGCCCTCCGTGGCACGACTCACACTCCCAGGTCGTCGAAGTCCTCGGTCAGTCCGAAAGCGGAGTGATCCCATCTTCAACGGGCAGACCGCCCGGTCTGCGTGTTGTGGGTCTCGCCGACGGCAGCCGGGCCGTCATGATCGTCGCAGCTCACCGCGTGCGTTCAGGCGTACGTCAGGTCGGTCGGGCAGACTCCCTCAGAGAACCGAGCAGGCAACGGCGATCTCGCCGCTCATCAGTTGGAGGAGAAGCATGAACGTACGCAGGGCCATCATGATCTTGGGAGCGGCCGCAGTGCTGGCGGCGGCCCTGGCCGCCGCGGGCTGCGGCTCGGCTTCGTCGGCGTCACCCGCGGCGAGCGCCACAGCGGCCGCGACGGCTTCGTCGGCGGCCACGCCCGGCACATCCGCGTCGTCGCCGGCGGGGACGATGCCAGCACCGGGCGCCCTTACCGGCGAGGCGGCCTCGGTCGCGGCCGGCGACATCCCCGACAACCAGGTCTTCCTCACCCTGCACGACAAGGCGGGTGGCTTCTCGATGAAGTATGCGGAGGGCTGGGCCCAGCAGAGCAAGGCCGGCACGCTGACCATCCAGGACAAGAACAACGTCGTGCGCGTCGCCGTGAGCACCGCCGCCATGCCGACGACGGCGGCGGTGGACCTGCAGATGAAGGACCTCCAGGCGAAGACGCCTTCGCTGAAGGCCGGCGCGGCGACTGCGATGACGGTCTCGGGCGCCCCGGCCATCAAGGTGACGTACACGACGGTATCAGCGCCGAACTCGGTGACCGGCAAGACCACCATCCTCATGGTCGACCGCTACTACCTGTCGCACAACGGTCGTCTGGCCGTCGTCGACATGGGCACTCCGCAAGGCGTCGACAACGTCGACGCGTACCGCCTGATGATCGAGAGCTTCACATGGGCTCCATGACCACACTCGAGAGCCTGTACGTCGAGCCTGAGGCACCGGCGGGGCCGCAGGCCTGGCCGGCGCTGCGCTTCAGCGACGTCTTCAAGATCTTCCGCTCCGGAGGCGTCGGCGAGGCGTCCGTCGAGACCGTCGCGCTGCGTGGCCTCGAGCTCGAGGTCGCGCGCGGCGAACTGGTCGCCGTGCTCGGCCCGTCGGGCTGCGGAAAGAGCACCTTTCTCAACCTGGCGGCCGGGCTCGACGAACCGTCGGCCGGAGACGTGAGCGCGTTCGGCGCTTCGCTGGGCCGCCTCGACGAGGCGGAGCTCGCGGCCTACCGCGCTCGCAAGACGGCCGTGATCTTCCAGAGCGACAACCTCTGGCCCGGCCTCACGGCGCAGGAGAACGTCGAGACGATGCTCCGCCTGGCGGCCGTCAAGGACGCCGGCACGGCGGCCATGGAGGCCTTGGCGGCGTTCGGCCTTGCCGACCGCCGCCGGCACCGCGTGGCTGCCCTCTCCGGCGGAGAACAGCAACGCGTGGCGATGGCCGGCGCGGCCGCGCGCCGCGCCGACCTCGTGCTCGCCGACGAGCCCACGGGCGAGCTCGACGCCGCCAACGAAGCACTCGTGCTCGAAACGCTGGGTGAGCTGCGCACTTCGTATGGCGCCACCGTCGTCGTGGTCAGCCACTCCCCCCGCGTCGCCGACTTCGTCGACCGCGTCATCGAGCTCCGCGACGGAAAGGTGGTCGAGTGATGCCGCTTCGCACGCAACCCCACGCGACCCCTAGGGTCACGACGCGGACGCCGGCGCCCGCACTGTCCGTGTGCCGCCACGTCAGCGTCGTGCTGGGCCACGGCGAGACCCTCGTGACGGCGCTTGCCGGCGTCGAGCTCACCGTCCACGCCGGCGAACGCCTCGTGCTGTGGGGCCGTTCCGGCTCGGGCAAGTCGACGCTGCTGCACGTCATGGGCGGGCTCCTGGCCCCGACCTCCGGGAGCGTCGACTGGGAGGGGCGTCCGCTACAGGCGCTGGGCAGCACCCGCAAGGGCCGCCTGCGCGCGCCCGGTATCGCCAACGTGTTCCAGAGCGTGAACCTGCTCCCCTACTTCACGGCGTTCGAGAACGTCGCGTTCGCCGACCGCGTGGCGCAAGGCTGTGCCGCGGAAGCGGGCGGAGGAGCCGCCGGCCCAGCGCCGCTCACTCCGCTCGACCTTCTCCGCCTCGTGGGTCTCGACGACAAGGCCGAGGCTCTGCCGTCGGAGCTGTCCGGCGGCGAGGCGCAGCGCGTCGCCATCGCCCGTTCCCTGGCGCAACGTCCGCGCCTGCTCCTTTGCGACGAGCCCACCGGTCACCTGGACTCCGACACCGGCGCCCGCGTGCTCGCCCTTATCGAGGCGCTGCAGCGCGAGCTGGGCTTCGCCCTGGTGATCGCCACTCACGACCCCGATGTGGCCGCGCGCTTTCCGCGCGAAGTCGAGCTCCTCGACGGCCGCATGATCCGCGACGAGGTGCACTCGTGAACGCCTATCTCCGCCTGGCCACCGCCGGCCTCCTGCGCTCCCCCGGCCGCACAGTCGTGCGCGTGCTGGTGCTGGCCGCGGCCGTCGCCCTCCTCGCCGCGATGCTCCTGTTCGTCGGTGACTCGCTGAGCACCATGACCGCGGCGGCTACGCGCACCGTCCCGCTGGACTGGCAGGGACCGGTGGCGTCGCAGGCTCAAGCCACGAAAGTCGCCCAGGGCGTCGCGGCGCAGGCCGGCGTCCAGCAGGCCGCGGCGGTCGCCACGGCGCCGTTCGCCGGCATGGAGCACAAGGCCAGCACCGGCTCCATCACGACCTCCTCGGGCGCCATCCTCGCCGTGCCGCCTGACTACCTGACGCACCTCCAGACGTTCCGCTACCTTCATGGCAGCCTGCAGCCCGGCGGCATCGTGCTCGACCAGCAGCTTGCCGCGACACTCCAGGCCCAGGTCGGCGATACCGTCTTCATGACCCCCACCAAGGGCGCCGCCCCGCAGCCCTTCAAGGTCACAGGCGTAGCCCTGGTCAGTTCTGCCGACGTGCTCTTCCAGCCGCTGAACCCGCTCCTGGGGCCGGCCCCGGCACAGCCGCCGGCCAACATCGTCGTCATGCCGCTCGACACCTTCGCCGGCACCTTGGCCACGAAGCTGCCGACGATCGGCGCCGGCAACGCCGCCGCGGCCGCAGTGCCCGGCACGCTGCCCGGGACGCAGTGGCAGGTGCAGGTGCAGGTCGACCCGAACCACCTCGGCTCCAGTCCCTCGGCGGCGCTCAAGACCGCCGACCAGATCCGCAACCGCGTCGAGCGCTCGCTTCCCGGTCAGGTGCGCTTCGTCGACAACCTGTCGGACGCGCTGAACGGGGCCGCCGGTGACGCCCTGTACGCCCAGACGCTCTACATCATGCTGGCCGTGCCCGGCGCCCTCATCGCCCTCGGCCTCGCCTACCTCGCCGCGCTCGGGACAGTCGAGGCCGACCGCCGCGACCTCGCCCTGCTGCGGGCCCGCGGCGCGACGCGCCGTGGGCTCCTTGCCCTGGCCGCCAGCGAGAGCCTCGTGATCGGTATCATCGCCGGCGCCCTCGGCGTGGCCGCAGGCGCCGCCGCCGTGGCCCTTGTCGTCCCCGGCGGCGTCCACCTCACGCCGCTACGCGGCCTCTGGATCGTGCTGGCGTGCGTCCTGCTCGGCTTTGGCGGCGCCGCGGCGGCGCGCATCGGCGCCAGCATCGCCGTGTTCCGTGGCAGCGTCAGCGACGCCCGCCGCGTCACTCGTCGTCACGCGGCGCCGCTCTGGCAGCGGCTCTACCTCGACGTGCTTGCCCTCGTCGCCAGCGGCCTGATCTACTGGCTCACGGCGCGCACCGGGTTCTCGGCCGTCGTCAACCCCGACTCCAACCCGACGCTCTCGCTCTCGGTGTACATGTTCTTCGGGCCGGCCCTGCTGTGGATCGGCGCCACCCTGTTGCTCGTGCGCCTGAACGGAGGCGTCGTCACCTGGTTGGCGCGCCGCGCGACGCCGGGCCGCGCCACCACCAGGCGCGGCTTCCTGCTCGCCAGTGCCGGCCGCCGAGGCCCGGCCATCAACCGCGGCCTCGTCGTCGTCGGCCTGCTCCTGGCCTTCGGCGTCAACCTCGGTATCTTCACGGCCACCTACAACCAGCAGTCCCTGGTCGACGCGCAGCTCACTTTGGGCGCCGACGTGGTCGCCACCGCTCCGCCCGGCGTGACGGCGTCCCATGACCTCGCCGGCAAGATCGCCACGGTGCAGGGCGTGACCGCGACGAGCGCCGTAGCCCACTCCTACGCCTACGTCGGCCCTGACCTTCAGGACACCTACGGGATCGACACCTCCACCTTCACGGGCGCCACCACCCTGCGCGATTCCTACTTCGTCGGCGGCACGGCGCAGCAGACCATCTCCCGTCTCAAGTCGACGCCCGACGGCATCCTCGTCTCCAAGGAGACCATCACCGACTACCAGCTGAAACGCGGCGACCTGCTGCGCCTGCGCGTCCTGAACCACGCCACGGGTAAGTTCGTGGTGGCGTCGTTCCACGTCGTCGGCGTGGTCGTCGAGTTCCCCTCGGCGCCCAAAGACTCGTTCATGGTGACCAACCTGCTGTACCTGCTCTCGGTCACGCACGACCCGGGACCGAACACCGTCTTCGCGGCGGCGAACGGCGACCCGCGGGCGGTCGCCGCCCGGGTCGCACAGGCCACCGCCGCCGACGGCACCACCGTCAAGGACATCACTTCGCAGGTCGCGGCCACGGTGAGCTCGATCACCACCGTCGACCTCACCGGCATCAGCCGCATCGAGGAGGTGTTCGTGGTGATCCTGGCGGGCGCGGCCATGGCCCTGTTCGTCACGCTGGCTCTCGGCGAGCGGCGCCGCGAGCTCGCGACGATGGCGGCGCTCTCCGCGTCGCTGCGCGACATCAGCGCCTTCATCTGGAGCGAAGCGGCGCTGATCCTCGGCGCCGGCATCGTGCTCGCGGCCGCCCTCGGCTGGCTGCTCTCGGTCCTTCTCGTGGCGATGCTCCAGCATGTCTTCGACCCGCCGCCGGACGCGCTCGCCGTGCCCTGGGTCTTCCTCGGCGCGCTGGCTGCAGCGGCGGTGCTCGGCGCTGTGATCGCCATCGCCATAGCGGCGCGAGGCTTGAGGCGCCTGCCCCTCGGCTCCATACTGCGGGAGCAATGAGCCAGACGAGCATCCTGATCCTCGAGGACGACATCGAGATGCGGTCCCTCCTCGCGCGCGGGTTGCGCGAGGAGGGCTACCGCGTGGACGGCGTGGGGAGCGGCGGGCAGTTTCTGGACTGGGTCCAGCGCGCCGTTCCCGACGCCTTCATCGTCGACATCGGCCTGCCCGACGCCGACGGGCGCGACGTCGTGCAGGCGCTCCGCGCCCAGGGCATCGGCGCGCCGGTGCTGTTCCTCACGGCGCGCAGCGCGCTGCCCGACCGGCTCTCGGGCTTCAGCTCGGGCGGTGACGACTATCTCACCAAGCCGTTCGACTTCGCCGAACTGGTCGCCCGAATGGAGGCCCTCCTGCGGCGCGCCGGCCACGACGCGGCCGTGACGGTGGGCGGCCTGCGCCTGGACCCGACGGTCCACGCGGCGGAGTGCGGTGGCGCGTCGACCGAGCTCACGCCCACCGAGTTCCGCCTGCTCGCCCGGCTGGCGGCGGCGCCCGGAGACGCCGTCCGCCGCCACGCCCTGGTGCAAGCGGCCTGGCCGCACGGCGCCATCGTCAATGACAACACGCTGGACGTCTACATCGCCCGCCTGCGCCGCAAACTCGGCACGCTGCCCGAGGCGCCGGGCATCCACACCGTGCACGGCGTCGGCTATTCGCTGCGATGAAGCACCCTCGCGGCGTGCGCGCGCGACTCCTGACCACCGTCGTCGTCTCGGTGGCTATCGCCCTCGCGCTCATGACGGCAGGCTTCAACATCCTGCTGGCACGCAGTCTGTCCCGCGACGCCGACTCCGTCGTCAGGACGCGCGCCGCGACGGAGGCCGCGTCGGTCGATCTGGCGAACGATCGCCTGGTCGCGCCGGACCAGCCCGACAGCGGCGGCCTGGTGACGCAGGCATGGGTGTTCAAGGACGGCCGCGCGTTGGAGGCGCCGCGCGTGAGCGCGGCGCTGGACCGCGCGGCCCAGAGCGCCGCAGCGACGCCGAGAGTCTCGCTCGACGTACCCGGCCTCGACACGCGCCTGTACGCCACGACGGCCGCCGACCATCCATCTGTCGTGGTGGTCGCCGGCGTGTCGCTGGCGCCCTACCAGCAGACGAAGCGCATCGCGCTCGTCGGGTCTCTCGTCTTCGCAGCTCTCCTGCTGGTGGTCGTCGCCCTCATCGCCCGCTGGACGCTCCGCGCCGCGTTGCGGCCGGTCTCGCGCATGACGGCGGATGCCGAGGCGTGGAGCGAACAAGAGCTCGACAGGCGCTTCGCCGTGGGCGAGCCCTACGACGAGCTGAGCCAGCTTGCCGCGACGCTTGACCGCCTGCTCGACCGGCTGTCCGCCAGCCTGCACCGCGAGCAGCGCTTTTCCGCCGAGATGTCGCACGAGCTGCGCACGCCCCTCGCGAAGGTGCGCGCCGAGGCCGAGCTGGCCCTGCGGCGTGAACGGCAGCCCGAAGAGTATCGGCAGGCCCTGACGACCATCGTGACCAACACGCAGCAGATGACGAGCGCCATCGAGACGCTGGTGGCCGCCGCCCAGCAGGAGAGCGGTCTGGCACGCGGACGCTGTGACGCCGGCGACGTTCTCGACGAGGTCGGGGACACCTGCTCCGCGCTTGCCGAGCGTCGCGGAGTGCAGATCGAGGTGGAGACTCCGTCGCCACCACTTACTCTCGGCGTCGAGGCCGAGATCGCCGTGCGGGTGCTGCAGCCGCTGGTAGAGAACGCCTGTATGTTCGCCCGCGGACGCGTGCACATACACATCGAGCGGGGCGACGGAGCGGTGCTGATAGCGGTCGCCGACGATGGCCCCGGCGTGCGCGCGGAAGAGACAGATTCCATCTTCGCGCCCGGCGTGCGCGGCAGTGCGGCCGAGGCCGGAGCCCCGGCGGGCGCCGGCCTCGGCCTCGCTCTCGCGCGCCGTCTCGCGCGCGCCGCCGACGGCGACGTCTCGGTGCGCTCGGGCGACGGCGGCCACTTCGTGGTGCGCCTGCCCGCGGGCTGAGAACGCGACCGGCGAAGGCCGCCGGGCGGGCGGGCGAAGCCGGCCCCGCCGCCGGCGCCGCGTCAGTGGGCCGGCTTGACGGCGCGCACGAAGCCGCTGATCAGGCTCACGCCGTCGGGCAGCGCAGGCGCGCCGCAACAGGAGTTTTCGGGCGCGCCCTGGTAGACGTTCGTCACCTCGACCGCGGCGTCCGCGAAGCCGGCCTTGCGCAGGCGCGCCAGGTAGTCCTGCTCCTCGAGCGCGCCGGCGATGCAGCCCGACCAAGCTTCGACGTCGTCGAGCAGGCTCTGCGGGATGCGGCTCATGTCGCCTTGGAACACGATGTCGCTGACCGCGAACCGCCCGCCGGGCTTGAGCACGCGAAAGGCCTCGGCCAGCACGCGGTCCTTGTCGGTTGAGAGGTTGATCACGCAATTGCTGATGATCACGTCGACCGACGCGTCGGGCAGCGGCACGCACTCGATCTCGCCCTTGAGGAACTCGACGTTGGCGACGCCGGCCTTGCGCTGGTTGGCGCGCGCCAGGGCGAGCATCTCGTCAGTCATGTCGAGGCCGTAGGCCTTCCCTGCAGGACCGACGCGACGAGCCGACAGCAGCACGTCGATGCCGCCACCGCTGCCGAGGTCGAGCACGACCTCGCCGGGCTGCAGGTCGGCAAGCGCCGTCGGGTTGCCGCAGCCGAGGCTGGCGAGGAGCGCCTCTGCCGGCAGCGCGCTGGTCTCGTCGACAGCGTAGAGGCCGCGGGCCATCTCGTCCTGGGGGGTGACCGGAGCGGCGGGGCCGCAGCTGCAGCCGCAGCTGCTCGGCTGCGCCTGGCCGGCCGCGACCGCGCGCTCGGCGTAGTGCTCGCGGATCCGTTCTTTGAGGCCTTCGTCTGTCGTTGTGTAGCTCATCCCTGCTCCTTGCCGCGCAAAACGCATCAACTTCTTTCAATGCCAGAATACATCAAGAAAAGTTGGTGTCAACCCCGCTGCTGCTGCCGGCCGCCACGTACCGCCGCACGGCCACTCCCGCCCAGATGAACTCGACGACGCCGAACGGCCAGGCGCCCGAGAGGAATCCGTAGAGGCTCGACAGCAGGCAGCCGGCGGCGAATGCCAGGATGAACCCGCGACCGCGACCCTCGAGCGCGTACATGACCATCATGAACGTGACGGCGACCACGCCGTAGAGCGTGATGACGCTCATCGCACCTCCTCATGTGCACGGCGGTGACGATCCGCCGGCCACATCGTAGCCCACCAACGGGAGTACTTGTCGTGAGCAAGCGATGCGGGTATCATATGAACGTCCGTTCATACGTTCAGTGATCGAGGAGAGCATGCCGGACGCGACGATCTGCGGCAAGGGCGACGAGGACGCGCTCGACCACTGCGACGTGCACGTCGTGGACCCGGAGCGCGTACGCGCGGTGCGCGAGCGCCTGGTGACGGCCGCCGAGACTGAGCAGATGGCGGCCGTCTTCAGGGTGCTCGCCGATCCCAGCCGCTGCCGCCTTGTCGCGGCCATCATCGAGGCCGGCGAGCTGTGCGTCTGCGACCTCGCGGCGACGGTGGAGATGAGCGAGTCCAACGTCAGCCACCACCTGAGCGTGCTCCGCGCGCACGGCTTGGTGCGCGCCCGGCGCGCGGGCAAGATGGTCTTCTACTCCCCCGACGACGCGCACATCCGCATGCTCCTCGACATCACCCGTGAGCACGTGCGTCACGGACGCGAAGCAAGATGACCGAGCAGACCCTCGAGCTGGCGATGCTGCTGCCGCGCGAGGCTGAGTGCGGCAAGTGCGTGGGCGAGGTCGGCCGCGAGCTGGGCCGCCTCGACGGCGTGCACGCCGTCGAGGCGGACGTCCCTCGCGGCCTTCTCAACGTCCGCTTCGACGAGTCGACCCTCGGCGCCGCCGAGGTGCGCACCTTCGCGCGCCGCGCCGGCGCCCAAGCGCACTGCGCCGACCACTGCCCCGTCGCCGTCCACGACCACGGACAGCTCGATCTGCTGGCGCCTCTGCCCGGGGAGGACGGCTCCGTGCGCCGCGTGCTGCACGTCACCGGCATGGACTGCGCCGACTGCGCCGTCAAGCTGCAGGGCGCGCTCCGCAGAGAGCGCGGGGTGCGCGCCGCCGACGTCAACTTCGGCGCCGCGACCCTGGCCGTCGCCATCGATTCGGACGAGACCGACTTGAACGGCGTGTTCACCGCCGTGCGGCGCCTCGGCTACGACACGGTGGAGCGCAAGTCCAGGGCAGCGCTTGGCGGCGCGGCAACGGCCCACATGGCCGCCGCGCCGCCGGTCCCGTGGTTCCGCGAGCGCCGCGCGCTCCTCACGCTGCTCTCCGGCGCCCTCGTGATCGCCGGCTTCGTCGCCGAAGCGGTGGCGCCGGCCGTATCGCCGTGGCTCTTCGCCGCCGCGATGGTCGCCGGCGGGGTCTACGTGGGCCGCGCGGCCTTCTTCAGCCTTCGCGCCCGCCAGGTGGACATGAACGTCCTCATGACGCTGGCCGCCCTCGGCGCGGCCGCCATCGGTCAGTGGTCCGAGGCCGGGCTCGTCGTCTTTCTCTTCGGCCTCGGCACGTGGCTCCAGGTCACCACGCTGGAGCGCACGCGGCGCGCGATCAGCGGCCTCATGGCGCTCACGCCCCCCGCGGCCGTGATCCTGCGCGGCGACGTCGAAGTGACCGTACCGGCCGCCGACATCGCCGTGGGCGACATCGTCCTCATCCGCCCCGGCGAGCGGGCAGCCGTGGACGGCGTCGTGCTCGAAGGGACTGCGGCCGCGAACCAGGCCCCGGTGACCGGCGAATCGCACCCGGTCGCCAAGGCCCCCGGCGACCAGGTGTTCGCCGGCTCGATCATTGAGGGCGGATCCCTGCGCCTGCGTGCCACGACCGCCGCCGCCGACAACACCATCGCCAAGATCGTCCACCTGGTGGAGGAGGCGCAGGCGCAGCGCGCCCCGGCCCAGAGCATCGTCGACCGTTTCGCCGCGCGGTACACGCCGCTCGTGGTCGCCCTGGCGGCGGCCGTCGCCTTCGTACCGCCGCTGCTCGGCGCCTCGTTCGACACCTGGTTCTACCGCGGCCTCGCCCTGCTGATCATCAGCTGCCCATGCGCCCTCGTGATCTCAACCCCCGTGAGCATCCTGGCCGCCCTCGCCAACGCCACCCGTAACGGCGTGCTCATCAAGGGCGGCGTCTACCTGGAGCAGATGGCGAAGCTTGGGGCCGTGGCCTTCGACAAGACGGGGACGCTCACCGCGGGAAGGCCGCAGGTCACCGACGTGGTCGGGCTGCGTGGGACGTCACAATCACGGGTCCTCGGGATCGCCGCTGCCCTGGAGCGCCTCAGCGAGCACCCGCTGGCGCGCGCGATCGTGGGGCACGCGGCGAGCGCCCACCCGGCGCCCGCGCACGACGCCTGCGAATGCGGAGAGGCCGGCTGTGAAGCCGCGCCGGCCGCAGCACCAGGAGCGGATGTCGAGCGCTTTCGCGCCATCCCCGGGGCGGGCGTGCGCGGCGAGATCGACGGCCGCCTCTTCTTCGTGGGGCGCCCGGAGCTCCTCGGCATCCACGCCGGCGACCCGGCTCTGCAAGCAGCAGTGACGCGCCTCGAGCGCGACGGCAAGTCGGCGGTCGTGGTCGGCGACGAAGACGGCGCGCTCGGGGTCGTCGCCGTCAGCGACTCGCTGCGCAGCGAGGCCCCCGCGGCCGTCGCAGCCCTGCGCCGGATCGGCGTCAAGCACGTGGCCATGCTCACCGGTGACAACCCCGAGACGGCGGCCGTCGTGGGCGCTCAGGCCGGCATCGACGACGTGCGCGCCGGCCTCCTGCCGGCACAGAAGGTCGCCGCCGTCGCCGAGCTGTGCGGCCGCTACGGCGCGGTCGCGATGGTCGGCGACGGCGTCAACGACGCGCCGGCCCTGGCCGCCGCCACCCTCGGCATCGCCATGGGCGCGGCCGGCACCGATGCCGCCCTGGAGACCGCCGACATCGCCCTGATGGGCGACGACCTGTCCGCCGTGCCCGACACGATCCGCCTGGCACGGCGAACCACGCGCATCATCTGGCAGAACATCGTCTTCTCGATCGTCGTCAAGGCGCTCTTCCTGGTGCTCGCCCCGCTCGGCCTCGTCAGCCTCTGGCTGGCGGTGTTCGCCGACATGGGCACGTCGCTGCTCGTCACGGCCAACGGCCTGCGCCTCTTCCGCCGCTGAGGCCTCTGTGGCGTACAATGAGCTCGGCCCTGGTCGTCCGGGCCACCACGCGAGGAGGGACCGTGGGCGTCGTCATCTACACAAAGCCCGGATGCCCGTACTGCGTGACCGCGCGCAACGAGCTCGTCGCCCGCGGCGTCGAGTACGAGGAGATCGACGTCACCACCACGCCCGGCGCCCAGGAGCGGCTCGCGGAGCTGACCTTCGGGAGCATGATGGTGCCGGTGATCGTCGAGGAGGACGGGTCGGTGCGCGTGGCCGCCGGCGGTGGCTGACGCGTCTGACTCGGGCGCGCGTGTCGCGCCTCAGCCCGACTCCCACCCTCGCCTCACTTCTTGAGCGGCAGCCCCGCCTTCTTCCAGGCCATGAGGCCGCCGTGGACGTTGCTCACGTTGGTGTAACCCATGCCCGCGAGGCGCTTCGCCTGCCGCGGACTACGGTGACCGCTGAGGCAGATCACGAGCAGTTCGTCGTCGCGCCCGAGTCCCGTATCGTCCTGCTTGATGAGATCTGGAGGCACGCTTCGCGCGCCCTTGGGATGCCCGCTGCGCGCGTACTCGCGCGCCGAGCGCACGTCGATGAGCTTGGCGCCGCGCTGGCTCCGCGTGAACGCCTCTGTGACGTCGATGGTGGGCACCGACGCGGGGCCGGCTGCGCCGCCCGCGCCCTTCCGGCTAAATGGCCACATTGTGGTGCCGCGGCTGCTCGACGACGCCGTCGTACAGCACTTCGAACGGGCCGCTGGTGAGGATCGAGTGCAGCGTCCCGTAGACGCGCTGCACCTGCTCGCCGCCGTAGAACTCATCGTGAGCCTCGAGCGACTCCCACTGCGTCTCGAAGACGAAGTGGACGTCGCCGAGGGCGGACTCACGGCCCTCGTCGTGAAGCGCGCTGGCGAGCGGGGACATGCCGAACGAACGCAGGATGCGGTGGCTGCTGTGGCCGGGGGCGTTGCCGACCCAGCCGGCGAGCTCCTGGAGGGCGGCCTCGGCGCGATGCTCCGTGCCTTTGAGAACGCTGAACATTGTCTGACCGACGATCATCGGGGGCGCTCCTTCTCGGGTGCTGCCTGTCCTGTTTTCCCCGTCGAGCGCAGATCGGAACGAAAGCTCAGCGAGCGACCTGGCGGAACGCGGCTACGAGCGTGGCTGGCTTGAGCGCGGACGCGCTCTCGCCGGTCCACACGATCTTGCCGGCGCGGTCGACGATGAACGCCATGGGCCGCACCCCGCCGCTCTGCTTGAGGGCGCCGTAGGCCTGCGCCACACGGCCGTCGTCGGGGAGCAGCGGGAAGGCGAGGCCTTCGACCTCCGCGGCCAGCTTCGTCACCTCGTCGCGGCCGGCGTCGCAGATGGCGAGCAACTGGCCGCGCAGACCCCACAGCGTGTCGGCCGCCGCGCTGAGCTGCGCGAGCGTCGCGGCGGTCTCGGCGGCCTGCGTGGGGACGAAGACGAGCACCGCGAACCAGTCGCCGCGGTACTGCCTAAGGTTGATCTCGTTGCCGTCGACGGCGCTGATTGTGAAGGTCGGCGCTTCGCGGCCGACGCCGAAGTTGTAACCCACGTCGAGGACCTCCTGACGATGCCGCGGGCGCTGCCCGCGCGTGCCAGGGTGAGTCTATCAAAGGGCCGGAGGGCGGGCGGCGGAGCGCCACCCGCCCTCGTTCGGGTCGCCGGCAGGACGCTCAGAACGTCCTGTAGTACTCCTTGGCGGCCGCGCACACGGGGCACTTGTCCGGCACGTCGCCGATCACCGTGTGGCCGCAGATGAGGCACACGCTCACGGGCTGAGCGGCGATGTCCTTGCCGTCGAGGGCCTTGTCGCGCGCCTCGCTGTACATCCACTTGTGATCCATCTCGGCCTTGACCGCGTACTTGATGGAGCGGCTCGCCTGCGCGTTCTTCTGCGCCTTGGCGATCTCACCGTAGGCCGGGTACATCTCGTCGATCTCGAAGGACTCGCCGGCGAACGCCGCGGCGAGGTTGTCGGCGGTCGAGCTGATGCCCTTCATGACGCGCAGATGGTTGCGCGCGTGACGCGTCTCGGCGAACGAGATGGCGCGGAACAGCTTGGCGATGTTGGGGAACCCCTCCTCATCGGCCTGGTCGGCGAAGACCAGGTATTTCTCGGCCGCCTGGCTCTCTCCGGCGAAGGCGGCCTTGAGGCTCTCCTCCGTCATCGCGCTCAGGTCCTCCGGCTTGGGCAGGCGCCTCTCGAAGGCTTCGTCCATCAGAACTCCTTGAAGTACGAACCGGCCGTGCCGCACTGCGGGCACTCGTCGGGGGCGTCACCGATCACGGTGTGGCCGCAGATCGGGCACACGCGCACAGGTTTGACGTCGAGGTCGTTCTTGCCCTCCACGCCCTTGAGCGTGCTGTCGTAGATGCCCTGGTGATCCATCTCGGCCATGAGGGCGTAGCGGATGCTGGTCTGCGCGCTCTTGTTCTCCTGCATCTTGGCGACCGCGTCGTACGCCGGGTACATCTCCGTGATCTCGAAGGTCTCGCCGCCCCAAGCCGACTTGAGGTTCTCGGTGGTGGTGCCGATGCCGCCGAGCACGCTGAGGTGGTTGCGGGCGTGCATGCTCTCCGCGTAGGCCACGGCACGGAAGAGACGACTCACGTTGGGATAGCCCTCGGCATCCGCGACGTCGGCGAAAGCCAGGTACTTCTGCGAGGCCTGGCTCTCACCGGCCAGCGCGGCGGCAAGGTTCTGGGCCGTCATGACGCCGTTGTCCTCGGGCGCCGGTGGGGTGTTCCTGAATGCGTCTGCCATGTTCTCGTGCTCCTCCTTTGACGTGCGGCGCGCGGGTCCCTGACGGGCCGCGCCACTTCTCTCGTGGGCTGACGAAAGACGGACCTTCATGGTACCAGTCGTGGCGATGGGGAGAGCGTTGCCGACGGCTGCCCGGGCCGGTTCCGCTGCGGCCGCGCACCCGCGATCGCGGGGCGTCGCCGCCGGGCTGCCGGATGGCACTTGGACGCGTGCGTGACCCTCAGGGCCCCGCCGCTCAGGCGGCCGCCGAGTGCGCTGCGAGCGCCGGCACGAGCCGGTGCAGCACGGTGTGGATCTGACGCGGGCTCGCGTGGTCGAACAGCGCGTAGTAGAGATCGGGGTTGGACTGGCTGTGCGAGAATTGGCTGAGGTCCACCGTATGGCCGGCGGCCGTCGCCTCGCGCGCCTGGCCGCCGTCGATGGCCAGAAGAGCTGCCGTCGCCGGCACGGAAGCGTCACTGCAGATCTGGGAGATGTCCTGCGGATAGGTCCACAAGGAAAAGGCAAGCGGTTCGCCGCCGACCTCGCTGAGGACGAGGCGCACGCCTGGAGCTACCTCGCCGCTCAAGTCGAAGTGCCGGCGATCCGTGCCGCGCGCGCTGAGCGCGGCGCTCTGCACGCGGCGCACTTTGTCGACGAACGTCGTTTGGACGGGGCGTGGCATCTCGCTGGCGTTCTTCCCAAGCCGCCGAGCACATAAACCACGCGCCGACAGTGAAAACAGCCGCGGCGCCCGCCTCACAGACCGCTCGCGAAGGGCGCCGTCAGAGCAGGCGCCGCGCCGCGGCCTGCGCGCGCCGCGCCGCAACGCCGGCCATCAGGAACGCCGCGATCAGGCTCACGGTCGTGATGCGCGTGCCCGCCAGCGCGTCCGGGCGAACGACAAGCAGCGTCACGCCGGCGGCGAGAGCCACGGAGACCGCCGGCGAGCAGCCACGGGCCGCCGGCCCGGTGGCCGGCGAGCCAGGCGGCCTCGCTGCTCATGACGACGTGCATACGGATGCCGAACCAGTCGTTCTTCGGCAGCCGCCAGGTCATGCCGAGCACGCCCGTGACCGCCAGGAGCAGGCCGAAGAAGAACGGGGCGTAGGGAGTGAGGCGGCTCACGGCGGCTCACGAGCGGGCGGGGCGCCGGCTTCAGCCGGCGCCGAACCCGCCGCCCCCGCCGCCGCCTCCGCCGCCGCCCGAGAAGCCGCCTCCGCCGCCGGAGCCCGACGACGAAGACGAGGTCGCCACCGACACGGCCGCGTTGAAGCTCTGGTGCATCTCGCTGAAGGCCCCCATGCCGCCGTCGCCGGGCG
>Ga0209048_10001824_pt1 | contig 21525 bp, 16 predicted proteins | sample FrelakmetCRP12CR_FD_187146 | JGI IMG/M metagenome (GOLD analysis project Ga0209048, IMG submission 187146) | Freshwater lake sediment microbial communities from the University of Notre Dame, USA, for methane emissions studies - CRP12 CR (SPAdes)... | ecosystem: Environmental > Aquatic >... | reverse complement strand
GCCGCCGGGATACGTGGGCTACGAGGAAGGCGGCTACCTGACGGAGGCCGTCCGCCGCCGGCCGTACTCCGTGATCCTGCTCGACGAGGTGGAGAAGGCGCACCCGGACGTGTTCAACGTCCTGCTGCAGGTGCTCGACGACGGCCGTCTCACCGACGGGCAGGGCCGCACGGTCGACTTCCGCAACACCGTGGTCATCATGACCTCGAACCTGGGGTCGCAGACCATCCAGGAACTCGCTGGCGAGGCAAACTACGCCAAGATGAAGGCCGCGGTCATGGAGATCGTCGGCCAGCACTTCCGCCCCGAGTTCATCAATCGCGTGGACGAGGTCGTCGTGTTCCACCCGCTCGGCCGCGAGCACATCCGCTCGATCGTCGACATCCAGATCGGCTACCTGCGCAAGCGGCTCGTCGACCGGGACATCGGCCTCGAACTCGACGACCAGGCGCGCGACCTGCTGGGCGAGGCCGGCTTCGACCCCGTCTACGGCGCCCGTCCGCTCAAGCGGGCGATCCAGCACCAGCTCGAGAACCCGCTCGCGCAGCGCATCCTGCGCGGCGAGTTCGGGCCGGGCGAGACGATCCGGGTCACAGCCCGCGACGGCGCGATCGCCTTCGACAAACGCGCCGCGGCCGGCGCCGAGCCGGCCAAGCGGCGCAAGGCCTGACGGTGCCGCGGCGCCGGCCACGTCGGCCGGCGTCGTCGGGCCCGGGTGCGCAAGCCCTGCCGTTGCGCGCCGAAACCGTATAATCCCGCAGCCCAACGATCACGCACGCGCGAGCCATGCCCATCTACGAATACCAGTGCACGAAGTGCGACCACTACCTCGAGGCCCTGCAGAGGATCTCCGACAAGCCGCTGCGCGAATGTCCGGAGTGCGGCCGGCACACGCTGCAGCGCCTGATGTCCGCGCCGATGTTCCGGCTCGCCGGGAGTGGCTGGTACGAGACCGACTTCAAGTCGGACAAGGAACAAAAGCGCAACCTGGCCGGCGACAAGGGCGAGCCCGCCGAGCCCGCTAGCGCCGCGGAGAAGGTCGAGGCCAAGCCCGAGGCCAAGCCCGAGGCCAAGGAGACCCCGGCCAAGGGGGCGGAGGAGAAGAAGGCTCGGCGCTCGATGGTGACGAAGCCGTCGTTGAAGTCGAAGCGGCAAGGCAAGCCTGCGAGGTCCGCGGCGCGCAAGCCCGCCGCACGCGCTCGCCAGCGCTGAAGCGTCCGCGAGGTGAGCGGCCCTCCCCCCGGGGGGAGGGCACAAGCCCGCCTTGCGCCTCCTCTGGACGGCCCGTAACATCGCGCTCCTCTTGAAATTTCCCGGTTGCGTAGCGCCGGACGACGAGCCCCGATCACCATGCCCATGCGCACTCACTATTGCGGCGAGGTCAACGCAGGCCTCGTCGGCAGGAACGTCTCCGTCGCCGGCTGGGTGCACCGCCGGCGAGACCATGGGGGCGTGATCTTTGTGGACCTGCGCGACCGCGACGGCCTGCTGCAGGTCGTGTTCGATCCGGACGCAGCGGCGGTATTCGCCGAAGCCGAGCGCCTGCGCAACGAGTGGGTGATCCGCGTGACGGGTACGGTGCGACCGCGCCCGGCCGGCACCGCCAACCCCAACCTCCCCTCGGGTGAGGTCGAACTCCTCGCTCGGGACATCGAGGTGCTGAACCGCTCCGAGCCGATCCCGTTCCAGCTCGACGAGGACGTCAAGGAAGAGACCCGGCTCAAGTACCGCTACATCGACCTGCGCCGCGACGTGATGCAGCAGCGCCTGCGGTTGCGCCATGCCGTGACGCGCGAGATGCGCAGTTACCTCGACGGCCACGGCTTCATCGACGTCGAGACGCCGATGCTGACCAAGGCCACGCCGGAAGGGGCGCGCGATTACCTGGTGCCGAGCCGCACGCAGCCAGGCAAGTTCTTCGCGCTGCCGCAGTCGCCGCAGATCTTTAAGCAGCTGCTGATGATGGCGGGCTTCGACCGCTACTACCAGATCGTGCGCTGCTTCCGCGACGAGGACCTGCGCGCCGACCGCCAGCCGGAGTTCACGCAGCTCGACGTCGAGACGTCGTTTCTCACGCGCGACGAGATCATGGATCTCATGGAAGGGCTGGTCCGCGAGCTGTTCGTCAAGGTGCTGGGCACGCCGCTGCACGATCCTTTCCCGCGGATGACGTACGCCGAGGCGATGCGGCGCTACGCCTCCGACAAGCCGGATCTCCGCATCCCGCTCGAGCTCGTCGACGTTGCCGACCTCGTCAAGGACAGCGAGTTCAAGGTGTTCTCTGGCCCGGCGGCGGACCGGGAAGGGCGCGTGGCGGCACTGCGGGTGCCCGGCGGCGGCGAGAAGCTGTCGCGCAAGCAGATCGACGACTACGCGGCCTTCGTGGCCCGATACGGGGCGAAGGGCCTTGCCTACCTCAAGGTCAACGACGCCGCCAAGGGCCGCGACGGTCTGCAGTCGCCGATCCTCAAGTTCCTGTCGGACGCGGCGGTGGCGGGCCTGATGAGCCGCACGGGCGCGCAGACCGGGGATCTCGTCTTCTTCGGTGCCGACAAGGCCAAGGTCGTGAACGACTCCATCGGCGCCCTGCGGCTCAAGGTGGGGCAGGACCTCGGGCTGGTGGAGCGGGGTTGGCGGCCGCTGTGGGTCGTCGACTTCCCAATGTTCGAGTGGGATGCCGACGAGAAGCGCTGGGCCGCCATGCATCATCCGTTCACCTCGCCGGTCAACGACGATTCGACGGCGCTCAAGGCCGACCCGGCCGGCGCGCTCGCCCGTGCCTATGACATGGTGCTGAACGGGTCGGAGATCGGCGGCGGTTCGGTGCGCATCCACCGCCGCGAGATGCAGTCGACGGTGTTCGACCTGCTCGGGATCGGCCCCGAAGAAGCGCAGCGGAAGTTCGGTTTCCTGCTCGAGGCGCTGCGCTACGGCGCGCCACCGCACGGCGGCATCGCCTTCGGGCTCGACCGGCTCGCCATGCTGATGGCGGGCGCGGAGTCGATCCGTGACGTCATCGCCTTCCCGAAGACGCAGACCGCGACCTGCCCGCTGACGGATGCGCCGACGGAGGTGTCCGAGCAGCAGCTGCGCGACCTGCACATCCGGGTGAAGCTGCCCGCCAAGGACTGATGGCGAGCGAGCGCGTCGTCCTCATCCACGGCCTGTGGATGACCGGCTTGGAAATGGGCGTGCTCAAGCACCGGCTGCAGCACGACCACGGCTTCGACGTGCACGTCTTCGCCTATCCGACCATGCATGGGGATACGCTCGGGGTGGCCCGGGACCTCGCGCAGTTTGCACGGGCGCTCCTCGTCCCGGGACAGCCGCTGCACTACGTCGGCCACAGCCTCGGCGGCGCGCTCGTCTACAAGGCCCTGGTCGAGTGCGGCGCGCCGGCCGGTGGCAACGCGGTGCTGATCGGCGCCCCGATCAACGGCAGCCGCGCGGCCGACGCCGTCTCCCGCAACGGCGTTCTCAACTGGATGCTTGGGCCGCACGTGCCCCGTGAACTGGCGCAGCCCTGCGGTCGGTCCTGGCAGGGCCCGGGCGCGCTCGGCGCCATCGCCGGCTCGCGTCGCATCGGCACCGGGCAGTTCTTCGCCGACTTCAGCGGCGAGCACGACGGCAGCGTGGCCGTCGAGGAAACCATCATCCCCGGCCTGAGCGACCACATCGTGCTCCCGCACAGCCACATGGGCCTGATCTTCGCTGCCGACGTGGCAGAGCAGGTCGCGCATTTCCTGCGCCATGCGCGGTTCGCGCGCTGAGCTGCGGCAGGCCGTCTACTTGAGCATTCCGCGCAATTCGGCTTCCGACCAGCCGCCGCCGAGCGCGCGGTAGAGCTCGACATAGCCCTGCAGCTGGCTCAGCTTGGCGCGCGCGAGGTCGATCTCCGCCGCGAACAGCTGGCGCTGCGCATCGAGCACCTCGAGATAGCTCACGACACCGGCGCGGTACCGCTTGAACTGGAGCTCGAGTACCTTGCGCGCCGCCTTCGTGCGGACCTGGTTCTCGGCGATGACGCTGCGAACCTTGTCGGTCACGATGAGCGCATCGGCTGTCTCGCGGTAGGCCTGCAGCACGCCCCGCCGGTACGCGAGCTCGGCCTGCTCGAGCTGCGCCCTCGCCACCTCGACGTTCCCCGTGCCGCGCCCGGACTGGAAGACCGGCATGTCGACGAACGGCCCAATGGAGAAGAGACGCGCGGCCGGGTCATTGGCGTCGAGCAGGTGGCTGATCTCCGGGCTCACGATGCCGTAGAACGAGGTGAGGCCGAGGGTGAGGTACGGGAAGCGCAAGGCCTCGGCGACGCCCACGTTGGCGGTCGCCGCGTGCAGCTGGTTCTCGAGCTGCCGCAGGTCCGGCCGCCGCGACAGCAGCTGCGCAGGCAGCCCCACCGGGATGTCGGCGGGTACCGGGAACGCCGCGGGTGGCTGCGACCGCGGCACCGCGTCGGGCCCGGCACCGAGCAGGAGGCGCAGCAGGTTCTCGGTTTGCACGCGCCTCTCCTCGGCGAGCGGCAGCTGGGAGCGCGTGGCGGCGAGCTGGGAGAGGGCCTGCTGTTCTTCCGTGGCGGAGGCTACGCCGTTGCGCTTCTGCGAGCGCACCAGCTCGAGCGAGGCCGACTGGCTCTCAATGGTGCGCTGGATGATGGCCACTTCCTCATCGAGCTCCCGGAGCTGAAACCAGCTCGTCGCGACCGTCGCGACGAGGGAGTTCATCACGCCACGCGCGGAATCTTCGGAGGCGAGCAGCTGCGCGCGCGCCGCCTCGTCCGAGCGGCGCAGGCGCCCGAACAGGTCGAGCTCCCAGTTGAGGGCGAGTCCCAGCGAGTAGCTCGAGTCCTCCTTGCTGAAGGAACTGGGCGAGGTGTTGCCGACGGCGCGGATCTCCGGCCCGAAATAGCTACGGGCGATCCGTGAATAGCCCCGGTACTCCTCCACGCGGGCGAGCGCGATCCGCAGGTCGAGGTTGTTCTTGAGCGCAGTCTCGAGGAGGGGGCGCAGCTCTGGGTCGTTGAACGTGTCCGCCCACCCGACGTCCGCAAAGGACGTGGCCTGCTGGGCGCTCAGCACGTCGCGATACTGCGCCGGCGCCGGCAGGTCGGCAGGCCGCTTGTAGTCGGGCCCGATGGCGCAGCCGGCGAGCGCGAGCGCCAGACCCGTCGCAAGGATGCTTGCGCGGCGTTTCATGCCGACGCTCCCGCCGCCGTCCCTCCGGCCGGTGCTGGCGGCGGCGCGGCGCCGCCGAATTTCTCCGACAGACCCTGGATCAGAACATAGAAGGCGGGCACGGCCAGGGTGGTGAACACGGTCGCCGCGAGCATGCCGCCGAAGACCGTGATGCCGACCGACACCTTCGAGGCGGCGCCAGCGCCGCTGGCGAGGATCAGCGGCACCACGCCCAGCATGAACGCGAAGGAGGTCATGAGGATCGGCCGCAGGCGCAGGCGCGCCGCGTCGAGGGCGGCCTCGAAGATTGGCATGCCATTCTCCCGGTTCAGCTTCGCGAACTCGACGATCAGGATCGCGTTCTTGGCGGAGAGGCCGACCAGCGTCACGAGCCCGATCTGGCCATAGACGTTGAACGGGATGCCGATCAGCTTGAGCGCGGACAGGGCCCCGAGGAAACCGAACGGCGTGGCAAGCAGCACCGCGAACGGCACGGCCCAGCTCTCGTAGAGCGCGGCGAGAAACAGAAAGACGACCACGATCGACAGGCCAAGCACGGCGATCGAGCTGTTGCCGGCCTCGATCTCCTGTCTGCTCTGGCCGGACCACTCGATGCCGTAGCCTTCGGGCAGTGTCTCGCGGGCCACCTCTTCTAGCGCCCGGATGGCGTCGCCCGAACTCGCGCCGGGCGCGGGCGAACCGCTAAACGCCGCGGTGCGGTAGAGGTTGTAGCGCTGCATGAACCGCGCGCCCGTGCCCTGCTGCCAGGTGGTGAGCGTGTCGAGCGGCACCATGCCGCCGTCGCGGTTGCGGACGAACAGGCGGGAGATGTCGGTCACTTCCTGCCTGAAGTCCGATTCCGCTTGCAGCGTGACCTTGTAGTTGCGCCCGAAGCGGGAGAAGTCGTTCACCTGATAGCCGCCTAGGAACGTCTGCAGCGTGGCGAAGACCTCGTTGATCGGCACGCCCAGCTTCTTCGCCTTCTCACGGTCGACGAACAGCTGGTAGTTGGGCGTGCTGGCGCTGAAGGTTGTGCTGATGCGGCCGATCTCCGGGCGTTTCTGCGCGGCCGCTATGAAGTCCTGCGCCACCTTCGCAAGTTCCTCCGGCGGTTGGTTGGAGCGCGCCTGCAACATGAGCGAGAAGCCGGATACCGATCCGAAGCCCGGCAGCGCCGGCGGGTTGAACGGCAGTACGACCGCCTCGGGGATGCCCCGAGTGGCCGCGTAGAGCTTGCCGAGGATGGCGCGGACGCCCAGATCCTTGGTCTTTCGCTCCGCCCACGGCTTGAGCTTCACGATCATGAGCGCGCCGTTGGAGGCCGCGGTTCCGGAGAGCAGGTCGAATCCGGACACGCTCACGACCGAGTCCACGCCGGGGATGCCCCGTACGATCGGCTGGACCTTGGCTAGCACTGCGTCGGTGCGCTCCTGCGAGGCGGCGTCGGGCAGCACGACCTGCATGAACACCGCGCCCTTGTCCTCATCGGGCACGAAGCCGGACGGCACGCTGCGGAATAGCCCCGCCGTGGCGAGGACGACGGCGCCGAGCGTCAGCATCACCATCAGGGTGCGCCGCGCCAGCACGGCCGCCGCGCTGCCGTAACGGCCGTTCAGTCGCTCAAAGCCCGCGTTGAAGGCCCGGAAGAAGCGCGCGAGCGGCGCGTGGCTCTCCTCGTGCGGCTTCATCAGCATGATGCAAAGCGTCGGCGTGAGCGTGAGCGCCACCAGCGCCGAGAACATCGTCGAGACCGCCACGGTCACCGCGAATTGCTTGTAGAGCTGCCCCGTGACGCCCGGGATGAATCCCATCGGGATGAAGACGGCGGCCAAGATCAAGGCGATGGCGACGACCGGGCCCTGCACCTCTTCCATCGCCTGTATGGTCGCCTCGCGCACCGCAAGTCCGGTGCCCATCTTGTGTTCGACGGCTTCCACCACCACGATCGCGTCGTCCACCACGATGCCGATCGCGAGCACCATGCCGAACAGCGACAGCGTATTGATCGTGAAGCCGAGCAGCTGGAATGCCGCGAACGTCGCGATCAGCGAAACGGGCACGGCGAGCATCGGGATCAGAGTCGTGCGCCAGTTCTGCAGGAACAGGAACACGACGACGAGTACCAGCAGGAGTGCCTCGACGAAAGTGTGCTTCACCTCCTCGACCGAGGCGTTGACGAAATCGGAGGTGTCGTAGACGACCTTGTAGTCGAGCCCCTCGGGGAACTGGCCGGCGAGCCGGGTCAGCTGCGCCTTGAGCAGTGCGGCCGTCTCGAGCGCGTTGGCGCCCGGCACCAGCGAGATGGATACGAGAGCCGCGGGCTTGCCGTCCAGCGCCGAGACGTTGCTGTAGCCGCGCGCGCCAAGTTCCACCCGGCCGATGTCCTTGATGCGGATGAACGACCCGTCCGGCTTCGAGCCGACGATCACGTTCCCGAACTCGTTCGCCTTGATCAGCCTGCCCTGCACCCGCATGGAGTACTGGAAGCTCTGGCCTCGCGTGGCAGGCGGCGCGCCCACCTGTCCGGCGGGGACGTGCAGATTCTGCTCGCGGATCGCCTGGGCGACGTCGTTGGCGGTGATGCCGAGGCTCGCCATACGATCGGGCTTGAGCCAGATGCGCATGCCGAATTCCGAGCCGAAGACCTTGACGTCCCCGACACCCTTAACGCGCTTCAGCTCGTCGACGATGTAGACGAAGCCATAGTTGCTGATGAACAGCGGGTCGTACGTGCTGTCGGGCGAGTAAAGCGCGAAGTACATCAGCGTGTCGGGCGACTGCTTGCGTACGGTCACCCCGGCGTTGATCACCTCCGAGGGCAGCTGCGAGTTCGCCTGTGCGACGCGGTTCTGCACCTCGACCGCGGCCAGGTCCGGGTCCCGCTCGAGCGCGAAGGTTACGGCGATCGAGGAGCTGCCGTCGTCGCCGCTCACCGAGTTGATGTAGAGCATGTCGGTCGCGCCGTTGACCTGCTGGTCGATCGGCGCGGTCACGGACTCCTCGACGACGTCGGAGCTCGCGCCGAGGTAGAAGCCGTTGATCTGGACGGTCGGCAGGGCAATGTTCGGGAATTCGCCGATGGGCAGCCCGATGAGCGACAGCCCGCCGATCAGCAGCAGGAACAGCGAGACCACGATCGCGAAGACCGGGCGGTCGATGAAGAAGCGGGCCACGGCTGAGCTCCGCTCAGTGGGTTACGGCGGTCGGGGGCGAACCGACGGTCGCCGCCTTGGCCACCGCGGGCGGGTCGAAGTCCTCGAGTTTCACCGGCACGACCTTGAGGGGCGTGCCCGGCCGCGCCTTCTGCAGGCCCTCGACGACGACGCGGTCGCCGTCCTTGAGCCCAGCCTTGATGACCTGCCGGTTGCCGAAACGCGGGCCGAGCTCCACGGGCCGCATCTCGGCCTTGTCGCCCTCCCCGACGACTGTCACGAAGAAGCGCCCGAGCTGTTCCTGGATCGCCCGGTCCGGCACGACGATGGCATTGATCGGCCGGCCCCCGCTGGCGCGCACCCGTGCGAACAGTCCGGGGAGCAGCTTGTGCTCGGGGTTCGGGAACTCCGCCCGCAGCTTGTAGGTGCCGGTGGTCGGGTCCAGGGCGCGATCGCCGAAGTTGATGAGGCCGCTCTGCGGGTAGATCGAGCCGTCGCTCAGGATCAGCTGCACGACGCGCGCGGGGTCGCCCGGCGCCGGGTCTTGGCCACCGAGGCGGCGTTGGGCATCGAGCAGCTCCGCCTCGCTGATCTGGAAATAGACCCAGGCGGGATCGTCGCTCGACAGCGTGGCAAGCAGGGTCTGGCCGGCGGAAATCAGGTCGCCCGGGAACACGTGCGCCATGCCGATGCGGCCGTGGATCGGCGCCCGGATCTCGGCGTACTCCAGCCCAAGGTTGGTCTCTTCGAGTGCTGCGCGGCTGGCCGTGACCTGCGCTGCTGCCTGCCGTTCGGCGGCGACCGCGTTGTCGTAGACTTGGCGACTGATGGCCTCGTCCGCGAGCAGCGGCTTGTAGCGCGCCACGTCCTCGCGCGCCCGGGCGAGGTTGGCCTCGGCTGAGGCGACCTGGGCCTGGGCGCTCGCCACCTGCGCGCGGAATTCCCGCGCGTCGATCGAGAAGAGCGGTTGGCCTTCATTGACCAGCGTGCCGTCGTTGAAGTGCTTCTTGAGGAGGATCCCGCTCACCCGCGAGCGGATCTGCACTTCCTGCGAGCCCTTCACCTCGCCCACCTTGTCGGCGTACATGATCGTCTGGCTGTGCGCGACCGCGAACGCCTTCACCTCCACGGGCGCGGAGGGCGGGGCGACGGGCGCCTTGCTGCAAGCCGCAAGTTGCAGGAGCAGCAGCGAGGCCGCGGCCGCCGCGGCCGCCGGGGCCGCGAGGGATCGCGGGCGATTATTCGTTCTTATCACGGGCCAGCCTCCCTAGTCGGCCGCGCTGCCCTTCTTCGGCGACGGTCGTGGAGTCTACCGCACGGATCGTGGCGAATCAGCGGCCGCGGAACTGCTCCTTGATCCTGAACAGCAGCGCCAGCGCGTCGCGCGGACTGAGCGACTCCGGGTCCACGGTCGCCAGGGCCTCGAGGACCGTAGCCTCCGCCGGGTCGGCTGGCCTCGCCAGGTTCAGCTCCTGCTGCGGCGCCGGTGGCTTGGTGGCATGGTCGCGGCGCTCGAGTTCCTGCAGGTGGCGGCGCGCGTCGTTAACGACCCCCCGCGGCACGCCGGCGAGCCGCGCCACCTGCAGGCCGTAGCTCTGGTTCGCGGGGCCTTCCTTGACCGCGTGTAGGAACACGAGCTCGTCGCCGTATTCGGTCGCGTCGAGGTGGACGTTGGCGCAGCGCGGCAGCTCATCAGCGAGCGCGGTGAGCTCGAAGTAGTGGGTGGCGAACAGCGTGAACGCGCCGATCTCGCGCCCGATGTGCCGCGCGCAGGCCCACGCGAGCGACAGCCCGTCGTAGGTGCTCGTGCCGCGGCCGATCTCGTCCATCAGCACTAGGCTGTCGCTTGTGGCGTTGTTCAGGATGTTCGCCGCTTCGGTCATCTCCACCATGAACGTCGAGCGGCCGCCGGCCAAGTCGTCGGCTGCGCCTATGCGCGTGAAGATGCGGTCGATCGGTCCGATGAGGGCCGCGTCTGCCGGCACGAAGCTGCCGATGCCGGCGAGGATCGCGATCAGCGCCGCCTGCCGCATGTAGGTCGACTTGCCGCCCATGTTCGGGCCCGTGACGATCAGCATGCGCCGACCGTCGTGCAGAACCAGGTCATTCGGCACGAACGGGCCGTCCAGGTGCTGCTCGACGACGAGGTGGCGGCCGCCGCGGATCTCGATCCTCGATTCGTCGGAAAGCTGCGGCTTGACGAGACGCAGCGCGATCGCGCGTTCAGCGAGGTTCGCGAGCACGTCGAGGGCCGCTATGGCCGCCGCGGAGGTTTGCAGTGGCGCCAGGGCGGCGATGAGGCGATCGAGCAGCGACTCGTAGAGCTCGCGCTCCCGCGCCAGTGCACGGTCCCGCGCGCCGAGGACCTTGTCCTCGAACGCCTTGAGCTCCGTCGTGATGTAGCGCTCGGAGTTCTTCACCGTCTGGCGACGCACCCAGTCCGCCGGCACCTTGTCGGCCTGACTGCGGCTCACCTCGATGTAGTAGCCCTGCACGCGGTTGTAGCCGAAACGCAGGTTGTCGAAGCCCGTGCGCTCGCGCTCGCGGGTTTCGAGGTCGAGCAGCGCCTCGTCGCTGTGCTCGCTGATGCGGCGCAGCTCGTCAAGATCGGCGTCGTAGCCGGGCGCGATCACGCCGCCTTCGCGAAGCAAGGCGGGCGGCGTGGGGACCAGGGCGGCGGCCAGTAGGGCGCCGGTGTCCGGGTGCGTGCCGGCACCGGCGGCGAGCTGTCGCAGCAGGGGCGCATCGAGGCGCTGCAGCAGGTCCTGAAGCTCGGGCAGGCAGCCGAGGGCCTCGCGCAGCTGCGCAAGGTCGCGGGGGCGTGCCGAGCGCAGGGCAACTCGCGCCAGGATCCGCTCCACGTCGCCGACGCGCCGCAGAAGGTGGTGTAGCGGCTCGTGCGCGGCCGCGTCGAGTATTGTCTCGACCGCCTGCAGCCGGTGCTCGCGGGGGGGGCGGCTGCGCAGCGGACGCTGCACCCAGCGGCGCAGCTCGCGGCCCCCCATCGCGGTGGCGGTGCGGTCGAGCACGCCGAGGAGCGTGCTCTCCGCACGCCCCGACAGGCTCGAGTCGAGTTCCAGGTTGCGCCGCGTGGCGGCGTCGAGCAGCAGCGCATCCTCGCGCAGCTCGCAACGGATGCCGCGCAGGTGGGGGAGGGCGGATTTCTGGGTCTCGCGGACGTACAGCAGCAGGCAGCCCGCAGCACCGATGGCGAGCGGGCGGCCGTCGAGACCGAAGCCCGCGAGGTCCCGGGTGCCGAACTGCTCGCACAAGTGCCGCTCGGCGCTGGCGCTCTCGAAGTGCCAGGGGGGTCTCTGGCGCACCGTGGAGGTCCAGCCCGCCGGCGCCGCGCTGCCCTCCTGGACCAGCAGTTCCGCCGGGCGCAGGCGCTCAAGCTCCGCGGCGAGCGCCTCCTGGCCCGCGGCCTCGAGCGCCTGGAAGCGGCCGCTCGACAGCTCGAGCCAGGCGAGGCCGAAGCGCGCGCCCGCACTCGCGACGGCCGCGATCAGAGTATCGCGGCGCTCCTCGAGCAGGGCATCGTCGGTGACGGTGCCGGGCGTAACGATGCGCACGATTTGGCGTTCGACCGGTCCCTTGGCCTTGGCCGGGTCGCCGATCTGCTCGCAGATCGCCACCGACTCGCCCTTGCGCACGGCGCGCGCAAGGTACGTGTCGACGGTCTGGACCGGCACGCCCGCCATGGGGATTGGCTCGCCGCCCGACTGACCGCGCGCGGTCAGTGTGATGTCGAGCAGGCGCGCGGCCTTGCGGGCGTCCTCGAAGAACAGCTCGTAGAAGTCCCCCATTCGGTAGAACAAGAGCACGTCCGGCACCTGCGCCTTGAGGCGAAGGTACTGCTGCATGACCGGAGTGTGGCTCGCGAGGTCGGGGGCGGACATCAGGCGGACAATGGTACGTCAGGGACGCATGCGGTGGAGCGCGCCAAAGAAAACGCCAGCCCTCCGTAGAGGGCTGGCGTTTGGCGGACGGCTCGCGCCGTGCGACTACTGCTTCTTGTCGGCCGTCGCGACCGGGCCAGACTGTCCGGCGACGAACGGGTATTTGGAGAAGATGTGCTGCACGGCCGCCGTGAGCGATGCCTCGCGGTTCTGCATCATCTCCTTGGAGAGGACGTCCTCGACGCCGCCCTGGTAGACGACCTGGCGCTTCTCGCGGTCGACCACGTCCATGACGAGCGTGCCGACGTGGTAGCGGCGGGTCGTCACCTCGGAGCCGCCCCAGCCGCCGTAAGGAGCGCCGTACCAGCCGCCGTAACCCCAGCCCGGCCCGTAGTAAGGTCCCGGCACCGACTCGACGTCGACCTTCTCCTCAACCTTGCCCCGGAAGTTGATCACGAGGTCGGGCGTGTCGGAGCGCGTGTAGCCGCGCGCTTCCATCTCGCGGGCCGCCTGGTTCTGGATGATCTGCGTGGTCAGCGACTTGAACTGGCTCGAGTCCGTGTCCGCCGGCACGACGAAGCCGTAGGTGCGGTACTTGCCGAAATCCGCGGCCTTGTCGTAGTCGCCACGGATCTGGGGGCCGCTCGCGCAGCCCGCCGCCAGCAGTGCGACGGTCAATATTGCCGCCGCCGACTTGAATGTGAACTTCAACATGGAGCCTCCTTGTTCCGGCTCGTCACCGGGCCAGGGGAACGGCACGCGCGCCCTGGAAATCCATGAGGGCATTGAGCTTGTTCTCGACCTGGACCCAGCGCAGCACCTTGGTCTGCGGCAGCACGTCGGCGAAGCGCTTGGCGTACTTCTTCACCAGCGCGTTCCTGTCATCCTGCAGACTGAAGAAGTCCTTGAGGATGCTCTTGGCCGCGGCGTCGGTCATCGAGTCGTAGTTCGACGCGTACTTGTTGATCAGGTCGGCGCCGCGCTCGTACAGGGCCTTGCGGTCCTTCTGGTACTCGTCGTAGATCAGCGTGAACTTCTGCGTCTCCGTGTCCGTGAGATTGAGCGTCTTGAGCACGATCGCGCGCTTATCGGTCTGGATCTGGCTGATGAGCAGCTGCGTGTCGTCATTCGTGCTCGAGGTCATCTGCGCCGCGGCCGGGCCCATGGCATCCAGCAGCGCGAAGGCCGCGACGGCGACAAGCGCGAGCAGCGACTTGGTCTTGATGGTCATGACTGCAGTTCCTTAGGACTACCGGGTCCGTGAAAAGTTCTCTCAGCGCGCCAGCGGGATCAGGCCGAAGACCTGGCTGCGAAGCAGGATCTCGATGCGGGTCTCGATTTGCGAGTAGCGCAGGGCCTTCTTCGGGGGCAGCACCTTGGCAATCTCGGCCGTGTAGCGCTGCTTCAGGTCCATCTTCTTCTTCTCGATTGCCATCTTCTCCGCGAGCATCGCCTTCGCGTCAGCGTCGGTGAGCGTGTCGTACTTGTTGGCGAAGTCGGTCACCAGCGCGAGGAAGCGGTCGTCGAGCTTCTTCGCCTGCGCCTCGTACTCGTCGTAGACCGGCCAGAAAGCCCGGCTTTCGTTGTCGCTGAGGCCGAGGTTCTGGACATAGACGGCGCGCTTGTCCGTCTGCACCTGCTTGAGCAGGATCTGCTGGTCCGCCATGACGCCCTGGGTGGGCTCCTGGCTGTCGGCGGCGTTCGAGACGAGCGGCACAATGGCGAGTGCGAGCCCAAGCGCGATGGAAGCGATTCTCATGGGTAACCAGCCTTGGTGTTCTGTTGAGGGAGGCAACCCGAAACCTTAGGCCAGCCCCCCTCGGGCTGGCAAGGGGCGTTTAGAATCCGCATATGACCGCCCCGGACGATGCCGAACTCCGTGCCCTGGCTGCCGCCGTGGCCGACCGATTGTTGTCTTGCGGACGGTCGCTCGTGACCGCCGAGTCCTGCACGGGCGGGTGGATCGGCAAAGTCTGCACCGAGTTGCCCGGCAGCTCACGCTGGTTTCTGGGCGGCGCGGTCGTCTATGCCAACGCCGCGAAGACGGCCCTGCTCGGTGTCAGCCCGCGGCTCCTGGAGGACGATGGGGCCGTGAGCGAGGCGACGGTGCGGGCCATGGCGGTCGGCGCCCTCGAACGGCTGGGCGGGGAGGTCAGCGTCGCCGTGAGCGGCATTGCGGGACCCGAGGGCGCCGCGCCCGGCAAACCCGTCGGCACCGTCTGGTTCGCCTGGGCGAGCCGCCAAGAAGGCCGCATCGACCTCCTGGCAAGCTGCGGGCACTTCGCCGGCGACCGCGACGCGGTGCGCCGCCAGGCGGTACGGCGGGCGCTGCGGGGCGTGCTCGAAGCTTCGTGAGCGATCGGCTCTTCTTCGCCCTCTGGCCGGACCAGGAGTTGCGGGAGCGGCTGGCGCAGCGCCTGCCCGCGGTGCTCGCGGGCTACCCTTGCCGGCCTCAGCGCCCGGATCAGTGGCATCTGACGCTCGAGTTCCTGGGCGAGGTCGAGGCCGAGCGACAGAGGGCGCTGCGCGAGGCTGCGAGCCTAGTGGCCAGTCCCGTCCGGATCGAGATCGTGTTCGACCGTCTGGAGCATTGGGCGCGGTCGCAGGTGCTGTGCATGGTGGCGACCGAGGTGCCGGCCGCTGTGCTGGCCATGGTCGACTCGCTGCGAATGGCGCTCGCTGCGCAAGGCTTTTCGCCGGAGCAGCGTGCCTGGCGTCCACACCTCACGCTGGCCCGCAAGGCGCGCCGCCCGATCCCTTCGCGGCCGGTCGAGCCGCTGTGCTGGTCGGCGAGCGAGTTCGTGCTCGTGCGTTCGATCACCGATCCAGCGGGCTCACGCTATGAGCCTCTGGGGCGTTGGAATCTGCACCCAGCCCCCGCCCCGGCGAGTGCCTCCTGAGGTCGCGGACGCCGGTGCGTTCGGCGCTCCGGCGGGTCGGGGCCCCGACGGCCGAAGGCAAGTGGAGAATTGACTGATTTGACTCAATTATTCGACCGGCGCGAGGGCGTTCCCTGTGGAATAATGCGCGCCTTTCCCGGATCCCCAAACCACACCACGGGCCATCGCGGCCCCGCGAGTAAAGCAATGGAAGACAACCGCAAGAAGGCGCTGGTGGCCGCGCTCGGCCAGATCGAAAAGCAGTTCGGCAAAGGTTCGGTCATGCGCCTCGGCGATGCGGCGGCTACCTACGACGTGGAGACCGTCCCGACCGGGTCGCTCGGCCTGGATATCGCGCTCGGGGTCGGCGGGCTGCCGCGCGGCCGCGTGGTCGAGATCTACGGTCCGGAGTCCTCCGGCAAGACGACGCTTGCCCTCACCGCCATCGCCGAGACCCAGCGGCGCGGCGGCACTGCGGCATTCGTCGATGCCGAGCACGCGCTGGATCCGGCCTACGCCGGGAAGCTCGGCGTGAACGTGAACGAGCTGCTGGTGTCCCAGCCGGACAACGGCGAGCAGGCCCTCGAGATCACGGACATGCTCGTCCGCTCGGGTGCGGTGGACATCGTGGTGGTGGACTCGGTGGCGGCACTCACGCCCAAGGCGGAGATCGAGGGCGAGATGGGCGAGATGCAGGTCGGCCTGCAGGCGCGCCTGATGTCGCAGGCACTGCGCAAGCTCACCGGCAACATTAAGCGCTCCAACAGCATCGTCGTCTTCATTAACCAGATCCGCATGAAGATCGGCGTGATGTTCGGCAACCCGGAGACGACCAGCGGCGGCAACGCGCTCAAGTTCTACGCCTCAGTCCGCCTCGACATCCGCCGCATCGGCGCCATCAAGTCGGGCGATGAAGTCGTCGGCAACCAGACACGCGTCAAGGTCGTGAAGAACAAGGTCGCGCCGCCGTTCCGGGAGGCGGAGTTCGAGATCATGTACGGCACGGGCATCTCGCGGGAAGGCGAAATCATCGAACTGGGAGTGCTCCACAACCTGATCGAGAAATCAGGCTCGTGGTACTCGTACCGGAGCGAGCGCATCGGCCAGGGCAAGGACAACGCCCGCGTCTATCTGCAGCAGCATCCCGAGACGGCGAAGGAAATCGAGGACGCGCTACGCGCGAAGCTCCTCCCTCCGCGCAAGGGTGAGGCGGCCAAGAGTGAGGCGGTTTCCGAGGCCTGAATCGCGGGCGAAGGCCGCTGAAGCCGACGAGCGTGCCGTCCGCGCCGCGGCGCTCGCGTTGCTGGCTGGCCGCGACTTCGGCCGGCGCGAGCTCACGAATCGGCTGCTGCGCAGAGGCTACCCGGCCGCGCACGTCGAGGCGGCCGTGGCGGCGCTGGTCGCGCAGAAGCTCCTCAGCGAGGAGCGCTTTCTCGGCGGATTTGTCGGCCAGCACGCGGCCAAGGGCCACGGCCCGCAGCGCATCCGGGCGGAGCTGCGCGAGCGCGGCGTCGAGGGCGAGGCAGTGGAGGAGGCCCTTGAGGCCGCCGGGGTGAACTGGCTCGAAGCGGCCCGCGTTGCGCGTCGCAAGCGCTTCGGCACCGAGCCGCCGGCGGACTACCGTGCGCGTGCAAAGCAGGCCCGCTTCCTTCAATATCGCGGGTTTTCCCCAGAGCAGATCCGGGCCGCGCTCGGTCCCGGCGACGACATCGACCAATGACGACGAACACAGGCGCACCCCGGAAGAGGATGAGCAGCTCGCAGGTCCGCGCGGCTTACCTCGACTTCTTCAGGGAGCGCGGGCACACGGTCGTGGCCTCGAGCTCGCTCGTGCCGGGCAATGATCCGACACTGCTCTTCACCAACGCGGGCATGGTGCAGTTCAAGGATCTCTTCCTCGGCAAGGAGCAGCGGGACTATGTGCGCGCCGCGAGCTCGCAGCGTTGTGTGCGCGCGGGCGGCAAGCATAACGACCTCGAGAACGTCGGCTACACGGCGCGCCACCACACGTTCTTCGAGATGCTCGGCAACTTCAGCTTCGGCGACTACTTCAAGCGCGAAGCTATCCGCTACGCCTGGGATTTCGTCACCGGAACGCTCGGCATCCCGCCAGAGCGCCTGTGGGTCACGGTGTACGAGGAAGATGACGGCGCGGCGGAGATTTGGCTGAAGGAGATCGGCGTCGACCCGCATCGCTTCACGCGCATGGGCGCGAAGTCGAACTTCTGGGCCATGGGCGATACGGGCCCCTGCGGTCCGTGCACCGAGATCTTCTACGACCACGGCCCCGAGGTCGAAGGTGGCCCGCCGGGCTCGCCGCACGAGGACGGCGATCGCTACGTCGAGATCTGGAACCTCGTCTTCATGCAATTCGACCGCGCGGCCGACGGCACCATGACGCCGCTGCCGAAGCCCTCGGTGGACACCGGCATGGGGCTCGAGCGCGTCGCCGCCGTGATGCAGGGCGTGCACAGCAATTACGACATCGATCTGTTCCGCAATCTGATCCGGGCAGCGGCCGAGGTGACGGGCGCAACGGACCTGAAGTCGAGCTCACTGCGCGTTATCGCCGATCACATCCGCGCCTGCTCGTTCCTGGTCGTCGACGGTGTGCTGCCGTCGAACGAGGGCCGCGGCTACGTGCTGCGCCGGATCATGCGCCGTGCCATCCGCCACGGTTTCATGCTCGGCCAGCGCCAGCCGTTCTTCCACAAGCTTGTAGCCACGCTCGCGCAGGAGATGGGGGACGCGTATCCGGAACTCACCGCCCAGTGTGCCCACGTCGAGCGCGTCATCCGCCAGGAAGAGGAGCGCTTCGCCGAGACCCTCGCGCAGGGCATGGCACTGCTCGAGGAGGCGATCGGCAAGCTCTCCGGTAAGGAGATTCCGGGCGAGACGGTGTTCCGTCTCTACGACACCTTTGGCTTCCCGGTCGACCTCACCAACGACATCGCGCGCGAGAAGGGCCTCAACATCGATGAGGCCGGCTTTGAGGCCGCGATGAACGAGCAGCGTGCGCGCGCGCGCGCGGCCAGCAAGTTCGGCGTCGACCTGCGGGCCGACATCAAGGTCGAAGGGCAGACGGCTTTCACCGGTTACGAGCATGAGCGGGGTCAGGGGCGCATCGCTGCACTGTTCCGTGGCCGGGAACCGGTCGAGGAACTCGTGGCCGGCGACGAGGGGCAGGTCGTGCTCGATGTGACGCCGTTCTACGCCGAGAGCGGCGGCCAGGTCGGCGATCAGGGCGAGATCACGGCGGCCGGCACTCGCTTCGCGGTCAGCGATACGCAGAAGCTCGGCAAGGCGCACGTGCACCTGGGCAGGCTCGAGAGCGGTGCATTGCGCGTCGGCGACCGCGTCGCATCGGCGGTCGACGTCGAACGGCGGCAGGCCACGCGACTCAACCATTCCGCCACCCATCTGCTGCACGCGGCGCTGCGCCGGCTGCTCGGCACGCATGTGGCGCAGAAGGGCTCGCTCGTGGCGCCAGACAAGCTGCGCTTCGACTTCTCGCATTATTCGGCGGTGACGCCCGAGGAGCTGCGGGAGATCGAGCGCCTCGTGAACGCGGAGATCCGTGCGAACGCCGCGGCTGAGACGAAGCTGATGAAGTTCGATGCCGCGGTGGCCTCGGGCGCGATGGCGCTGTTCGGCGAGAAGTACGACGACGAGGTGCGGGTGCTGCGCATCGGCGAGTTCTCGACCGAACTCTGCGGCGGCACACACGTGCAGCGCGCGGGGGACATCGGGCTGTTCAAGATCGTGAGCGAAGGCGGCGTGGCCGCGGGCGTGCGTCGCATCGAGGGCGTCACCGGTGCCGGCGCGTATGAATATGTAGTCCAGACGGACCACCTGCTGCGCGACGTCGCGGCCCTCGTGCGCGGCTCACGTGATGACGTGGAAGACAAGGTGCGCCAGCTCCTCGAGCGCGCCAGGCGGCTCGAGAAGGAAGTCGCCCAGCTCAAGGATAAGCTCGCGAGCGGAGCCGGCAAGGACATCGCTGCGGACGCGTCGACGATCGGCGGCGTGAAGGTGGTGGCCGCCACCGTCGACGGCGCGGATGCGGCGGCGCTGCGCAATGCAGTGGACCAGCTGAAAAGCAGGTTCGGCAGCGCCGTCATCGTGCTCGGTTCCGTTGGTAGGGACCGCAAGGTGACGCTCATCGCGGGCGTCACCGCGGATGCGATCGGAAAGGTCAAGGCCGGCGACCTCGTGAACTTCGTTGCGCAACAGGTCGGTGGCAAGGGCGGTGGCCGGCCGGATCTCGCGCAGGCGGGTGGCACGGAAGCGGACAAGCTCGAGGCTGCGCTGCAGAGCGTCGGAGAGTGGGTGAAGCAGAAGCTCGGGTGAGCACGTGTCCAACTGCGAACGTTTCTCACCCGCATTGGGTTCATTCGCGTCGGATGCGACTGACATTTGTCGGGTGCGGCGGTATCGTTGGTAGCACTCGGGTCTTCTGCTCATGACTGCAGCGGTTGCTCGACCTGAGGCGGGGGTGGTAGGGCACGACGCTGCGTACGCCGTGGCGACGGCCCAGCCGGATGACAACGAGGAAACGAACGGACTCGTATCCGGCTCTAAGCGATGAGCCAATGCTGGCAAGGAGTGCGGGATGTTGATTCTCACCAGACGCGTAGGCGAAACCGTCATGATCGGTAACGACGTGACCGTTACGGTGCTGGGCGTCAAAGGCAACCAGGTGCGCATCGGAGTCAATGCGCCGCGCGACGTGGCCGTTCATAGGGAAGAGATATTCGAGCGCATCAAGCGCGAAGAGCAGGGCGGTGCCCCGGCCAGCCCGGTGGGCCGTAGCGGCAACGGTCATCACGACACGTACACCTGATCGACGGTGCGGTCTTGGCCGTGGCCGCAGCGAGACGATTTCTCGAAGCATTTTGAACGGTTAGAGCGTCCGTAGCGCCCGACTTTACGGGGCGGCTCCGGACGTTTATCCTTCGCGGCTCTCTGCATAACGGAGAGATGGCCGAGTGGTCGAAGGCGCACCCCTGCTAAGGGTGTAAGGGTCAAAAGCCCTTCGAGGGTTCGAATCCCTCTCTCTCCGCCAGTAGACTCGGCAACCGCAGAGAGCCGATTGCCAGGACAACGCGCCCGTAGCTCAGTTGGATAGAGTGTCTGGCTACGAAGAAGTCAACGGATGGTTCGACTCGCGCGGATTTCGTTGGAGGATTAGGAGCTTAGGAGAAGGGGATTTTCCGCACCTAACGCGGAGTGACCAGGGAGTGACCAAGCGCCGCTACGTGCGTGACGGCCGGTCCGACGACAGGTTGATAGAATCGAAATACGCGCCTGTAGCTCAGTTGGATAGAGTACTTGGCTACGAACCAAGGGGTCGGGAGTTCGAATCTCTCCAGGCGCGCCAACTCTTTGATTTAAGTATCGTTTTCGACGGTTTTGCCAACGCTGATGTAGTGGGAGAAATAGCGCCTTCGGTTTAGCCCCATGGGCTGTGCCCGATGCCAGCAAGCGAGTCTGCCTAGTGACTGCGGGGCATGCGACGATCGGCGCGTCCTCCTGTAATCACCGGGCACACGCTCCTATCTGTAAACCGGCGTGCAATTCTGACCAGGCAAGCGGGGTAACCGGCGTCCAAAATTGACCACCCCCGTACCCTCACGCAGCCGAACCGGCTGCCTGGGGAGAAACTGGGGTGTTGTGCGTGGAAACGATCGGCAAGATTCGCCGGCGGCGGCTGGTGCAAGGCGAGTCGATCAGCGCGATCGCGCGTGATCTGGGGTTATCGCGCAACACGGTCAAGCGGGCACTGCGGTTTGAGGGCGAGGCGTACGAGTACCGGCGGGCGCGCCAGCCGATGCCGAAGCTCGGGCCGTTCCTGGAGATGTTGGACGGCTGGCTGGAGGCTGAGGGGACGTTGCCGGCGCGGGAGCGGCGGACGGCGCAGCGGTTGTACGAGGCGCTGTGCCTCGAGGGCTATACGGGCGCCGTCGATGCCGTCCGCCGGCATATCCGGGAGCTCGAACGCCGTCGTCATCCGAGCACGACGGCGTTCATCCCGCAGATCTTTGCTTCCGGCGAGGCGTACCAGTTCGACTGGAGCCACGAGCACGTCGAGCTCGGCGGCGTCGAGCAGGTGGTCAAGGTGGCGCACGTGCGGCTGTGTCACAGCCGTGCGTTCTTCCTGGCCGCCTATCCGCGCGAGAGCCAGGAGATGGTGTTCGACTCCCATGCGCGGGCGTTCGAGTTCTTCGGCGGCGTGCCGCGCCGTGGCATCTACGACAACCTGAAGCCGGCGGTGGATGCGATCTTCGTCGGTCGGCAGCGGCGCTACAACCGCCGCTTCCTGGTGATGTGCAACCACTACCTGATCGAGCCGACGGCCTGCACGCCCGCCTCGGGCTGGGAGAAGGGTCAGGTCGAGAACCAGGTCGGCAATGTGCGCGAG
>Ga0209048_10001823_pt1 | contig 21526 bp, 13 predicted proteins | sample FrelakmetCRP12CR_FD_187146 | JGI IMG/M metagenome (GOLD analysis project Ga0209048, IMG submission 187146) | Freshwater lake sediment microbial communities from the University of Notre Dame, USA, for methane emissions studies - CRP12 CR (SPAdes)... | ecosystem: Environmental > Aquatic >... | reverse complement strand
TCGGCTAGACCCCGCGTGGCCCGGTTCGCCACATCTTCAGCATGCGGAAGGCAAATGACCGTGAGCAAACCCGCCTCGCGCCGTACCTCGAAGTCTGATCTGGCTCGCGTTGATGCCCACCGCATCAAGCCATCCGAGTACAAGGAACTTCCTGAACTCACTGACGAAATGCTTGCTCGCGCGGTGATCAGGAGGGCTGGCCGACCTCGTTCCTCGAACCCGCGACAGCTTATCTCCCTGCGCCTACCAGCCGACGTCATTGCTCGCTGGCGCGCCACTGGCGCCGGGTGGCAGACGCGCATGGCCGAGCGCCTGAGCAAGGTGACTGTTGCTGCTCGCGCCAAGGGCGAAACCTGACCCCCTTCGGTCTGCTATCTGTGTATCAGCCGTCATCGGCGCCGCGTACGACCGGAGTGCGCTGCGTTGCAGCCGGTGAACATGGGATTGGCGCGGGGCTTTCGCTGGCAGCACGCGGCCAGTTCCTGTCATCCGCGCGCTCCTGAGCCGACGCTCGCTACGACCTGTCTCGAGGTACAGCGGACACTGCCCGGCGTCGCGCACGCATTGCCGCAATCCCCGAAGCTGACCTTCAGCAAACGGCAAACCCTTCCGCAGCGAGAGTCCCCCAACTTCAACTCGTCAGGACGTCGAACTGGCGGAACCAACCCAATAGCGACATACGAGGCGTCGGGAAGCGGTCCTCGCGCCTGCGAAAGCAGCCGTCACACCGCTGCAGCGCGATTCCCGACGCCGCTTCTTATGCAGCGGTCTGAAGCGTGAAGTCGACATGGACGGCATCGAAGGGAAAGACGAATCCCTCCTCGAGTCGATCGAGCACGCCCGCCAGAAGCAGCGCGTGGACATCCGTGTGCACACCCTTCACATCGCGACCGACGCGTCGCGCAATTTCGCGAAGGGCCAGCGGACCCGCCCCGGCCATCGCGCGCAGAATCGCCAGGCGATTGGGTGCGAGTACGCGCCATAGCAGTTCCGGAGACGCGAAGTCGATGCGCGCCCCGGCCCGCTCCGACTTGCCCCGCATCGCCTGCGACAGCCGAGCCTTTACCCCAGCCAAGGAAGCCACCCCGATCGTCACCACTTTCATTCCTTCTCCTCCCACGCGGCCACGTCCGCCCAGAAATCGACCTGCAGAACATCCAGGGAACGGAAACGGTATGCCAGTTCACGACCGCCAACGTGCCGATGATCGCCTTTCCCCGCTTCGTTGTCGTATCTAACGACGCAGGCACCATCGACGATATAGGCAAGCCGATATTTCAGATCGTGGGTGCATCCCTCAACGGGCTCGTTTAGGCGCCAGACGACCAGCTCGACGAACGACCTCTCGTCCAGCGCAAATCTTTGCGCCAGAAGGGATTCCGCATCCATGTTGTAAATATTGCCAACAAATGGCCGTGTTGTCAAAATTTACAACGAAAGCCGAGTCCAACTTGATTCGAACCCGCGCAGGCGCCGCGAACGTCCGCATTCAGGGAATCATTGCGGCGTGACCCGACGACCGCTCGTGCCTGCCAATGTGAATTCGCGATCAAGCCCGCAAGCTGTCGATCGCAAAGCTCGCATCGGTCTTCGTTTGCCCGCTTTCAGTGATCATCGCGATCTACGGCAGCCGGCCAGGAGCGGCCGGAACAAGTCACTCCTCAGTTGGCCGCAAACCGGTCGGTCGTCAATGACCCTCCGATCGCTTACGTCATTCACCGCGCGGCGGGCGCTTTGACGCGATCGGGGCAAGTTCAAAGTCGTGAGCGGGACAGTCAGGTGCGGGGTAGCGCAGTTCCGCAGTTACCTCGCACTTGCAGTGGGTCAACAAGGGAGCCCGCTGCGAGCGTTCAATGTGTTGTCGGTCGCTGGCTGTGGAGGCTGTAATGGGATTCGGGAGCGTGCATTCGCGCCTCCTTGAACTGTGCGCTGCAGTTGCCTGCATGGCGGTCCTGGTTGCCTGCGGCGGCGGCGGAGGCAGCGAAGTCACTCCTCCTCCCCCGCCTCCTCCGCAGCCCATATCGATCTCAATCGCGGGCATGCCCAGCGCTTCGATGCTGCCGGGCCAGTCGGCGCAACTGACGGCAACGATGACCTACTCGGATTCCTCGGTGAAGAACGTCACCACGACGGCCGCGTGGAGCACGACGAATGCGAACGTTCTGTCTGTTTCTTCCTCGGGCGCGATCGTGGCGATCGCACCGGGCCAGGCCGATGTTGTTGCATCGTCGCAGGGACTGAGCGGCCGCGGCACCGTGCGCATCGCGCTACCGGCACCACGGCTCACGTTGTTCGCCGGCAATCTGGGTGGGCCGGGCAGTGCGGACGGCACCGGTGCCGACGCGCGGTTCAATTGGCCGAATGACGTTGCCACCGACCGCGCTGGCAACGTCTATGTCGCCGACACAAACAATCACACGATTCGCAAGATCACGCCGGCAGGCATGGTCAGCACGCTGACCGACACCACCGGCACGCCGATTCCGGGCGGTGACGGCCTTACGACAGACAGCGCAGGGAACATCTATGCGACCCTGGACCACAGCATCCTCAAGATCTCCGTGGAAGGCCGGGTGAGCACGCTGGCGGGCGAGGCGGGACAGTCCGGAAGCATTGACGGAGTCGGTGCGGATGCACGCTTCAACAGCCCAGACGGCTTGGCGACCGACAGTGTCGGCAATATCTACGCCGCTGACCGAGCGAACTACAGGATCCGCAAGATCACCCCCGCAGGGCTGGTAAGTACGCTGGCAGGCGGGGCTTACGGCTTCGTCGATGGCGCGGGCGCGTCCGCGAAATTCAACAGCCCATACGGCGTCGCCACCGACACCTCGGGCAACGTCTACGTGGCCGATCTTGGCAACCACGCCATCCGCAAGATCACCCCAGCAGGGGTTGTGAGTACGTTAGCGGGTGGGGCTTACGGCTACGTCGACGGTACCGGTCCGGACGCGCGCTTCGTCGGGCCGATTGATGTGGCCACTGACAGCGCGGGCAACGTTTTCGTGGCTGACGGCAACGCGATCCGTAGGGTCACTCCGGCAGGCGTGGTGAGCACGCTGGCGGGAGATTGGGGAAACAGCGGTAGTGCTGACGGCACCGGCGCGGATGCGCGCTTCTACAGCCCAGTCGGCGTGGCCACCGACAGCGCCGGCAACGCATATGTGGCTGACCGTTACAACAACACTATCCGCAAAATCAGCGCGGCAGGCGTGGTGAGCACGCTCGCCGGCAGCGCGAGCGTCGTCGGCAGCACCGATGGTGTTGGTGCGGACGCGCGTTTCGGCGGTTGCCACCCCGATTTGATGAACCCACCGAGCCAAATCTGCGCCGGGCCAGCCGGCGTGGCCACTGACGGTGCAGGCAACGTTTACGTGGCCGACGTATGGAACAACACCATCCGCAAGATCAGCTCGGCGGGTGTGGTGAGCACCCTGGCCGGGAGTGCTGGCGCTTCCGGTTATGTCGACGGTACCGGCGCGGAGGCGCGCTTTGTTCAGCCACTTGGTGCGGCCACCGACACGGCCGGAAATGTCTACGTGGCCGACGGCAACAGGATCCGCAAGATCACCCCGGCAAGCGTGGTCAGCACGCTGGCGGGCACATCGGGGCAGTCCGGAAGCACCGACGGCATCGGCGCTCAGGCGCGCTTTTATGGCCCTCAAGGTATAGCCACTGACAGCGCCGGCAATGTCTACGTCGCCGACACTTACAACTACACGATACGCAAGATCACGCCGGCGGGCGTGGTGAACACACTGGCTGGTGCGGCGGGAGTGAACGGAAGCGCCGATGGCACCGGTGCAGACGCACGCTTCGCTTTCCCGATCGGCGTGACCACCGACAACGCAGGCAACGTATACGTGGCCGACACGAGCAATCACACCATCCGCAAGATCACTCCCGCAGGCGTGGTGAGCACGCTGGCGGGTACTGCGGGACAGAGTGGAAGCGATAACGGGATCGGCGCGGGCGTGCGCTTCTATTTGCCGACAGGCCTGGCGACCGATGGCGCCGGAAACCTGTATGTGGCTGATCAAGGCAACCACACCATCCGCAAGATCACTCCCGCAGGCGTGGTGAGCACGGTGGTAGGCGTGGCGGGCAGGATCGGCTTTGCCCAGGGTGCACTACCCGGCGGGTTGACAGCTCCCTATGGCGTCGCCATCAGCAGCTCAGCGCTTTACATCACCACGAGCAACGGCGTTGCCATAGTGACCAACGTGCCATGAGTATCTGCTAGGAGCCAGGGCCGACTTTGAACGGCTCCTACTGGGGAACCGCGATGACTGCTTGGGGTCGTGAGCCCGCAGCCGATTCGTTTGGAAGCTGCCGGTCAGTCGCCGCTTTGGCCGCCGCCTCGGTGCGCACGCGCGAATGACGGCTTCGCTGAATGTTGATCTTCACGGCGAATCTGGCGAACGGCAGGTAACCGGGGTGGACCGGTCACTGGATCAGAAAATCGTCACTGTCGCGTTTGGGTCGAGAGCGAGTCGTCGCATTTTTGAATGCGGCCGTTCGATTGCGATTTTGTCGAAATCGCTGGCAGACCTCCGCGAATGACCGCATTCCCCGAATTCACATCTTCTCGCCGAACTCAGCGAACGGCAGCTTTCGAAGGTATGCCGGGCACTCGACCAGAATATTTCGAACGGCTGGAATGGGGTCGAACTGAGACCGTCGATCATCAGGCAGCTCGCAGCCAGACGTGGTCAGTCGAGCCCGCCACGAAAATCGGCCGGCAGCAGACACCGGAGCGGGCCAACCGGGATCTCGCACCGGACCTGCACCGGCCACTTGTCCGCCTCGGATTTGCACGCGTCGCGCGCGTGGTGGGCTAAGATCTCAGTTGCGTTGTCGACTGGCGGCGTCGTTGTCCAACTGCGCATTGTCCCGTGAAGCCCGGTCGGGCGTTGCCGGCACGACACGTTTGTCAAAGCCTCGTGTGTCTGTGTAGCCCGGTCGATAGACTATTTGCGTCGCTCGCGCGGGAGTTCGCGCGCCGCACATTCACTCAGAAAGGCCTGCCTTGGCCCCAGTGCTCGCCGAAACGAAGCAGTTGTTCCACCTGTTTCTCATCAAACCTTCGCACTACGACGACGACGGCTACGTGATTCAGTGGGCGCGTTCGTCGATCCCGGCGAATACGTTGGCCGCGCTCAACGGGCTGGCGCTCGACTGCGCGGAGCGCAGGGTCTTGGGCGACGGCGTGGAGATTCGCATTACGGTCTGGGACGAGACCAATACGCGGATCCGGCCCGACGCGATCATCCGGCAGATCCGCGCCGCGGGAGGGCGCGGGCTGGTCGGCCTGGTCGGCGTGCAGACGAACCAGTTTCCGCGGGCCGTCGACATTGCGAGGCCATTGCGCGCCGCGGGCATCGCCGTGTGCATCGGCGGCTTTCACGTGAGCGGCTCGATCGCGATGCTGCCCACGCTTCCGGCGGAACTGCGGGAAGCGATGGATCTCGGGATCACGCTCTTTGCGGGCGAGGCCGAAGGCCGGCTCGCCGATCTGCTCCGCGCGGCGTACGGCGGAAGACTGCAGCCACTGTACAACTTCATGAAAGACCTGCCGGGCCTGGAGGGCGCGCCGACCCCCTACCTGCCGCACGACGTGGTTCGGCGCACGAGCGGCACCCGCACCAGCTTCGATGCCGGCCGCGGCTGTCCGTTCCTGTGCAGCTTCTGCACGATCATCAACGTGCAGGGACGCAAGTCACGCGTACGCAGCGCCGACGATGTCGAGCAACTGGTGCGCGCCAACCTTGCCCAGGGGGTGCACAACTTCTTCATCACCGACGACAACCTGGCGCGCAACGAGAACTGGGAGCCGATCTTCGAGCGGCTGATCCGCATGCGCGAGCAGGAAGGCCTGCGCATCTACATCGTCGCGCAGGTCGACACCATGGCGCACCGGATCCGCGGCTTCATCGAGAAGGCGGGTCGCGCCGGCGTCAATCGGGTCTTCATCGGGCTGGAGAACATCAACCCCGATTCGCTGAAGGATGCGAAGAAGGGGCAGAACCATATCACCCAGTACCGCGAGATGCTGCAGGCGTGGCACGCGATCGGCGCGCTGACCTACGCCGGCTATATCCTCGGCTTCCCCGGCGACACGCCGCAATCGATCGAGCGCGATATCGGCATCATCCAGCGGGAGTTGCCGATCGACCTGCTCGAGTTCTTCATCCTGACACCGCTGCCGGGATCCGAGGATCACAGGAAACTTCATCTAGCGGGCGTGGCGATGGATGGCGACCCCAACCGCTACGACCTCGCACACGTGACAACGCGTCATGCGACGATGACGAACGACGAGCTGCTCGGCATCTACCGCAAGGCGTGGGACCTGTACTACTCGCCTGCGCACGTCGAGCGCGTACTGCGCCGCGCCCGGCTGTGGGGCTACGACACGCGCAACATGATGATGAAGCTCCTCACCTTCCGCGCTGTGCCGAAACTCGAGGGCCTGCATCCGCTGGAGGGCGGGCTGTTCCGGCGCAAGCGGCGCCGCGACCGGCGGCCGGGGCTGCCGCTGGAGGGCCGGTTGGCGTTCTACTCGCGCGAGACTTGGGCGATGGTGTCAAAGCACGTCCGCTTCGCGTCGATGTACTGGGGCTACCGGCGCATCCTCAGGCGCGTCGACGGCGACACTGCGACTCACGCCGACGTCGCAATGACGCCCGTGCAGCCAAGCGACTTCGGCGAACTCGAGATATTCACGGCGACACCGGCCGCGAAGGTCGTCGCCGAAAGGCAGCTCCGCCGCATGGCCATGCCCGCGCGGGTGCAAGATTGACCCGCGGACGCGCTGTGCCCCAAAGGCAGGCATACGCGGACCAACCGATCATGATGGCGTCGCGCAGCGCATCTTCGAAGGGACGCAGTCCTTCCTGAAACCGGCGCCCGGAGTTAGTTCAGGCACGAGCACGCATGTGCCGGGCGGGGTCCGGCATCGCTGATGGGTGCGTACTGGCGCAGGGTGGTGACGCAGATGGCGCCGAAGCGGGCAAGTGTTATCTGCTCGCGCCACAGGAGAGTTGAGAAAATGTCGGTTTACGCAATCGCGGAATGACCTATAGAGGGTCGTGAGCGCACCTTCGCATTTTTGAAATGCGGCCCGTTCGGTCGCAATTTTGTCCAGATCGCCGGTAGAGATCCGCCAGAGTCTGCTTTCCCGAATTCTGATATTTCGTCGGATTCAGCGAATGCCCGCTCTCAAGGTGGAGCAGACGTCGCGCGATGGCATGCACAAAGTCACGCAATCTCGAAGCGGTCGTTCGCAGATTCTACCTACCACCGAGCACGAAGTGCTGCGCGAGTGACTGTTCCTTGTGGGATCGAAGGAGCGCAATCGACCCCTATGCATAGTTGTCAACTATGCGCAGTTGGTCGCGCGCCCTGAGCTGGGTGCTCTGTGTCGCTGGGGTGGTCGGTGGTCTTCGGCGAGATGCAGAGCCGGTCGGCGATCGCTCGCGTCGTGAGTCCCTTCGCCGCGAGGCACAGCACCTCGACCTCACGAGCTGAGCGCCCGCCGCGCCTGTGCCGCGGGCCTCGTCTCGTGCCCGCTGAGCGCGCCCAGCTCAGAACCCGAAGTCCTCTTTCGGGACGTGTTGTACCTTGGCGCACTCGAACCTGAAGTCGTAGGGCACTTCGGCGGCGCAGTCGGGCCATTTGCCCGTGGCGATCCAGAATTCGACGAGCCCCAGCCGCGCGCACAAGCGCGGAAAGCGCAGATCGTTGCGCAGTTCGGGCATGCTCGCCTGGAACAACAGCGCCGTGCGGTAACCGTCCGGGCCCATGATGTCGTCGGCGGTGCCGGCAGGCCCCAGGCGGGCGGCATTTGCCGCGCGGTAGGCCTCGTCCACGAGACCCAGGTGCGCGGCGTACACCAGGCGCGCGACGTCGACACCTCCGGTCTTCGCCACGTGCGCTTCGAACATGTTGCGCCAGGCGCCGATGTGCTCCGGCGTCGGGTCGCGCTTGGCGCGGACGAAGGGGATCGTGTCCTGGAACTCGCGCAGCGGGCGCGTCGCGGCGAGAGCGAGCAGACGGTCCACGGCGGCCCAGTCCTGCTGAAAGGCATGGGCCCGCAGTAGGCTCGAAATCGGAAAACTCATCTCGGGGATCCGCGCCACGAGGTCTTCGTATACCGGCACGGCCTCCGCCACGCGCCCCGAGGCCATGCGCGCCAGGGCCACCAGGTTCGCGGACATCGAATCCAGCGCATCCAGGCGGTACGTGCGTTCGGTCTCGTCGAGACTCTCGCGCAGGCGGCCGGTGTGGCGCAGGAACCAGCCGATGTAGCGCCGGCCATCGCCCGCACCGGGCGCCTGCTGCAGGCGCTCGAGGAAGACGTCGCCCTCGACGAAGCGACCGAACGGCGGCATCACGAAGCAGCGCGACGCCAGGGCGTCGATGTTCTGTGCGTCGAGCGCCAGCGCGTGGGAGGCCTCGCGCGCCACGCGCGCCGCGTTCGCCGCACGCTCGGCGAACGGCAGGTACACGTGAAGGAAGCCGCGCAGGTACGCCAGCCGCCCCCAGGCCTCGACGAAGTGCGGCGCGCGCTGGGCCACCACCTCAAGCAGGCCGACGCAGTTGCGCAGATCGTCTGGTGCGTAGGACTTGGGGCTGGCGCGGAGGTACAGGTCGTAGACGGCCGGGTCGACCGAGCGCGTCGAGAAGCTGGAGAAAGCCTGGTCAAGTGCCCGTGCGATGCTCTCGGCAATTTCGTCCTGGACCGCGAAGATGTCCTCCAGGCTGCGGTCGTAGCGGTCCGACCACAGCGTCGTGCGTGACGACGCTTCCACCAGATGCGCGCTGATCCGCACCCGCCCCGCGGCGCGGCGGATCGCGCCGTCGAGGACGTAGGCGCAGTGGAGGCGCTGCGCCGCTTCGGCCTTGCGCCCGCCGCGGAACTGGAAGCTCGACGTGCGGCCGATCACCTTGAGGTTCGCCCCGCGCGACAGGCGCTGGATGATCTCTTCGCTCACGCCGTCGGAGAAGAACTGCATCTCGGGATCGTTGGACAGGTTGTCGAAGGCAAGCACGGCAATCACGGGCAGGTCGCGCGCGGGGGATGCAGTCGCCGATGGCCTCATGGGAGGGTCAGTCTCGGCGTCCCGCAGTGGCAGCGTGAACCGATAGCCGCGGCCAGCGACGGTGGCGATGGCGTCGTTGCCGAGCACCTTGCGCAGCGACGAGATCTGGACGGTGAGGTTGTTCTCCTCCACCACCGTGCCGGGCCACACGAGCGCAAGCAACTCGTCCTTGCCGACCACGCGGTCGCGGTGCTCGATCAGCGCCAGCAACAGGTCGAAGGCGCGTGCGCCCAGGGCCACCGGCTCGCCATTCGCAAGCACACGGCGTTCCGCCGGTCGCACTTCGAACTCGCCTGCCGTGAAGATCGCGTCCAAGTTCCCCTCTTCTGTCGCCTCGCCACCCCCGGGCGGAAGGGCCGGGCGGCGCAGGCGCATTCAGTCTGACACGGCAGGCCCGCATTAGGAACGTTTCACATCTTTTGGGCACCGCTTGAGGACGCGGCCAGGGCGACCGCGGCACAGTGCGTCTGCCGACGACGACACCGCGGCGGGCAACCCAAGGAGATGCAGACATGAACGCGATGAACCAGGACACGCCCGCCATGACGCCAGCAGAAGAAGACGCCAACGTCATCCGCAGGGGCTACCAGGCCTTCAACACGGGCGACATCAGGGCGCTGCACGAGCTCTTCGACGAGGAGGTCTCGTGGCACACGCCCGGCCACAGCCCCATCGCCGGCGACCACCGCGGCCGCGCGGCCGTGTTCGCGCAGTTCGCCCGCTATGGCGGCGAGTCGGAAGGCACGTTCAAGGCGGCCTTGCAGCAGGTGCTGGCCGGCGACGACGGTCGCGCCGCGGGCCTGCATCACAGCAGCGGCATGCGCAACGGCAAGCGCCTCGACGTGGACTGCTGCATCGAGTTCCGAGTCAGGGACGGAAAGATCGTCTCAGGCCGCGAACACTTCTTTGACCTGCATGCCTGGGACGCCTTCTGGGCGTAGCGACCCGGGTTCCTCCACACGCCCACGACCCCCTACCGACAACCCGTTTTCACAGGAGAAATTGCCATGACTCAATCTTCCATCAGGGTCGGCGTCATCACCGACCAGAGCGGTCCGCTGTCCTTCCTGGGCATCGCCAACGCGAACGTGGCCCGGATGGTGATCGACGAGATCAACGCCGGCGGCGGACTGCTGGGGCGCCGCATCGAACTGGTGCTCGAGGACAGCGCCACCGACGACACCGTGGCGGCCGCCAAGGCGGCCAAGCTGGTCCGGCATGACAAGGTCGACGTCGTCCTCGGCGGCATCTACAGCTCGACCCGGCAGGCGATCAAGGGCCCGGTCGTCGCCGAGAGCAGGAAGCTGTACATCTACCCGGAGCAGTACGAGGGGCAGGAAAGCGACCCGCTGATCTTCTGCACCGGTCCGGTGCCGGCACAGCAGGTCGAGCCGCTCATCCCCTGGCTGATGCAGCACACCGATGCGCGCAAGTTCTACCTGCCGTCGGCCGACTACATCTGGCCGCACGTGATGAACCAGAAGGTGCGCGAGGTCGTCACGGCCCACGGCGGCTCGATCATGGGTGAGGAGTACTTCCCGCTCGATCACGTCGACTACGGCAAGACGATCGAGAAGATCATGGCGAGCGGCACCCAGGTGGTCTTCAACACGACCGTCCCGCCCGGGTTCGCCCCGTTCCTCGAGCAGCTTTACAACGCCGGCTTCACGAAGCGCGGCGGCAAGGTCGTCTGCACGTACTTCGAGGAGAACTTCCTCGGCATGCTGCCGGCCGCGCACGTGGACGGCATCTACAGCTGCCTGGACTACTACCAGACCGTCAGCGACCCCTTCAGCAAGCGACTGCTCGATCGGTACAACAAGCTCTATCCAGGCGGTGCCAAGTTCACCGCCGGCAGTGCCAGCACGGGCATGTACCGCGGCCTGAAGCTGTGGGAGGCCGCCGTGCGAGAGGCAGGCACGCTCGAGCAGGACCAGGTCATCGACGCTCTGGACCACGCCCGCATCGCGCAGGGACCGGGCGGCCCCGCCGCCATGGTGCCCGGCCAGCACCACGTGCGGATGAACATGTACCTCGCCCAGGCGCGCAACGGCCGCTTCCAGGTCATCGAGGAACTGGGCGCGATCGATCCCAAGGAGCGCGTGGTGGAAAGGGCCGTCGCCTGAGTCTTCAGCCACGCCGCCACCATGCGGCGGCATCTCACCAGGGTCGGCTGCAGGCGGCAACGCTCGGCAGCCGCGACAGCGCGTCGTGCGCCCGGCGATGCGGGGCTGCGCCCGAGGGGTGCGGCCCCGCCGGAAACCACGCGCCGATCGAGGCACTGACGCGCGGGAGTGCGTGCAATGGAGCGGGTGAGTGCTTAAGATCGGTGACCTTTCGCTGGACGCGGTGCGTGACACACCGCCGGACTCAGGGGCGAATGCGATCGAAGTTCCTACCAAGGAGATGAATCAATGAAGCTCTACTACCACCCCGTCTCGACCACCTGCCGGCCGATCATGTTGTTCGCGGCCGAGCAAGGCATCCCGCTCGACATGCAGGTCGTCGACCTCTTCACCGGCGAGCACACCAAGGCGCCGTATGGAGCGATCAACCCGAACCACCTGATACCGGTGCTCGAGGACGGCGACTTCCGGCTCACCGAAAGTTCGGCAATCATGAAGTACCTGGCCGACAAGACCGGCTCGCCGCTCTACCCGAAGGACCTGCAGCAGCGCGCGCGCGTCAACGAGCGCATGGACTGGATCAACACGCAGCTCGGCCGCGAGTTCTGCTACGGCGTGGTCTACCCGCAGATCTTCCCCCACCACAAGCGCCGCAGCCAGGAGGCCCAGGACGCCACGCTGCAGTGGGGCAGGGAGCACGCGCAGGGCTGGCTGAAGGTGCTCAACGACCACATCCTCGGTCCGGAAAACAACTACCTTTGCGGCAATTCGCTCACGATCGCCGACTACTTCGGCGCCGCGTTCCTGACCGTCGGCGAGGTGGTCGGTTGCGACTTCGCGGGCTATCCCAACGTGCAGCGCTGGCTGGCGCGTATGAAGGCGCTCAAGAGCTGGAAGCAGGTCAACGCGACGCTCGACGGCGCCGCGGCCGCGCACAAGGGCGAGTCGTTCGTGACCGTCTGAACTGCGCTCGCGGCGCGCGCGCCGGGCCGGCGCTGTGATCGGCTGGGTGACGCAGCGATGCGCGCGGCCCGACACCCCTTGCCCGCAGGCCTGTTGCCATGAGCACCGCGCACGCAACGCCCGCGTCTTCCGACTTCGCGATCTCGCGCCTGCCACGCGCGCCGCACGCCGCGCTCTGGTGCGCATGGAGCGACCCGGACAAGCTCAAGCAGGGACTTGGGCCTCTCGAACATGGGCTGAGGCGAATCACGGGATGAGAGGCACGGACCCTGACTTGCGCCTTGACGGCCCGCCAACCCCGACCGAAGCGACGCGCAGCCTCGTACTGCGTGCCGCTCATTTGCTTGATCAAGGCGTGCCGTGCCTGAAAGACGCGGCGATGGCAGGACTTTTCGCCTCCGAGATGGCCGAGCGCGTTTGCTCGAATGCGATTCAGATCCACGGCGGAAGCGACCTCGCTCGCGGCTGGATCGATCGACCTCGAGATTGCCAGGCACGCTTTCCACTGGTTCGATCCCGAGCGCCTCGGCGCTGAAGCACGGCGCATCCCGAAACCCGGCGACCCGCTGCAGGCACCGATGGTCGACGCGCTGAACGCAGTGTTCGACTGGCATGCGCAGCGCGGTTCAATCACGATAACCTATCGCACGCGAATATTCTTCGGCAGACCGGATCGGTAGCACACAACCCCTGCGCGGCTCACCGTCACTGCAATTGTGAATTTGTACCGTCAGAGCAGTCGCCTTGCATTGGCCAGTTCAAGGCGAATCGCCCGACCGAGATGAGACCGCTTGCTGCCACAAGACGACATAGGCACTGCCGACTCGACGTAGCGGACATTGGCAAATCGCGAAACCGCGGCCCAACAAACGCTTGGCGGAACGCCAAATGATCAGCGCTAGGTTTGCAGGCGTCCCCCGAGCTTGCGCATGAGCCGAAGCTCGCACCGCCAGCAGCGTCATGTGCTGAGCGCCAATGGCGGAAATGCCAGTGCGCAAGCCTCGTCATCGCTTAGGCGACGACCTTCGTCGTACAACTTCGATAGGAGCTCGGGTGGAAGTTCCGTGGAGAGCAGCGCGCCCAGGCGGTCCCGAATCTGCCGCGCCACGAGTCGCGGACTGACCCGCTGGATGGTGTGGACACCTTCAACGTATGCAAAGACGCGGGCGGCGTCCTCGATGCGCCCGCGGCGCGCCAAGAACATCGCCACCTCATAAAGCACCAACGCGCCGGTGCCGTAATTGCGCCTTACGCGGGACAGGGCTTCGCGGTAGAGCGGTTCGGCTTCATCCAGCCGATCCGCGCCCATCAGGGCCGTTGCGAGGACGCGCAGATTCCGACCGTCTTCGGTTTGTTGCCATATTGCTGGATGACGCGCCAGCAATTCGCTCGCCGCCGCGGCTGCCTTATGCACGTTGCCTGCGGCGATATCCAGATCCATCAGTATTGACAGCGCGACGCATTCGTCGACATCGCCGCTCGCTTGTCGAGTGATGGCCAAAAACGCGAGGGTGTGTCGGCGCGCCTCGCTCAGTTCGCCGAGGTTGGAATATATGAGGGCGGCCATGTTTTCGACGAGGCCTTGATGCCACAGCGGCCACGCCGGATCGCGCAGCTGCAGTGATTCGTCCAGTGCACGCTTCGCTTCGTCCAGGCGCCCCGTCGTCATCAATGAATAGGCAAGCGAAGTCCATGCCCGACAGCTACCCAGGCGGTCATCGATATCGCGGTACAGAGCAATGGCGCGCCTGGCGTCGTCGATCGCGGCAGCCGGCGAATGAAACCCGCCCCACGAGGCGCAAGCAAGCCAGAAGCGCGCGGCATCGGCCTTGGGAATCGAGTCGTCCACCAATGGCCGCAACATCTCGATCCAGTGCCGCGCCTTGAGCGAGGCATAGTAGAAGTAACCATGGCCCGCGACCGCCGCCCCAAACAGCGCGATCGCAATACGACGATCGCCGCCGTCGCTACCGGCCCAGCTTAGTGCGCCCCGCAGGTTGTCAAGGTCCCATGCAAGCTTGGCAGTGACACGCATCGAGGGGGTGCCTCGCAGCACGTCCAGGTAGATGCGCTCGAAGAGATCCAGCATCACTTCCGCATGGCGGCGCAATGTCTGCGCGGTGGCACCGCGGGCGGCGAGGCGCTCGAGCGCATACGCGCGAGTCGTCTCCAGCATCCGGTACCGAGCGGTGCTGCCACCAATGACCGTCACAAGCGATTTGTCGACCAACGCGCCGAGGTGATCGAGCACGGCCCATTCGTCCATTTGCTCGTCGGTGGCCAGCTTCTGCGCGGCCTCCAGCGAGAAACTGCCGGCAAATACGCCGAGGCGGTCGAACACCGCTTGCTCCGATTCCGAGAGCAGGCCGTAGCTCCACTGCAGCGCCGCACGTAGCGTCTGGTGGCGCCGCAGCGCCAGGCGCGCGCCGCCGGTCAGGACGCGGAAGCGCTCGTCCAGCCGCGCGCGCACACCCGCGACGCCGAGCAGCGGCACGCGCGCGGCAGCCAGCTCGATTGCCAACGCAATACCGTCCAGGTGCCGGCAGATGTCGACCACCGCTTCAACGTTGTGCTCGGTCAGCACGAAGCGCGGGTCGGCCGCCTGCACGCGCGCTTCGAACAGGGCGACGGCGCCTGCCTGCCGGGCGCTCTCCATCCCTGCACCCTCGGGCACGGCCAACGTGCTCAGTCGATAGAGCTGCTCGTGCGCGAGCTTCAGTGGCTCCTGGCTGGTGGCGAGCAGGCGCACGTTCGGGGCGGTGCGGTGCAAGGCCTGCGCCAGTTCGGCCACGCTCCGCAGCAGGTGCTCGCAGTTGTCGAGCACGATCAGCATGCGGCTCGCGCTCAACGCATTGGCCAGGGTCTTGGTCTGCGCCTCGGCCCCGATCGTGATGTGCAAGACGTTGGCCACGGTGGTGGTCACCAGCGCGGCATCGGCCACCGGCGCAAGTTCGACTAGCCAGACGCCGTCATTGAAGGAACCGCGCAGCACATGGCCGACTGCCTGCGCCAACGCGGTTTTGCCAATGCCGCCGGCACCCACAACGGTCACGAGTCTGTGCGTCTCTATCAGAGAGCACAGCGCCGGCAGATCGTCGGCCCGGCCATAGAGGGACGGCAGTTCTGCCGGCAAGTTGGTTGGGGTCGCCGCCGTCGAATCGGAAGACTTTGGCGTCTGGGCCGAACTCGGCAGACCAGCCCACCGCGGCATGGTGGTCGACGTCGGCGTCGTGCTTACCGAGAGTAACCGTTCGAGCCGTTCAACGAACCCAGCAGGCGTCTCGCCATCCTTGAGACGCGCCCATTGCCGCTCGCGAAACCGGTCCGGCACGCGCGCCATCGCCTCCGGCGTGTCATCGATGACCACAGGCAACAGAAAGGCATGGTCATCCGCCATCAAATGTGAGCGATCGACCGCGAGTTTCCATTCAAGACGAAAGTAGCCTTCGCTTCTTGCATCGGTATTGGCCGAGATGAGCGGCAAGAAGAGGGTGCACTCCTTGATCTGCCTGCGGATCGAGGCGTCCCACGCGTCGCCCCCGCGCAACTCGCTCTGGTCGAACCACACCTCCAGTCCCGCCGCGCGCAGCGCATCGCAGATGCGCTGCGCTGCTTCCGCGTCCTGCGAGGCGTAGCTCAGGAAGATGGCTTTGGCGGATTCGCTCATCAGAGGAAGGTCAGGAAATTAATCTCTCCGCGCAAGGTTCGTCAACGTGGGAGGCGCTACCGCGCGCAGCGCATCCTAGCGATCTTCTGCCGATCCACTCTGCCACCACATCAGCTCCGTCGCAATGCAGCCCGTCAAGCAAAGGAATGGCGCTTCGGTTTCGCGAGTACCAGTGGTGCGGGTTTGCTAGCGCGGGTCGCGAGAGAGGCCGACCGCAGCCTGGCTCGACTCAGCGAATTGCAACAACTCGGCCGATTGAGTCACCATATTCAACACGCGGTGGAATGACCGCTTTCAGGCGAAGTGGGCCGCAGTTTTGAAAGTCAGCTCATGGCCTCGTGCTGCGATTCCCCACGTTCGCTGCAAGCTGCCGGACTTGGAAATTCAGGCTATTTCCGCCAGGGATCGCTCGCGGGCTTGGTTACGAAATCACGCTACCGGTCGATTGCGCTAATAGCGCACCGCACCCCGAAGCAATCGTCGACCGGCAGTGGCCGGCGAGAAGTGGCCCTTCGAGATCAGCATTCGTATTCAGCACTCCATCAGGGCCGGGCGAGCGCGAAACCACTCCTCGATCGGCCCAGGGAGCAGCGTATGCTTCTTTCCCCCCCATTCCTTCTACCGGGACTCATCATGCTGAACGAGGCTGCCATTACAAGTTTCAAAGCAAGTTTGCGCGGGGAACTCATCCAGCCGGGCGATGGGGGTTATGACGCCGCCCGGAAGGTCTACAACGCGATGATCGATCGTCGCCCCCGGCTGATCGCGAAATGCATCGACGCCGCTGACGTCATCACCGCCGTGAAATTCGGCCGCGAACAGAATCTGCTGGTCGCAGTCCGCGGCGGCGGACACAACGCGGGCGGCCTGGGTGTCTGCGACGATGGCCTGGTCATCGACTTGTCGCGCATCAACTACGCGCGCGTCGACCCGGCGAAGAAGACCGTGCTCTGCGGGGGCGGGTCGACGTGGGGTGAGGTCGATCACGCGACGCATGCCTTCGGCCTCGCCGTGCCGGCCGGCATTATCGCCACGACCGGCGTGGGTGGCCTCACGCTTGGCGGCGGCATTGGGCATCTCACGCGTCAATGCGGTCTGACGATCGACAACCTGCTCGCCGTCGACGTGGTGCTGGCTGACGGGCGGTTCGTCACCGCCGACGCAAAGAAGAATGCGGACCTGTTTTGGGCCGTGCGCGGCGGCGGCGGCAACTTCGGTGTGGTCACGTCATTTCTGTTCAAGGCGCACCCCGTCCATACCGACTACGCGGGCCCCATGTTCTGGGCGCTCGAAGACGCCGCTGAGGTGCTGCGCTGGTATCGCAGCTTCATCACCAAGGCGCCCAACGCACTGACGGGCTTCTTCGCGTTCCTGACGGTCCCGGCCGGGCCGCCATTTCCCGAGGCGCTGCACAACAAGAAGGTGTGCGGGGTGGTCTGGTGCTATAGCGGGCCGGCCAAGCAGGCCGAGAAAGTGTTCAAGCCCATCCGCTCGTTCAAGAAGCCGATCCTGGATTTCGTCGGGCCGATTCCGCACCCGGCCTTGCAGTCGATGTTCGACCCCATCTTCCCTCCGGGCCTTCTCTGGTACTGGAAGGCGGACTTCGTGCGTGAACTCAGCGACGAGGCGATCGCGCTGCACGTCAAGCACGGGCCCCAGATGCCCAGCTGGCAGTCGACGATGCACCTGTATCCGATCGATGGGGCAGCAGGCCGCGTCAAGAATGACGCCACGCCATGGTGTTATCGCGACGCCAAGTGGGCGCAGGTGATGGTCGGCGTCGACGCGGAACCGGCCAACAAGGAGAAGATCACGAATTGGGCGCGCGACTATTTCGACGCCCTGCACCCGCACTCGGCCGGCGGCGCCTATATCAATTTCATGATGGAAGAGGGTGAGGACCGCATCCGCGCCACCTACGGCAAGAACTACGCGCGGCTGGCGAGGATCAAAAAGAAGTACGACCCGAAGAATTTCTTCAGGGTGAATCAGAACATCAAGCCGGGGAAATAGTTCCGAGGATTTCAGGTTTTGGGGTTCCCAAGGCTTACGAAGCCGGCGAGGAAATTGCCGGCGGACGTCCTCCGGATCAGGCAAATGGGAAGCGGCCGGACGCTCAAAGAAGAACGGGCAGTTGCTGCACGGCCGCTTGCAAGGGCGTGGTTGTTGGAGGATCGGGCAGCATCGTGGACGTAACATTTTGAGCTGCTCAGCGCGAGGTTAGCCATGGACGATCGAAACCGCGTCATCGTCGAAGCCTGGAATACTGTCTTGTACGAGAAGTTCTGCCGCTTCAAGCACCTGCTTGTGGACGGGCTCTCACAGCACAGCGATGCCGCATTAGAGCGCTGCCGCTATCCGGAAGGCGCGCGGGTGCTCGACGTCGGCTGTGGCTTCGGCGACAGCACGCTGCGCATCGCCAGGTGCGTCGGCTCAACGGGCGAGGCAGTCGGCGTGGACTGCGCCGAGAACTTCATCCGCGCGGCGGAGGCGGAGGCGCGCAAGGAAGGCGTTGACAACGCGCGCTTCTTCGTCGGCGACGCGGAGTGGGGCGACCTGCGCGGCTTCTACGACCACGCCTTCGCGCGCTTCGGCACGATGTTCTTCGAGATGCCCGGTGCGGCGATGCGCAATGTTCGCAAAGCGCTCAAGCCAGGCGGCACGTTCACGCAGATCGTGTGGCGTCGCCGCGAGGAGAATCCGTGGCTGCACGAGGCGGAGCTGCGCGTGAAGGAGATCGTGCCGATCGTGTCGCACGAGGAGACGGACCAGGTGCACTGTGGCCCAGGACCGTTCTCGATGGCGGGCCCGGACATGGTGAGCACTATGCTGCGCAGCGCGGGTTTCGGGCGCATCACCTTCGAGCGCTTCGACTGCGACATCTGCATCGGCCGCGACATGGACGACGCCATCGAGTTCGCCATGGCGCTCGGTCCTGCCGGCGAGATCATCCGCCTCGCGGGGGAGGAAGGCGAGAAACGCAAGCCTCAGGTGGTCGCGGCGCTCAAGGAAGCGCTGGCGCCCTTCGCGCGGCCCGACGGCATATGGGCGCCGTCGAGCACCTGGTTCGTCAGTGCGGCCAATCCGAGCTGAAGAGCGAGAACATTGGCCTGCCTGATCTTCGTCATACAAATCGAGGCACTCGGCCTGACCCGCCCATGAATACGGGCACCGTAGCTCGACGTCGCGCATGCCGGGACCAATTCCTCAAAGTCGGCTTCCGAAGATTTGCGAACCCAGCCGGCACGAAGAGCGGATCGAACGTCCGTTTGGTACGGGATCGAAATTGCGCCCTCGCCCCAATGCTGACGGCGGCCGGCGAAAATTATGCTCCGCAGAGCGGACATCGACGCCCAATCAAAATCCCATCCATCTCCAGCGGATTGGCCAGATCCCGGATGGCACACTGGGCAACCTCATGCGATTCAGCCGAAGCCGCCGGCCGCGTTGACGACGATGGCCTCGTTCGCCGTCAAGCGCGATGGCGCCAATTCGAGGTGCCCTAGAGTGTTCGCAGAAGCGCAATCACATCGGCTATTTCGGCTGGCGTGAAGCCGATGCCAAAGCGCGTGTCGTAGAAGTCGACCGCGGCCTGCAGGTCCTTGGCGAAACCGTTGTGAAAGTAGGGAGCGCGGGTCGGCCCCTTGAACCGGCCGATGTCGGCCCACTTGCCGGTGATCAGCGCGCGTCCAGGGTCGCTTGTCTGCACGGTGTCGCCAGTGGTCTTGTTGCGCAACGTGTAGAGCGGCAGGTCGGGCGTGCGCGGCGACGCGTCAGCCAGCCCGATGTTCAACGGCGCAGGGACCGAGTGATTGCCGGCATTGGGGCTGTCGTGGCAGGTCGTGCAGGTACCGCTGATGACGGCAAGGTGCAGGTCGTCGTTCAGACCCCCAACCCCGGTGATCGTGATCGGCTTGCTGTTGAACAGTGCCTGGCCACGCGCCACCGCGCGCCGCGCCTCGACCCGCTCCCAGCCGTCTGCGGGTCCCGCGCTCGGGTTGGCCCAGGCGTCGAATAGCGACAGCGCATTCGGGTTGAACGCGGCGTGGCTGCGGTAGTCGCCGGCCAATGCATCGTTGATGCCGACATAGGAAGGCTGCTGCGAAGCCAGGCTCGGCCCGCCGCGCGCTCCCTGGGCAGTCAGCCAGCCGGCACTCGAATCGTAGACCTGTGTCGTTGACAGCCCGATCTCGAAGCTGAAGATCGCTTCGCGCTGCGCCGTGCTGAGCGGCATTGCGGCCTGGGCATGGCCCAGCGTGGCGCTGTTGGCCTGATCGAGCAGGTCGAAATGCACGCTCGCGAAGCAGGTGGTGGTGCCCGCCAGGCAGTCCGGCGAGGACGGGTCTTTGAAGGTCTCGCGCCCATCCCACATCACGGTCGAGAGGAATCGCAGGTTGGTCGCGGGTAACGGTCGGCGGAAGAGCGACAGTTCCCGTGCGCTTGCAAAATGGTAGGGATCGTCGAGCTGCGCGAGCTCGAACTCGGCGCCGGCCGGAATACCGATGCCAACGCGAATCAGTGCCTTGTTCAGCAGCACGCTGAAGGCCGACCGGCGCGCGGCCAGGGTTGAGACAACGGCCGTCGACGAGTTTGCGCCGTCGACGCAACGGAAGTTGCGATCCGCGTACCACCACTTCTGGAGGCGAAGGGCAACCGGCGCGGTCCATCCGGAGCAGTCTTCGCGCCGTCGAATGCGACTGCCAGAGCTTCCGGCGAACGTCGTCGACCTGAGCCTCGTTACTAAAGGGGGCGCTGTCTCTTAGCAACGAGGCGCGCGACCGAGCTATTAGGCGTCCGATAACGGGCCGCTCGATCACTTCGTCTCAAGGACTGGCGCAGCCGTACCGACTCAGCCCCGCGTGCTTGCGTAATCACTCGATAGTCGACTTTCTCGTTGAGAAACGGCAACACCGGATTGTTCCGAGCGTGATCGACTGCCACGGTGTGTTGCGATGGCCGTGAACCACGGAGGCAGTCGCACAAGACAAATATATTTGGGGGGAACAAAGAAGATGCCGCTTCGCATAACAGTCGCAGCGGCGAGCGTGCTGATCGGGTGCGCGCTGGCGGGCTGCGCGAGCACGCCTGGCCGTACGGAGGCGCTTGGCCCAGTGATGGCCATCGCTTCTTCTGCCGATGGTCGGACGCTCGCGGCCTCGACCGTTTTGGAGGAAACAGCTCTCTTCGACGTTGCACCGCTGCGCTTCCGATCGCTGCTGACGCCTGCAGGCGTAAAGGCAAAGGTAACGACGGCGGACTTGATCCGGTCACCGCCGGTCGCGTTTTCGCCTGATGGCAAGCTACTCGTCACTGCAGGTGTGGCCGGACACATCGTCGGATGGGACGTCGACTCCGGCATGGTCCGGGTCCGAACGTCGCTCACAGGCCGAGTTGCAGACCTCGCTTTCCTTCCTGACGGTGGTTCGTTCCTGGCGGTTGGCCCAACAATCCAGCGCTTCAGTGCCGAGGATGGTTCGCTGATCGTCGAACTGAAGCCGCCTGGCGACACCACGATCTCGGCCATCGCCATATCACCGGACGGCAAATTCATCCTTGCCGGACTATCGACGGGCGAGATCGCTGAATACGACGCCGCCGCGGGCGAAGTGGTGCGCGTTCTTCGCGGACATGCGATCGCTGTCACGGGCATTGCCGTTGCGCCGGAT
>Ga0209048_10001822_pt1 | contig 21528 bp, 17 predicted proteins | sample FrelakmetCRP12CR_FD_187146 | JGI IMG/M metagenome (GOLD analysis project Ga0209048, IMG submission 187146) | Freshwater lake sediment microbial communities from the University of Notre Dame, USA, for methane emissions studies - CRP12 CR (SPAdes)... | ecosystem: Environmental > Aquatic >... | reverse complement strand
ATCCGGACCCGGTGCGCCCGCGGTCCGGCCGGCGACGGGCTCCGGAACGGGCGCCCTGGCGGTGCCGGGGCCCGCTCGGTCGGGGAGGGGCCACGACGGGCGCCTCGCCACCGGGCTCGGCGTCGACCGCTGCGGGGTCGCGCTCGGTGATCGTCACGTCGGCGGCCCCACGATCACGGGGCCGCGACGGCTGGTTGGACGGGCAGGCTCGCGTCGACCACGATCTCGTTCATCGGCCGGTCGGGGCACTTCTCCAGCCCTGCGGCCCGGCTCGTCCCCCGTTCCCATGCCCGAGATCCCCTACCGCTTCGACCGCACCGACGACGCCGCCGCGCTCCACGCCGCCTTCGACGGCCTCGAGCCGGGGGCCGAGACCGGCACGGAGGTGCGGGTGGCCGGGCGGGTGATGCTCCTGCGCCGCCAGGGCAAGCTCGCCTTCGGCGACCTGCGGGACTCGTCGGGGGCCGTCCAGCTCTTCGCTCTGGCGGCGGTGACCGAGGACTTCGAAGGGCTCACCAGGCTCCGCCTCGGGGACTGGGTCGGCGCGACGGGCGAGGTGGTCAAGACCCGCACGGGCGAGCTCTCGGTGAAGGTGCGCAGCTGGGTCCTCCTGGCCGAGGCGAGGCGGGGGTTCGGGGACAAGTGGCGGGGGGTGTCGGACGTCGACACCCGCTACCGCCAGCGCTACGTCGACCTCTGGGCCAACGAGGAGAGCCGGCGGGTCTTCGTGCTGCGCAGCCGCATGGTGAGCGAGATGCGCCGGTGGTTGGAGGCGCGGGGGTTCATCGAGGTGGAGACCCCGGTCCTCCAGCCCATCCCGGGCGGGGCCACGGCCAAGCCCTTCGTCACCCACCACAACGCCCTGGAGATGGACCTGTACCTGCGCATCGCGCCCGAGCTCTACCTCAAGCGGCTGGTGGTCGGCGGCTTCGAGCGGGTGTTCGAGATCGGGCGGGTCTTCCGCAACGAGGGCCTCTCGACCCGCCACAACCCCGAGTTCACCATGCTCGAGCTCTACGCCGCCTACCTCGACTACACCGACCTCATGACCCTCACCGAGGAGCTCGTCGCCCACCTGGCGACCACCCTGTGCGGCACGACGACACTCACCTACGACGGGCGGCCCCTCGACCTGACGCCCCCGTGGCGGCGGGGGACGCTGGTGGAGCTGGTCGCCGAGCAGACCGGCCGGCACCTCCCCCTGCAGCTGGGTGTCGAGGGCCTGCGGCCGGTGGCCGACGAGTTCGGCGTGCCGTGGGCGCCCGCGTGGGGCCCCGGGAAGCTCCTGCTCGAGATCTACGAGAAGACGACCGAGCACCTGCTCTGGGGCCCGGTGTTCGTGACGGACTACCCCGAGGAGGTCTCGCCACTGTCCCGGCGCCACCGGGCGCACGAGGGCTTCGTCGAGCGGTTCGAGGCGATCGTCGCCGGCCGGGAGCTGTGCAACGCCTTCAGCGAGCTGATCGACCCCGACGACCAGCGCGCCCGATTCGAGGACCAGGCCGGGGCCAAGGCCGCCGGGGACGAGGAGGCCATGGTCGTCGACGAGGACTATCTGCGGGCCCTCGAGCACGGGCTGCCCCCCACCGCGGGGGAGGGGATCGGCATCGACCGCCTGGCCATGCTCCTCGCCGGCGTCCACAGCATCCGCGACGTCGTGCTGTTCCCGACGCTGCGACCCGAGCCGCCCGGAGACTGACCGAGGCACCGCCGCGGGCCCGGACACCACGCCCCTGGGCACGTGCTCGCAGGTCGAGCCCAGCTCCGCCCGGCTACAGACGGGCTGACGCCCGCGCCGGGCGCCTTCGCGATACCGGGGGCGGCTGGCCCAGGGCGAGGTAGTGGGTCTTGACCCAGGTGGCGTTGGCGGGGGTGCCGTTGCAGTTGGTGATGAGCGTCCCGCACGGTCCCCACGTGTCCCAGCTCCAGGTCTCGTAGCCGACACCGTCAGGCCGCTGGCGGGGCGTGGCGGCTCGACGGCGACCACCAGTGGCACCACGCCCTCGCAGTCCCCTTCCTCGACCGGTGGCTCGACCACGCTCCCGCCCGGGGATCGGGGCCACCTCCGTCTCCCGGCCGCTCACGCGGCGGCCCGTGTGCGGGCGGTCGGCCCCGGTGCGGGTCAGTGCGTCGTGTAGTCGATGGGACCGGCGCCCTTGACGCCGACGGCGAAGCAGAAGCAGTGGATCGCCGTGTCCCCTGACGGCCGCAGGCTGTGCACGGCGTCGGGCGGGATGTGGACCAGGTCCCCCGGGTTGACGTCGCGCTGCTCGGCGTCGATCGTCATGACACCCCGGCCCGACATCACGAAGTAGAACTCGTGGGTGGGGTGGGCGTGCGGGTAGACCTCACCGCCGACGGGAACCTCGAACTCGTTGGCGAGCTCCAGGTAGCCCCCGTCCGTGATCCCCTTCATCTCCCGAGGCCGGATCAGCCACCAGACCGGCACGGTGCCGTTGTGCTCGACCTCGGGCTCGACCTCCTGCATGTTCCGGATGTCCACCCGGCTGCCCCCCTCGGTACGACCGCGATCGGTGGCCCATGATGCCCGCCACGGCCCCAGGCGCGCCGGGGCGAGCTCGGGCCGGCGGCGTCGACCGGGTCGACGCGTCGGGCGCGACCCGGCCCCGACCAGCCCGATCAGCCAGGATGGGCGCCAGGTGCCGCGCGTGCGGTGTCCGTGCCGGGGTCATGTCAGCGAGGGAGCCGAGCCGTGAACGACCTGGACCGTGCGAGGTACGTCTCGCTCACGACCTACAAGAGGGACGGCTCGCCGGTGTCGACGCCGGTGTGGATCACGGGTTCGGGCGGCTCCTACGTGGTCACAACCGGCGACAAGGCGTGGAAGACGCGCCGGCTCCGCAACAACCCCTCCGTGCAGGTCCAGGTCTGCGACATGCGAGGCCGGGTGAAGCCGGGTGCGGCGGTGTTCACGGGGACCGGCGAGGTCAAGACGGCAGCGGAGTCCCTCGCCGCCGCCGAGCGCGCCATCGCCGCGAAGTACGGCTGGCAGTTCAAGGCGACCAAGGTCGTCGACGGGCTCAGGTCGAGGATCGGCCGGGGCCCCAAGCAGGAGGTGGTGGCCGTCGAGCTCACGCTCCGGCCGGCTGAGCGGCCCTGACCCACGTGGCCCGCGCCGCTCGTCGGTGCGTGGGGCGCAGTGGCTAGCTAGGGGTGGCCGAGGGCCCGGTCGGTGAGGGTCAGCGCGTGGGCGACCGCCTGGTCGGTGTCCATGGCTTCGCCTTCGGCCCGCCGTTCGCGCAGGCGCTCCTCGCCGAGGCTGTCGGCGAGGCGTCGGGTGGTCTCTCGGCGCAGCTCGCTGATAGGGCCCACGGCGCTTCCGGTCTCGCTGCCGGGTTCGGAGGAGGGTCCGCCAGCGGAAGGTTCGTGGACGGCGAGGTCAGCGAGGGCGAGGCGTCGCGCCGCGCCCTGGAGGACGGCGGCGTCGTCGGGTTCGCGTTCGGCAGCCGCCCAGGCGACGACGTTGAGGATGCCGGCGAGTTGGGGCCGGTCCCCGTTCCAGTGGAGGCGGGGAACGGCCCGCGCCGCGAGCTCGAGCGTGAGGCGCGTGTCGCTGAGGCGGGCGGCGACGAGCGTTGCCGAGGTGAGGGTACCGGCGTTCTCATAGTGTCGGCCGCTGAGGTCGAGGCTCTCGCGCAGCAGCGCTCGCGCCCGCTGGGGGTCGCGGTCCGCGAGCGCGTTGGCGAGCACGCCCAGGCCCATGGCGATGAGCGTCGGCACGCCGAGCCGGCGAACGAGCGCCAACCCTTCGGTGGCCAGAGGCAGCGCGGCGTCGGCGTCGCCGGCGAAAGCGTGGCACTGCGCGGCGTAGAGGGGCATGACGGCGGCAGGGAAGAGGCGACCCGCGGACCGCGCGATCTCACCGGTCCGTTCGTAGCAGAGAGCCGCCTCGTGCCAGGCGCCGACCGACATGGCGAGGGTGGCCCGCGCACTGGCAACGTACTGGTCGACCAGACCGTCGGGGTGGGTGCCAAGACGCCGCTCGGCGGCGATCGCCTCATCGCACCACCGCTTCCCGGCCTGGAGCTCACCGCGGAACGCGGCCTTCGAGGCGGCGGTGGCGAGCCCGAACGGGTAGTCGGGGTGCTCGGGGGCGCCGGGGAGGGCCAGGGCGGGCTCGGCGGCCATCTGGAAGCTGTAGCCGAGTTGCGCGCCGGCAAGGGGGATGTTGCGAAGGAGCCGGAAGGCGAGGTCGACGTCGGCGGTGTCGATCGCCCAGCCCATGGCCGTGAGGAGGTTCTCCTGTTCGGCGGCGAAGCGCGTCACCGCTTCGACCTGGCCCGGGCCGAGGAAGCGCTCGAACAGCTTGGCGGCGAGGCCGGCGTAGTACTGGGCGTGCCGGCGGCGCAGCGCGGCGGTCTCCCCGTGCTCGTCGAGGCGCTCCTCGCCGTACTGGCGGATGGTCTCCAACAGCCGGTAGCGGGTGTCGAGACCGTGATCCTCGGCCACCACCAGCGACTGCGCCACCAAGCCGGCGATCAGCTCCCACACGGCCGGGGCCGCGACCGGATCGCCGGCGCACACCGCCTCGGCCGCCTCCAGCGTGCATCCCCCGGCGAACGCCGTCAGCCGGGCCAGCAGCCGCCGCTGCGCCTCGCTCAGCAGCTCGTAGGACCAGTCGATGGCGGCGCGCAACGTCTGGTGGCGCTCGACCGCCCCCCGCTTGCCCCCGGCCAGCACCTCGAAGCGGCGGTCGAGGCGGCGGGCCAGCTCGGCGGGGTTCATGGCCGGGATCCGCGCCGCGGCCAGCTCGATGGCCAACGGCACGCCGTCGAGGCGCCGGCACACCGCCGCCACCGCGGTCGCGTTGTCGGCCGTCACCGCGAAGTCGGCATTCACGGCCCGCGCCCGCTCCGCGAACAGCCGCACCGCGTCGGCGTCGGCCACCGCCTCCGGGTCAGCGTCGGCCGCCGGCGCGGCCAGCGACGGCACGGCCAGCATCCGCTCCCCGTCGATCCCCAGGCCCTCCCGGCTGGTGGCCAGCACCCCAAGTCCCGGGCACGACCGCTCCAGCATGTCGACCAGCGCGGCGGCGGGTTCGAGCAGGTGCTCGCAGTTGTCCAGCACCACCAGCAGCTGCTTGCCCCGCAGGAACTCCACCAGCGCCTGTTGTACCGATTGCCCGGCGCGGGGCGCCACGTCGAACACCGCCGCCAAGGCGTCCGCCACGGCGGTCGGATCGCGCACCGGGGCCAGCTCACACAGCCACGCCCCCTCCCGGAACCGGGGCAGCACCTCGGCCGCCACCTGCAGGGCCAGGCGGGTCTTGCCCACCCCGCCCACCCCTGTCAGGGTCACCACCCGGGCCTCCGCCAACGCCGCCGCGGCGCGCCCAAGCTCACGGGCGCGCCCCACGAACGAGCTCACCTGCAGCGGCAGGTTCCCCGGGAAGGTCTCAAGCGAGCGCAACGCCGGAAACGAGCCGGATCCGACCTGAAACACATGCATCGGGCGGTCCAAGTCCCGGAGCCTGTGCTCCCCCAAGTCCAGCAGCGCCACCTCGGACTCGACCAGGGCCGTCGTGACCTGCGAGCACAGCACCTGGCCGCCATGGCCGACCGCCATCAACCGCGCCGCCCGGTTCACCGCCGTGCCGAAGTAGTCCCCGTCGCGCAGCTCCGCCTCACCCGAATGCAAGCCCATCCGCACCCGGATCGGCGTGGCTGTCGGCCACACCTCCGCGGCCAACAACCCCTGCGCGGCCACGGCGGCGGCCACCGCGGACGAGGCGGACGTGAACGCGGCGGCCACCCCGTCGCCCATGCTGGAGAACACCATCCCGCCATGCTCGGTGACCGCCCGGCGGAGCAGCTCGTCGTGGCGGGACAGGGCAGAGCGCATCGCCGCCTCGTCCTGCTGCCACAGGCGCGTCGACCCCTCGATGTCGGTGAACAGGAACGTCACCGTCCCCGACGGCCCAGCCACCCCCAAAGGCTCCCACGACGGTGCGCCAGCCGCTCGGAAGCGCGCTGATCCCGACGGCACCCACCCGGAGCCTGACCTGGGGTACGGCCGGGACCGGCACGGTTCCGGCAGTGAGGCGGAAGGAGGCGGGACCGCGCCATCTCGCTCATCTGCCCGAAGGGAGCCCCCGCTCGGGGGTCGATGGGCTCCTCGCCCACCCTGCTGCTCACCCTGCTGCTCACACTGCTACGAGCCGCTGCGTAGCGTGGTGACGCCGGGGCGGTTGCCGTCGGTGAGCAGCCGTGTGCGGGCGTTGGTGTCGTCGAGGAAGTAGCCGTCGAGGAAGTCCACGGTCGCCTGACCGACTTCGGGCATGGCGGTGTCGTACATGTACGGGCCGAGATGCGAGCCACCGTCGATGGTCAGCAACAACCGCGGGATCCGGGCCGGGACCTCGTTGAACAGGTTCACGCTGGCCGAGTACGGGTTGGTCCGGTCTGCGGTGGCGTGGATCGCGAGGAGCGGCGGGGAGTCGGGGGCGAAGTAGGTGCCAGGAAACCGCCCGATCCCTCCGGCCATCACCACCACGGCTGCGACGCGACGGTCTCTGAAGGAGTTGTTGTACGCCCAGGCGGACACGGTGAGGCCGCCGTCGGAGTGGCCGAGCGCGGCGACCCGCGCCGGGTCGGCCACGGGTGGGAGCAGCTCGGGGTGGGCCCGTGCCAGGTCGGTGACGGCGCCGATCAGGAACGAGAGGTCGGCCGGCTGGTTGACGATGTCGCCCCGGTTGCCGTCGCCGCGTTCCGCGCTCGTGTGCGGGAACGCCGGGGCCGCAACGATGTAGCCAGCCGCGGTCACCATGGAGAGGATGCGCTCGTATCCGGCGGCGGGGAGACCGAACCCGTGGGCCATCAGGACGAGCGGGAACGCCCCGCCCGCACGAGTGCTGCCGGTCTGGCCCGGTCGGCCCTCGGCCGGGTAGTGGATGATCGTGTGCAGCGTCCGCCGCCGGTTCGTGTCGACGAAGTCGCTGATGACGGTGCCGACCGCGAAACGTGGGGTCCCGTCACGTGCGGGGGCCTGGGCCGCGGGTGGCGTGGTGGTGACCGTGGATCGGTCGTCGCTCGTCGAGGTGGAGGCCATTCCCGTGGATCCCGAGGTCGCGGTGGTCCGGTCTCGCTGAGCCGGCGATCGGCGCGCAGCCAACCCCCCACCTCCCGAGCACGACGCGGCCGCCACCCCGACCATCGCCCCGACGAGCAGCACGGACACCCCCCGATGCGGCCCTCGCCGTCCGATCCGGTCGCGGCACGCTGAAGGCGTCGCGCCTCGTTCAAGCTGCCGAGACCGCGTCACTCCCACAAGCTTGCACGCAACGGTGGACGCGAGTCGGGGCGACCATGGCCTTGCCCTTGGCGCCCGAACGGGAAGGCCGCGGCCGTCAACGCCGGGGCGCGTGCTACGCCCACCGACGACGCAGCCGGAGCGAGGGGCCGGCACCCCGATCGGTTCTTGCTGCAGCAAGGGCCGTAGGACCCTATCCGGTCACCCGGATGGGGCGCACCATTTGTCTCTGAAGTCCAAGCGGCAGAGGGGTGGAGCGATGAAGCGACTGGCTCAGGTTCTCATGGTGGCGCTCGCCCTGACGGCGGCGTCGGTGGCGGGTGCGACCCCCGCGTTCGCGACCGGAGTCGACCGGCCCTCGAGGCCCGTGACCCGGATCTGGCTCTCGATCGGGAAGCTGAGCGGTCAGAGTACCTGGCACTTCTTCGGCGTCTCCGGCCCAACGATCGGCTTTCCCTTCGTGAAGGGCACCGCCGTTTGGGGAGGAGATGTGACCGGAGGTGACTTCCCGACGACGACGACGGCCGCCAATGGCGACACGATCACGGGCACAGGGAGCTTCCGCACCCAGGGCCCAGGGACCGCTGACCCGACGGGCGCCTGCCCCACCGATCCCCCCGCCGCCTTCGCCCAGTACCAGAGGATCACGGGCGGCACGGGCCGCTTCACGGGTGCGACGGGCAAGATCCTCGTCAGGGGATGCCGGCACGCCACCGTGGACGGTCACCCCGGCGGCTTCACCCGGTACCTGGTGACGCTCACCTTCACGGCGGTGGGATGGATCAGCTACTAGGCGTCGACACGGTTGCGGACCGACGGGGCGGCGTGAGGCCGTCGGCCCCAACTGTGTTCTTGTCGACGAGCTGGGCCAGCTCCCCTCGGCCGTCCTACCGGTAGAAGCGCTCGGTCACCCAGATCCGCCCGAGGCCATCGACGAAGACGCCGACGCCCATGTGACTGTAGGCGCCGAGGATGTTGGCACGGTGATGGGGGGATGCCATGAACGCGGCCGCGATCGACTGCGGGGTCATGCCCTCCCCGACGTTCTCGCCCAGCGCCTGCCACTGCGGATCGACGGCGGCGATCTGGGCCCGGACGCCGGCACTGTGGGCGAGGGTGCCGAAGAGGGCCATGCCCCCGGACCATAGGCGCGCTCCGGCGGAGATCGTGGGGTCGACCGCCAGCGGTGGCAAGCCGTTGCGGACGCGCTCGACCTCGATCTCCCACTCGAAGGCGAGCTCGATCCTTGACGAGGCCATCGACGGGCTCGCCGCGGCCGCCGCTGCGGTTCGCCCCACGGCCAGGGCCGACGTCCCGAGGACACCGATGGCGAAGGTGCCGAAGGCCAGGAGCGCACGGGCAGACAGAAGCAGACGTTTGATCATCGGTGGGCTCACTCCCGGCGAGGTGCTAGGTGGAGGGCCGCCGCGGCATGCGCTCGGACGACAGGGGTGCTATCGGTTCGGAGTCGCCGTAGTTGACGGGTCCGCCGCGGCGCAGTCCCCTCGGGGGCGGGTCGTTCCTGCCGATCAGGCGGCGATGCGCTCGAGCAGCCAGGCCAGCGCGAGGGGGTAGCGGTACTCGATCGCGCCGTGCGCCGCGTCGAACAGCTCGAAGTGCAGGCGTTCCTCGGGGAGTCCCGCAGCGAGGGCAGCGTCACGGAACGCGACGGCGGCGAGGTCGAGGTGGTACTCGTCGCGGGTGCCGGCGTCGATCCACACGGCGTCCATGGAGGCGAGCGCCTCGCGGAACGGTGGTTGCTCGGCCATCCGCACGGGGTCGTGGGCGAGCCACCGCTCCCAGACCTCGACTCGCAGGCGGCCGGTGCGGAGGTCGAAGGGCAGGTGGACGGTCCCATCGTCGTCGGACGAGTAGGCAGCGGCGTAGCCGTACATCTCGATCAGCTCGGCATCGCCTTCGCGGGTCGTCGCGATGCGAGCGCCGAAGTCGGCGAGGAAGCGGCCGTAGTCCCCCTCGTAGCGGTCGCGCAGGTGCCGCACCACGGGCGCGAAGGAGCCGGCGTAGCAGACGTCGAACAGGGCGTCGCCGGCGTGGGTGGCCAGCGCGCCGAACAGCTCGGGCCTGCGGAGCGCGGTCACCATCGCGCCGTAGCCACCGCTGCTCTTGCCCGCGATGGCCCGGTGCCGTCGGTCGGGAAGCGTCCGGTAGCGCGCGTCGACGAAGGGCACGACCTCATCGCAGAGGTACGAGTGGTACCGCCCGATGGCGGGGGAGTCCAGGTACTGCGAGCCGCCGAGCTTCGTCCAGGCGTCGACGTAGACGATGATGCCCTGCGGCGTGCGCCCATCGGCGAGCACGGCGTCGGCGAGCTCGGGGAAGGGCTGCCGCCAGGGCGAGCGGTTCCGCCACATGGTGATCGTGCCCGTGTAGCCCTGGATGACAAGGACCACCGGGTAGCGCCGGTCCGGACTGTCGTCGTAGCCCGGTGGCACGTGGACCCACAGGGGGCGCTCGTGCGGATCACCGAGCGGGTTGGCACGAAGGTGCTCGCTGACGAGGACGTGTTCGTCGATCCGTCCCGATAGCTCGGCCGACCACGGCAGCACACGACCACCCCCCAACGCTCCGGATGACGTGAGACCGCGCCCAGTGTGCGACCTGATGTCGACCGGGAGCCCCGACTCGTCGAAGGATAGATCGACCAACCCGCCACCGGTGGCAGGACAGGAGCTCTTGCCACCCGCCGGTGCCCCGGCGAAGTCGATGCTGAGGCGCGCCCCGACGCAGGCCCGGAGGAAGCCCGCGACTGCGGGCTCAGCATCCGGCGGTCCACGAGCTCGTCGGATCGTGGTGGGCGACGCCGGTGAACTTCCGGATGCTGACGATGACGTGACCGTCCCGGGCGAGGGCCCCCGTGAGCCGCGGAGGGCCTGCTCACGGGGCAGGCCGCCCGTTGCACCCTGCGCGGCGTGCCTCACCTGTGCCTCAGCGAAACCGCTCGTGATCCGCGGCTCCGGGGTCTGACACCGGGGTTAGGAGCCGAGCAAGCCCATCCCAGCGCCAGGACCCCGATCGCCGACACGCGACGTGCGGCCGCTTCTGGTCATGACCGTCCCGAGGCGTTTAGCCTCCTTGAATGGGTCGGCTGGCCGGCGTCGTGCGGTGAGCCTCCTCTTCGCGCTCGCGGCTGCGTTCTCCAACGCGCTGAACGTCGTGACCCAGCATGTGGCGAGCACGGCTGCTCCGGCCAGGGACAAGGGGTGGCGCCTGGCGCGTTACCTGGTGCACAACCCGTTGTGGCTGCTGGGCGTTGGCGCCGCGGTGGGCGCGTTCGCGTTTCAGGCGCTCGCCCTCAACAGCGGGCGGCTCTCGGTGGTCCAGTCGATCCTGGTCACTGAGCTCGTCTTCTCACTGGTCATCGGCCGGGTGTGGCTCCGCCGCACGGTCACCACTCCGGCCTGGATCTCGGCGTCGGTGACGTGCGCCGGCCTGGGGCTCTTCTTGGCCATGTCCCAGCCACGGGGCGGTCATCCCTCGCCGACCTCGGGCGCCTGGGCGCCCGCCGTGGCGACCATGGCCGGACTCACAGCCCTGTTCACGGTGCTGGCCGCCCGGGGCTCGCCCGTGCGACGTGCCGCGCTGTACGCCAGCGCCTCGGGGATCGTCTGGGCCACCATGGCCACCTTCCTCAAGTCCGTCACGGACATCCTTGCCAGCCACGGGGCGCTGGCCGTGCTCGAGCACGGAGGTGTCTACGGGATGATCGTGGCTGGGATCGTGGGAACGGTGCTGACCCAGGCCGCCCTGCACTACGGACCGCTCGTGGTCTCCCAGCCGCTCATGGTCATCGTCGATCCCGTGGTCAGCATCATCCTGGGCGTCTGGCTGTATGGCGAGCACTTCACCGCGGAGCCGATGCAGATCACCGCTGGCGTTGTTGGGTTCGCGACCATGGCGGCGGGTGTCGTGTTCTTGAGCCGGAACGCGCCGTCGTTGGAGGCGCACCAGCCCTCGTCCGCCGGCGCTTGAGCGCAGGGCGGCCGCGCCGCGGACCGCAAGCCCGCTGCGGGACTTCGGCGTCGGCACGGCGCCCAACCGGGCCTGGTCAGCTCGCCGGTCTGGCGCGGAAGGCGTGTCGGTACGACTGCGGGCTGGTCCGTACCGCCCGGTGGAAATGCTTCCGCAGATTCGTGGACGTTCCGAACCCACTCATCGCCGCTACCGCCTCGATCGTGGCGTCGCCTCCCTCGAGCAGGCGCTGGGCCAACGCGATGCGCTGGTTCACAAGCCACTGGTAGGGCGTGGCACCGGTGCTCGCGCGAAAGCGCCGAGCGAAGGTCCGAGGGCTCATCGCCGCGCGCGTCGCGAGATCATCGATCGTTATCGGCTCCGCGAGGTGTTCCTGGAGCCAGATCAGGGTGTCGGCGAAAAGGTCGGCGTCGGCGATGCTCGGAATAGGCGCATCGATGAACTGTGCCTGACCGCCGTCTCGATGGGGCGAGACCACCAGCTGGCGAGCGACCCGGGTCGCGATCTCGGCGCCGAAGTCGGAGCGCACGATGTGCAGGCACAGATCGATGCTCGCCGCGCTTCCGGCGGAGGTGAGGATATCCCCATCGTCGACGTAGAGAACCTTCGGGTCGACCGTGACCTCGGGGTACTGGCGGGCCAGCCGGCCGGCGGAGCTCCAGTGGGTCGTCGCCCGCCTGCCGTCAAGCAAGCCCGCCGCCGCGAGCACGAACGCTCCTGTGCACAGCGAGACGATGCGTGCCCCCCGCTGGTGCGCGTCGCGCAACGCGCCGAGCACCTCCTCGCCGACGACGTCATCGGTCGCGGTGGGCGGCACGATCACCGTGTCCGCTCGCCGGAGCGGGCCAAGCCCGTTCGGCGCGCCCAGGGTGAACCCGGTATCGACGGTCACCGGGCCGGGCTGCGCCGCACAGATCGAGAAGCGGTACCAAGCGACGCCCATGTCCGAGCGGTCGTAGCCGAAGATCTCGCAGGCAACCGAGAACTCGAACGGTGCCAGCCCGTCGTAGACGACGACCGCCACCGTCGGGGATCGGTTGGCAGGATAGTTACGCACAACGGCAAGAGTGCCACTTCCGGCGGAGACAGGCAACGCCAACCATGGTGAGGTGACTCATCCCTACATCCTCCAACGGCTGGCTGAAGACCACGTCCGCACCCTCGTGAACCAGACTCCTCGGCCCCGCGCTGACCGGCTCCGGCATCGGCGCCTCCCAGGTCCGCGTGCCGCCACCGTCTCCCGCTGGCGCTCGCGTCTCGCGGCGCGCCGGCGCGCCGTCTGCCCGACCCCACAGCCATTCGGGCCTCCTCACCGCTGACCTGGCTCGGGATGCTGCCCCGGGCGGAACCGCCGGGCTGGAAGGTCACGTCGACCACGGGCCGCCCGATCGGATCGGCGCGCGCGGCAGGCGCGGCGAACGCCGCGGTGGCCGTGGTGGCGAGGAGGGCGGGGTCGGGCCGCTGGCGAGGCCGGTCAGGCGGTGACGGGGACGTGCCGGCGGGCCGGCCCGTACGGCACGCGACGCGCCCCCGTAGGCCCGATGGGTCCGCGCAGTTGTCTCGATCACGGCTGGAGGATCTTCTCCCACAATGCGCCCAGCGTCGCCAGCTCCGGTTCCGCGACGGCATCCTCATGCCCCGGATGCAGCAGGGCATCGAGGGTGGCTTCCCGACGCCTCCCGAGGAGACGGAGATCGACGTGTACAAGGTCATGCCGTAACGGCGCCGACCCCGAACCGGTTCCTGCGGGGCCGTCGTGCTTCGTGGCCGGAGCGGCCCGCAAGGATCGATCGGGGCGAGCGTCCCGGGAGCGCGCTGGACGACGCGGGCTGGATCACCTTCGCCAGTGGTGGGATGGTCTGGCCGCTCCCGCGACGTCTTGCACGGTGGGGCGGCACGAGGGAAGGGTTCCGGCGTCGACTGCCGCGGGTTGTCCGAACAGGGCTCGCGCGGGGGTGGCACGACACTGCTGATCTACGGCCGGGGAGGCGGCAACAAGGCCGACCACACCCAGGTGCGCTTCTGGTCGACAGACATCGACAATGACGTCGCTGAGCTCGTCGGCCGGGGAATCGAGTTCGAAGAGTACGACACGGGAGCCTTCAAGACGGTCGACCACGTCGTGACTTCGCCGGGTATCGGCCGGTCGGCCTGGTTCAAGGACCCCGACGGCAACACCGTCGCCGTGTTCCAGCCGGAGTGATCACCGCCGCGGACTGCCCGTAGCACGGCGGGAGGCGTGTCGGCTCCCGCGCCCGAGCTGCTCATCCGCCCGCGTTGTCCCGAGACGGCGTCCACAACCTGGCAGCCGGCGCCAGATCGACGGCTCGGAGGCGCGCTCGGAGCCGCGGCGAGCGCTGCGGTGACCGCCGATCCCGGTCAACCTCGCTTCGAGACGGAACCGTATGTACGTGCCGTCTCGGACCGGCCGAAGTGACACTCGGCCGAGCGCCGTGGACGCGGCCCAAGGCGATCGGCAACTGATTCCCGGGTGGCCGATGACTTGGCCGGTCGCCGTGACGGACGGGCGCACACCGGATCGGGTGTTACCGATCGGACACCGCCCGCCGGCGTGCCGGTTACGGGCCTGTCAGGCTCAGGTGTGCTTGGGAGTCCAGCTGGCCGGTCTCGGAGAGGCTGAGGCCGGGTCGGTCACCGGTCGGCCCGTAGCCGTTCGGAGTCTGGATCTGCCAGGCCGGTTGGGGACTGTCGGCCATTGCCACCGCCACCACGCACCGGGGCGGCGCGTCGGTGGTCAGTGAGACAGTGACATCGGGGCTGCGGAGCAGGCTCATGAACCCCGGACCGAGCACGGTCCCGTTCCAAAGCGTGACGCAGTTGCCAAGCGAGGCCGGTCCTACCGGCGCGGTCATTGCCGGGGACCTTCGGGACCCGACTGCCATGGGGACCACCGCCCTCACCACGAGCAGGGCGATCACACTGCCACCGATAGCCAGACCTTCCCGCAGACCGAACCTGCGGGGCGCTCCGCCGGCCGCGGGCCGACGTCCCTCACGCAGCTCCCTCGACCTCCCGCCCACCGCCTCTTCGCGCCCTGGTCGTTCGGGAACCGGGCTACCCGGCCCCATGTCGACCAGGTGTCTGCTCGAGATGTGGCCATCGATGGCTTGATCAAGTCCGTCGGCGCCCCACCACCACTGCGGCACGACGACGACACGATGTCCATCGCGCCCGATCAGCTCCCGACGACCGTTCTCCCAGCGGGCGACGACCTCGCAGTCAGCGAACCGGACAGTGCGGACATGCTCGTGATCGGGGGCCCAGCTGACGCCGTCGTCGCCGACGATCAGTTCGCCGTGCTCTCGTTGAGGAACCGGCGCATACCGTCGTCCTTCGACGGCCGCCTCCGACCACTCCGGGTACTGCGTGAAGCCGACCGGGGGTGCCTCGATCGTGTAGGGACCGAGCACCATTGCGCTTGGGAACGCCTCACGAAGAGCCGCGCCACAGCTGAGCGGCTCCACACGCTCGAGGCTCTGGGCCAGCTCGTCCATCGACGGCGCTGCGCGAGCTCGGGTGATGGCCCTGGCGACGAAGTCAAGCCGGCCCGGGGCCGCGCTCGGATCCGCCATCCTCCGGCGCCATAGACGCCGTGTTTCATCAAGCTCGGCTTCGGTCACGCCCTCATCGGCTATGGCTTCGAGGATATCGACGACGCAATCGCGCACGTCCGTCTCGTGATCCTCAGCGAAATCAACGTACAACCCCTCCAGGATGGACCCGTCGGGCAGTTCCACGTCCGATGCTGCCACCGTGTATGAGACGGCCCGCTCACTTCGGAGCGTCCGCTGTGCCCGCTCCTCCGCCGCTTGCAGCGCGATCGCCCGCTCCTGCGAACGCGCACTCAGGACTGTCACCGAGACCAACTTCGTGGCGATCCCGGCCCAGGCGCGCCGGGCGGCGGGGTCGTGTTCAAGCGGCGGTGCGGCCGGTGCCGGGGCGTCTCCAAGTGGCAGCCGAAGGCCGGCGGGCGGCGGCCCGGTCATCCACAGCGCGGCGCTGGCCCGGCTGAATCTGGTGGCCGCCCATGCAGCCATCTCGTCGGCTGTGATGCGCCGCAACCCGTACTCCGGGAAGGCGAGCAGCCCCGGGCCCCGGGCTCCGAAGCGCATCACGAAGTCGGCTCCGAGCTGGCCCTGTTCCCGCCGAGCAGCCTCGACCTGCAGTACTCGCAATTCACTCGACAATCGATCGAGGTTGGGCCGAGTGAGGGCCTCACTCACACCTGCGAGGAACGCAGTGACCTCCGCCGGCTCCCCTTCCATCGCGAAGCGGGTATTCGAGACATCGACACTGCCATTCCAGGACCCCCGAGCGCCATTCCAGGCATGCAGGGCAAGGTGCTCGAGCAAGTGTGTGATGCCAGCCTGGGCCAGCCGCTCGTCCGCACGTCCGACGCCGAAGACGAGGCAGGCTCGCAACGGGCCGGGCGCGACCTCCCACACACAAGGAACGCCGTCAACCTCGGTGCAGTGCTGCCCCGCGCCATCGTCTCGCCCGTACATCCTCACGGATGGTACCGACCGTTGGGTGTGCCGCCGTGGCGGGCCCGGAGTTCCTGACCCCGCACGTCGGTCACCATGCCCGATGGGGATGCACGATGGCATGCTTGCACGCATGGGCCGAGGACCCCGCAATCCGCACGCCGGAGCACCGTTTGCAGACGACGACGACGCCATCGCCGCCGCGCTCGAGGATGTGAGCGTCCCGGCGCTCCTGTGCTCGCTCGTTCACATGACCGGTGACCCGTCGTGGATCCGTGGAGGGCTGCGGCCCACGGTCGCGTCCCCGACCCAGTTCCAGGGCGGAATGCCCGACGATCTTCTCGCTGAAGCACGGCGTCTGGCGCTCCCGGCTGTTGCGGGGTACCGAGACGCGGGGTGCGAGCCGTACCCCCTCTCGCGGGACCTGCTTCGGGAGATGATGTCGTTCATCGCCTGCAAGCCCGTCGACGGACTTCTCGTGCCCATGTTCCTCGAGGACCTCCAGTTCGACGGGGCCGACAGCCGGGCCATCACGTGGAGCGACGAGATCCCCGACGACGTCAAGGCCGCTTCACACGTCGTGGTGATCGGCTGCGGCGAGTCCGGCATCCTCGCCGGTATCCGGCTGTCCCAGGCCGGGCTGCCGTTCACGATCATGGAGAAGGACGAAGGCCCCGGGGGGACGTGGTGGGAGAACCGCTATCCGGGTGCCCGCGTCGACGTCGGCAGCCACCACTACTGCTACTCCTTCGAGCCGGGGGATCACTGGAGCGAGTACTTCTGCCAGCAGCCCGAGCTGCGTGACTACTTCGTGAAGGTGCTCGACAAGTACGAGCTGCGCCCGCACTGCCGATTCAACACCGAGGTCACCAAGGCGACGTGGGATGAAGGGACGGGTCGCTGGAGCGTCGAGGTCCGCACTGCCGACGGCGCGACGGACGTGCTCGACGCCCGGTTCCTCCTGAGCGCCGTCGGATCGCTCAACCTGCCGAGGCTGCCCGACATCCCGGGAATGGAGACGTTCGCGGGCCCGTCGTTCCACTCCGCTCGGTGGCCCGACGGTCTCGACATCACCGGCGCTCGGTTCGCGCTGATCGGTGCGGGCGCCAGCGGGTTCCAGATCGCGCCGACCATCGCCGACCGGGTTGGTCACCTCGACATCTTCCAGCGCACGCCCCAGTGGATCTTCCCCAACCCCATGTACCGAGCCAAGGTCCCGCCGGGCGACCGCTGGGCCATGCGACATCTGCCGTTCTACGGGCGGTGGTTCCGGTTCGAGATGATGTACCCGGGGATCGGCGTGGGCGTGGAGCCGTTCCGCCAGGACCCCAACTACCATGACCCCGAGGGCCGGGCGATCAGCGAGACCAGTGCCGCCCGACGGCAGCTGCTCACCGAGTGGATCACGTCCCACCTCGAGGGCCGACCGGACCTGATCGAGAAGTCGATCCCGCCGTACCCACCGTCGGGCAAGCGGATCCTCCAGGACGACGGGTCATGGTTGGCCGGCCTGAAGAAGCCCAACGTCGAGCTGGTGCGCACGAGCATCGACCGCATCGTGCCGGAGGGCGTCCGCACCGCCGACGGCACCCTCCACGAGGCGGATGTCATCTGCTACGCCACCGGATTCCGCCACAACGAGTTCCTGGCGCCGATGGAGATCACGGGGCGCAACGGCGTGTCGCTACGTGGGCAGTGGGGCGACGAGCCCACCGCCTACCTCGGGATTGCCGTGCCCAACTTCCCGAACCTGTTCTGCCTCTACGGGCCGGGGACGAACCTGGCCCACGGCGCCAGCCTCATCTTCCATTCCGAGTGCCAGATGACCTACACGATGGACGCCATCCACCACGTGCTCGCCTCCGGCACGCGGACCATCGAGGCCCGCAAGGACGTCCACGACCACTACGTCGAGCGCCACCAGCGCGCCATCAGCCAGCTCGTGTGGGCACACCCAGCGATCGTGCACAGTCACTACAAGAACCCCGCCGGCAAGATCTTCACCCTGTCGCCGTGGCCCATGGAAACGTACTGGGAGTGGACGAAGAGCGCCGACCTCAACGACTTCGTCCTCAGCTGACGGGAACCAAGGACGGCGGCACGCTTGAGGCCGATCGGTCTGCGGCCGCTTTCAGGAGACTAGGGACGGCAGCCGGTGATCTTGAGTGCAGTGCCGGGGAGACGAAAGTCGTCACCGTCTCGGTAGGGCTCAATGGCGACGAGTACTGCGTCGATGGCAGCCTGCCGGGTGCGGTTGTCGGCCGCCTCGTACGCCTCGCCAAGGGGACCGACCTCAAGCAACGTGGTCACGTCGTTGGCTGCGCCTGTCGTGGCGATCAGGCGTGAGCCTTCGACCCGCTCGACCGTGATGTCGTCGAATCCGGCCTCGTTCAGCACGGTCATGACCCGCTCGCGCTCGGCAAGCGAGAATGGTCCCGGCTGGCCGGGGGCCGGGATGGCCAATTCGGCCTTCAGCACGGGGCCCGCAGCGAGGGTCGGGACGAACATCCACGGATTGTCGGCGAGAGGACCCCACACGGCGCAGGCCAGCCGTCCTCCCGCACGCAGCGAACGGCCGATATTGGCGAACGCCGCCACCGGGTCGGCGAAGAACATGACACCGAACCGTGAATATGCCCCGTCGAAGTCGCGACCAACGACGTCGGTCTGCGCGTCGCCGACCACGAAGCGAACGTTGCGGACCCCTGCAGCCGCGGCTCGCCGGGTGGCGGCGGCCACCATCGCTGGAGAGATGTCGACGCCGACAACCTCCCCGTCAGGCCCGACCCGGGTCGCCAACTCCACCACCGTGGTACCCGGCCCACAGCCCACGTCCAGCACCCGCTCCCCGCGCTCGACACCCAAGGCGTCCATCACGGAGACCCCGTAGGCGCTGGAGAACGCGTCGAGCGAATCGGCCCGTCTCTCCCACGCGTCGGCACGGCGGTCCCAGAACTGACGCTCGTCGAAGTCGGTCTCGCTCACCGCCGCAGGCTACTCGCGGACCTGACCCCCGAGGGCGGAGAAGACGACGAGGCCGGCCCGATCGGGTTGTGCCCGAGCCGTGAAGGGCTCGCACCCGGCCCCAAGAGGCTGACGGCTCGGCGGGCTAGAGGTGATAGGGGGCCGCCTGCACGCTGAACATCTCCGCGTACCGCCCCTCCCGCGCCAGGAGGTCCGCGTGGGTGCCCTCCTCGATGATCCGCCCGTGGTCGAGGACGTAGATGCGGTCGGCCTCGCGGACGCTCGAGAACCGGTGGGAGATGAACAGCACGGTGCGCCCGGCGGCCATCGTCCGGATGCTGGCCAGCAGGTCGGCCTCGGCCTTCGGGTCGAGGGAGGCGGTCGGCTCGTCGAGGATCACGAGCGTGGCGCCGCGGAAGAACGCCCGGGCGAGGGCGATCCGCTGCCACTGGCCGACCGACAGATCGCGTCCGCCGAAGAACTGGGGGCCGAGGCTGGTCTCGTACCCGTCGGGGAGCTCGGTGATGAAGCCGTCGGCGCCGACCTGACGGGCGGCGTCGACGATCCCGGCCACGTCGTCCCAGTTGGCGTGACGGCCCATCCCGATGTTCTCCCGGACCGTCATCTGGTACTTGACGAAGTCCTGGAAGATCAGGGCGATCTGCTCCCGGAGCCGGTCGGGGTCCACCGTCGCGACATCGGTGGCGTCCCACCGCACGCACCCCGTGGCCGGGGTGTAGAGCCCGGCGAGGAGCTTGGCGAGGGTGGTCTTGCCCGACCCGTTCTCGCCGACCAGGGCGATGACCTCCCCCCGGTCGATGTGCATCGTCACGTCGCGCAGGCTGGGCTCGGTCGCGCTCGGGTAGGTGAACCAGACGCCGTCGGTGCTGATCCGCTCGAAGCCGTTCGGGGGATCGGCGTCGGGGGTGGCGGCGCGGACTCTCGGCAGGACGTCGAGGAACGAGGTGTAGTCGTCGAGGAAGAGCGAGCTCTCGTACAGCTGGCCGGTGTTGGACGCCAGCGCCTGGAGCCGCTGGGCCAGGAGCACGACCCCCGCAGCCGCCGCACCCGCGTCGGCGACGGGCACGCTCCCGGAGGTCACGAGCCACACCAGCAAGGCGATGGTCCCAGCGGTGAGCGCCGAGGTCGCCGCCCCGCCCACGAACCCGAGGCGCACCCGCCGCCTCGTCACCTTCCGCAAGTCCTCGATCCGCTGCGCGTAGAGGCTGTCGTACTGCCGGCGGAGGAAGGTGGCCAGGTTGTAGGACCGGAGCTCCTTGGCCTCCTCCTTGCCGGCGAGGAGGAGCCGCAGGTACAGCCGGCGGCGATCCCGCTCGGTCTGGGCGACGGCGAAGTCGAACGACGCCCGGCTGGCGACCGTGGCCGCGTACCAGGCCGGGATGACGGCGGCCACCACGAGGACGAGGAACTCGGGCGCCATGGTGATCAGCGCGGCGGAGACGCCGGCGATGGCGAAGAGCGAGCCGATGATGCCGATCACCCCGGTGGCCATCTGGACCGGGCGGATCTCGGCGTTGAGCTGCGCCCGGGTCAGGCGGTTGTGGAAGTCGGGGACCTCGTAGGCGAGCAGATCGACGGAGGTGCTCACGTCGAGGACCCGGTTGCCGGCGTAGCGCGCCGTGAGCTCGGCGAGCATCCGCTGGTACTCGCCCTGCACCACGGCGGCGAATCCGAGGGCCGCCGTCACCAGGGCCAGGGCCACGACGTCGGGGACGGCCTGGCGGAACTGGCCGCCGCCGCCGCCGAGCAGGTCGGCGAGCACCCGCTTGCCCAGCAGGAGCTGGACGGCGACCGCCGCCCCGGCGAGCAGCTGCACCACGCCGGTGACGGTGAGCTCGTGGGGTGCGGCCCGGCGGACCAGCCCGACGGCCTGGCGGATCAGAGGGGGGAGGCGCCGCAGCGACCGCCGGGGCCGTTCGTCGAACAGTTCGGTGAGGTCCATGGTCGGTGGCGGCGTCCCCGGCGCCGGCGGCCCCCAGGGGGGCAGGGCTAGTCCGTTGGGGCCACAGTGTAGCTGGTCAGTCACGGATCGTGGTAGGTTGACCGCTATGAGAGGTTTCTCCACGGGGAACGGGACGGGAGCGGTCGACGGGACGGGAGCGCCGGCCCGGCCGCCGGGGCGGTTCAGGCTCAAGGAGGACGACATCTCCTGGCTGCCGGTCGAGGAGCAGATCCTCGTCCTGGACCTGCGCACGTCGCGCTACGTCAGCCTCAACGAGTCGGCGGCCGCGCTGTGGGCCGCCCTCGCCGGCGGGGGCACCGCCGACGAGCTCGTCGACGTCCTCCGGACCCGCTACGACATCGATGTCGCGCTGGCGCAGCGCGACGTGACCGCCTTCCTCGACGGACTGCGGGAGCGGGACCTGCTCGATGAGGCGCGCTGACCATCCCGTCCTGACCGATCCGCCGGTGCTCGCCGGCGCGCTGTGGGCGCTCGTGGCCCACGCCGTGGCCCGTCACCGCCTGCGCCGGGCCGGGCTGGGTGCCCGGATCCCCGCCCCGCCGCCCTTGCCGGCGCGGGCAGGACGGGGCGTGGCCGCCATGCTGGCGCGCCGGCAGGCGACGTGCCTCGAGCGGTCCCTCGTCCTCCGGCGCTGGCTGGTCGCGCACGGGTCGGATGCGGACGTCCTCATCGGCGTGGCCACGGGGCGGGAGGGGCGGGCCCGCCCGGGCGAGACCCCCGAGCTCCACGCGTGGATCGACGGGGTCGACGACGACGCCGGCGCCCACCTGGTCCTTCACCGGATCCCGTCCCCGCGCCGCGCCGGCGCCCGATGAC
>Ga0209048_10001821_pt1 | contig 21539 bp, 22 predicted proteins | sample FrelakmetCRP12CR_FD_187146 | JGI IMG/M metagenome (GOLD analysis project Ga0209048, IMG submission 187146) | Freshwater lake sediment microbial communities from the University of Notre Dame, USA, for methane emissions studies - CRP12 CR (SPAdes)... | ecosystem: Environmental > Aquatic >... | reverse complement strand
CACTGATCGATCAGGCCCCACGCAAAGGCCTCGCCGGCATGATTTGCTTTCTCCACCCGAAGGCGAACAACGGCGTGCTCATCGAGTACGCGCAGCCGGGTGAGGACAGTGATCAGTAATCATTGACCAGTAACCAGATGCGAGGGACCAGAGACTATGCCCTTGGCGACAAAGATTGATCACATCGCGATTGCGGTGAAGGACCTCGATTCGGCGGTGCAGACGTTTACGAGCAACTTCGGCTTTCCGGTGACCCGCCGCGCCAACGTATCCAACCTCGGCATCTCGTTGGCGTTGCTGAGAATCGGTGACGCCGAGCTGGAATTATTCCAGCCCACCACGACTGACAACCCCCCGGCCAAGTTTCTCGCCGACCGCGGCGAGGGCATGTACGTCTTGTCGTTGGAGACGGAGAATCTCGATGCCGCGCTGCACGCACTGAGCGCCAAGGGCATCAGAGTCGGCCAGGTCACACCGACAGCCGACGGCAAGGGGCGATTGGCCTACGTCAGCCCAAAGGCAACGCACGGGGTCCTGTTGCAACTGATCGAACACTCGAAGCAGTGACCAGTAACACCAGTAACCAGGGATCAGTAGGCGAGGTGTGAGCACGACTCACGAAACACGAGACACGACCATGGGCAAGCTGGACGGAAAGATTGCGCTGATCACCGGCTCATCGCGCGGCATCGGGCGCGGCATCGCACTCGCGTTCGCACGCGAAGGCGCGCACATCGTCGTCAACTACCGGCGCGACGCGGCCGCCGCCGACGCCACGGTGCATGATGTCCAAGAACTGGGCGGCACTGCGCTGGCGCTACAGGCGGACGTCAGCGAGTGGGGTGCGGTGGAGGCGATGGTCGGTCAGGCGCTGCAGCACTTTGGGCATCTCGACATTGTCGTCGCCAACTCAGGCATCGCCTCACGCGTCGCACCGCTGTGGGACCTCGACGTCGACCACTGGCACAAGGTGATCAACATCAACTTGCACGGCGTCTTCTACACCTGCCGCGCCACGGTCGGGCACCTCGTCGAACGCAAGCGCGGCAACGTCATCCTGATCTCGTCGATCGGCGCTGACGTCTGCGGTCCGATGGGCGCGCCGTACTACGTCGCCAAGGCCGGTGTGAACGCGCTCACCAAATCGCTGGCGAAGGAGTGCGCCCCGGCCGGCGTGCGTGTCAACTGCATTGCGCCGGGCTTGGTGGCGACGGACATGGGTGACCGCATGATGAAGTTCTACGGCGAGGCCCTGCTCGCCGGCATCCCGCTGGGACGCGCCGGGCAGCCCGAAGACATCGGCAAGGCCGCCGTCTACCTCGCCAGCGACGACGCCAGCTTCGTCACCGGCAAGATCCTGCGCGTCGACGGCGGCGCGTGGATGTAAGACGTGGTTCATGGTCGCTGGTCCCTTGTCTCCGGTTTTGAAACCAGGGACCAGAGAGCAATCATGCAGACTGAATTCCATATGCGCAGCCAGCGCAAGTACGAGATGCTCGACATCACGCGGCAGGTGGCGGATGTCGTGCGCACGGCGAATCTGCCCGAGGCGATTTGTTCGGTTTACGTCACGCACGCCACCGCGGCAATCGTCATCAATGAGAACGACGACCCTAACGTGTGTGCAGACCTCCTCGACGCGCTCGACAAGCTCATCCCGGGCGGCGTGTGGCGACACGATCGTGTCGACGGCAACGCCGCGGCGCATATCAAATCCGCCATCCTTGGGCCCGGTGAAACGATTCCGGTGCGTGATGGAAAGCTGGTGCTCGGTACGTGGCAAGCCATCATGCTGGTCGAGCTCGACGGGCCGCGCGACCGCCGCATCGTGGTGACCGTCCGCTAGCCGCCGGCGAATCCGCCGCTGCACGGTGAGTCTAGGGCGATGGAACGCCTGGAGACGGATCGGTTGATCCTCGAGCGCCTGCGCCCGGAGCACCGCGACGAGCTCGGTCGTCTGCACCGGGACCCGCAGGTCATGGCCACCTTGGGTGGTGTCCGCAGCCCCGAAGAGACGGAACGCGTCCTAGCAGCAATTGATCTGCACTGGGAACAGTACGGCTTCGGCTTATGGGCCGTGCGAGAGAAAGCGACCGCTCTGTTCGCCGGACGGGGCGGCCTCAAGCACATGAACATCGGCGAGTGTGACGAGGTGGAGGTCGCCTACGCGCTGCTGCCGCAGTACTGGGGCCAAGGCTTGGCCACCGAGTTGGCGGTGGCGAGCGTGCGCGCCGGATTCGAGCGGCTGCATCGGCCTGACCTCGTCTGCTTCACTCTGACGACCAACCGCGCCTCGCAGCGCGTCATGGAGAAGGTTGGCTTCCGCTACGAGCGTGATGCGATACACGCGGGGCTGCCGCACGTGTTCTATCGCCTCACCGCGTCGGCGTGGCGCGGGATGGCATTTGCGGGAGGATGAGCTGAGCCTCAGTCATGGTCTGACCTTCTTGCGCTCTTCAAGGCGGGCGCGGGTCATGGTCAACTGGTTAATGAACGCAACGTCGAGGCCCTAGCGACGCAACACAAACGACGCGAGGAACAGTGCGGCAATGACGACGGCCGCGATCACTAGCCGCCAGGTGGTGGATTCTGGAGGGGCGGCGCTCATCACGACCGACGCCTGAGGGAACGAAAGGCTCCCGTCTGCCCCAAACGGCGCTTGAACAATTCCTCCACCCTGGCCGGCGCGCCGTTCGGCATCGAGCGTAGCCATCACGTCGTCGTACAGCTTGCGCATCGCTGTCGGCATCGCGTCGGTGCTGTCGAATTCCTGTCCATTGAACGTGATCTTGGAGCGCACATGGGTGTTGGTCGATGAACCGGGCAGGTTCACGAGCCCGTGCTGCGTGCCGTTCTGAACGCTTGCCATGGCCCGCTCGTAGGCGTTGCGAATGGCTGGAGGCATGGCATCCAGGCTCGCGTATTCTTGCCCGTTGACGCGGAACTTCGTTTTCACCGTGAGGTTTTCGGTCACCTTCGCCTCCGTGTGCGCGCCCCGCACCTCTCACCCTGTCACGACACGTGCGGCCGGTGACAAGCGGAACGTGGCGCGATCATGGACGTAAATCTCCGGCCGCCGCATCGCTCGCGCAGCGACCGCGTGCCAATCGGGCTGCAGGTGCGGCAGCATTCCACTGTCCACGAGCAGCACGTCGGCGCTGCGACAGCCGTGCGCCAGCGCCGATGAATGCCCTTCGAAGACCCACACCGCGTGGCCGATGTATGCGAAGCCCAGGAGTATGCCGACGAACGGAATCGCCTTCGCGGTGTTGGCCTTGAGCGCCGTTAGCTCAGTGTAGCTGATCGTCGCGATATGCCTCTGCGGCTCGGGAGGAATCAGTTTCTTGATGCCGGTTGTCTGCGGCTCGGGCATGGCACCGGCGGGCGGACAAGGCTGCAGCATCAGCAGGCGCCCGGGCGTTACGATGACGACACACCGCTGCGGCAGACTGCCTGACGGCGCCGCCCCGGTGGCCGCGGTTGATCGCGCCCGATCAAACGTAGCCGCCAGGGTGGCAGGTTCATCGACCTCCGGCATGCGCGGTTCGAACAACGCGTCATCCTTCTTGCGGCCCAGTCCCAGCATGTCGCCAGTCGAGAACCAAGAGACATGCCAGCACACGGGCGATCGGCGCGCTGGTGGCGTGGTAGCGCGGTCGGGGTTGATCGAGGCAATTCTCCAACGGTTCTGGAGATGGCTCAACGCGACTCTGAGCGGTCACCGCCCTCGATCAAACGCCGCGCGTAACGCTCCGACTCCGCGCCGGCGCTGCCACCGAGCATGCGCGCCAGCTCGCGCACGCGATCGTCCGCGGCCAAGGCGCGGGCGGTGGTCGTCGTGCGGCCTTTAATGACGCGCTTCTCGACCGCGAAGTGATGATCCGCCTGTGCGGCGATCTGCGGCAGGTGCGTGATGCAGAGGACCTGGCGCTCGCGGCCGAGCGCATGCAGACGCTTGCCGACCGCTTCGGCGACGGCGCCGCCGATGCCGGCATCGACTTCATCGAAGATGAGGGTGGCGACCTCGCCAGCACCCGCCGTCAGCGCCTTCAGCGCCAGCATGATGCGCGACAGCTCACCCCCCGAAGCGATGCGCGCCAGCGGTTTCGGCTCCTCGCCGGGGTTCGCGGACAGATAGAACTGCACGACGTCGGCCCCCGCCACCGTGAGGCCGGCGGTGGCGGTGTCGGCCGGGTCGGACCGATGCGCGCCTGGCTGCGGGCCATCGGAGGCGGCCACCGTGAACACGGCGCGGAAGATGGCCCCGCGCATGCCCAACGTGCGCAGCTCTTCCGCCATGCGCTTCTCCAGTTTGGTCGCCGCTGCTTGTCGGGCGCGCGACAGCTCTTTCGCAACGTCCCACGCACGTCCAGCGCAGGCGAGGGTTTCCAGTCGCGCGCCCGCGATGTCCGCCCCAGAGTCTCCGATGCGCGTCAGCTCTGCTTCCGCCTCCGTCAACCGATCGAGCAGCGCGTCGGCTTCGCAATCGTACTTGCGCTTGAGGCGGCCGAGCAGCGCCAAGCGTTCTTCGATCTCTTCGAGGCGCTCGGGATCGTGGCGGATGCGTTCGCCCGCACGCTGCAGTTGCAAGCCAACCTCTTCCACCTGCGCGGCAGCTTGCCGCAGCAGATCGGCGCTCTCGCCGAAAGTCGGGTCGATGCGGCCGGCCTCCGTGAGCTGGGTGGCGATCCGCGCCAGGCCGCCGGCGATGGCGTCGTCGGCCGAGTACAACGCGTCCTCGCTCTGCCGGCAGATGTGCGTCAGCTTCTCGGCGTGGCGCTGGACCTCGCGTGCTTGGTGGAGCTGCGCCTCCTCGCCCGAGGCGAGCTGCGCATCACGCAACTCCTTCACCTCAAAGCGCAACAGCTCGAGGCGCTGCCGCGCCGCGTCCCCGCCGGCCGTCAACGCTGCCAGGCGGTCGGCGGCCTGGCGGAACGTTGCGTACACTTCCGCCATCTCGGCGCGTGCTGCTTCTAGCTTGGCGAACAGGTCGAGCAGCTCGAGATGGCTCTCCGGCTTCAGCAGTAACGCATGCTCGTGCTGGCCGTATACATGGAGGAGCCGGGCGCCAAGCTGGCCAAGCACAGCCGCAGTCGCCAGACGGCCGTTCACGTAGGCCCGTCCCTTTCCCGAACGCGCGATCACCCGCCGCATGACGACCTCGTCGGCGACTGGCAAACCGCTCTCCTGCAACACCTCGGTGCCTGTATCGGCGAGATCAAAGCGCCCTTCGATCTCCGCCTCCTCAGCGTCAGTGCGGACCAGGTCGGTGGTGGCACGGTCACCGCACAGCACGCCGATGGCGCGCATGATGATGCTCTTGCCGGCACCCGTCTCACCGGTCAGCACGTTCATCCCCGGCGCAAAGGTGAGCTGCAGCTCGTCGATGATCGCCACGTTGGAGATGCGCAGCTCGCTAAGCATGGCACGCCGCGTATGACACGTGGCACGTCGCCGGTCGCTCGTCGATCCGTTGGTTCCGACCACGACCTAGGTCCGACCTGCTACGACCCATCTTCATCTCTCCCCCCACCGCAGCTTGCTGCGCAGCACATCGAAGTACGTGCGTGTGCCGGATTGGACGAGCGGCACGGTGCTCTTGCCCTTGCGGATCTCCACGGTGTCGTGGCTGTGCAGCTTGGTGTTCTCTTGGCCATCAAGGCTCAACACCACGTCTTCGTCGGGCGAACGCACGGTGACCGCGACGACCGCCGAGTCGGGGAGCACCATGGGCCGGTTGGTGAGCGTGTGCGGGCAGATCGGGGACAGCACCATGACACCGACGGACGGGTGCACGATCGGTCCGCCCGCGGACAGCGAGTACGCGGTCGAGCCCGTCGGTGTCGTCACAATGAGCCCGTCCGCCTTGTACACGCACACGTCCTGACCGTTGACGGCAGTGTGCAGGTCGATGATGCGGCCCAGCGCCCCTTTGGTGATCACCGCGTCGTTCAACACCTGGCCGTCGACAATCAATTCACCGCTGCGCCGCAGCGTGACGTCGAGCGTCATGCGCTGGTCGACAGCAAAGGGGCCGGAGATGATCCGTTCCATCATCGGCATGATCTCGTCGGTGGTCACCGCCGTCAGAAAGCCGAGGCCGCCGAGGTTGACGCCAAGGATGGGCACGGCGTGCTCGCGCATCAGCCGGGCCACGCTGAGCAGCGTCCCGTCGCCACCGAGCACGACGATCAAGTCGGCGCGGGCGATCATCTCGGCCTTGGTGACGCCTGTACCGCCGGCCTGCGCCGCGCTGTCGGCTTCCACCAACGCCGTCAAGTTGCGATGCGTGAGCCACTTGACGAGGTCCCGGGCAAGCTCCCCCGCCTGGGACCGATCACGTTTCACCACCACGCCGATGGCGCGCATGCGGGGAAGCTATCACAGCGACGCCGGGCACAGCTACCGCTGCCGCGTGCTTCTAGCGTCCAGCTCCCCGTTTCTGATAAGTTCCGCGCGCGCTACCGACGTCGGTAGCGAAGGAGGCGAGATGAGGGCGTTCAAGGCAATGGTCCGCAAGGAGTTTCTCCATATACGGAGGGACCCGCAGCTGATCGGCTTTGTTCTAGGCCTGCCGGTGCTACTGCTCATCCTGTTCGGCTACGCGCTGCGACTCAAGGTCGACAATCTCACCGTCGCCGTGTGGGATGACGATCACAACTTCTTCAGCGAGCAGGTCAAGGACCGGCTGCAACGCAAGGGGAGACTCATCGTCATCGACGTCACCTCGGAGGCGGAGATCAAGCGGCACCTGCAGTCCGGTGCCGCCCGCATGGGGCTGCACATTCCCAAGGGCTTTGCGGAGCGGCTGGGGAACAATCAGCAAACCACCTTCCGCCTCTACGTCGACGGCAGCATGCCGACCTTGGCGCAGGCGGGCATATACGGCGCCAGCGTCCTCACCGATGAAGGCGCCACGGAAGAACTTTTCGCGGACGACCCGGAACATCCTGGGCTGCCGTACCGGAAACCCCCGATCAAGATCGAGCAGGAGATCCTCTACAATCCAGACTTGCGCGACTCCGACTTTTTCCTGCCCGGCACCATCGGCATCGTGGTCATGGTGGTGGTGCTGCAACTCACCGCCAACCTGGTGCGCGAGCGGGAGCAAGGCACGATGGAGCAGCTGCTGGTCACCCCGATGACGCCCTTCTCGCTGATTACCGGCAAGATGATTCCGTACGCTTTGATCGGGGCGTTCGACTTCGTCTTGGTGTCGGTGCTCGCCAAGGTCATCTTCAACCTGCCCTTCACGACAGTGCTGCCTGTGGCGGTGTTGGCAGCGCTGTTCATCCTGGCGCTGCTGATGATTGGCGCGTTCCTCTCCACCATCGCCCAGACACAAGTGCAGCACGGCTTCTTGATCGTGTTCGTGATCATCCCCTCACTGTTGATGTCGGGCTTCGTCTTCCCGATCGAGGCGATTCCAGGATGGTTGCAGCCTGTCGCCTGGAGCTTGCCGATGACCTACTTCGTCGAGGCCATTCGTGGTTTCACCCTGAAGGGCACGACCATGCTCGAGGAGTGGCGGAGCTTCGCGGCGCTGGCTGGGTTCATGGTCGGCTTCACCATCCTCAGCCTGGCGCGCTTCCGGAAACAGCTGGCGTAGCCGCAGGAGCGTGCGCATGTCGACCGCGACACAACGAGAGGAATTGCGGTTTCCCAAAGGTGCGGTGATCTTCCGTCAAGGCGACTCGGGGGAGGAGATGTTCGTCGTCGCGACGGGCCGCATCCGGCTGACCATCGGCAAAGGTGGGCACGAGACAGAGGTCAACAAGCTGGGGCCGGGTGAGTTCTTCGGCGAGCTGTCACTGCTCAGCGGCGAGCCGCGCAGCGCTACGGCCACGGCGATCGAGGATTCCACGCTCCTGGCCATCGGGCGCGATGTGTACGCCATGATGGTGCAAGACGATCTCGATATTGTTTTCCGCATGTTCAACATCCAGGGCCAGCGGCTGATGCGGACGAACGTCCCCCTTGAAGAGCTCGCGGCACGCTTGGGGCAGGTGCGCGTCGTGGCGCACTGCCTGCGGCGTCTGTGGCAGACGGGCAGCGCACTGCCGATTGCAATGGACATCGATGCGCTGGGCAAAGGCTTCGGCGGCAATCCCGAAGCCGTCGAGGGGGCCGTACGCGACTTGGTGCAGCGCGGTGTCGGACAGCTCCAAAACCACACCTGGACGATCCTGAACCGCGAGCAGGTGGATAAAATGTTGGAGGCGTTGATCGTCTACGCGGCAGAGTGAGCCCTGGGCACTCACTGCACCAGCGCGCTCTGATCCATCTGGCGCGTGAAGCTCACGAAGATGTCTTCCAGGCTGGGGTAGACCGAGCGGATCGCCAGGACCTCGATGTTCTTGGCGATCAGCCGCTTGCGCAGCAGATCCATGACCATCGCACGCCGGGCCGCCGCGGAGAACGATGCAAACGAATCCTGCGTCGTCGGCTCGGGCGGCAGGTCCTTTACGCGGATGTGCAACGCCTGACCGAAAACGCTGACATCGTCGACGTACGGCGCGTCACGCAGGATACCCAGCGCCGGCATCAGCGGGTTGCAGATGATCTCCAGGCGCCGGTTGGTCTTGGCGATCTCGTCGCGTTTCATGGTGTTTGGATCGCCGTTGACCAGCAGCTTGCCATAGTAGACGTAGGCTGCTTGCGTGCAGCGTTCCGCTTCGTCCATGTAGTGGGTGGTGACGAACAACGTCGTGCCCTGTTGCGCGAGCTGGAAGAGCAGGTCCCACAACATGCGGCGTGCCACCGGGTCGACACCGGCCGTGGGCTCGTCGAGGAACAGAATCTTGGGTTGGTGAATCAATGCGCAGGCGAGCGCCAAGCGCTGCTTCAAACCACCCGACAAGCTCCCTGACTGCTGTGTCTCGCGGCCCTCGAGGCCGCACAGGTGCAGCAAGCTCTTCTTCCGTTGCGCGGCTTCCGTCGTCGGGACGCGATACACGTCCCCGAAGAAATCGAGGTTCTCTTGTACCGACAGGTCGGGATAGAGGCTGAACTTCTGCGAGACGTAGCCGATGCTGCGCTTGATCTGCTCGGGTTCACGCACGATGTCGTGGCCGCCGACGAGGGCCCGGCCAGACGTCGGACTGAGCAGGCCGCAGAGCATGCGGATCAGCGTCGTTTTGCCCGACCCGTTCGGCCCGAGCATGCCGAAGATCTCCCCTTGGCCGACCGCCATCGTCAGGTTCTTCACGGCCTCCCGATTGCCGAACTTCTTCGTTAGGTTTTCGATGATGATCGCGTCAGCCATCGCTCACCCTATCCGCGGTTTGCCACACGGTAGCGCTTCATACGTCTCCCGGAACGCCGGTGGCAGGGTGAGTACTACAGAGGTCGGGGAGACCGCAAGGCGGCGGGCAGTCCAGCGCTTCCGTCTCCCTCCCTACGCCGCATGACAGTACTTGGTCGACTGGCGCTTTGCCCTTGCCCCCGCCGTTTGGCGCCAGCGGGAGACGACCTCACGCACCCATGTGGGATCCAACGTGAACAGCTGGCAGAGGCACACAAAAGAAAACGGCCACTCGACGTCATCGGAGTGGATCCACTCGAGGTCCTGCGAGACGCGCCGCCGATACGCCGGGTCGGCGTGACGATCGCGAATCTCCACCAACGCCGCCATGAGAACTGCGCCCGCCAATCGTTTCTCAGCGGACCACGCAGATGCTGACGGCAGTTGTGTCGACAGCATCTCCCCTCCGGAAAGCAGATGTTCCAGCATGGTGAGACCATCATTCTTCGAAGTGGAATGCGATCCTTTGTCCATCATGAGGTCCTCCGTTCTCGGTTGCGGTATCATTGCCTGCGATACTGTGCGGCTTGCACACGCGCCAACTCGGCCTCCACACGTACCAGGTCGTCGAGCACGATCGCGCGCGTCGGTCGCAGCCGGCTCGCAACTGCGCTGGCGTGACGACCGCCGAGCCATAGTTCGGTGTCAGGCGAAAGCGCACGGTCGACGCAGCGCACCTCATCGGCGGCTTGCTCTCCAGCTGACGAGTTGACCAAGCTGAGCCCGACGACCGCGACCTCGGCACGCTGCGCGGCCGACAGGATCTCCGCGGCCGGCAGATCGCAGCCGAGGTAGTGCAAGCCGAGACCGGTGTCGACCGTGAGCAGCGCGACCAGAAGCAGGCCAAGTTCGTGTCGCTCGCCACTCGGTGTTGCGAGCAGCACCGTCGGCGCCTCCGCCGCCTTGCCTCGAAAACGGATCAGGCTGGTTAGCAGGCCGCGGATGGCGCCCGACAGCAAGTGCTCGTCGGCCATCGACAGGTGTCCAGCGCTCCAGCGCTCGCCGACCTGCGTGAGCAGCGGCGCCGCCAACTGACTCACGAAGTGCCTCCCGCCGAGTGCGACGAGTGCTTCGCTCAACTGACGATCAAGCGCAACGGCATCACCCCTACTGACTGTGTCTAGCAAGCGGGACACCATCACTTGATCAGCGGTGGTCGGTTCCGTCGCGCGTGACTCGCCCGTCAGATCCTCGAGCGCCGACCGATCCAGCTGGGCGACATCGCCGATCGCACGACCGGAGCCGACCGCGCGCGCCAAAAGCCGCAGATGCGCAACGTCACCGGCGCTGTACAGCCGCGCGCCACGCGGGCCGCGCACCGGCTCAACGACGCCATGCCGCTTCTCCCACGCCCGGATCAGATCAGGCGATAGCCCGGTGAGACGAGCCACCGTGCGGACGGGAAAAGAATCGTGCGTATGGCCGCGCCTCTTTCCCTTCATGCTCGTTCCCAACCTCCCATCTGTCATCGCCTTTGTGTCTAGCTCCGCTCTCGGCATTTGTCAAATTTTGTCTCAGACAAAAGCGTACGGAACGAACGCCGTTCACCTTTCTCCGCACGCATGCAGTTCCGCAGAGCGCGGGGTCAGCGCGCTTGTTGCGGTGGCTCTGCCGGAGAGGAGAGAGCTGAGTGTTAGTTGCTCGCGGCGGGCGGGGACGGCGGTGGAGGTGGTGCAGCGGGCGCGGCTGCTGCAGCGGGCGCGGGTGGTGCGGCGGCCGCGGGCGGTGCGGGTGCCGCGGGCGGTGCAGCTGGCGGGCTCACTGTCACGGTTTGCCAGAACGGATCGTCGGCGACCTGGCCGAGCCGCGTGGGGTCGAAGAGCGTATCGGGAATGTCGATGTCGCTGCGCACATCGCCGACTTGCATCTCGGAATTGCCACCGTCGAGTTTGTTGTCGATGCGCGTGCGGGTTGCGACGGAGGCACCGCCAATCACCTCGAAGTCGAAGCGCTCGGTCTTCACCACCGCGTCCGTCGCATCATAGAACTCGCGTTCGACCGGCAGTGAGGACTCCACCACAAACCAGGTGACCATGCGTGCGTAAGGGCGCGGTGGGCGCGGCACCTCCTGCACTTTCATCGTGCGTTTACCGGCGTGTTGGTCCGAGCCCAGGAGCGTGACCTGCGTATCACCGGGCGTTATGACGCCGATGTCTGCGAAGGTGAACTCGCTGTACAGCAACTGCAGGGCCTCGAGGTCTGCATTTTTCAATATGCGCCGCACCGGCGCCAGATACACGAAGTCGAGAGTGGGTTGGTCTTTGCGTTCCCACGTCAGCAACGCAATTCCCTTGACACTTTCGGGCTCGAGAAACACGGTCAGTGTCCGTTTACCGTCGGGGAGACTCTTGCGGACCTGGCGCGCCACCCAGCGCGTCGGCTCTCCTTGCGTGCCGCTGACGATGAACGTCAACTTGCGGACGCTCGGCTGGTCCGGTTCCATGGCAGCCTTCATATTGACGAACAGCTTCTCGGTATACGACGGGACGGCGAGAGCCGGAGCGGCTAGGAGCCCAAGCGACAGTATCGAACCTGCAAGCATTCGCATGCTGCGCAGCCTACTGAACGGTATCGCAAACCTCAACTCTCGGGAGCGGTTCGACGAGGATTCGGCGGCCGAACGATAAGAGGTTCTTGTCCAGAGCCTTAGTTGATTTAGGTCAGCGCCGTTATTGCGCTAGGTCAAATCGCCGCTAGGATCGGGGCCGCCATGCCCCAGGTGTTTCATCCCAGCACCAACACATTTTCGCGTGTGAGCATCTTCGGTGCGGTCTTCTTCATCGGCGCGATGCTGTGGGGCTTGGCGCTGATCAACCGCTCGTCGTACGTCACGCGTGCGGGCGTAGCGCGCGAGCAGCCAGTGCCGTTCAGCCATCGCCATCATGCCGGCCAGCTGGGCATCGACTGCCGGTACTGTCACACATCGGTGGAGCGCTCGTCGTACGCCGGCGTGCCACCGACCAAGACGTGTATGAACTGTCACTCGCAGATCTGGATCGACAGCCCGACGCTCGAGCCGGTGCGCGCCAGCTTCCGCACCAACCGTTCGATTCAGTGGATCAAGGTGCACGATCTGCCGGACTTCGTCTACTTCAACCACAGCATCCATGTGAACAAAGGCGTCGGGTGCGTGTCCTGCCACGGGCGCATCGACCTGATGAACCTGACGTGGCAGGAGAACTCGCTGCAGATGGAGTGGTGCCTCAATTGCCACCGCCATCCCGAGCAGTACCTGCGCCCACGGGAGCAGGTGTTCAACATGACGTGGACACCACCAACCGACCAGACCACGCTGGGACGCGAGTTACTGCAGCAGTACGATGTGCGGGGCACGCATCTGACCGACTGCTCGACTTGCCATCGGTGAGCGAACGCTCATGAACGGGAAGCCGGCCAGTCAATCCGAGCACACGGCCGCGGGCGCGCTGCAACGCGCGGCCGCCCGTCCGCCGCGGCTCGATTTGGCGACCATTCGGCAGCGGCTCGCCGGCACGACCGGACAAGCATACTGGCGCAGCCTCGAAGAACTGGCCCAGACCGACGACTTCCAGTGGTTCTTGGAGAACGAATTTCCACGACAGGCGAGCGGCTGGATCAGCGCCGTGGATCGCCGCCAGTTCCTCCAATTGATGGGCGCCTCGCTGGCGCTGGCCGGCTTGAGCGCGTGCACGCGGCAGCCCACCGAGAACATCGTGCCGTACGTGCGGCAGCCCGAACAGATCGTGCCGGGCCAACCACTCTTCTTCGCCACTGCCCTGCCGCTTGGGGGCATCGCCAGCGGGGTGCTGGTCGAGAGTCACATGGGCCGGCCGACGAAGGTAGAAGGGAACCCCGACCATCCTGCCAGTCTCGGCGCCACCGATTCCTTCGCGCAGGCCTCGGTATTGACGCTCTACGATCCCGACCGCTCGCAAGTGATCACCAACGTCGGCGAGATCCGGCCGTGGAGTGCCTTTGTGGCGGCCATACGCGCGGCGCTCGAAGGGCAACGCGAGCAGGGCGGCGCCGGTTTGCGCGTGCTGACCGAGACCGTGACGTCGCCGACGCTGGCTGAGCAGCTCCGCCAAACACGCGCGGCGTTCCCTGCCGCGCAGTGGCATCAATACGAGCCCGTACACCGCGACAACGTGGTCGCCGGGGCGCGCGCGAGCTTCGGCGAAGATGTCGACACACGGTACCGCTTCGACCACGCGGACGTGATCCTGGCCTTGGATGCCGACTTCCTCGCGTGCGGCCCCGGTCACCTGCGCTACGTGCGCGACTTCACCGCCAAGCGGCGGGTGAGCGGCGAGCGCAACGAGCCGATGAATCGCCTCTACGCTGTCGAAAGCACACCGACCAACACCGGCGCGATGGCGGATCACCGCCTGCCACTGCGCGCCAGCCAAATCGAAGACGTCGCACGTGCGGTCGCCGGCGGTCTCGGCGTATCGGTGCAGGCGCCGACCGGGTTGGAGGCGCACGCGAAGTGGATCGCCGCGCTGGTGCGCGACCTGCAACAGCATCGTGGCGCGAGCATCATCATCGCCGGCGATGAGCAGCCGGCCACCGTGCATGCGCTGGCGCATCTGATGAATGACGCTCTCGGCAACGTCGGCCGCACCGTCGTCTGCGCCGAGCCGGTTGCGGTGACACCGACGCTGCAGACGCAGTCGCTGCGCGACCTGGTGGCCGACATGCAAGCGGGCAAGGTCGCGGTGCTGTTGATCCTCGGCGGCAACCCGGTCTTCGACGCGCCGGCCGATGTGCTCTTCACGAGCGCGCTTGCCAAAGTTCCGCTCACCGTGCACCTGGGCCTGTACACCGACGAGACCTCACAACTCTGCCACTGGCACATCCCGCTGGCGCACCCGCTGGAGTCGTGGAGCGACGGGCGCGCCTACGACGGCACCATCACGATCATGCAGCCGCTGATCGCGCCGCTGTACGACGGCAAGACTGCGCACGAGGTGCTCGCGGTGCTGTCCGACCGTCCGGAACGTACCAGCCACGACATTGTGCGCGACTACTGGAAAGCTCGCTACGGCGGCAACGACTTCGAGCGGTTCTGGCGCAAGACCCTGCACGACGGCTTCATTGCCGACTCCGCGTCGCCGGCCAAGCAAGTAACGGTGCGGCCGGCGGCGAGTATCGACGCGCTGCGCAGCAGTACGACGTCCGACCGCAAGGGGTTGGAGATCATCTTCCGCCCTGACCCGACGATCTTCGATGGCCGCTTCGCGAACAACGGCTGGCTACAGGAGCTGCCCAAGGCGCTCACCCGGCTGACGTGGGACAACGCGGCATTGCTCAGTCCGGCAACAGCCGAACGCCTCGCACTCACGAACGAGGACGTGGTGGAACTCGCATACGCTGGGCGCACCCTGCGCGCCCCCGTCTGGATCATGCCGGGCCACGCGCCGGATGCCGTGACCGTGCACCTCGGGCACGGACGCACGCACGCCGGCAGGGTGGGTAGCGGGAGCGGCTTCAACGCATACGCGCTGCGCACCGCGGACGCACCATGGTTCGGCAGCGGACTCGACGTACGCAAGACGGGCGACCGTCATCCGCTCGCCAGCACACAGCATCACCACAGCATGGAAGGCCGCCCCCTCGTGCGCGTCGCAACGTTGGAAGAGTACCGCGGGCATCCGGACTTCGCGCGCGAACTCGAAGAAACGCCGGGGCGTGACGACACCCTCTATCCCGCCGAACACCCCTACCAAGGCAACGCCTGGGGCATGGCGATCGATCTGAACTCCTGTGTCGGCTGCAATGCGTGTGTGATTGCCTGCCAAGCGGAGAACAACATCGCCGTCGTCGGCAAGACCGAGGTGGCACGCGGGCACGAGATGCATTGGCTCCGCGTCGATCGGTACTACGCCGGCGACCTCGACAACCCCGAGACCTATCACCAGCCGGTACCGTGCATGCACTGCGAGAACGCCCCCTGCGAAATCGTCTGCCCGGTGGGCGCGACCGTGCACAGCAGCGAGGGCCTCAACGACATGGTCTACAACCGCTGCGTCGGCACCAAGTACTGCTCCAACAACTGCCCGTACAAGGTGCGGCGGTTCAACTGGTTCCTGTTCAGCGACTGGACGACCGAGAGCCTCAAGCTGCTGCGCAACCCCGACGTCACGGTGCGCAGCCGCGGCGTCATGGAAAAGTGCACGTACTGCGTGCAACGCATCAGCCACGCGCGCATCGACGCGCAGAAGGCAGGCCGGCCCATCCGTGACGGCGAGGTCGTCACGGCATGCCAGCAAGTGTGCCCCGCCGAGGCGATCGTCTTTGGCAACATCAATGACAAGAGCAGCCGTGTCGCGCAGCTCAAAGCCGAGCCGCGCAATTACGGACTGCTGAGCAGTCTGAACACGCGACCGCGTACCACCTATCTGGCGCGCATACGCAACCCGAACCCGGAGATCGGCTGAGAAGTTGTCGATGTCAAACGATACGGACGGCATGAGCACATGAGCGAGGCCACTGTCACACCACCGAGCGCTGGCGACGCGCGGCCGCCGATCATCGGGCCGGGCCACACTTTCGGCACCGTCACCGACAAGATCAGCGCCGTCGTGCTCAGCCGGCGCCCGCCGCGCTGGTGGTTCGTCGGCCTGGCGATCTCCTTCAGCTTCACCATGGTCCTGCTCTATGCGGTCAGTTACCTGATCGTGAAGGGCATTGGGATCTGGGGCGTCAACATCCCCGTCGGTTGGGGATTCGACATCATCAACTTCGTGTGGTGGATCGGTATCGGCCACGCCGGCACCTTGATCTCCGCCATCTTGCTCCTGCTGCGACAGGAATGGCGCACATCGATCAACCGCTTCGCCGAAGCGATGACGTTGTTCGCCGTTGCCTGCGCCGGGATGTTCCCAATTCTGCACCTCGGGCGTCCATGGCTGTTCTACTGGCTGTTGCCCTACCCCAACACGATGGCGATCTGGCCGCAGTTCCGCAGCCCGCTGATGTGGGACGTGTTCGCGGTATCGACCTACGCCACCGTTTCGTTGATGTTCTGGTTCGTCGGCCTGATCCCCGACCTGGCAACCTTGCGCGACCGCTCACGCAGCCGCATCGGCCGTGCCGTCTACGGTATGCTGGCGATGGGCTGGCGTGGCTCGGCACTGCACTGGCATCGCTACGAGACCGCGTATTTGCTGCTCGCCGGCCTCTCCACCCCGCTAGTGGTGTCGGTGCACACGATCGTCAGCTTCGACTTCGCCGTCGGCCTCATTCCCGGATGGCACGCAACGATCTTCCCGCCGTACTTCGTTGCGGGCGCCATCTACGCCGGGTTTGCCATGGTAATGACCTTGGCGATCCCGCTACGCAGGGCCTACGGCCTCGAAGACTTCATCACCATGCGCCACCTCGACAACATGTCGCGCGTCATGCTCGCCACCGGTCTCGTGGTCGCCTACGGCTACATGATGGAAGCGTTCATGGCTTGGTACAGCGCCAACACGTACGAGGAGTACATGATCAGCAACCGTTTCCACGGTCCGTACGCCTGGGTCTATTGGTCGCTGATGGTGTGCAACGTGCTCGCGGTGCAAGGGATCTGGTTCCAGCGTGTACGCCAGAGCGTTCCCGCCTTGTTCGTAATTTCCATGTTCGTGAACTTCGGCATGTGGTTCGAGCGCTTCATCATTGTAGTCACCAGTCTGCACCGTGACTTCCTGCCCTCATCGTGGGGGATGTACTACCCGACGGTGTGGGACTTCGCGACCTTCTTCGGCACCATCGGGCTCTTCATGAGCTTGCTCTTTCTGTTCCTTCGCTTCTTGCCGATGATCTCGATCTTCGAAATGCGCACGCTGGTGCCTGAGGCGGATGTCAAAGAGGAACCGGCATGACGCGTCCGCTCACGCACGGCCTGATGGCCGAGTTCACCGAGCCAAACGAGTTGATCGCAGCGGTGCGGGCGACGCGCGCGGCGGGCTACACGCACGTCGACGTCTATACGCCGTACCCCATCGAGGAAGTCTCCGAGGCGTTGCATCTCAAGCGTTCGGGCCTGCCGCTGCTGGTGCTCATCGGTGGGATCATCGGCTGCACCGCCGGCTTCGGGTTGCAGTACTGGGCGGCAACGATGGCCTACCCGATCAACGTCGGCGGCCGCCCCTTCAACAGTTGGCCGGCGTTCCTGCCGATCACCTTCGAGACCACCGTGCTGGTGGCGGCGTTGTTCGCCGTGCTCGGCATGCTGGCGCTCAACGGGCTGCCGATGCCGTACCATCCGGTGTTCAACGTGCCGCGCTTCGCCTTGGCGAGCCGCGACCGCTTCTTCTTGTGCATCGAAGCCACCGATCCGCAGTTCGATCGCGAGGGCACACGGCGCTTCCTGGAACGGCAGGTGCCGCGCGAAGTGAGCGAGGTGGACCACTGATGGGTGCCGTGCTGCGTACACAAAGCGTGGCGGCGCTGCTGGTGGTCGCGCTCGTCGCCGGCTGCCGGCAGGACATGCACGATCAGCCGAAGTACAAGCCGCTGAAGTCGAGTGCCTTCTTCGAGGACGGTCGCGATTCGCGGCCGTTGGTGGCAGACACCGTGGCGCGCGGTCATCTCGACGACGACGCATTGCTTTACACCGGCAAGACCGGCACTGGTTTCGCCACCGAGTTCCCGTTCCCGATCGCCAGCGACGTCCTGGCGCGCGGCCAGGAGCGTTTCACCATCTACTGCTCGCCGTGCCACGACCGCACCGGCGGTGGCAACGGCATGATCGTCCGTCGCGGCTATCGCCGGCCCCCGTCGTTCCACATCGATCGTCTGCGCGCCGCGCCGGCGGGTTACTTCTTCGACGTCATCACCCACGGCTTCGGCGTTATGCCGGATTATTCGTCGCAGGTGCCGGTGAACGACCGCTGGGCGATCGTATCGTACATTCGCGCCTTGCAACTGAGCCAACACGCGAGCCTGAGCGACGTCCCGGCCGCAGAACAGTCGAAGCTGACGGCAAGCCATGAGTAACGGAGAGCACGGCACCGCGGCGGTCCTCCTCGGACCCGACCACGTCTTGAACCGCGTGCAGCGCGGCGCGCTGATCGCCGGCGTCGTCAGCCTGGGCATCTGCGCCGCCGGCGGACTCGCCAGCCCGGCGCAGTTCTTCCGCTCGTACCTCGTGGCCTACATGTTCTTCTTCGGCATCGGCATCGGCAGCATGGCGATCCTGATGATCCATCACATCACCGGCGGGGCGTGGGGCGCGGTCATCCGGCGGCTGCTGGAGTCCGGCACACGCACCTTGCCGTTGATGGTGTTGCTCTTTCTGCCGCTGGTGTTCGGGATGCACCAGCTCTACGAGTGGACGCACCCGGAGGTCGTGGCACACGACCCGACGTTGCAGCACAAGGCGCCGTACCTGAACATCCCCTTCTTCCTTGTGCGTGCCGTGTTCTACTTCTGCGTCTGGCTCGTGCTCACGCGGTATCTGAACCGCTGGTCGCTCGAGCAGGATGCGACGCTCGACCCGGCGCCGACGCGCCGCCTCGAGTTGCTCAGCCGCGGCGGCTTGCTGCTCATCGGTTTGACGATGAGCTTTGCGGCGGTCGACTGGCTCATGTCGCTGGAGCCGCACTGGTTCTCGACGATCTACGGCATTCTCGTGATGGGCGGGCAGGTGCTGTCGGCGATGGCTTTCGTCATCCCGCTCGCGGCATTGTTAGCTGACGACGCGCACGGTCCGCTGGCGCACGTCATCTCCAAGGAGCAGTTCCACGATCTCGGCAAGCTGCTGTTGGCGTTCGTGATGCTGTGGACGTACTTCTCGCTGTCGCAGTTCCTCATCATCTGGTCTGCCAATCTTCCGGAAGAGATTCCCTGGTATCTGAAGCGGATGGGGGGCGGCTGGCAGTGGCTCGGCATCATCATCATCCTCGGCCACTTCGTGTTGCCCTTCCTGTTGCTCCTGTCGCGCGACATCAAGCGCCGCGCGCGCACGCTGGCGGTCGTGGCGGTGCTGGTGATCCTGGCGCGGTTCATCGATCTCTACTGGATGATAACGCCGGCGTTCTACCCCAATGGGATCACCGTGCACTGGATGGACGCGCTGACGGTGACCGGCGTGGGCGGCGTCTGGCTGTGGTTCTTCGTGTGGCAATTGAAGGGGCGTTCGTTGGTGGCGATCCACGACCCATCCTTGCCGGAGCACGCTTGAGCATGGAGCACTCGGGCACAACACAGCCGATGGACCCGCATGGCGCAGGCGGCCACGAGGAACGCGACGTTTCCTTCGGCCCGGTGGTGCGCGGGCTGGCCGGGCTGGTTGCGTTGCTGGTAATGACAGGGCTGCTGATGCGCCTGGTCTTCGGCTTCCTGGCGGAGCGCGAGGCCAAGGACAGCCCGCCGGCCAATCCGCTGGCACAGCGCTTCAGCCGCCAGGTGCCGCCCGAGCCGCGCTTGCAGACCGATCCGTTGCAGGACCTGCAAACACTGCACGCCGAGGAGGACGCCGTGCTGAACAGCTACGGGTGGGTCGACCGCAAGGCGGGCGTGGTGCGCATTCCGGTGCAGCGTGCCATCGAGCTGCTCGCGCAACGCGGGCTGCCGGCGCGACAGTTGCCGCCGGCCGGAGGCGGGCAATGAAAAGTCGGGTGAGTGTCGGCCTGCGACGATTCGCGTTCCTCTCCGCCAGCGACCCATTGAGTTGCGCAACAGCCCTTCGAGACGCCGCCAGGAGAAGGCGGCTCCTCAGGGCGAACGGAGTGCATCTCATTCCGAACCCAATGACTCCCAGACCGTTCGCGCTGAGGCTCTCGAAGCGCGCTCTTCGTGTTGCAAGCCTTTTGCTGCTCTTCGGGGGCACGCCCACCTTCGCGCAGCCAGAGCAGGTGCAAGACGCCATCTTGCGCGAGGTCGGCATCGACCAGCATCTCGACCAGCAGCTGCCGCTCGATCTGGTGTTCCGCGACGAGACTGGTCAGCCGGTCCAACTGGGGCAGTACTTCGGCACGAAGCCGGTGATCCTCGCGCTCGTCTACTACGAGTGCCCGATGCTGTGCACGTTGACGCTCAACGGGCTGGTGAGCGCGCTGAAGGCCGTGTCGTTCGACGTCGGGAATCAGTTCAATGTCGTGACGGTGAGCTTCAAGCCGTCGGAGACACCGCAGTTGGCCGCATCGAAGAAGCAGACGTACCTGAAATCGTATGGGCGCGCCGGTGCCGACGCCGGCTGGCATTTCCTCACGGGTGACGAAGCGAACATCAAACGTCTGACCGAGGCTGTCGGGTTCCGGTACCGCTGGGTTCCCGAGCAGAATCAATTCGCGCATGCCGCCGGCATAACGGTGCTGACGCCGAGCGGTAAGCTCGCGCGCTACTTCTTCGGCGTGGAATACGCGCCACGTGACTTGCGGCTGGCGTTGGTGGAAGCGTCGCAGGAACACATCGGCTCGCCGGTCGATCAGCTGCTGCTGTACTGCTTCCACTACGACCCGGCGACCGGCAAGTACGGCGCCGTGGTGATGAACATCGTTCGTCTGGGTGGGGCACTGACCGTCCTCATCCTCGGCGCGGCGCTCTTCATCATGTGGCGGCATGACCGCGGGCGTCATGCTCCAGTCGGAGTCATCAGGTAAGTCATGCTAGCCAATCTGCCCTTGTTCCCCGAGCAAGCATCCACTGTCGCCAAAGATGTGGACGCACTCTTCTACTTCCTCGTCGGCGTGAGTGCCTTCTTCGCCTTGTTGATCGCCACGTTGCTGATCTTCTTCGCGCTGCGGTATCGCCGGCGCTCGGACGCCGACCGGCCGCAGGCCATTGAGGGCGCGCTGCAGCTGGAGATGTTGTGGACCCTGATTCCCTTCGGACTCAGCATGATCATGTTCGTGTGGAGCGCCAGCATCTATGTGAAGCTGCAGCGGCCACCCGACAACGCCATTCAGGTGTTCGTCGTCGGCAAGCAGTGGATGTGGAAGCTGCAGCACATAGAGGGGCAGCGCGAGATCAACGAGCTGCACGTGCCCGTGGGCCGTCCGGTGAAGCTGACCATGACGTCGGAGGATGTGATCCATAGCTTCTACGTACCCGCCTTCCGCATCAAGCAGGACGTGTTGCCCGGGCGCTACACAACGACGTGGTTCGAGGCGACGAAGCCGGGTGTCTATCACCTCTTCTGCACCGAGTACTGCGGCACGCAGCACTCCGGGATGATCGGCTCGATCATCGTGATGGAGCCGGCGGAGTTCGCCACCTGGCTCAGCGGCGGTGTGAAGCAGTCGCTGGCATCCGCCGGCGAGACGCT
>Ga0209048_10001820_pt1 | contig 21546 bp, 19 predicted proteins | sample FrelakmetCRP12CR_FD_187146 | JGI IMG/M metagenome (GOLD analysis project Ga0209048, IMG submission 187146) | Freshwater lake sediment microbial communities from the University of Notre Dame, USA, for methane emissions studies - CRP12 CR (SPAdes)... | ecosystem: Environmental > Aquatic >... | reverse complement strand
AGTGCTCCTTCTATTGCTATTGCTATCGTTATTGCTGCAGCTGTTGCTATTGCTCTTGCTATTGCTAGTGTTAGTGCCATTGTTTGGCTTCGGCTCTTGCTAGTGCTCTTGGCATGCATGATGTGCGCGATCGGATCGCGCGGCGCCGACTCGACGGCGCGAGCCGCGCACACGCACGCCGCATCGGGCCGATTCCGCAGCAAGGCCGTTTCGGCAAGCAGCGACCACGCCTGCGCGTCCTGCGGCGCGGTACGAACGAGCGCCGCGCAGATGCCTTCCGTTGTCGCGATGTCACCGCGCGCGAGCGCCTCGCGTGCCGCGCCGATCGCCGACTCAGGATGCTCCCGGGCGAGAGGGCTCACCTCGAGGCCTCAGGTCAACGGAGGGTCGGGCTGGCACCCGACCCTCCGAAGCGGTGCGCAATGGCGGGCCCGGGCCGGGCTGCGTTCGTGCTCGACACGACGGCGCAGCCCGGCGATCCGCCCCTTGGGTTACCGGTCCCGTGACCCATCGAAATTGAACATGCTCCACAGATCCCCGATGGCGGGGCGGTTAGTGGGAACGTACGGGTTCGCCTCCGCCGTCACCGGGTTGGGCAGCGTGTCGCGCGAGCGATTGGAAAGACGCGGCAGGTTCCAGTTTCGCTCGATGAACTTGATGATTGAGGCGTGATCAGCGTACTCGTGCTTCACGTGCCCGCCGGTCGAGTACTTCGACACGACGATGAGCGGGATGCGCGTGCCGTCGCCGAAGAAGTCGACCGGCTGCACGTAGCCCGAGTCGTAGTAGCCGCCGCCCTCGTCGACCGTGACGAACACGGCGGTGCTGTCCCACAGTTCCGGGTTCGCCTTCAATTGATCGATGATGCGCCGTGTGAATGCTTCAAAGAGATCCATTTTCGAAGACGCCGGATGGCCATCCGCGAAGGTGCTTGGCTTGACGTATGAGACAGCCGGCAGGTTGCCGCTCGCGATCGCATCATAGAGGTCGGTGACGTCCTTGTTGTGCTGGACGCGGGCCACTGGGTCGGTCATCGTCGAAGCGGAATAGAGGAACGGATTGCAGATGTTGCAGTAGGCGTAGGCCCCGGCGTACGCGGGATTCGGGTAGGCCGCCCAGGCGCCCGGGGGTGCCGAAACGAAGTCGTTCCAGCGCTCGCCGAAGTACGCCCAGGATACCTTGCGCGCAGACAGCACATCGCCGATGTGGCGTTGGTTGACGACCGGCGGCAGGGTAAGCGACGCGAGGACGGGTCCCAGCGACGTGGGATCATAGACGCCCGTGCCCGTGTAGGCCGGAGCGAGGTTGTTGAGCAGGTAGTAGGCGCCGCGCTGGCAGTTCGGGTCGACCTTGACCGACTTGAGATACGACACGACCGGGCCGACGCCAGGCTGGCTGGGATCGGAGCAGTTCGAGTAGCTGCCGCCCGAGTAGCCGTCCTGCGTATACCAGTTATTGCTGCCCGCCACCGGATCGGGGTTCTCAATCATGTTGAGACTCCCGGGAATGTTCACGCCATTGGGCGGCATCGCCGGTTTGCCCGTGGCGTCGGCGTAATAGAGCGCGTCCGCGTAGCCGAGCATCATGAAGTTGGCGTAGGTGCCACCCATCACGCCCTGGTGGTAGTTGTCGGCGAGCGTGTACTTCCGCGACAGCGCTGCTAGGTACGGCACATCGCCCTGGGCAACGTTATAGAAGCCCATGGCGATATCGCCTTCCTTGAGGGCCTTCGGCGCGCCGCCGCTCGAGCCAGCGGCCACGGTCATCTCGACCCACGGGAAAAGATCGGCAAGACAGCCGGCGGGATTGGCAGCCGTCGCGTGGCTCGCCGAGCAGTCGAGCTGTTGCCACATCTGGTAGAAGCGATGCACCGGGCTGCCGCCGTAAGTATCGTAGAGGCTGTCGCCCGCGTTGCACACCGGCGAGCCATTGACCAGCGGCGCACCCGGACCGCACACCAGCGGATACGGTCCCGGCGGCAGTTTGGCCTGGTTCGCAATGCGGGTGTCCGGGTCTCCCGATTTGATGCCGGTCGCGCCCGTCAGCAGCAGATGGAGGTCCGACGGATCGAGGCCGTACTCCGCCTGCATCGCGAGCGTCAGGGTCGTCACTGGGCCCGGGCCGTCCCACGCGGCCAGTTGCCAGTCCGAGTAGGGGGCCTGGAACGCATAGGACGTCCCCGGCGTCTGCAGGAAATTGCTGGCCTGGTCGTAGGCAGCTCCCTTCGGCGGGCTGTTGGTGTACCCGCTCGTATCGCTCGCGGTGTATTGCAGGTAACGGTTGTAGTTGGGGCCTGGCGTGCCGTCGGCGTTGATGATGCCCTTCGACAGAAGGTTGTCGACTGTCTCGCCATGCTTGGGCTGATAAGTCGCGAAGAGGTGATCAAACGTACGGTTCTCACCGACGATGATGATCACGTGCTTGATTGGGCTGCGCGTCCTTGCGTCGTTTACATGCGAGCCCCCCATCTGGGAATCCTGCTTGGAACCATTCCCCTGGGAATCTGCGACGGCATAGGCGACGTTGGAACCGGTGAGTGCGGCGGCCAATGTGGCCACCACGGCACGCCGAAGCAGCTCGTTTCCAGATCTTCTTTGACTCATTGCGGGCACCTCGCAGCTGGTTTGATGTGGGCACCGGCGGACGCCGGGCGATCATTTGAGGTGGCGCAGATGACAACCGCATGTCCGATTGGATACATCCACGAGTCCGCGCTTCTCGTCGGTTGTGCAGTCCGCTGATCGCCGCCACTCCGCAGCGCGCCGTGCGCCCGCCGTCTGTGTGCGGCGCCGCAGCAATACCTAGAGAGCCTTGCACGCGACAGGCCAGTGGAACAAGAGCAGCTATCGACTCGCGACCCATGACCCTGGTCTGCGGCGAAAACGCTGCGCACTCTTCTTCAGCTCTTCCCCCCAAACATCGAATACAACCTCGTTGCGAGTTCGACTCTTTGCGGCAACGTTTGCTCCGTGTCAGACCCGGTCGGTAGGTCAGTGTGCGACAGTACCAGTACGTCGTCGCCGGCGTGAATGGTCGGGAGTTGCGCCTTGGCAAGCTGATGCTGCCTGCTTTCGTCAAGAAATTGACGCGTCCCGTCGGGGTCGGGGGAGCCGACCGTGTAGCGGGCCGCAAACGCGGTGGGCCCATCAAACTCAACAAGATCACCGAACCTGGAGATAGGCGAGCCAGGGCCCTGATGGCCAGGGCAGACCGCCGGACCCTCGACATCTTCTCTTCGAAATATCACGAAGGTCGGCATCTTAAGATCGGGCGCGACCACGGCAACCGCTTGTCGCTCAATGACGCGGGTCTCACCGTCTGCGGTATTCACGAGGTCGAAAATGAACAGATCGCAATTCATCAGTCGCCTAATCGCGACGTTCTGGAGCTGGTAGTCGTCCTCATCGGAACTCCGCCGATCTGGATCGAACGGGCGGTACGCGGAACAAATCTTCCGGCTACATTGCGGCTCAGGATCATCGGCCGCAAATCCGAGCGATCGGTTGATGCGTTGCTCGGCCTCCGGTTCCCTCAGCTCGGAGCGAAGCTTCAACAACACGACCAGGACGAATACTCCAGGGATCAGGGAGATAACCGCTGGCTCAAGACTGGCCATTAGCCTGATCGAGCCTCGGCGATATCTAGTGCCGCGCGCTTGGGCGTGCAGGACCTCTAACGGGTAGCGTCATCCGATGGAAGCAAACGCCGTCCTTCGTGACCATCTCGCCTTCGAGCCGAAATCCCAGTCGCGTGTAGGCGGCCACCGCATACCGAGACGCATTGATCGTGAACTCTCGGGGTGTGCCCAGACTCAAGGCGTCTTCCTTCAGGAGCTTCCAAAGCTTGCGAGTGAGGCCAGCCCGCTCATACCCGCGGGCCACGAACAGGTGGTAGACGTGGCTCCCGCCCTGCATCGCGGCGACGCCCACTATAGCTGCGCCGTCCTCGGCAACCAGGAATCGGAACTCGTCGCTCGCTGCGAGGCGCTTCGCCGTTGGCTCGACCTCAAGCAGCTTCAGGAACTTCGCAGCCCCGTCCGGCGTGAATTCAGGAACGACGAACTTGCGCGCGAGCTCTGTCGCTAGCGCGCTGATCCGCTGCGCGTCCTCGACCGTGCCGGGTCGAATTTTGACTACCTTGTCTACCATGCTGCTTTGCCGGCCGAATCTAAGATATAGCTCGTCAAATCACGCTGGAAGCCTAATTTTAGTCGCGCCGCGTGTCGTGAAGATGAACGTTGTATGTCAACTTTGGAAGGGCCGGAACTTCCGCGACGGGTCTGGTGGCGCCCCGCGAGCCGATGCTCGGCACGCCAAAGCGGACGCCGTATGGCCGACTTCGCCACCCCGAGCCGACGTTCACCAGTGACTGCTCGCGCACTCCAATCAGCTCTTCAGCTTCGCCAGCGCCTTGCGCGCGTCCTGAGCAGCTTCCATCTGGGCGAGTGCTTCAGCGCCTCGTCCTGTTTCCCGAGCGCTCCGTTGCCGTGTCCCTGCTTCAATTGTCCCTACGATGTTTTGCCAGATGATTGCGCCTTCCGCGTGCCTTCCTTGCTGACGCGATGCCGTGTCCAGCTATCTCTTCGGATAGTCGAGCGCAACTCTTTTGGGCTTGGCCTTGCCGACGTCTGACCATGACCTTTCACTGAACGTGAACTCGGCGACGGCGCACGTCGGCAGGTGAGTAATCTCGCTTGAGAGGCCATGCGCCAACTCGGTCAACTCGGGGTTATGACCAACAAGCATCACGCGCTTCCGCTTGTCGCTGAGCTTGCGAATGACGTCGAGCAGTTCCTCGGCCGCGGTGGCATACAGTCGGTCATCAACGACGATATCTCTGACATCGTAATCAAGCTTCCTGGCCAAGATATCCGCCGTGGTGATCGCGCGCCTCGCCGGACTCGACAGGATCAAGTCGGGCTTTACATCGCGCTTCGCTAATCGCCTACCCATCTTCGGCGCGTCGCGCTCTCCGCGAGCGTCCAATGGCCGATCCCTGTCGGGTAACGCGAGGCCATCCCGAATCGACTTCGCGTGGCGGACGAGAAATAGCGTCTTCATGCACGATCCGGTAGGGTCGGGGAGACTCACTCGTAGCCAAAGTCCAGGGTGCGCCGTAAGTCCCGCCAGGTCTTGCCGATGATGCGGCGAAACAGCCCGAGGAAATGCGCGCACAGGCCTACCGCCTGATGAGCATAACACCGCCCGACTGAGGCTCCACCGAGTACTAACCGCCATCCGTTCCGGACGGAAGACAATCGCGCGACTTTGACAGGGGTTGATCGAGTCAATGAGGCCCGGTGCACGGTGCGCCGAGCGGACGCGCACTCTGCTGGTAGTCGCACGAAGCAGCGGACTGCCCCGAGTGGCTGCCACTCGGCCCCCAGCGCCACTCAGTCAAACGCGCGTGCCTCGGTGACTGCCTCGACTGGCGTCTGCCCCACCTCAAGGGACGGGCGCGTACGGCACCAACGCTCTGCCGGTTGGGGTCGCGTCCTCAATCAGGCCCCAACACCGTGTCGCGGCCTTCCGTAGCGAATCCCGGGCCAACGTCTCTGTCGGCCCGGCGGTCAGCGAATTCGCCCGCATCCCTAGCGAACTTGTGCCACCGCATTGTCGTGGGTTTCCGCTTCGCACTTGCCGTTCGTCGAGGCCAAGCGCTGCTGCACAGTCAGCCGTTCAAGCTGTGCGATGGCCAACTCGTGAGCCTTGGCCTTGCATTCCTGCTCGAGCGCGACCCGCGAGAGATCCCTCATGTCCGCCTTCGGGCAGACGCTGTCCACGGCTTTCGCGATGCGCGCGTTCGCCTGCTTCACGCCCTCCGCGTTCTTCAGGTTGAGATCGCCGAGGTTCACGATGGCGGTGGGCGTGTCGCGATCTGCGCCGCCGAGCCCCAGCTGCGACTCGGGCGTGGACCGCGCAGACTGGGTCTGGTCAGCGGCCTGCACATTCAGCGATGCCATCTGCGGCGCTGCGAATGCGGCCACCGCGAAAACGATTGAACGACGAAGTTCCAGCTTAGAGAACATGATGAATCCCTCCATCTGTAACTCACCATCAGTGGTGAACGGGTATCGGGAACGGTCAAAACGGAATAGGCGGATCGCGAAAGTGCGAATTGAATGAAGTTGATAAATCGAACGACTCTCATTCGCGCGGCGTCAGCCTCGGCCCATTTCATGACAAGCGAGCGACACTTCCGTGAAGCTCGCCCGCCGAGGCTGAGGCGCAGCCTAACGGGTTGGATTGCGCCGCCATGCACCGTCGCGCTCGCCACCAACGTGCAAAGCACGCGTGGGATTCTCGAACCGACCGCTGCAACGAGCGCCTCGCAACACCGTGCTACGGTAGCGGCGAGTCCGTTCTCGTCTGTAGGCGAAGCCGTATCGGAGGGTGCATGAATGCCGTCAAGGTCCCGATGATGCGCGACAAGAAGATCGCGCTGGTCGCGCACGACAATAAGAAGCGTGACATGCTCGAATGGGCCAGCTTCAATCGTGACCTGCTCGCCCACCATGAGGTGTACGCGACCGGCACGACCGGCGGGATCTTGGAGCGGCACCTGGGTTTCGAAGTCCGCAAGTTGCAGAGCGGACCGCTCGGCGGCGACCAGCAGATCGGCGCCAAGATCGTCAGCAAGGAAATCGACTTCCTGATCTTCTTCTGGGACCCGCTGGAACCGCAGCCGCACGACCCGGACGTCAAGGCGCTGCTGCGCATGGCCGTGGTCTGGAACATTCCCACCGCCTGCAACCGGGCGACCGCCGACTTCATGATCTCCTCACCGCTCATGGACGGTGAGTACGATCGCCTGGTCCCGGACTACGACGAATACCGCAGCCGCCGCATTGCCTCTGCGGGGACCCCCGAGCCAGGCGCGCACGAAGCCCCACCCGACCGAACCTGTCCCCAACCGGGATCCTGAAGACCTACCGAGACAATTGGGGCGCCCAACGCGGTCAACGGGTTAGCGGCCTCGCGACCGAGCTGCTTCCGAAGCGCGCGCCGGGCGGGGCCCGGGGACGCCCTGCGCACCCTCCCCCGCGGCGACGGCGTCCCTCGTGCGGTCACCGGCCGCGGCGGCGACGAATCGACCGCGAGACCCACGAACGCTTACCAACGGGCCGGGACGTACGGTGCTCAACGGCCGGGCACCAGCCGGACTTCCGTGGTGACCTCCCGGTCCGCAAGCCGGAGCAGCACGTCGTGCCACAGGGTCCTGATGTCCGGGTAACGGATGTCCTTCGGGTGCAGTGCCACCCGCAGCACGGCCTGGTCAGACCGTCGTTGCAGGCGCAGCCGGTTCCAGAGCGGCGACAATGCCCTTCGCCAGGGACTGCGCGTACTGACGACCATGCTGGGTGCCGATATTCGCGGTGCGCCACGGAGCGGCACGATGAAGTCCCGAGTGGCGCAGTACCTGAACGGCAGGCTCTCGAGCGCGTTGAGCGTTCCGAGGCTCATCAGCCAAGCCGGTGCCACGAAGCCTTCGGGATAGCAGCCTGCGCATCGCAGAACGGCGAGACCTCGCAGGATGCGGCGTCGCGCCGTATCGCCGTTGAGGCGGGAGAACTCGCCCTCGCCGGCCGTATACACGCGCCTCTCGAACCAGTCGCCAAGGCCGCGGCCGGGTGCGGCGGTATCCTCATGCCGGAGTCCATGCAGCACGATCTCGTCCCCGCGCTCGACTCTCGAGCATAGAAAGTCGCAGAAGCGTCGATCACGGTCGACGCGCCCGGACCCGTGGTAGTCCGGCACGACCAGCAGCGCAACCGGACTGATCCGCAGGGCGTCCAGGAATGCCAGCGTGTCGGCGCAGTCTCTAATCGTTGCAGGCGCGACGTCGTGCAGGGACACGCACAGCACGCGACGATCAGCCCCCCACATGCCCCACCCGAACCGGAGTGAGACTGGCGGAGGGCATCAGGCTGGAATAGCGTCTGAGCAGCTGCGAGAAGGCGGCCTCCCACGAGTTAGCCTCCGCGCGACGCCGGGCGGCGCGGCCAATCTCCGCACGGTCACGCTCGAAGAGCCTCCCGACCGCACGTGCAAGATCCGCAGGGTCCCTGGGCGTGAAGGTTCCACCGACGGTGTCGTCCACGATTTCGACGAGGGCCCCGGCGCGGGCGGCCATCACCGGCACTCCGCAAGCCATCGCTTCAAGGACGATCAGGCTAAAGGTCTCCTGGTCACCCGCGTGCACGAACGCATCGCAGCTCGCAATGATCCGCGCCAGCTGCCGCGGTTCCCGCTGATACGCGAGCATCGTGATATTCGGGCCGCGCGCCTGCCGTTGCGACCCACCGACCAGCAGCAGGTGGTAGCCCGCGCCGAGTATCGCCGAGGCCGCCACCAGATCTCCGACTCGCTTCTCGGGCGAAAGGCGGCCAGCGAAGACCAGCAGCCGCTTGTGCGGGGACACACCGAGCAGTTCCCGAATGGCAGGATCGCGGGCATGCGGGCTCAGCGTCCCGACGTCGACTCCGAGTGGCTGCACCGCCACCCGCTTCACGCCGACCGCGACCAGTCTATTCGCCACCGTCGCACTCGGTGCGAACACCGCGTCGAAGCCCGCGTAAGTGCGCCTCAGGTATCCGGCCGCCGTCCGTCCCGCGACCGGGCCGAGAATCCCGCCGGCAAGCGTGATGACATCGGAATGGCAGAAAGCGACGGCGGGAATCCGGCGCTCTCGCGCGACCTTAAGGGACTGCCAGGCCAGGTGGTACGGATCGCCAACCTCGATCAGGTCGGGCGCCAGACGTGCGAGTTGCTCGCGAAAGGCGCGCATCCGCACGGGCAAGCGATAGCCGTTGCCGAACGGAACCGCGGGGCTCGCGAAACGAACGACGTCGTACGCGGTACCCTCGGTCTGCCGCCCCGGCACGAAGATCGTGTGCTTCAAGGACGTGTGCCCACGCAGCCACGAGTGCTTCGCCATCAAATAGCGTCTCACGCCGCCGCTGGTGGGCGCGAAGAACAGCGTCACGTCGACGATGTGCTTTCGGGCCGGGCGGGTGGGCAGCCCTGGCGAGGGCCGGCGGAGGCGAGCCGCAGCAGCGACAGCGATCGTCATCCTGACAGCATCCCTTCGCCCGGTTACAGGAACGTGTCGGTCAGCAGCCGCGGACAGCTCTCGTGCCTGCTCATCACGGACACGCGGCGCCCGCCTCCTCGCCGTGCCGAGCCGCTGCGTCCGTCTGACGCGCGCCCTGCGCGGTGCGCCAGACAGGCTAGCCCAATGTCGTGATGCGCCGCAGTTGGGTCCGCACGCTGTTGGCCGCGAGAACCGTCAGAAAGCTGCCGATGCGCGCGCCGACCGCCAGCCTTTCGATCTCCTGAGCGTACGCGCGCTCCACCAGCTCCGGCGGCAGACCGAATTCACGGACGAGGGCTTTGAGTTGAGACGGGCCGAGCCGTGCGCTGTCCGGACGGCTGCTTTGGACGCCTTCGGGGATCATGATCGTGACCTGCGAGTATCTTGCGGTGCAGGCATCTTACCGTTGAGCACGTGGCTCCCCGTATGCGGTCGACCGCATAGTCAGGGCATCGGTCCGATCGACCAGCGTCATAGAAGCGTCACGTTTGGCACGCATTATGATAGGTTTATCCCTTCCGCTCGCCGACGGGAACCGAGAAGACCGATACCGCGGGAAATTCACCACGTATGGCAGATGACGGCAGCGCATGGAACGCGATCATGCAGTACTCTTTCCTGCGAGTCTTCGCCAACGACGGGCTGCTCGACCGAGCCGAGCTGGACATGATTGAGCGCCTGGCGCTGCGGGACGGCCGGGTGGACGACAAGGAGCGGGAAGTACTGAGCGGAATTTTCGCTCGCGTTCGCCGTGAGACGGCGGACCCGGCGGTCTGGGAGGAGATCCAGCGTCTCAAGTCGAAATTCGCCGTTCCCTGACCGCGTTGGCGATCGGTCAGCATCTCTGCCCACGCGCGTTCCCCGCCCCGTCGGCGGCGTTTCGATGAAACCCTTGTCGGTCGAACCGCGGGGCCCGACCGACGAACGGTGCCGCCATTGCACGGGCGGCGCGGTATAGCGGCGTTGCCTGTGGAGCATTGAGGACAGGGCTTCGACGATCAGCGCTACGACAACCGGCAACGACTCGAGATTCAACGATGGACACCAAGACGCGCACAGGAATGCTGCGGGAAGCCTGGCTCGATCGCGACCTGAGCTGGCTCGAGTTCAATCGCCGCGTACTCGCCGAGGCCCTCGACGAGAGGACGCCCCTGCTCGAGCGACTCAAATTCCTGGCAATCTTCACGTCCAACCTGGACGAGTTCTTCATGAAGCGCGTCGGCGCCATGCGGACGCGCGCCTACGCCAGCGGAAATGCCGCGACCGTCCAGGAATTCAAGTCCCACATGCTCGCCCTGCACGAGACGCTGCAGCCGATGCTGCTGCAGCAGGCCGGCTGTTTCGCGGAGCTGCGAGAGCGCCTCGACAAGCACCGAATCCGCCTCGCCAGCTGGGCCGAGCTTTCCGCCGATCAGCGCGCCGAGGCCTCGGACTACTTCGACAAGCATGTTTCGCCTGCCCTGACGCCGCTGAGCCTGAATCCGTCGCAGTCATTTCCCTTCATGTCGAATCTGTCGACGTCCTGGGGGTTTGTGCTGCGGGACCCCGAAATCGCCGAGCCGATCTACGTGCGGGTCAAGGTGCCCACGACCCTCCCTCAGTGGCTGTCGCTTCGCGCCGGCCTGGAGCCCGGCCAGCGCTGCTTCGTTTCCCTGCAGGAACTGGTGCTCGAGAATGCCTCGCGGCTGTTTCCGGGGGTCGCCATCGAACAGGCCACCTTGTTTCGAGTCTCCCGGAACGCAGACATCGCCATCGAGGAAGACAGCGACAACAGCATCAAGGAACTGGTCGAGGAGCAGGTCCGGCAGCGACGGTTCCAGCCGGTCGTGCGCCTCGAATTTGGGGAGTCGCCGAGCTCAGCAATCCGCGACGATCTGGCATCGCGATTCGAACTGCACGACGGCGACATCTACGAACTGCCGGGCTTGCTCGACTACACCGGGCTGTTCGAGCTCGCCTCACTGCCGATCCCGGAGCTTCGCGACCCCCCATGGACGCCCCTGCCGCCGCTCGGCATTGACCCGGACGCGGACATCTTCTCATCGATCCGCGCCGGCGACGTGCTCGTGCATCACCCCTACGACAGCTTCGACGCGTCGGTGGAACGCTTCATCCGCGATGCAGCGAGCGACGCGAATACGACCACGATCAAGATGACCGTGTATCGCCTGGGCGACGACACGCCATTCGTGCGCTCGCTGATCAAGGCCGCGGAGAACGGGAAGCAGGTCGCATGCCTCCTGGAACTGAAGGCGCGTTTCGACGAGGAGCGCAACCTGCACTGGGCGGAGGAACTGCAGAAGGCCGGCGACCACGTGATCTACGGCGTGAGGGGCCTCAAGACGCACACGAAGCTGGCGCTCGTCGTGCGCCGCGAAGGCGACGGATTGCGCAGCTACGTGCACATCGGCACTGGCAACTACCACGTCAAGACGGCACGCCTGTACACGGACTTCGGCCTGTTCACCTGCGACCCGATCCTGACGCGGGACGTCGTCAACCTCTTCCATCACCTAACAGGGTACTCGCGTCGGCCGAAATTCGCGAAGCTGCTGGTGGCGCCTTTGAACATGCGCGAGCGCTTCATCGAACTGATCCTTCGCGAAGCCGCGAATGCGCGTGCCGGCCTGCCCGCAAGAATCGTCGCCAAGCTGAACCAGCTGGAGGATGCGCCGGTCGGCGCCGCCTTGTGCGAGGCATCCAGGGCGGGCGTCCCGGTGGACATCATTGCCCGTGGCTTCTGCTGCCTGCGCCCGGGCATTCCTGGCTGGACGGAAAACGTCCGGATTCGTTCCATCATTGGCCGCTTCCTCGAGCATGGCCGGCTCTTTCATTTCGCCAACGGCAACGAGGACCCGCTCGACGGCGAGTTCTATCTCGGCTCTGCCGACTGGATGGACCGCAACCTGTCGCGGCGGGTCGAGGCGGTGGCTCCGGTCCAGAGTCGGCAGCTTCGCGAGCGACTGTGGGAGGTGCTCCAGGTGCAGCTAGTCGACGAACGTAACTCCTGGCAGATGCAGTCGGATGGCACCTATGTTCGGAACGCGCCGGCACGTCGTGCGCCGGCGGTCGCGCGTGAAGGGAGCCACTGCACGCTGATGAAGCGCACCAGAGCGCGCATGAAGCGAGGACTCTGACTCGGTGGTGCCGCGGGCCCCTGCGCACATGCACATCACGGGTTATTGACATCGGCGGACGTCTCGCCGCCTTCATTTGCTCCGGCCTGCACGTAGGGCTCTGCACTTCTTCCGCGCGGCGGGTCAGCACGACGACGGCGCCAGATCCGGCCGGTAGCGACGAAGCCGCTCCAGAAGTTCCGTCGGGCCCAAGCAACCAACAGAGGGTCCTCAAACGACGGGAGGGTGCGAGACAGCGCGACGGCCCGCAACGGGATCGCGATCGCGCACAACGCGCGGCTAAATTCGGTCCAAGGCGGCTCCGCGGCCGCGGCTTGAAGGCTCCGCCATCTGCAACTCCCACCGTCACGAAACGGTCGCGAGATCGTAATCGCCGGGTCACGACGCCGCGCCACGATGCTGTTCCGTGATGGCTCAGACTGCCACGCGATGAACGAACGGGCTGCGTCCCGGCCCACGCTGCATATGCGCAGCGTATTCATTTCCGACGTACATCTGGGATTCAAGGGCTGCCAGGCGACCTATCTCCTTGACTTCCTCCGGCGCGTCGAGTGCGACCAGATCTACCTGGTCGGCGACATCATCGACGTCTGGGCTCTCTCGCGGTCGTTCTACTGGCCGCAGGCGCACAACGACGTCATTCGTACGATCCTCGGCAAGGCGAAGCACGGCACGCGGGTGGTGTACATCCCGGGGAACCATGATCGCCTTTTCCGCGACCACGACGGCCTGGTGATGGGCAACGTCGAGATCCGGCGCGAAGCGACGCACGAGACGGCCGATGGCCGGCGCTTCCTCGTGCTGCACGGCGACGAGTTCGACAGCATCGTTCGCGCAAGCCCGATGCTGGAATCCATCGGCTGCTCTGCCTATGACTTCGCCCTTCGCCTCAACCGCCACTTCAACGCGGTACGCGTCAGGTTCGGCTACCCGTACTGGTCGCTCGCGGCGTTCCTGAAGCACACGGTCAAGAACGCGGTGCGGTACATCGCCAACTTCGAGCGCGCGCTAGCGACCGAAGCGCAGCGCCGCGGGGTGGACGGCGTCATCTGCGGACACATCCACCGTGCGGAGATGAGCGAGTTCGACGGCATCACTTACTGCAACGACGGTGACTGGGTCGAGAGCTGCACCACCCTGGTCGAGGACTACTCGGGCCGGCTCAGCCTCCTGCGCTGGACGGAATCGCAGTGGCTGCTGCTCGGGAACCGCGAGGTTCCGCTGCTCGATGGCAACGTCGGGGTGGAGCCGCTCGCCGCATGAGGATCGCCATCGTCACCGATGCGTGGTTCCCGCAGACCAACGGCGTCGTGCGCACGCTGGCGCATACGGTCGACTGCCTACGCACCGACGGCATCGAAGTTGAACTCATTTCTCCCGAGTCTTTCCGTACGATCGCGTGCCCGACGTATCCGGAGATTCGCCTCTCGCTGTTCGCCGGTCGCTCGGTGGCGCGGCGGCTCGAGACAATCGCCCCGGATGCAGTGCACATCGCCACCGAGGGCCCGCTCGGGATAGCGGCGCGCCGCTGGTGCCTGAGGCACGGTCGCGGCTTCACCACCGCCTACCACACGCAGTTTCCCGAATACGTCCGCGCACGCTTCCCGGTTCCCTTGTGGCTCAGCTATGCGTTCGTACGCTGGTTTCACGGTAGGGCCGCTCGCACGCTCGTGGCGACCCCGTCGATGCGACGACAGCTCGAGGCCCGCGGCTTCGACAACATCGCCATGTGGAGTCGCGGGGTCGATTGCGACTTATTCGGGCCGCATGCGAAGGACCTGCTCGGTGAACACCGCCCGGTCTGGATGTACGTCGGTCGCGTCGCGGTCGAGAAGGGCATCGAGGACTTCCTGCGACTGGACCTGCCGGGGAGCAAGCTCGTCATCGGCGACGGCCCGGCGCGGCGGGACCTGGAGCGTCGCTACCCCAGTGCACGGTTCGTCGGCTTTCTCCACGGTGAGGAGCTCTCGCGCCAAATCGCCTCGAGCGACGTCTTCGTCTTCCCCAGCCGCACCGACACGTTCGGCCTCGTCCTGCTGGAAGCGATGGCCTGCGGTGTGCCGGTGGCCGCCTATCCGGTGACCGGGCCGCTCGATGTCGTGGTCGATGGCGTGACTGGCGTATTGAGCGAGGACTTGAGGTCCGCCGCCTTGGCCGCGCTGAAGCTCGACCCGGCCGCGTGCCGCCACCACGCTCTCGGATACTCGTGGGAAGCCTGCACCAGGCAGTTCCTGGGGGCCCTGATCGTTGCGTCGTCCGGCTCCGATGACACGGAGCACCTCGACGATTCTGGTGCCCCATTCCCGGCCTTGCAGGGCTGATTCGAGCGGATGGGTGCGTGCCGCTGACGGGCGGCCCGGACCCGGGATTGCTGGACAAGGCGGACGGTCCGGCCGACGGGCCTGCCGCCGCCATGCGCGTACACCCGTTACTCGATCACGATTTCGTTCGCCCTGAGCGGGACTCGCGCCACCGCCACGGACAGGCTACGGTCTTCGGCCGCCAGGCTGCGCACCGACGTCTCCGCGCATACGCCATCAATGGTCACCCTTGTGCGATCCATGGGCATGCGAAGTTCCAGAGCCTGCTGCGCGGGCGTGAAGGTCTCGACAACGCGATCCAGGCGCACAAGCACGCGGCCGTCCCGCCGCTCGGCTATGGCATCCAGCACGAAGCGCCCTCCGTCCGTGGACTCGCCGTCGTCCAGGAACAGCGATCCACGGCCGAGGGTGCGGGCGGGCGGCACGGTAAGCTCGAGTGCGATTGGCGCACGCAGGGTTTCGTCGGCATTCCGGCGCGGCTCGGCGAGGAACAGCGCCGCGCCGGATCGCAGAAAGAGCGGGGTCTTGCCGAGCGGAGCGTCGACCAAGATCTCTCGGCCGCCGTCGTGCGCAGTGCCCGAGTACCAGTCCATCCACGTCCCAGCCGGGAGCCAGACGCTACGCTGCTCGGCTCCCGGCTGCAGAACCGGCGCAGCGAGCAGTCCGTCCCCGAGCAGGAACTGGTCACCGCCAAGGCCCTTCGGAACGTCGAAGTGCATGCAAAGCGGTCGAACGATCGGCAGCCCCTCCTCGTGGGCTTCGAGCGCCAGGCGATACAGCAGCGGCAGCAGGCGGTAGCGTCGCCGCAGGAGTCGGCGTGACAGCTCGAGCGCCTTTGCACCGAAGCTCCAGGGCTCTTGCCGGGGCGCGAAGAGCGTGCAGTGTGCGCGGAAGAACGGCATCAGAGACCCAAGCTCCATCCATCGCACGAACAGTTCGGCCGAAGGCCGCAGTGGCTTGAACAACCCGAACTTACCCGGTCCTCGCCCGAATCCACCCACGTCCGCGCCGGTGATCGGCACACCGGAGAGGCCGAGGTTCAGGACCATGTTCAGGTTTTCCCGCAGGTGCTGCCAGGAGGAGTGGTTGTCGCCGGTCCACACGGCCGCGTGGCGCTGGATGCCGAGGAACCCCGAACGCGACAGCACGAATGGACGCGCCTGCGGTCGCAGTGACTTGATGCCCAACACCGTGGCTTCGGCCATGCCGTTGGCGTAGAGGTTGCGGACCCGCCGATGCGGGACGCCGTGATGTTGCACGTCCTCGGCGAGCGGGTCGTAGACCCGCCCCATTCTGAAGACTGGATCGTTCATGTCGTTCCAGAAGCCCGCGACGCCCGCCTGGAGGAGGGGCCAATGGAAGCGGCCCCAGGCCTCCCTCACCCGGTCCTGTGTGAAATCGGGGAAGACGGTAGCGCCCGGCCAGACCTCGCCCTCGTACGGCCGGCCATCCCTGCGAGTGAGCAGCATGTCCCCGGAACTCAAGGACTGGTAGACGGGGTAAGGCGCGACGCTCACACCCGGATCGACGATTGCGAGCGTCCGGAAGCCTAGGTCCCGCAGCGCCTCGTGCATCTGTCCGGGCTGCGGAAACCGCTGCGGATGGAATGTGAAGACCCTGTAGCGGTCCATGTAGTGAATATCGAGGTGGATCGCATCGGCCGGCAGGTCGAGCGCCCGGAAGCGCCGGGCGACCTTGAGCACGCTCGATGCATTCCGGTACGACCAGCGCGACTGGTGGAAGCCCAGTGCCCAGGCGGGCGGTAGAAAGGTCCGGCCGACGACGGCCGCAAGATCACGCATGATCTCGACGAGCGCTCCGCGGAAGACGATGACGTCCACGGGCGCTGCCTCGGTATCGCAGGCCGCCAACAGCGTGACCCGCCCTCCAGCCACCACCACGTCCAGCGGCCACGTTGTGGCCACGAGGACTCCGATGGTCCGCTCGCCGCTGCGCGCAATGAAGAACGGCATGGCGGTGTAGCTCGCGCCCGGGACGCCATAGAGCAGGGTGTCGCGCGTCATGATCCGGAAGCGGGACTCGTTCCTGGAAGCCCTGCCCGTGGCGGTGCCGAAGCCGAGGATCTCCGAATCGCCGACGTCAATCTCGAGACGGAAGGGTTCCACTGTGGCGGTGCCGCTCAAGATCGGGGCGGAATCCGCATCCAGGACAAATTCCCCGCCTGGCTGGGCCAATCGGGCTGCGCCCTCGATCTCCCAAGCCGGCGTATCGGCGGCGGCGAATGCAAGCTCCGGCAGTCGATCGCTGCCCAGCACGAAGCGCAGCATTCGCCCCGCATGGGCCCGACAGGCCGGGATTGAGCCAGAATTCATGGAGACAGTCCGCGAGCCTGACCGACTAGCTCCGGGCCAGCGTGCGGCGATGTCAGGGCGCAACGTCCCTGCGTTTCGGCGTAATGAGCGTTGCTTGGCAAATTGACCGGCTCCCGGCGCACCTCATCAAGCCGCGGCAGGACTCCGCTCAAACGGTGCTTCTGTTCGCCTCCTGCGCCCGCGGTTCATCGGGCGCCAGCATAGCGAAAGTGGGCAGCGTCCGGCGCCGTGGACGTTGGATAGAGAATACCCATGGGTACAATCTCGCCGAAGAGCCCGAGCTAGACGGCCATCTACAACGAATAGTCGTCATCGGACATCTCCCTGGGCGGCAAGTATCTCGATCAAATCAGCCGCGGCCTGATCGACCGACTCACTGATGCGCGTCTTGACGAGGGGATGAGCAATGCGACGGTGAATCGGAGTCTGGAAGTGCTCCGGCCGGTTCTCAGGCGATGCGTCAACGACTGGGAATGGCTCGATCGGCACCAGAGGTTCGGATGTTGAAGCAACCCATTCGTCGGGTTCGCTTCATCACCCGCGAGGAGGCACGTCGGCTCCTCGCCGAGTTGCCACCGCATCTGGCAGACATGGCGGCCGGAGATGGTCAGGCGCATCGCCCGTAAACTTCGTCGGGTGGCCGAGGCCGAGCTCGTGGATGATCACCGGCCACTCGAGCTGCGCCATCCATAGCGGATCCGGGGTCGCCGCCGTCTCGTGCGTCAGGCGCTCACCGTCGCGGATCTGGCGCACCAGCCGCCGCGAGCAGCCTAAGGCGGTGGCGATCTCCCGTACGCTGCGTCCGTCGGCCAGGCGACGCTTGATCTCCTCATGCCTATCCACCGTGAGCTTCCTGCGCGCCATCCAGTTCTCCCGGTCGTGATATGTGCCACGACGGTACTGGATTGCGTGGTGCGCGGGCCGAGGCCGGCAGTCGGGGGCTGGAGGGGAGAAATCGACCGCCGCAGAAGCTCCAGGAGCGACGATCGGGCCGTACCCGCACCGAAGCTACCCTGGAAAACCGGCCAATCTGTGCTGGCATCGCCGTTGCGCTCCTGGAGCCTGGCGACGCCAAAACACGTCGCTCAGGGTCGAAAAGTGGCTCCGGCCGGTGGTCCCATTGGGACGAAATCGGGTGGTCCCATTCCGACGAAATCAGGTGGGTCCAATCAGAGGAAATCCTGCAGTTGACCCTCGATGGTGCTTTACGTACCAGGGGGAGCCGATGCGAGCCGTGGGCTCGGCGTGGGAGCGGTCATTGCGGCGTGCCGGGATCGAGGCGCTTCGATTCCACGATCTGCGGCACACCTGGGCCAGTTGGCACGTCATGCGCGGCACGAGCCTGCAGGAGCTCCTGGAGCTCGGGGGCTGGAAGTCGTACGAGATGGTGCTTCGGTACGCGCATCTGGCGCCGGAGCATCTGTCTACGGCGGCCCGGCGAATCGAGCGGGCATGGGATGTCGTCGGGGCTGACCCTACGATTTCCCTACGTCAGAAAGCATGAAGGCTTACGCGTTAACGTAAGCCATTGATGCATATGGCGCGCCCGGAGAGATTCGAACTCCCGACCTTCTGGTTCGTAGGATTATTTTTCGAAATCTGCACCTTTATAAATCAGTCACTTGCAGCGCTCGCCGACTCCATTTCCAGCCTCACCAAGGCACAGTTATGGCGCACGCTGTCCGGCCATGGCACATCTACGTCACAGGCCGGCTGCAGTTGTTCGTTCACAAGGCCTCTTGCCTGCCGATCCCGAGGTGCGCGCGGTCAACTGTGTCGCAACCGCACGGTCCGCCATGCCGGGCCGCTCGCGAACTTGAGGTAGCCAGCAAGATCCGGGAGCTGCCGTCGCAGGCGGAGCCGGTCGTGACTGTCGTCCGTAACCAGCCAAGACGCCCCGGTGAGATGCCGCCGTGGGCCGAGGGTCCCCGTTACCCTTTGTCGATCTTCCCGCCGGCTTCCACCCACGCTTGGAAGCCGCCAAGGTTGAAGACATTTGGGAAGCCCATGTCCTTAAGCGTCTTACCGACGAGGGCCGAGCGCCCGCCTGAGGCACAGTAGGCGATCAAGGTCTTGGACTTGTCGAAGGCTGGATCGAACAATGGGGAGCCCGGGTCGGCCTTGAACTCCACCAAGCCACGCGGGACAGCCATTGCCCCACGCACTTTGCCAGTGGCAGCAATTTCAGTGGGTTCGCGGACGTCCAGGAACAACACATCAGCACGGCCCAGCAGGGCCATGGCTTCTTCCGGCACAATCTTGTTGACGGCGGCATGAGCCTCCGCCAGCAGCTGCTGCACGGTCTTCATCTGGGCTCCCCCTTGCATACGCGATGGTTGTGGCGAGTCTGGTTGGTAGAAAGATTATCAAAGGCCGACCGTGTGAGCCGGAAAACCTCCTCCGCCTATGGACTTGACCCGCCTTCGCGGACACCTGATCGTCTCAAAACGAGGTGCCCGAGATGGCAAAAACACGACGCGTATACACGCCGGAGTTCCGGCGGCAGATGGTCGAGCTATACCGCGCCGGGCGCGGCTTTGACGAGCTCGCGAAGGAGTTCGGCTGCACGTCCTGGTCGATCCGGCAGTGGGTCAAGCAGGCCGATCGCGATGTCGGGCGCGGCGATGGCGGGCTGAGCACCGCGGAGCGCCAGGAGCTCACCCGGCTACGCCGTGAGAACCGCCAGCTCAAGATGGAGCGGGAGATTCTCTCAAAAGCCGCGGCCTGGTTTGCGAACGAGAGCACCGCGACCCCGAAGCGCTCTTCGGATTCGTGAAGGCGAACCAGGCCACCCATCCGGTACGGGTCATGTGCCGTTTGCTCAAGGTCTCCAAGAGCGGCTTCTATGCCTGGGACGGCCGCCCGCTGTCGCAGCGGGCGCGTGCGGACATCGGTCTGACGGCCAAGATCCACGCGATCCATCGTCGCTCGCGCGGTGCCTATGGCGCGCCATCGATCCACGCCGAACTGGCCGACGAGCATGCGACGCGTATCGGGCGTAAACGCGTCGCGCGGCTGATGCGCTCGGCCGGGCTGCGCGGCGTGTATGCGGCGCGCTTCGTGCGGACCACGCGAGTCGATCCGGATGCGGATCGTGCGAGCGATCTGGTCGATCGACAGTTCGCGGCAGCGGGACCCGACCGGCTCTGGGTGGCCGACATCACCTACGTGCCGAGCTGGGCCGGGTTCCTGTACCTGTCGATCGTGCTCGATGTCTGGTCGCGGCGCGTCGTCGGCTGGATGATGGATACGCACCTGCGGACCGAGCTGGTGCTCGACGCGCTCAACATGGCGCTCGCGCAACGGCGACCCGACGGCGTCATCCACCACAGCGACCGCGGCTGTCAGTACACCAGCTACGCGTTCGGCAAGCGGTGTCAGGAAATGGGCGTGATGCCCTCGATGGGTTCGGTCGGCGATGCCTACGACAACGCAATGGCCGAGAACTTCTTCGCGACGCTCGAGCGCGAAGTGCTGAACCGGCGCCGCTTCAAGACCCAGGCCGAGGCCCGCATGGCGATCTTCGAATGGCTCGAGGGCTGGTACAACCCGCATCGTCGTCACTCGTCGCTCGGCTACTTGTCACCCGTCAACTACGAGAGGAAGCTACTAACCACTGAGACTGCGGCAATCTAGACAACTACCCGTCCGCGAGAGCGGGTCAAGTCCACTACGCGATAAACGTCTTTGCCTCTGGGTCCGGCGGGTCCGCCGCGATAGCGCACACATGTCGCCCCTCAGGTCGAGCGCCGCGCGACCCGCGTGCGTTTCCCCAAGCGTGTTCTCGAGAGCCTCGCCCGCTGCACCGCGATGACCACAGACGCGCATTCGCACGCGCCCTCGCTGCGCCCGTGACAGCACCCCGATTATCGCGCAATGTTGCGTTGAACCGCGGCGTGGCGCGACCCTGTCTGCGCTCCGCGGCCCGTGAAGCAGCAGCGTGGTTTGGCGGCCCGTATCGGTCAGCACAGCGCCATGCCCGAGCCTGATGGGCCTATCACACAAGGAAGCCGATTTGGGCTAGCGCTGCCTCTATTGACACCGAGATCAGTTGAGCCAAGAGGATTCAGTAATGCTAAAGCCATGCCTCGGGCTCAGTAGCGGCAAGCGACGTTGTCCCCCGTTTGGTTAGCCTCTGCCTTGGGCTGATCGGCCCGGATTGACAGCATGTCAGTTCGGACATATGGTGCAGTCAATGACTCCGAGAGACAAGCCGCTGGTTTGGCTTCACGGCGGGGTTAAGACGCCGCCGTTCGGTCCAGAGGCCCGCGTTGAGGCAGGGTTCCTCCTGCGCCGCCTTCAGCGGGGCGATTCGATCGGGCTGCCGCACAGCAGGGCGATGCCGTCGATCGGTCCGAGATGCCACGAGCTACGCGTTACTGACGCCGGGATGGCGTGGCGGATCATCTATCGAATTGACCGTGACGCGATCGTGATTGCCGAGGTCTTCGCGAAGAAGAGTCAGAAGACGCCGCAAGCGGTGATTGAGGTTTGCCGACGACGTTTTCGGGAGTATGACGATGCGTGCAAGTAAGCGTGACAAATTGACGGGACGCGGCTGGAAGGTCGGCAGCTCGGCGGATTTCCTCAACCTCACGGCCGAGGAGGAAGCCCTAATTAGCCTGCGCCTCAAACTCGCCGACGGACTGAAGGATCGACGTG